>JAABUQ010007588.1_pt1 | contig 15661 bp, 22 predicted proteins | sample 5560001 | NCBI WGS metagenome assembly JAABUQ01 (sample SAMN10711888, study PRJNA513371) | rock metagenome | isolation source: Antarctica rocks | place: Antarctica: Victoria Land, Finger Mt nord | collected 2015-12-18 | reverse complement strand
CTCACCGCCGAAAGTATCCGTGACTTAGATCATAAACGCCACGCCCCCACCCCCCACAATTCATTACTACATCCCACGAAAACGTCTGGCGTACCATACAGGAAATTGTAAGGTATCCCATCCAGCAAAATACCTTCCTTACTAAAGGGTTTAATTTATAGGCGCTACCCCGAACCCCCAAGCTTCACTAGCCCGAATCAATAACCATCATAGCTCAGCTCAGCTCAGCTCAGCTTAATTGAAATTGAAAAGCGAGGAAGGATGACGCGATCGTCCCGCCTGGGAGATGGGGGGGAGTTGGCGGAGAGTGATGAAAGAGGCATTACTTTTTTGTTCTTTACTTGTAGTATTAGGCTCATGAAATGTAGATATGTTGGGGTAGCACATTCTCAGGAATAGGATGGCCGTTGAACAAACGAGTCAAGGAAAGGAGAAGCGAAGACTTGTTCTTGGGGGACAAGATATAGATCAGACGTCTAGGCGCAAGAGATCGAAAATAACAGCCACAGATTAAACACGGAAGAGCGTGTATCCCTCTGCTAAAAGAACGGGTTCGAGTAGATAAGGTACGGCGCTGGTGGGTGGGCGGTGGAGCGTCCGAAAGGCGAAAGGGTGGTGGTAGTGCATTTCGGGGTGGGGTTTGACGGGGCTTGTGGGATCGGGGAGTGGTGAGTAGAGTGGGAGTTGGGAGTAGGGCTGAGATGTTTAGGGAGGAATTGGAGAAGAACCTGCAGACAAAATTTCCACCTGATGGGGCCGGGCGCGGTTGCCTCCACCAAGCGTCCTACCAGATCCACCAAAACACTAATGACTCGGGAGAGTATATACATTGACCTATACATCCAACTCCAATATGTTCTTCGAAAATGTGATTCGATCCTCGTAGGTTAATTCTCGATATTTTTTTAGGGGTAAAGTAGCCACAAGGTGGGATGGTATTCTGCTGCTTCGAATTTGGCTTGGGCGCCTTTTAGTGAACCAACTCACGGAGGTATTATTTCCCATTTACTCTAATCTCAATGGGTATGCTCAATCATTGCCTAAAATGGAGTTTCGTCGATACGGGGTAGGCCTCTGCTCCGCCCGCTGCGTCGCAGGTTCATGATGTTGTTGGTGTCTTGAGTCGCCTATATATCCTCAACCCCAATTTCAACCATATAGAATACAAAGAGCCAATTCATTCCTTCCAAGCAGTTCCTGCATCGACATTCATTCGCAACCGCCTCTTCATCCACAACCCATCCCGATTTGCAAAGAAAATCAATCTCCACAAACGATGCATTCAACCATGTCATGCCCAGCGCTCTTCATCCTCAGCACCCTCCTCTCCAACACACTCGCCAGCATGATCGACCGCAGAGGCGGGATCACAACCACCGGCTGTAACGGAGGAAACGGGTGTCAGGGCGACGCCGGCGTGGCCCCGGTGTACTGTTCGCTGACGGCGATAATGAGCCCCGCACGAGCGACGCCCAACATCTGGAAAGGCGACATCCAGCTCAACGTCTTCGATGCGAAGAACGTTCTGATCGGCGACACGTATTTCAAGGACCCCACCGAACCGGCTCCCACCTTCAAGGCCTTCAGCGTGACCAAGGTCAAATCCAACGACACCCTGCTCATTGGATCGCAGAACCTGCAAGTCGTTGTCACTGATTTCAAGGCTCCGGTGCAGTCGGATGGGACGGGGAGTACCACGCTTACCATTAATGTTGGCAAGAGTCAGTATAATGTCAAGAACAAGAACATGGGATGCACGCCGGGACAAATCGCCAACGGGGCATGGTTTTCGCAGTGCTCGGCGTCGTTCTTTTGCGGCGACAATTCTTGAACTGGCAATAGTCACGGGAGGCTAGGCGAGGGGATGTGAACCGCGAGTCCTGACCGCAGACGGTTGAGCGGCTGAGCTCTCTCTATAATGCTTGAAGCGCCGCTGCCCTCGCAGTGTTGTTGAGGGGTGCATCGACTGCGAATTCGCGCTGGACCGGGTTTTGGGCTGTATTTAGTCAAGATGCAGATTCTGGCTACAGAGGTCGACTCCGAAGCAGTTGAAATCGCTCCTTGCATAGCGTTTTCTGGTGTTTTGTCTGAATACGCTATCGGTTAGGATTTTCAGTCTGGGTATAGCTTGATGTTAAGTAAGCCAAGAAGGCCATCGTACAAAAGTGCCTGTGCCAATATTCACAACGGTCTTGAGATGAACGGGATAGGTGTATAGAAAGAGCTTTTGCCTTTGCTTGGTCACTGCTTCACCTGTTGCGGTTTATCCGCACAACAAGCAGACAGAATATCGATCCCCTTCCGCCCCGTCTCATCCTTATTAGTGCCTTCAAGACTCGCACACGGCCCCATAATAATTCGACGCGCAACCATATCATTACTGCTTGTGTTCCACGGCAAGCGCACATCACATCACATCACATGAGATATCTTACCACTGAAGGCTTGATGTAAAAGCGCCTGTGGATAGTTGAATGTGTCCTGTGGTCATTCTGCTTGCCCACTTCCACGATTCGGTATTCAATGACTCTATGGAAAGTCACAGGGACCGTCGTCCATCTCGCGTTATTGTTCCTTGGAAGAAAAGTTGGAGGATTCGAAGCACCCTCGGCCTCGAATTTCTCGGCTGATATTTGATAGGATTGCCTCTAGGCCTTTTTGAAACTAATGATAAGTTTGCTCGCCATGAAGGGTAAAAGTCTCCTTTCGCTTACTGTTTTTGTGGTTGCCGGGAGTCGATTTGTGCTCGGTAGGGCCTGACGGAAAACTTCAGGAGGGAGAGGTAGCGGAGGAGAGACCCGGGGGGGCAGAAAGGTTTCGGACGTTTTCTGTGTGCTGACAGTGCTATAAACATAGCCATTCTTGGTGGCATTGTTTCTGAATGCGACCATTCATATTATTTCAGTAGATAAGCCGATGGCATTACTCGATTATTGACTGTTGGATGTAGAGACTGAAGTAAAAAAAAACAGGAAACCATGTTCTGCTTTTGATGATTCGGTATTGTTGTGGTTATATCATTTGTTGCATTCGGTAGTAACACTCTATTGGTGTTGACTTACGGAGCTTCATGAACTTGCTTTTGCACACCTCAACTCCTAAGGGGAGTTGCTGAGCGAGCTCGGATACCTAACGCATCTGCGACCTACCATATCCAAACGGCATGTCCTCCTCCTCCTCCTCTTGGATCATCTGTGCCTCGATTTGGTCAAATGATGCCGGTGGATCTGGCTCGACCAAAACAGAAAGCTGGCACTTACGGCCACTCCTCTTGATATTTCTGACCTCGTCGCAGAAACGCTCTAGCATGTCTTCGAAACAGGGCTCATCTCCTCTGGAGACATCGCATTCTATTCTGATCTTCGGGGTGCATAATAGAAAACGAATCTGCCGAATGTCTGTCCTCCCTGTCTCGTTGGCAATGTCGTCAAAGAATGCACTCAGAGATTTCCTTTTGAGATCGCCACCAGGCCAGGATCTTTCCACGTACGACGGAGATCGATGGATGATCCAGAAGTGTGGCCGGGTTTTTGCTTCAAGATGAGTACGGGAAATGTCCCTTTGCTGCGGAATGGGAGGCTCCTGGCCACTTTCAAGGACAGAAGAGTGCGCCTGAGGAAGCTCTCGGCTGTTTTCAAGCACTGGAGACCGCCTCGAAAGCTGCTCTGACCCAGTTTGAGGTACTGGAGACTCGGCCTGCCATGGATGTTGTTGATCTCGCTGCGCATTATTGGGTCGAGGAGATCTTCGGCTTTGCGGCGTCTCAGGATTCCCGACCTGACCACCTCTGACTGTGGGTGGTTGTGCCCATTGCAAGTCCCCTCCATCCTTTTGTGTCGAGCTTGGCCGAGTCGAGCCTGGTAGAGTAGCGTCGCTATCTACCTGCGTTTCAGGCGATAGGATTAGACCATTGGTAGACCCGGAAGGTTGTGGGAGTTGCACATCCCTTGCAATCTCCTGCGTCGGACTTGGCTGAGTCGATGGAATTGTCTTCGTCCCAGCAGGTGGTTCATTGGTTAATTCATTGCTTGATCCTCTGTCCTTACTACGCGAAGAGGAAGCGTGATCCTGGGAGTAGTCTTGTCATAGTAAAGTCAGCCAGACATCATCATCGGGATCGACTATCAACACTGACCTGTTGTCAGATTGGCTGGCTTTGGGCTGGTTGTTTGGATTCTAGCAGGCGATGGAGCAACACTGTTCATATTTTGACGTGACATGACTTGTGACTCGGACACGTCGAGCCTTGATGAAGGGGTTCGCATCCGACCCGACCTCCGGGGAGGCTCTGAGGTATTTGAAGCCTCTGCACTCTCTGGAGCCTCGGAGAGCTCTGATGACTCGTGAGGCGCTAAGGATGATGGAATGCGAGATGCTAGACGCATTCGGTCTTCGCGGCCCCTGTTGTTGGCTTGACCCATGTTTGCAGTGGGGGCAAATAGGCGTGGATGGGTCTGGCTGGGCTCCAGGTGTTTCAAGCGCTGTATGATGATTAGAGGATTGGCGTATTGGAACGCTTTGGTTGAATGTGCGAAACACGGGAGCATACCTTGTGGCTCTCGATTGACGGTTGTACCAGTGAACCATCTACAGACAAGTGGGAGTTCTCTAGCGTATGTCTTTTCCGACTTCCCTTGGAAATTGGCAACGGATCTCTATCTTCGATGTCTTGCTGGCCCTCAATGGCTCCTTGATAGTTCGAGCTATCCTGGCTGCTATCCTGACTTAGACAGACACTTTATGAAATCAAAAAACGTCGAGCATACCGGTAATTTCCAGGGGCCTCGAAGCGGTGTGGATGCGGAAGCATATCGTCTAGTCTCGAAAACTTTAGTTCAGTCCTATCTAGGCGTTCCACAGTGATGGATCCGTTACTGGATGGTGCTTCTCCTGGCCGAGACATCTCAGATTGTTTGTGCTCGTGATTGAAGTACCAATACACAGTCTGCCGCCAGATGAGTTGTGAAAGCAGCCTTTTTATCCTACCACGTCGAGATCAGTCAATGATAAGCTTGAATTCTTTTTCAACTTACTTATCGGCGTCTTGGCTGTGGTCGGGTACCAGATGGTGCAGTTGGAGGGCTCCCCTTGACCAAAAGCTGTACTTGTAGTGCTCGAAAAACCCTGATGCCAGTTGGTCCAGAATGTGAGAATGACTAATTTTCCAATTTCCTAATTCTTCAAGGCTCACTGGCATGCTGGTGCCGTGGGTTTTTCGCCACGCAATAGTCTTGTAGGTCAGCTCTGCTTGGTGCCTGCCAGTACCATCGCCAACGCCAAGAGCCTTACACAACGCATTGACTGAGGGGAGGGCGGTGCCTCGAAGATTTCTCGTGATTTTCTGGGTATTCGGGTCCATAATAATGGGGAGTCCACGGGATATACCTAAATAGCCTAGAAGCTTACATTTCCAGAGGGAAGATACATTGGATGTTTGTCCGCACCGATTCAGATATGTAAGCCTGCATAAGCGGCTGTTGTAGCGCAGGTTGTGCTGCTCAAGGGGTCACTTGCACTCAATGCATAGGATTTCTCGGTCATACTTTCGTCTGTAATTATTCAACGTCACCCACCTCTATCTCATTCTCAATTTCTCTGTGTCATACCTCAAAAATTCCCAAGTCTGTGAAGCATTCCGTTACCAGTCAAGCTCGGAGAGTACCATGGGAAAAGTCCGATGACCATTGCGCCACCGCCAGGCCGCAGAAAAGAGATACACATCTTGAGACAGGATGGCAAATCGAAATCTGCTTGTTAGCCTCGTAGGGTATCACCTTCCTGTTCAGCAAATAGTGGATCGTGTTATATGCCATTCAACCTTAGTAAGGGGCATAAGTTGGCCAGGTATATGCGATGCAGTAACAATAATACGCATTGCTCCTCCTTCAGATGGAGTCGGACACGTCTCCATGCAGGAATAAGTCACATCTTTCTGCAGACGCCCGAGGGCGCAATCAGTCTCGAGGCAAGGAGCTGCCTATCGTAGGAGAGGATGGCAAAACGAACTCTGCTCACTGGCTATGCAGGGCATCACTTGTTTGCTACTCGAGCGTAGTTGGGGGTACGAGTTGGCTGAGTTTTTGCTAGGCGTCTGCTAAGGTAGGTGTTTGTTAGGCGTTCGCAGGGTGTTTGCTATGCAGTAACAAGAAGACGGTGTTCTTCTGTGGGGTGGGGTCCGACACGTATCGGTGCATCATTGAGCCACGTCTTCCTGCAAACGGCCGAGGAGACACTTGATCGAGGAGACAATCGGTCTCAATATGGGAGCTGGCGAGAAGTTCGAAAATGTGATAGATGGCAGAGGAAGATATGATAGCGCCAATATGCGGGACTAGCTGTAGTTTGCATAGGCGTAGTTTTTAGACGAGAGAACATGGGGCAGTAGAAGCAGGGACAACTGATAATCAAATGAGGATAATGAGAAGACTAAGAATCCGAGCAATCAATGCAAGAAGATCGTTCACGAAGTCCTTGACTCTGCATGGCACACAGGAAGCTTCCTGGCCCTTCAAGAAAAAGGTTTGATTCCCCATCACATCGCTAAATCCATGACGTCGTAACTCCATTTACACGTATCGTACAAGTGAGACCATCATACCTGCAGAGGGTTCACGTCCGTACCTAGCTCCTGTGCAAATCGCACCCCAGCTAGATCAATCCACACCAACCCATGCCGGACCAAGATATGCCATATATACAGGTCATTGAATTGGTATCACAGTCAGACTCGGATTTCGATGCCTTTACTCGCCGCTCCTAATCTCTGGTGCGCTGCTCTGCTGTTCCTCATGTCCCTCCTCTTGAACACCCGTGCCCTCGTGGACAGTCCCAGCCACTGGTGGAGGTACTTCACTGACAGGTATCGAAGTCGTAGGCGCCCCTGAGTTGGGCCTTGACCCAAGCGCCCGACTCAACCGGCGCGAAAAGCGATTCATAGCACTCTGGCCTCCTTGGGCCTGGACTTCACTGGCGAGGTGCTCACTGCGTAAGGTGCGTAAGGCTTCAATGCGTTCCTCTGGGGTGGCGTGGCGCATTCGGCCAATGTTGAGAGTGCTGAGAATGCGGGAACGGCGGTTGCGCCGAGTCGTTTCGGTGTTGGCAGTAGGAGGCTGGAAATCGCTTTCGTGGTGGGTTTCGAGGGAGGGATGATCTTCCGCATCTACTATAAGGGTCCCATCGGAGTCGGCTGGGTGGAGGTCGACCCGGCTGTTACGAAGAGAGTCAGCGATGCATTAGGCTGGGAGAGATTCTGATGGAACGTACCACATTGGACATGTGCCCGATACGTTTAACAACCATGGGTCTATACACTCAGGGTGGAATTTGTGTTTGCAGGGGAGCACTCTGATATCCTGGCCTTTGATGAAGTCGTCTGTGCAGACTGAACAGGCGAGTCCATTGTCAGTTGCGCTTCCAGCCGCCGCTCCTTCGCTGGTTTGCGACGTCCCAGCAGCTTCTTCCGTCCTGACAACATCCGGCCCATCGCCTCTTTGATTTTCCGACGCTCCACCATTCTCTTCTGGCTGTTCTGAGACAGACTCAGCATTTGCCTGATGCTCTGTGTTCGTACCCAGTTCGACATCACGTCCTTGCTCTGGCGGTTTGTCATCTTCCTTGGCCCCAAATTTGACAATTGGTATTGTTTCTAGCATGGCTCTCGCAATTCCCTTGGCTCTGCTCTGCCTCGGCCTACCGATAATGTGTCGCGGACCATATCTTTCTGGATGTCGATGCGCCCGAACTGCTCCAACGATGATAATGATGAGAAACAACGCGGTGATAATCCCCGTGATGCTATACAATATAATCATGGCCACAGCGGTCGTTGGAGATTTCCCCAAGATGTTCCCATTGTTGTTACTACTGCCGTTGATGGTCGCCTGGTCCACATGTATGCTCGTCTGTGGCAACGGTGGATTTGACTTTTGCAATCCGTCAACAACAGCCACAGAAGAATTGGCATCGACCATGGTGTACAATGAGGTGTAGGAGAAGTCATTCGAGGCGGTGAAGATGCATTGAGCGGCATAAATGCTGTAGAGAACAATCGCATGCGGCTTGTTGTTGACCGCGAGATTGATAGTTCTCGTGGAGTCGATGGATCCCGTGTAATCACTTGGCTCACAGCTAATGTACGCAATCTCTCCCGGACTGAGGCTCTGGACGGTTTGCGGATTTGTCCACATTAAAGGACCTTGTGGGTTGATATTCTATTGAAAGTTACATGTCTGATGCGACTGCCGCATAATGGATACACACCTGCAACTGCGCGGGGCTTCCAGCAATGCCGGCTTCGTTGGTGAGAGGATTGATGTTGATGTGAGTGCCCATGTTGTTCAGGGTGGTGTCTATGATGAATTGAACATTGCCCGAGGTACTGGCGGTGCTGTTGGTCGGTGAGGTAGTCTGAGCAGACGCCGGAAGGGTTTGAAGTAAAGAGATGCATATTGCTAACAGCATACGAGACAGCTCCGTGTATGCCATTGCGCGATGCTTCGGATGTGAATTGAGAAGGTCAGGATGGATGAGGGGGCGAAAGAGTGGTTATACGCAACATGACTGCCACATATTACCTGTAGCACGCACAGATGAATGCAATAGCGACCCAGAGATGAAGATTAGTATATTGGAATTGATACAAGAGTGTTGACGCCAAAATGAATTATGACGCTGACAGATCATGGCGGAGTGCCAGTGCCGGTGGACCCGCGTGGGTTTGGCAGGCCGGTAGCGGGTGGCGTGAGCATGGGAAGTGGTGGTGGCGGAAATGAGGTAATGTCTCGCATTCGTTGCTTCCGGGTTGGGGGCGCAGTTGTTATCCCCACATGGACCGTGGGGACGCTTTCTCCCCTTCTGGCATAAGATGACCCACATCTAACTAATTACGGGGTCAAGAATTGGAATCACAAATACCCAGTCACCAGTATCACATCCCGTCAAAAAGACCCAATCTCTAGAACAATTAGCACTACCTGCACACGTGCTGCGTGGACGCAACTCAGTCATACAAGCGTCGGAATGTGCATCCTCATTGAAGCATCTGAGACTCAATTTTGCTAGCTAAGGTACCTCATGTAATCCGGGAATGGCCTCATGAATGTTCGATACTAGACGTCTCATTCGAACAGCTCGGATGATGGATGGCATCACTCACACTGCCAACGCATCCTTCAGCTACACTCAACGCTTGCTGCATGCCTTCAGTATGTCACCACCTGCTTCAGTGGAGGGTATCGCCGTGTCTTCATGTTGTTCGAATGGCCTACCAGCATTGATTTCGTCGTTGGTATTATGAATGTCCCTGAGAGTCATGACTGTCTCTCCCGTTCAACGCTTTGGGAACGCGATATATAGAAGCTCGTCTTGAATCAAAATGCCTCTCTAAACACTTTGCCGACTTCTCGATCTTGTTGCTATTGTCGTAATGCGCCATGTTCTGTTGTTGGCCCGTGGTGTGCACTGGTGATTCGAAGTGAGCCATCCGTCATTACCGAATGGTGAAGCAGTGTTGCTAGAAGAAACATCAACAACTTCACTTGCACATGTAAACAAATCGTTCCCCTCACATCTTCTTCCTTTAACATTGATCTTTCTTGCAAACCAACCTTACGGGCCTCATTATCTGATTCAACCTACACTGCTGCAAAAAACACTTCTCCCTCATTGTGTAGTCATCTCAAATTCTTATCAGATCTGAGACCTGCGGCATGGCACGTCTACGTCTCTACCAACTCCTTGCGCTCCTTGTTTGTGGCTCAAGCAAAGCCTTCACAACAGGCTCCGTCTCGATCAACCAATCTCAAGATGCGGAACCGGCTATACTGTCAAGCGACGCCTCGTCCTTCGCCTTGCTGCCGGGTATCTACCGGAACGTTTCTGTTGGACAAGCATGGGTATACCCAAGCAGCAACTTCGATCCAGGCGCCCGAAGCATGACCTGCGAGTGTTTCAGCCCAGACAGTATGCTGCCCCTCAAACCGCTTGACCGAGATATCGTTAGGCTAACAAAGTGCAAAGATCAATGCTGCATGCCCAAAACAAACGATCTCGCGCCCTTCTGTACGCCGCTGAATTCTATATGCTGCGGCAACACTTTCTGTGTCGAGGGCGAGACGTGTTGTCGTGATTTCTGCTGTGCTGAGGTAAGTGTATAAAATTATGCTTCTTCGCGTTCCAATTTAACGCAACACCAAGGGTACAATCTGCAACCTTAAGCTCACGGGGTCCGGCTGTTGTCCGACAGGCGCCCTCTGTTCCAACTTTGCCGCCTGTTATGACCACGCCTCCTCGAACTGTACCAATACACTCTTGCCGAAGCAGCAGTGTTGCCCTAAGGGTTCGCCTTACTGTCGGGATATCAGCCAGAGTGGCGTCGGATGCTATGCCTCATCCACATACAATGCACCAAGTGCAATCGGGAGCATGACAGCGATCTCGAACCCGTTCTCTACGGCCTCGATGACAGCATCAACGACAACAATCACCATCCCATTGATCTCAAATGCCGACAAAGGCTTCTCCTTGGAGTTTCCATCACTCACAGCATCGGGAACCAATGATTCAATCATGTATGTGATTGACTGGCCCACACCTGCGCCCATATCAACGAACACAGCGGTGGCCTTTCTGTCAATTTCCACGTTCAGACCAACTACAGCAGTGACCGCCGTATCGACCACTACATCTTCGACTACGACCTCAGCAACATCGCCGCTCTGCTTCAATCCTGACCTACAAACCCCTGCTCCCTGCAGCAGTAGCACCACCGCTAATCCATCCAGCACCACCAATGCCGACTTCTCCCCTGCTGGCGCGTCTATCCTCCACTCGCAAGGCATGCGGCTCTTGCCACCACTCTCTCTAGACCGGCTCTTTCCTCCCACATATGAAGTCGATGCTTCCTTCATCCTCTGCGCGATATTCTTGGCCATTCTTGTCGCAATTGCATTGTCCCAGCGCTGGCGACTCAATATGTGGACGGAGGGCAGGCAGGTAGTACATGACCGTCGACACCAAGAAGCTTATAAAATGCCGCCGATATCGAGGGAGGGAGACAAACAGAATCAACCCACTACGTCCACCCTTATTGCAGCACACAAGCACGACATCCATTTAATTCCGGACTCCGGTCGCGCTATCACATCTGCCTCACACCTGGGAAGGGAGATCACTACCATTCATGCCACGGCGCGAGCTTCCAAATCCAATTCAGCGTCTGATATTCCCGATGAAGCTGATCTCAGTGATGATTCTGCAGACGGAGTACCACTCCTAGCTGTCCAGAAGAATGAGCAGCGGTAGGAACATCGTCTTGCTCATGTGTGGGTCGACCGTCTTCAACACGTGGTATGAGAGAGTGGTATATCTCTCGGTGCGTCAGCGGGAATGGTTCCGTGCTATCAGAACAACACCTCTAAGTGAAACAGTGGGCTTGGGGTCCGGATATGGCTTTTGAGGTGTGATAGAATTGGATTCGAAAGTTTGTGTTGATCGCATGCTGCAGGGTTTCATCGTGCTTCCTCCATTTCCTGTCTCTGATGTGAAGGCCGCTTTTGATAATGGATACTGTGATGATGGAGAATGACCGACAGCATGAAGGCCAAGTCACTCACTTCTGCGTTACCCGATCTTTGACTCGAGGCTTTCACGTATGACACTCGGCAAAATAGACTACGAAACCCATTCACCAAACCATCCTCAAAACTATTAGCAACCGTCATTCGCACAGATTGTCCATCAAAGAATTCACTAAAACACTTATTTTTCCATTCAAACACAACCATTGCCCAGCGCCAGGCACACTGAAACCCCTGCCTACCCCAGACCTCCACGCCCGTCACCCATCATAGCCACCACCGGCACTGGGCCATCTTCCATCCTACCATGCCCAGCCGCACCTCCTACAAGACTGGGCTGAATTCGACCTCTCAACCCTCGGTGTCTGCACCATATAGCTCTCACATCTCGATACTATACTTCCAATCTTGAGACACCTCAATCACAAGGGCCATTACAGCAAAAGTACCAACTCTGACCTCGCTTCTCACCCTCTACACTGTAGTTCATTGGACAAATTCCGACATACTGTGCTTGGTCGATTAATGACAGCATGTAAAGATTGTGGGAGGCTTGTGACCTGGAATGCAAAAGTTGCGACTGTCTTAGGTGCCCCGTACAGAGGATGTTTTGGAGGGAGGCATAGTAAGATGTAGTAGACTGAAATGGGGAAAGTATCGAGGACAGTAAATTGTGTAGTGCACTAGATGAAAACTATTCATTCGCTACACTTTCCTAATCAGCCACCTCCCAATCGAAGGGATTTGGTCAACCACGTCCAAGGCACTCCCCAATACTCCATCCAATCACACAACGATCCCGAAATCACACTATACCATGTCCTCTTCTTCAGCCCAATCCCAAGACTCAGAAATGCACCTCCCCCTCTCCCCAACCCGCACCAAAACCCTAGTCGAAAACCTCACCCAAACTCTCTCTCGCATCACCTCCGCCCTCCCCACCTCCCACCCACCTCCCCGCCTCGTCCTCGTCTCAAAGCTCAAACCCGCAAACGAAATACTTGCCCTTCATACCTCCCGAGAACATCACGCTCTCCATTTCGGCGAGAATTACGTCCAGGAATTACTTGAGAAGTCAAAGGTCCTGCCCAAGACTATACGGTGGCACTTCATTGGAGGGCTGCAGAGCAATAAATGCAAAACGTTAGCGGAGGAAGTGAGGGGGCTGTGGTGCGTAGAAAGTGTGGACACCGAGAAGAAGGCTAGCCTACTTGACAAGGGCAGAGGGGCTTTGTCAGAAAAAGAGGGAACAGCGCGAGGGGAGGAAAACAGGTTGAGGGTGTTTGTCCAGATCAACACCTCAGGGGAAGAGGGCAAATCAGGCGTGCAGCCCGGAAAGGAAGCAGTAGAGTTATGTCGCTTCGTGCGGGAGCAGTGCCCGCATCTATGGTTAATGGGGGTGATGACTGTTGGTGCTATTGCCCGGAGTCGGGGCTTAAAACCTGGGGAAGAGAATGAGGATTTCTTGACGCTAAAGCAGGTGGGAGAGGAGGCGGAGAGCATTTTAAGGCTGGACAAAGGGAGCTTAGAGTTGAGTATGGGCATGAGCGCCGATTTTGAAAGCGCCATCAGATGTGGGAGTAGTGAGGTGAGGGTTGGAAGTGGAATATTTGGGGAGAGACCTGCGAAGAAGGACGCGAAGATACTGGGGGAGGGGAAAAGTAGTGGAGGATGAGCGTGGAGTTTAATACACTGGGCTAAACACATGCCCTTTGCTCATCAACGACCACGGCACTGGCCTACGACATCGCCGCTTTAGGACCCTAGGATCTGGCTAAGCTATACAGGTTGTCTCGCATTTTACAACAGAATCTCCGGATGTGGGGTACTGCACGTCAACCTGAATTGGAGCGACGTCGAACGACTGCCCGCCGGCTGACAAAATGGGTACGATTCGATTCGATTCATTAATGTGAGAAAGGCCTAGCTTCCGAGGATAGGTTTACCCTCATCCTATCTTTTGTTCCTGCCATTGGCCACTCAGGCAATGGCGCGGCAATATCTAAGACGTTATTCTGTCTCATCGCTTCTGCATCATCGCATATCGCAACTTCAACGCACAAGTGTCCCAAGACTACCAGGACCTTTCCGTTATGAACCGCGAACCTGCAACTTGAAATCTCGTCTTCTTTCTCGATGTCAGTTGTCGACCAAAGAAACACGAAGGCGGGTTGACCAAAAATATGTACATCATGAGCTCGAGTGTCACACTAGCTTTCTTATACTTGCTGGTCGCCTCTATCCCTCTTACACATCATGCAATCGCGAGTGTTATCCCACCTTGTGGAAATCAACTTCAAGCTTCAAGTGGGCCCGTCACACAGTGAGCAGGTGCTTTACATGGGAAGCCACATGCTGAATTCTCTCCAGGCCTGTTACTGCAAGCGATACTCTCAGCGACCCCGTTCTAAATACGTATGTGCAGTAACAGTTTTCATACTTCAAATTCATCATACTCACGTGAAGTAGGACTCTTACACCACTCACTTACGAGCCTACTCCTGAAAACTTCAAGGTAGAGTATTCAATAGTCGACTACTTCAGGCGAGTTCCAGTTGTGCAGGTCTATTTGGCGTTTGTCGTCCTAATGGCAGGGGTCGGAGTACGAGGCTGGAACGATCCATTTGGGGGCGTAAAGCTTCGCCCGCAATTAGGAACAGAGAATTGCTTCCTCTTGTTAAAGGTTCTGGATCCACCGACATGTCACATCAAACAAGTCATCTGGACGCTCAAAATCCTGTCCCAACAATCCTTTCCAGTTCTCGGCAGTTGGCCAGACCTAAATTTCACGGCGCAAATGGATAGTGCGAGAATCGGGAAAGGTATTCTGAGATATCGCGACGCTCAGAGCGTTGCGGCAACAGATGGCAACAACACTACAGCCCTCGAAAGCAGCCCAACCGCGTCCGACCCAATCCTTACAGTACCAGTGAACGACCCGCGTCTTACCATTGAGTTCAACTACCTTGACAAAGGGGCCGATTGCCCCTTGCGGCTTGTTTTCAAACTACTCATCACCGCCCTCGTATACCTGGCCGAACGTAGCAAATGGTTAGCGCTGCCAGTGGAAATGACCATCAAGAACGTGGACCCGGAATTCTACCTGCAAATCACGCCGATCCCCGGTCGCGAGTACGCCCTGCAGACGTATATGATCCAAGGAGCCCTGAGTCTGTGCGCGAGCCACATGGTCACTCGAGCAAGCCCGAGCAGGCTCTCTCCTTTCGCCGAGTTTAACGCGGCGATTGTTTATGACGGGTCGCTCAAGGGGGAAATCGTGCTGTTAAGTGGTCCTCCACCACTGGGTGCAGTGGTCTTACCTGCTGCGGATCTTTTACCCGGAACGAACATCTCTTCGAATGGAAGTCTGGCGAATGAATGACTGAAGCAAGACTTCAGATGGAGGTCTGGCGAATGAATAAAGAAAGCCAGATTATTGACGGCACTGAACGGCCCTTGAAGCCAAATAAAATGTCAACGGGACTGATGTCGAGGCGATGGACGCCGTGCGTTCCTCGCCCTCAAACACGGCAAGAGCACCAGCCCAGCCTGTTACGGGAGACCCTCTTCAGATATCGTACGGCTACCCTTACCCCTTTCCACTCACGTACTCCTCAACCGAAAATCCAAGCGCCCAACAAAATTACCCTCTTTTGCCCCTAAAGCCGCCGACAGGCTTCTATATCCCCGAGTCGCCGCCGCCAAATTCAACAAACTCGACGTCTCGATCCTTAGCCTTCAACAACTATATCAATAGGCTACTCACCTGACCTCAGCATTTCCATTTCCACAAGCGCGGAGCAAGTCCCAAAGGAAAACAAAAAGACTTCTTAACGGAGAGTGGAAGGCATGAGGAACGTGCTGGATGAAGGAGGATGGGCGGTGGCGGTGAATCAAAAATTTTCTCAAATGTAAATACAAGCCCGAATACCGTACTCTAAGTGCGTGCGCATTCTTAGTCGCTTTATGCTGCGAATTGATTGCAACAAAGGTTTTGTTGTTCGAAAGACGGGGAAGGGGGGGCAGAGGAGGGCCAGGCTGGACGAAGGGGGAGGGGTGATGGTGAATCAAAAGTTGTCGTTTTT
>JAABUQ010007587.1_pt1 | contig 15664 bp, 8 predicted proteins | sample 5560001 | NCBI WGS metagenome assembly JAABUQ01 (sample SAMN10711888, study PRJNA513371) | rock metagenome | isolation source: Antarctica rocks | place: Antarctica: Victoria Land, Finger Mt nord | collected 2015-12-18 | reverse complement strand
GGGGAACAGCGCATCGATGCGCTCGATGATCTCAGCGGCGGGGACGACCTGGCCGCCGCTCCAGTTTCCATCGCCGTCAAGGGGCATCCACTCAATGAAGCGGACCTCCACGCCCCGATCCCGACCGAAGGTGGCGAAGTCCTCGATCTCGTCGTCGTTGACCCCTCGCACGACCACGCAGTTGACCTTCACCGGATTCAGTCCGGCATCCCGGGCGGCGTCGATCCCCCGCAGCACCCGGGGCAACGCATCGCGGGCGGTGATGGACGCAAAGCGCTCGCGTTGCAGCGAGTCGCAGGAGATGTTGATACGACCGAGTCCTGCGGCCCGGAGGTCGGCGGCCAAGACATCGAGGGTGGCTGCGTTGGTGGTCATCGACAGCTCGACGCCCAGGGCGGCCAGGCCGGCGACGAGCACCGGCAGGTGGGCCCGCACGGTGGGCTCGCCCCCGGTGATCCTGATGCTTCGGAACCCGAAACGCTCCACGCAGACGCGGGCCACCCGGATCAGCTCCTCGAAGCTGAGCAACTCGTGGCGCGCCAACCACGTCATGCCCTCGTTGGGCATGCAGTAGGTGCAGCGGAAGTTGCAGCGATCGGTGATGGAGAGGCGCAGGTCGCTGACGGCCCGACCGTGCGGATCCACGAGGGCGGATGGCACGGCTCCACCCTATGGCAGGAGGACAACCTCGACGTCGCCGCCGACGTCGACCCCGGTGCCGGGCGGTACCACGGCCAAGGCGTCGGCGGTGGCCATCGGCCACAGCAGGTTGGATCCCTGCCCGCCGGCGCTGCGCACGTGGAACCGGCCGTCGGCGCCCGTCTCGGTCCTGACCCGTAGGTAATAGGTCCGAGGATCGCGACGCCGCAGCAAGCTGGCGTCGTCGGCAACGGCCAGAATCGTCGGGTGGTGCAGGTCGCCGGGGTGGTGGCCAGCCATGCGCCGCAGCCCGGAGCGGGCCAGCAACTCGTAGCTGACCATGGATGACACCGGGTTGCCGGGCAGGCCGAAGACCGGGGTGGTGGCGATGGTCCCGAACGCGAACGGCTTGGCCGGACGGATGGCCACCTGCATCCAGGTCATGGCACCGATGTCGTCGAGCACCTTCTTGACGTAGTCGAAATCACCCATCGAGACCCCACCGCTGCTCAGCACTGCGTCACACGAGGCCGCCGCCGCCACCAACTTGTCGGCGATCTCGGCCTCGTCGTCACGGGCGATGCCCAGGTCGACGGCGTGGTAGCCATCCCGGCGAAGCAGGGCCAGGAGGGTGAGGCGGTTTGAGTCACGGATCTGCCCGAGCCGCAGAGCTCCACCGTCGTCGACCAACTCGTCACCGGTGGACAACACCCCGACGCGCGGTGCGGGCACGACGGTCACCTGGCGCCGCCCCGTGGTGGCCAGCACCCCGAGGTGCCCGGCTCGCAACACCGTTCCGGGCGCAAAGACCTCCTGGCCGGCGGCCAGGTCCTCGCCCGCGGCGCGGATGTGGTCCCCGACCTCGACCGGCGCGTCGACCAGCACTGCGTGGACACCGTCGGGCCTCGTCGTCTCCACGATGGCGATGGCGTCGGCCCCGGCGGGCAGGGGCGCACCGGTCATGATCCGCACCGCCTGGCCAGACCCCACCACCTCCTCGGGGGCCTGACCGGCGGCCACGGTGCCCACCACCACCAGGCGAGCTGGGCGGCCGGCGGAGGCGCCGGCCACGTCCTCGGCGCGCACCGCGAAGCCGTCCATGGCCGAGTTGGCGAAGGGGGGGACCGGCTCGGGGGCGCTGACGGCCTCGGCCAGGACCCGGTCCAACGCGTCGCCCAGCGCCATGCCCACCGCCGCCCCCGGACGGCACGACCCGAGCACCAGAGCTCGGGCGTCTTCCAGGCTGATCACCCGATGGAATCTACCGTGGCCCGTGGCCCGTGGCCTGTGGCCTGTGAACGAAATTCAGGCGACGGCGAGCGGGGGGGCCGGTACCTTCGGCGGTATGCGGCTGCTTCGACAGGGGCCGGTCGCCCGTCTCTTCGTCGGCAGCGCGCTCAACGCCCTGGGCACCTGGGCGACGGTCATCGCCATCTGGGGCTACGCCGGCGCCCACTTCCACGTGGGTGCCAACGGCATCGCCGTGCTGGGCCTGGCCTGGGTCGCCCCCGCCGCGCTGGTGTCGCCCTTCGCCGGCGTGCCCATCGACCGCTTCGGTCCCAAGCGGGTGCTGATCTGCTCCAACGTGGTGGGCGTCGGATCGTCGTTGGCACTGGCGGCGGCCGGCTCGTTTCGGGTCCTGGTCGCTCTGGCCTTGGCCAGCGGGTTCGTGGAGGCATTCGGCAGGCCGGCGGCCATGGCCATGCCCGTGCGCCTGGTCGACCCCGAGGACCTCCTCGGGGCCAACGCCCTGATCGGCGCGGCCGAAGAGTCGGCGACGATCTTCGGCCCGCTGGTGGCCGCCGCCGCCATTGCCGCTTGGGGGATCCGCTCGGCATTTTTCATCGATGCCGGCACGTTCGTGATCGGCGCCGCCGTCGTGGCCGGCGTGCAGCTCCGTCCTCCCGCCGGCGATGGAGCGGACCTCGACGGCGCACGACCCGAAGCTGGAGTATGGCGCGACGTGGTGGCCGGCGCAGCTCTGGCCCGGAGCATCGACGCCGTGCGCCGGACCCTGATCCTGGCCACGGCCGTCTTCATGTCGTGGGGGGCGTTCTTCGTGCTCGAACCGCTGTACGTGCGTACCGTCCTCCACCGCTCCCCGGCGATCCTGGGGCTGCTGCAGAGCGCGTTCGGGGCCGGCCTGGTCCTGGCCAACGTGTTCCTCCCCCGCCTGGGCAACCGTCTGGTGTCGGTCCGGGCGTTGGCCGTGGCCGTCACCTTCTCGGGCCTGGCGGCCGTCACCTACGTGGCCACCACGTCGTTGCTGGTGGCCTTCATCGGCGTGTTCGCCTGGGGCGTGGACGTCGCCTTCTTCATGTCGCCCATGCAGACCCTCCTGCAGCGCCACACTCCGGGTCATGCCCAGGGCCGGGTGCTGGCCCTGGCGTCGTGCGCCGAAGGCATCGGCGGCCTGGTGACCATCCCCCTGGCCGGCATTGCCGTCGGGCTGGTGGGGGTGCGGACCACGGGCGTCGGCGTCGGTGCCGCGGCGGTCGCCGTCGGTGTCGGGGCGTGGCTGGTGGCGCGACATCCGCAACCCGGCCATGGAATGTCCCTAGGGTGAGCCCATGGCTCGATCTCGGAAGGGTGCGTCGTTTGTGATCGTGGCCAACCGCCTGCCCGTCGACCACCGAAGGGATCCCGATGGCCAGGAGGGGTGGCGGACCAGCCCCGGTGGCCTGGTCACCGCGCTGGCCCCCGTCATGGCCGAACGGGTCGGGGCGTGGATCGGCTGGAGCGGGGTGGCCGATGCTCATTTCGAGCCCTTCGACTTCGAGGGCATGCGCCTGGTCCCCGTGGACCTCAGCGCCTCGGAGGTCTCGGAATACTACGAGGGCTTCTCCAACGCCACCCTGTGGCCCCTGTACCACGATGTGACCGCCCCCCCCGTCTTCGACCGGCATTGGTGGGACAGCTACGTGCTTGTCAACCAACGCTTCGCCGATGTGGCCGCCGTCGAGGCCGCCCGAGGGGCCATGGTCTGGGTGCAGGACTACCAGCTCCAGCTCGTGCCCACCATGGTCCGCCGCAAGCGCCCCGACCTTCGGATCGGCTTCTTCAATCACATCCCCTTCCCCCCCTACGAGCTGTATGCCCGCCTTCCCTGGCGCCGCCAGGTCATCGAGGGGCTGCTCGGTGCCGACCTTCTGGGCTTCCAACGCCGCGATGACGCCTCCAACTTCCTGCGCGCCGTGCGCCGCACCACCGGGGCCACCACCCGAGGTTCGATCGTCGAGCTTGGGGGCCGGCAGGACGATCCCGCCGCCGAGCACAGCGCCCTAGGGGACGGATCGCGCACCAACGGGTCCCGCCCCCCACCGATCCGCCAGCTCCGAGCGGGGTCATTCCCCATCTCCATCGACAGCGCCGGGCTGCAGGAGGTGGCCAAGCGGGCCGACGTGGTGACCCGGGCCGAGCGGATCCGCTCCGAGTTGGGCCGCCCCGCCGTCATCCTCCTGGGCGTCGACCGCCTCGACTACACCAAGGGGATCCGTCACCGCCTGCTGGCCTACGAGGAACTGCTCGAGGAGGGCAAGATCGACCCCTCGGCCGTCGTCATGGTGCAGGTGGCCAGTCCCAGCCGGGGCCGGGTCGACGAATATCAGCGCTTGCGCAACGACGTCGAACTGGTCGTGGGGCGGATCAACGGCGAGCACGCCACCGTCGGCCACCCCGCAGTCCACTACCTGCACCAGTCGTTTCCCCGGGAGGAGATGGCTGCGCTCTACCTGGTGGCCGACGTCATGTTGGTCACCCCGCTTCGCGATGGGATGAACCTGGTGGCCAAAGAATACGTCGCCTGCCGCCACGATGACACCGGGGCGCTGGTCCTCTCCGAGTTCACCGGTGCCGCCGACGAACTGCGCCAGGCGTTCATCATCAACCCCTACGACATCGGCGGCACCAAGGACATGATCCTCACGGCCATCAACGTCTCCCCCCCGGAGTCGGCCCGGCGCATGCGGGCCCTGCGCCGTCGGGTCTTCGAAGATGACGTCTCGCACTGGGCCGAAACCTTCCTCGGGGCCATCGACCTGGTCCAGGCGCCGGTCTGACGACCCGCAGTTGACACCGAACGCACGTTCGCTATCCTGGATCGGTGGTCATCCAAGCCAGCCTGTTTGCCGCCGGGACCGCCGCCATTCGCCCCCAGGTCGCCTTCGAACGCCGTGATCTGGGAGGCGGGGCGTGGGTGGACATGGCCCGAAACTGGCTGGGCGGGACCGACGACGTCCTCGATCGTCTGATTCGTGAGGTGGCTTGGCGCCACCGGCGCCGGCGCATGTACGAGCGGTTGGTCGATGAACCCCGCCTGACCCGGTGGTACCGAGGCGACAGCGAGCTCCCCGATCCCGCTCTGGCCCACTTCCGGGCCGCGGTGGCGTCCCGCTACCGGGTCAGGATGGCGGCGATAGGCCTCAACTACTACCGCAACGGCAGGGACAGTGTCGCCTTCCACGCCGACCGGGAGTTGCGCCACCTCGATGACACGCTGGTGGCCATCGTCACGTTCGGCGCCCCCCGTCCGTTCCTGCTGCGTCCCACGGGCGGCGGGCCGTCGATCGACCTGCGGCCCGGACCCGGTGACCTCTTGGTCATGGGCGGATCCTGCCAGGCCGGCTGGGAGCACGGGGTGCCCAAGGTGGCGTCGGGGGTCGGGCCACGGATCAGCGCCTCGGTCCGCTGGGTCCGGCCCCGAGGGGAACGTGGTTCGGGCCATGCCGATCGCCAGCCCGGCCCCCGGTAGGGCCGGCACGACGTCGCCTCGCTCCCGGGCCTGTTCAGGCCCCGGCCCGGGTGGGCTCAGGTCCCTCGGCGATGTCCGCTGGAGGCGGGCGCGGCGGCCGGCAGTGCTCCGGGGCGGGCGGTGGTTGGCAGGGCCGACGGCGGGGGCGTTGGTGGAGTCGTCGGGGCCGGTGGAGTCGTTGGGGCCGGTGGAGTCGTTGGGGCCGGTGGAGTCGTCGGGGCCGGTGGAGTCGTTGGGGCCGGCGCCCCCCCCGAGGCGGCCAGCGCCTCCGCCTGGTTGACGAGGGTCGATGCCGCAGCGATGTCTTGTTGGTAGGTAGCCAGATCCCCCGCCTTGAGGGCGGCCATGGCCGCAGCAAATTGACTCTGGGCGCTGTTCAACAGGCTCTGGACCGTCTGGCCGGCCGCCGGGGGCAAGGACCCCGGTGCCGTGGTGGTCGGCGAACCGGGGGGGGTCGTGGTCGTGGTCGAGCCCCCGCCCTGACCTCCCGGAGCTGGCGGGTTGTTGGTACCGCCGGGCCCGCTCTGATTGGCCTGACTGGTGTCGCAGTACATCCGCAACGGCTTGGTGCCATCCCGGTTGGTCACCTTGCACAATGCCGCGTCGAGGGAGGTATTGGCGCTGTTGTATGCGGTGCCGTTGTAGACGACGACCACATCTTTCAAGGTGGGCACCCGGTTCGACGACGACTGCACGTAGATCGGCTGCACGTAGAGCAGCGTCTGGTCGATAGGCACGGCTTCGACCTGGCCGAGCACCACCTCGGAGCTGCCCTGATTGAGCAGGGTCAGCTCGCTGGAGATAGCGGTGTTCGACTTGATGGCATTGGTGATCAGCGCCGGGCCATCCACATTGTCCTGGGGCGGGGTCTCATACACGTTGAGCTGCCCGTAGTTGCTGGGGTCGGCCGAGGCGGTCATGAAGGCGGTGAGGTTCTGTTGCTTGGTCGACGAGGAGACAGGCTCGAACGGCTGCAGGGACATGAAACGCTGCTCGGTCGAATTCGGGAGGTGGGCCAGGAGGTACTCCGGCTGCAGCCGGGGGGTGGCCGGAGCCTGGGCCACCCCCCCTACGGTCGGCGCGGCGATGGCGGTGGCCAACTGGGTCTGGCCGAGACTGCCCGATCCGGGGTCCTGGCTGATGGTCCACGCCTGCGCCTGGCTGTAGAAATCGGCGGCCTTGGTCAGGTGGTAGCGGCCGTACATGTTGGTCTGCACCCGAAACAGATCCGCCGGGTAGCGCCAGTGGGCGGTGATGCCCGGGATCAGCGTCTCGGCCTGGGCGACGGGCGTGAAGAGGTCCGGGAACGCCTTCTCGTAGACCCGGATGATCGGATCGGCGTTGTTCATGACAAAGAACTTCATCGATCCGTCGTAGGCGCCGAGCACGACCTTCACCGAGTTTCGAACATAGTTGAACTGGGTGGCCAGGCCGCTGTTCACATCGATGCGGTTGATGTTCGCGGCCTGGGCGTAGGGATAGTTGTTGGTCGTCGTGTAGGCGTCCTGGACCCAATAGGTCTGGCGGTTGAGGATCACCGCATAGGGGTCGGTGTCGAACTTGAGGAACGGCGCCGCTTTTCGAACGCGATTGGTGATGTTGCGGATGTACATCACCTTCGATGCCGAGGTGATCTGTCCCGAAAGGACCATCTTCGGGTCGCCGAAGCGCAGGGCGAAGGCCAGCCGGCGGAACAGGCTGCCCGCCTCGACACCGCCGGCGCCGACATAGTGATTGGAGACTTGGCCGCCGGCGGCATTTTCGTAGTCGAGCTCGGCCTGCTTGGAGTTGGCCACCACGTAGCCGTTCGCCGAGGCTCCTTCGCCGTAGTAGATCTGCGATCCGGTGGGCGACAGCGCGGGCTGGCCCAGCGGCGGGATGTTCTGCAGGGAGAAGTTCGGCGTGCCGTCGGCATTGACGCCCTGTTGGCTGGCCGGCGCCACCGCGGCACCGTAGCCGTGGGTGTATTCGAGTTGCTGGTTCACAAATCCGGGCGGCACATTTTGATCGAACAGCTCGCGTACGGAGGTGACGACCTGGGTGACCTTGCCGTCGAAGGTGTAGCGGTCGCTGTCGAGACCGTTGAACTGGTAGTAGCTCCGCAGGGCCTGGTACTTGTCAAAGGTCTGACTGACCTGTGCCGGATCGAGCAGCCTGACGTTCGCCAAGGTGGCCTGGTTGGCCAGGGCCTGCTCGGAGTTGCCCTCGATCTGGGAGGCCGAAAGGGTGGCATTGCCCTGGTACTTGCCGTCCACCAAGACGTTGGTGAGGCCATATGCCTCACGGGTGGCATCGATGTTTCGTTGGATGTACGGCGTCTCGCGGGTCAGCTCCGAAGGGGTGACCCGAAGGGCCTGATAGGCCGCCGGATAGATCCCCCCGACGATCACCCAGACCAGCGCCCAGACCACCACGGCGGCAATGGGGATCGTCCAGCCCCGCTGGCGGATGTTGTAGAGGAACCCGGCGGCGGCGATGACGGCGATGGCGATCAGCAGGACCTTGGCCGGGATCTCGGCGTGGACACCGGTGGCCGTGGCTCCGTCGACCAGGTGGTTGCGCGACAGCACCGTTTCCAGTCGCTGGAAGTAGTAGTCGACGCCCTTGACCAGGGCCAAGATGCCCAGGAGCACCGAGACGTGGGTCTTGACCGCCGTGGTCGAGCGCTGCGTGGGCGACTGGAAGCGGATGCCGCCGTTGAGATAGTGAGCGACCACGGTGACGATCAGGACCACGACGATGGTCAAAAAGACCCAGTTCAGAAGAAATTGGATGAACGGCAACTGGAAGACGTAGAAGCCGACGTTTTTGTGGAACTGGGCGTCGGAGGTGGAAAAATTCACGTGGTAGACGAACAGATCCCAGTTGTTCCACTCTTTGTTGGCCCCCACGCCGGCAAACAGAGCAAAGATTGTCGCGGTGGCGAAGCGGATGAGCCTTCCCCGTGTGGCTTGGATCTCCCGGTACCGATCGACCAGATCGTCGACCGGACCGGCGGCCGGCACCTGGGGGGCGACCCGGTCGGCGACGGTGAGGCTGAGGAGGAGCACGGCGAAGAAAAGGACGACGAAAATCGCCCCCAGTGCCACCTTGGTGAGCAGCACCCCGCGGAACACCGAGGTGAAGTGGACCTCGGAGAACCACAGGTAGTCGGTCCAGAACCGGGCCAGACCCCGCAGGGAGGTAAGCAGCACGATCGCCAACACGACGACCACCAGCACTCCGATTCGAAACCGACGGCTTGTGCGCGGCAGTTGCCGCGGGAGATCTGCTGGGGGCATCGAGACGGGAGCCTACCGGCGCGAGGTCATGGGCACGAAGCCGGGACGGCGAAGGGCTCAGGTCGGGGCGGGCACCAGGAGACAACGGCACCCCGCGTGGGCCGGGGGGTGGGCCTGGCCGGTGGGAAATCCCTCGTGGCGGGGCAGCGAGCCGGCCAGTGCATTGTCGTCGCAATCGGCGCAGGGCCCGTCGATATCCTCGACGACCCAGCGAAGTGCCACCCGGTCACCGACGGTCTCCCATGTTCCCTTCGAAAATGCCGCGGTGACCTGGTCACCGGCATTGCGCTCGATCCGCTGGGTCTTGGTCTCCCGGTACGCGGCACCCAGAGCCTCGATCAACACGGAGGGATCGTCGCCCATCCCCGGAGCCACGGCCCGCTCCACCCGGCGGCGGATCTGATCGCTGAGCGTTGCCGCCAGCTCACCGGCCAGGTCGTCGACTCTCGTTGGTCGCTTCGGTGACGCCACGTGGTGGCCGCCCGCCTTGATGACCTCGACTGCGAACCTCGACCCGGCCCGGGCGGCCAGCTCCAGCTGCGGGAGGGCAGCATCGACATACCGTTGCCGGTGCTCAGCTACAGGACCGAGGAGGGCGGCGGAGTCCGGCTGGCCAGAACTGCTGCGAAGTCGATCCAGAAGATCGTTCTGCTCGTCTTGGAGGGCTCTTTTGAGCTTTCTCGTCAAGATGACCTCGATGTCGCCCAGGGCCGCCTCCCGCCGCTCCAGGTGGGCCTCGTCGTCGCCGGAGCGCTCCGAGTCCTCACCCTCCGCCGGTCCACCGCCGCGGCCGGACTCGCCGCCATCGCCCACCGATCCAACGCCGGTGTCGACGTCGCCGGCTCGGGGCGCGGAGATCACCGCCGCTTGCCCCCGGGCGGCCGGAGCGCCGGACTCGTCACCCAGCACCTGCCGGGCCTGAAGGAGGGCTCCTTCCCGGCTGGCCCTGATCCGGGCGAAGAGCCCCTCGACGGCTTCTCCCGACTCGGTTGGTTGGCCGGCCTCGGCGAAGTCGGCGGATCCTGGGGCTTCGGGGATCTCGGGCCCTTCTTCACCAAGGACAACGGCTTCGGGGATCTCAGCGATCTCGGGAACCGAATCGGCCCCCGGAACGGGAGCAACGACGCCCACCGGGGTGCTCATTGCGTCGCCCGGCGTCGCCCGCCGCCGGGACGCGGGTCGGCGCACGGGTCGGCGCACCGGGCGCCCACCACGGCCTTGGCGGGCCCGGCGTCGCGCCCCCCCCAGCGGGGCACGTTCGGGTTGGATGGCGCCGACGGGGGGCCAGGAAGCGTCGACCACCTCGTTCTCCGCGGTGGGTACGTCACCCGGGACAGCCGGCGCCGGCTCCGCCGCCTCGGCCGCCTCGCTCGCCGGCCCACGCAACAGATCGGGGGGCAGATCGGGGAGCTCCCGGTCCTCCCAGCCCCGACCCACCTGGTCGGCCACCTGCCGGGCGTCGGTGTCGGCCCTCTGCAGCTCGTCATGTACTTCCTCGAGCGTTCGACGGACCACACCATACGATTCGACGAGACGTTCGCGCCCTGCTCGCAGCTGATCGATCTGCACAGTGGCCACCCGTCTGCGAGCGTTGAGGTCGGCCAAGACCTTCTCCCGAATGGCCTGAGCTCCCTCGATGGTCAGCTTCCGCTCCTGCTCGGCCATCTGGCGGAGGGTCTCGCCCTCTTGGCGGGCCCGCTCGACCAACTGGTCCGCGGCCGCCTGGGCCGCCGAGCGTATGTCGTCGGCCGAACGGTTGGCCTCCTCGACGCTGCGCGACATCGCCGCTTCGGCATCCGAGCGAGTCTCGCCGGCCCGCTGATGGGCCTCCTCTACCACCCGAGCCGATTCCTCCGCGGCTCGGGTCCGCATGTCGGCGGCCGCCGCCCGGGCCGATCGAAGGATGGCGGCGGTTTCTTCACCGACGCGTTCCATGAGGACGTCTTCGTTGATCTCGGGGTGCAGGGCCTTCTCCTGGGCAACCCGGCAAGCCTCGTCGACCTCTTCGAGGCGGCCGTGCAGGCTCCGCACGGCGTCGGCCACCTGGCGGAGAAAGTCCTGGACCTCGCCTCGTTCGAATCCCCGGCGGACCACCGCAAAACCCCGCGCCGCGATGAGATCGGCCGAAAGGAGATCCCTTCCCGCGCTGCTTGGAACTCGATCGGCTGACATCACCCAAATGTAGGGCTGGAGATCCCCCGTGGTGGAGGATGCGGGACCAGAAATCCAATTCCGGTCGAGGGTCCTCAGGTCGGGAAGCGAGCCTCGGGGAGCGATGCCGGGCCCAGCGCGGCCACGGCATGGCCATTGGCCCTCGACGGCTCAACGGACCCGGCAACCGGTCCGGAAGGCAGTCGGATGGTGAAGATCGAGCCTCTTGAAGGCTCGGATCGGCAGGTCACCGTCCCCCCGTGGCCTTCGATCACCCTCTTGACGAGGGCCAGACCGAGACCCAGGCCGCCGAAGCGGCGGGTATCGCTGGTGTCGAGCTGGACGAACTCGCCGAAGGCCCGCGCCTGCTGGTCCGCCGTCATGCCCTCACCCCGGTCCACCACGGAGATCTCCACCGCCGGCCGCTCGCTCGCATCGCTGCTCAACGGTCCACTGGGGCCGGCGGCGATCGAGATCCGTCCACCGGAGGGTGAGAACTTGGCCGCGTTGTCGATCAGCTCGTCGAGGGCCAGGACCAGCCAGCGGCGATCGGCCAGTACCGGCGGCGTGTCGATCTCCACCCGGCGGACCAGCGGATGGGCATCACCCAGGCGGGCCGACCACTTGGCGGCGACACCCGAAACCAAGGAGCGCACGTCGAGCGGTTCGGGACGGAGCCGGACCCGCCCAGCTCCTGCGGAGGCAAAGAACTCCAACATCTCGACAATGCGCAGCAGCGCCTTGGCCCCCCCGAGGATCTCTCGGTGCCAGGCCCGGGCCCGGTCGGCATCGACTTCACGGCGCAAAAGGATGTCGGCGTAGCCCATGATGCCGGTCAGTGGGGTACGCAGTTCGTGGCCCACCCGGGACAGGAATTCGCTCTTCATGCGCTCGAGCTCCTGCTCGCTGCGGAGATCCCGCAGGATGAGGACGGCGCCGATGAGCTCCCCCGCCGGCCCCCGCACCGCTCCCGCCGAGATGGCTACGGGAACCTGGCCCTGCCCGGCGGCGCTCACCGTGGCCAACGAAGACCAACCCACAGCTCGGGGCCGGCCGAGCAGGCCTTCGAGCGGTGTCCCGTCCTCCCCCCGCCCCACGATGACGGTGTGGACCGCAGTGCCTCGCACCTGCCCCACGCTCACGCCGAAGAGCGTCTCCGCGGCCGCGTTGAGCTCGATGATCCGCCCGTCGACGTCAATGGCCACCAACGAGTCGCTGATGCCGGCCACGACCGCCTCGAGTCGGTTCCGGAGGCGAGTCTCGTCGTCGGCAGCGGCCCGGAGGGCGGCGGCGTGGTCCTCGACCGAGTCGATCATGGAGTCGAACGCCGCGCCCAGCACGCCGACCTCGTCGGTGCCGAGGGCCCCAACCCGCTCCGAGGCCTGACCGGCCTGAATACGTCCGGCGACGTCGGTGAGGCGGCGGATCCCGGCACTGATGCGCTCGCCCACCAGCACGGCCAGCGCGAGGGCGGCCAGCGTGCTTCCCAGGGCGATGAGGAACAGGGTTCGGAACAGCTTCTCCCGGGTGGCCACCAGCGCGGTGGTCGACGATGACGCCACCACCGACAGGCTGGTGTCGCTTACGGTCCCGGCGTTGATGGGCTGCACGCTCACGAATCGGTCGACCACCGTCGCCGTGGTCGACGTTCCCGATGCTGCCGATCGCGCCGCCATGGAGATCAGGGTGGCGGCCGGTGGTTGCACCCCGCTGGACGCCAGAATCCGGCCCTGGGCCACGAAGGCCAACGACACGCTCGGATCGGCCTGGCGACGCTGCTTGAGGTAGGCACCGTCGAGCGGCGAGACGCTGAGGACGGTGCCCAGAACCTGGGTCCCGTTGGCGCCACACTCGGGAAAGCTGCCGACGGCCCAGGCCATGGACTCCCTGACCAGGATCCGTCCGGTCCCGGCCCGCGAGCACGACGTGGCCAGGAGCCCAGGACTAGACGCCACGCTTTGGACCGCGGAGGCCACACTTCCCGACGACACGGCCAGGGCGTCACCGGGGAGCACATAGGCGTAGCCGCCGACCGGGTACAGCTGGCTGAGCTGGTTCAGGCGGTCGACGATGGCGGCCTGGGCGGTGGCGTCGCGGCTGCCCTCGGCGGTGGTCAGCGCCGCCAGGGGATTGGGGCTGAACAGCCGGCCGTAGATCTGCAGGTCACCAGCGGCCAACCGGGCTCCCTTGAGCGCATCGTTGGCCACCGCTGAGGCTTCGACGCCTTCGCTGCGGCCCCGCTGCGCCAGCCGGGAGACGTCCTGGTTGGTAACCGACGACGAGATGACCTGGGACATGGCCACCGAGACGAGGACCAGGACGGCGAGCAGAGTGGCCGCGGAGGCCACCGCCACCCGGGTGGCGATGGAACGCCGGCCGGCCACCACGAGGGGGAAGCCCACGCAGGTGCTGCCCAGGGCCAGAAGGATGTCGCTGGCCACGACAGGGGCGGCCGCCAACTCGGTGATGGCCTCTGCGGTGAGCAGGACCAGGCCGGTCAACAGAAACGCCCTGAGGCGCACCCCCAAGCGCCAACGAAGCGACCCGGCGGTGATGAGGGCCACGGCCAGCAGGCGGCTGAATGCCAATCCCGAGCCCGGGTTGCTCCCGAGGAGCAGGGAGCCGTGGAGGAATGCGCCCGTTCCGAGCACCGCGAACCCGGCGCCGAGAAGTCCCCGGGCGGTCCCGGATCGTTGCCCGAGATCCGATTTTCGAGCAACCAGAACCAGTCCCGAGGCGGCAACCAGCAAGGTGATGAGCTCGGCGGCGAACGAGACCTGAGCGGACGACATCGTGGGATCGGGGCTCAGCCGCCAGGCGCCGGAACGCCAGGCGCGGATGTGGGCGGAGGAGTGGCCGCCGGGGCCGGCGGCACGGTGCCCCCGAGGCCGGCCATGATGCCCAGCGCGTCTTGGAGTGAGCGCACCGGGTAGATCTTGAGCCCGCTCCCCGCCTCTTGGCGGGCCGCCTTCAGTTCGGCTTGATCCTGCACCGACGCCGGCGCCGGAACGAAGAAGACCCGAGCTCCGGCCCGGCGTACGGCAACCGCCTTCTGGTCGAGTCCACCGATGGGCCCGACGGTTCCGTTCGGGGAGATGGTGCCGGTTGCCGCCACCTTGTGGGAGCCGAGAAGGTGACCGTTCGAGAGGAGGTCGACGAGGCCCAGGGCAAGAGCGAGGCCCGCCGAGGGCCCGCCGATGTCGCCGACGTCGATGGTCACGTTGAACGGCAGGGTGTAGCTCGATCGGGTTTCGAGCTGCACGCCCAGGAAGCCCTTGGCGGGGCGAGCCGTCGGGCCGGCTTCGGGGGGTGCGGCGCTGAGCGTGACCGCTACGGTCCGATGGCTGGGCGCGCCACGTGTTCCCGGAGAGGACACGCCGATGTCGACCGTGGTTCCCGGTTTGGCACCGCTCAGGAGAGCGGACACGTCCTGCGAGGTCCTGACCGGGTTACCGTCGATCGAGGTGATGACATCGTTGCAGGCCAGGCCGGCCAGGGCCGCGGGAAAGCCGGGCATCACCAGATCCATCTGGGCGCCCAGATCCTGTTCGGCGACGTCGTAGTTCAAGCGGCGCAGCGCGGCGACGGGAGCGTCGGTGGTGGCCTGCAGCATCTGCTGGGTGTTCTGGCAGGGGTGTGGGGGGGGGGGGGTGCTGCCCAGGATGGCGCTGGCCGGAAGCAGTTGGCTTCCCTCGTGAAAGGTCTTGAGCAGCCCGAAGCGGTCGAGGAGGTAGTCGGTCGCCGTCGCCGGCCCCTCCAAGACGTCGACCATGTACAGGCCGCCGCTCAGACCGTGATCGCGCGCCGGGGGCACGCTGAGGCGGGCACAGGGTCGACCATCGGCCAGCGACAGGTTGATGCTGCCGCTCGTGCGGGGTCGGCAGGTGGCGCTGGCCGTCAGCATGGGGGCCGATCCGGGGCTGAGCAGGTAGTAGTCACGGGCCTGGTTGTGGGCCACCACCAGGCCGGTGACCACCATCATGGCGGCCAGCGTGAAGGACACGGCCGACACGACTCGGCGCCGCGACCGACGGGGCCGGATGCTTCGAACCCAGGTTTCACTGGCCAGGACCGGCCCGAGGGCCCAGGTGTTGATGGCCTGCATGGCGTCCGTTACCTGAGGGTCGGCGTGATCCGTGACCCTCGGGCCGCCACAGGCGTCGCCGAGGATCGACACGGCAAGGTTCCGGGCCGCCGCCTGGCCGGCCAACTGGACGAGGAGCCCACCTCGACCGGGGCCGGCCAGAGCGACAGAACCGGCCAGGACAACGGAGCCGGCGTCGCCCACGATGGCGTCGATTCGGCCGGTGCCAAGATCATCGCCGGGAGCCAGGGCCAAGGTGAGATCGTCCGCCCTCCGGCCGACAAGAGGATGGACAATGACCTCGCCATGCTTACCCGACGCAGGGCCCAGGTGGACGACCCTGATGCCGGCCCGGCGCGCCGCTGCCGCCGCGGCTCCCACCCGTTCCACCACGCCGGCGGGAAGATCCGAACCCTCGGTCACACCGACCAGGACGAGGACGGGGGGCACCGGCCCCGAGCCGTCCTCAACCACGGCCACGCCCTGATCGATCACCGGACCCCGCCGCCTCTGCGACCATGACGACAGCCACCGTGACCCGACGCCCAAGGGCGGGCCTGAGTAAGCTCGGAGCAATCGTGGTCACGTGGCGTGAAAGTTCCCCGGTTGGTGAGCGCTCGGCGCTCGGCACTCGAAAGATGCTTGCACCGGCATCGACCCAGCTTGCCATGACCGCGGTCGCAGCGCCGACCGGTCGCTCGGCGCGGCGCCGGGGACCTCGATGAGCGACCATCCCTGGCCGCCGGAGCCCAGGGGCGG
>JAABUQ010007586.1_pt1 | contig 15665 bp, 18 predicted proteins | sample 5560001 | NCBI WGS metagenome assembly JAABUQ01 (sample SAMN10711888, study PRJNA513371) | rock metagenome | isolation source: Antarctica rocks | place: Antarctica: Victoria Land, Finger Mt nord | collected 2015-12-18 | reverse complement strand
TCCCTCGTCGAGGACGCGGACCCGTTCGCCCACATCAAACAGCAGGGCACTGGCGAGCGTTCCGCGATGATCGCGAACTTCAAGAAGGTCCTGGCGGACTTCGACGCCGATGAGGACGGGAAGCTCTCCCGCGAGGAAGCCCCGATCCTGATCCGAGAGCAATTCGACCGCTACGACACCGACCACGACGGGTTCATCACCCTCGATGACGCGCAGGGCTGGGCCTGAGCCATCTCGCTGAACAATGTCTGGTCGCCCCCTCGGTTCGCGCTCCACCTGGCTGCTGTCAGCGCCTTAACCGCCGTGATCATCAATCGGCAAGCGCTCGCACGCCGGACAGGCAGACCTGGTCGTGTAAGTAGCAACCGCGCAGGTCGTGCGCTAAGCACCGGGGGCTTGGGAAGATCCGGGCGTGGCGTTGTCAGGTTGGACTCTGAGATCCACAGGGCTGGGTGTCCATCAAGTCGGAGTCCGCTCTGGCCTGACGTTCATGCCAGTCCTGCTCCGTACGTCAGATTGAGATACTCTCCAACTAGACGGGTCGCGGCGAAGGGCGAGGACATCGTGCCGCGTGGCACTGAACCGTGACGAGCTCGTGCAGATCGAGGAACTGATCACGCGCGGTGTGGCGCGGGGCGACCGGTACCCCACCCAACTGATGGCCGAGCTGGACAGCGAACGCTGACCATCTTCGGATCCGAATGCCCGGCTGCCTCCTGCGTGTCGCGCAGGCTGGCGCCGGAGGCTGGCAAGGTTTACGATCGCGCCGTGAGCATCGGCCTCCCTTTCACGGCCCGGGCGCCTCGCGCTGCAGGCGATATCGCCGCCCTCTCGCCAGTCATAGGAGGAAGTCTGCATGTCTCTACTCAGCGAGCTGAGCGCAAGCATCGCCTCTGGCGCCGTGGAGGTGGTGGACCTGACAGCTCCGCTCTCGGCGACCACACCTGTCATCCAGCTGCCTGAGCCGTTTGTCAACACGCCGGGGTTTGCCCTTCACGAACTGAGCCGCTACGACGAACACGGGCCGGCCTGGTACTGGAACGCCATCACTGTCGGCGAACACGCCGGCACGCATTTCGACGCACCCAACCACTGGATCACGGGCCGGGACCTGCTCGCGGTCGGTGAAGTGCCGCCTCGCCAGCTGGTAGCTCCAGCGGTAGTAATTGACAAGAGCGCCGAAGCCGCCACCGACTTCGATTTCCTGCTCCAAGTCGAGCACTTGAAACAGTGGGAATCCGAGCACGGACCGCTGCCCACCGGTGGCTGGCTGCTCATCCGCACTGGTTGGGATGCCCGGTCACACGATCAGGCGGCGTTCATCAATGCTGACGAGACAGGCTCCCACACGCCAGGGGTTTCGGCCGACTGTGCCCAGTGGCTGGCGGATGAGGCGCCCATCATCGGTATCGGCGTCGAGACGGTCGGCACGGATTCCGGCGCAGCTCACAGCTTCACACCCGCCTTCCCCGCCCATCACTACCTGCTCGGCGCCGGCAAATACGGCCTAACCCAGCTGCAGAACCTGGCCCGGCTCCCCCCCACCGGGTTCCTCCTGATAACCGCGCCGCTGCCCATCCAGGGCGGCTCCGGCAGTCCCTCTCGCATCCTGGCTCTCGTCGAGCGCTGAGGTTTTCCCATGCCCACAGTGGCGGAGTTGGTCGGCCGCACCCTGACCGATCTGGGCGTGCGACAGGCGTTTGGCTTGATCGGCAGCGGCAACTTCGATCTCTCCAACGCCCTGACTGCCGGGGGCGCCCGGTTCGTGACAGCCCGCCATGAGACGAACGCGGTGATGATGGCTGACGCCTACTCCCGAGTAACCGGCGAGGTGGGCGTGGTCACGCTGCACCCGGGTTGCGGGCTGACCAACGCCATCACAGGCGTGACCGAGGCCGCCAAGAGCCGGACCTCCCTGCTGGTGCTGGCGGGCGACACCGCCGCGGCTGCTGTTCGCTCGAACTTTCGCATCGACCAAGATTCCCTCGCCATCTCGGTGGGGGCGCTCGCCGACCGCGTCTTCGGCCCCGCCTCCGTGGTCCAAGACATCTGCCGCGCCCACCGCCGGGCCAGTGAGGATCGGCGCACGGTGGTGGTGAGCCTGCCGATGGACGTCCAGGCAGCGCCGGTGCCGGGCGAGTACCGGGTTCCGGCTCGGTCCCCGATCCCTCGGCCGCATCCCGATCCCGCCACAGTGGAGCGTGTGGCTGACGTGCTCTGCTCCAGCCGGCGGCCGCTGCTGATCGGCGGTCGGGGAGCTCGTGGCCAGCGGAGTGCGCTGGAACTTCTGGCCGAGAGGACTGGCGCCCTGCTGGCCACGACTGCTGTTGCCCGAGGTCTCTTCGCCGGCAACCCTTGGAGCCTCGACGTCTCAGGCGGCTTCTCCTCACCCGGCGCGGCGGAGCTCATCTCGGCTGCAGACGTGGTTGTGGCCTTCGGCGCAGCGCTCAATATGTGGTCCACCCGACATGGCAGGCTGCTCGGGCATTCGGCAACTGTGGTTCAGGTCGACCTGGACGTCGACGCGATCGGCTCCCACCAGCCTGCCCACATCGGCGTGATTGGCGACGCGGCCGCGACCGCCAGCGCTCTCTGTGCCGCGCTGGATCGGCGGTCTGCCGAGCCCAGCCGCCAGAGAACGCCGGAGCTGGCCGAACGTATCCAGGCAGCTCGCTGGGTCGAGGTGCCGTATGACGATGTGAGCACGGTCGAGGCGATCGATCCTCGCACGCTTACCGTCCGCCTGGACGAGATCCTGCCCCCAGAGCGCTCCCTCGCTGTCGACTCCGGCCACTTCATGGGCTGGCCTTCGCGCTATCTGTCAGTGCCGGACGAGCAGGGGTTCATCTTCAGTCAGGCGTTCCAGTGTGTGGGCCTCGGGCTCGGGACCGCCATCGGTTTGGCGGTGGCCAGACCTGACCGGCTGACCATCGCCGCCCTCGGCGACGGCGGCGCGCTGATGGCGCTGGCTGACCTGGAGACGGTGGCGCGACTGGGCCTACGAATGGTCGTGCTGATCTACAACGACCATGCCTACGGCGCCGAGGTCCACCACTTCGGACCCGACGGCAAGCCGCTGGAGCTGGTTCAGTTCCCGGATACCGACTTTGCGGCACTCGGCCGGGCGGTCGGCCTGGCCGGAGTGACGGTGCGAGCACCAGCCGATCTGGAGCAGGTCGAAGATTGGCTGCGGAGAGGCACCCAGGGCGGCCTGGTGATCGACGCCAAGGTGGTGCCGACGCTCGTGGCGGATTGGCTGGAGGAGGCCTTCCGCGGTCACTGAAACCGACGGTTCCAGTCCGGCCGGCGAACGCTATCCCGGCGTCTTGATCCCTTCCAGAAGCATCGATACTGTCCGCTGAACCCGGGTTTGACGGGTCTCAACACGCTTTGCCTCCTCGATCCAGCGCACGTACTCCTTCCTGTGAGTGAATGCAAGATCGTCGAAGGCGGCCCTGGCTTCGGGGGCAGAGGCCAGAGCGTGGGCGAGCTCGGCCGGCACCTGAACCTCCCGCGGCGCCTCGTCGAGCTCGAGTGAGATCTGAGCGGTCGAGCCAGGGACCGCCCCGGAGGCCTTGACCACGTCCTGGCGCAAGCCGAGGTAATACTTGCCGCCGTAGACGGCGACACGCGTCCGGTAGGGGACGCCGTTGACGGTCGTCTTCAGGGGTGGCCGCTTGCCGGCGCCGAGCGCGAGCACCGTCGCCTCCGGCAGCTCGATGAACGGGTTGGCCTTGGCCTCGGTTCGGACTTCGGCTTTGAACTCAGGCATGCAGGCGCTCCTCAAGGCATGACTCTACGGAGTCCGGCCCTCGGCAGATACGCTCGTCGGATGTGTTATGTCGTGTGGGGCGGTGCCTGAAACACCGCAGAGCAAAGGCGCCCGGGAACGACTCGGCAGTACGTTTGATCGCGCCAGCGATCTGTACCAACGGGCGCGGCCCGAGTACCCCGCGGAGGTCTTCGAACGCCTGATTCGAATCGCTGGCCTTCGCTATGGTGACCACCTCCTGGAGGTTGGCTGCGCGACCGGTAAGGCGACGCTGCCACTTGCTGAGCGCGGGTTCCGGATCACCTGCATTGAGGCCGGGCAACAACTCGCCGCCGCCGCGCGCCGGAATCTGGCGGCCTTCCCAGGAGTCGATATTGTCGCTGGCCGATTTGAGGACTGGCCGAACCCGGCAGGTGCTCGCTTCGACCTTGTCTTTGCAGCGACCGCCTGGCACTGGCTCGACCCTGCTGTGCGTTACACCAGGGCGTGGGAGGTCCTGCGCCCCGGAGGACATCTCGCCTTCTGGGGTGCTGTCCATGTGTTCCCGGAGGACGGCGATCGCTTTTTCATCGAGATCCAGGACGTCTATGCCGAGATTGGCGAGGGCTGGCCCGCCGAGAGTCCCCGGCCGCGCCCGGGCGAGTTGGAGGACCAGCGGGAGGAGATTGAGGCAAGCGGCCTGTTCAGGACCATCGAGGTTCGCCACTTCGACTGGGAGGAGACCTACGACGCCGATGGCTATATCGACCTGCTCGAGACCTTCTCGGGGCACATGACGATGGAGCAGTGGCAGCGCCATCGGCTCTACGGCGAGATCCGCCGGCGGCTGGAGGAGCGCCCTCAGCCCAGCCTTCGGAGGCACTGGGGAGGGGTCCTCCACATCGCCCGACGGCAAGATTGAGCCCCGCCAGTCCCAGGCATGGGACTCCCACAGTCCTTCACAGCCTGGATTGACAGCCCCCGCTTGGTCCACATACGCTGGCCAGGCCATTCGGGAATACCCCCAGAAGGGTGGGGGGACTGGTTGGAGGGTGGTTCTTGAATCAGCTCGAACTGCGCTCGGCCGACACTGGGAGCGCAGATCCCGGTCAGCGCCGTGGGAGCCGTCGTGGAGCAGTCAGCTAGCCGACCGCCTCGGGGCTCCGGCGCTCCACACGATCCGTCCATCGATTCCCCAAGACCTTGGCCACAGCATTCGTCGGCGCCAGGAGTAAGAGGCTGAAACCCGCGACAGGAATGTTGACAAGCGCTATCAACATGGCGAAGGCAAACACAGCTGTGCCGAGGGCGTTCCGGCACATGCCTATCCGCCACTCCCGTACGTGACTGTCCCTCATGAGCCCCGCCCGCCGCAGGTAGGCAGTGAGGCCGGCGTACACGATCCCGATCAGAGCCAGGTTCGCGCTGTAGAGCTCGAAAGCGGGCAGCAGGTTGCTGTAGCGCGCTTCCAGCGCCGCCGGGAACGGCACCAGGCAGATCAGAAACAGCGCCATCAGATTCAAGGCTTGGAGGCGCTGATCCACCCGCAGCACCCAGCGGAAGATCCGGTGGTGCACCATCCAGTAGAGGCCCACCAAGGCGAAGCTGATGGCAAAGCCAAACAAATTGGGCAGCACCTTCCAGAGCGCTGCGGTGAGTTCTCTCTCGCCCTGAAGGCTGGTCAACTGGGGGACCGGGATGCTCAGTACCAGCAGCGTCATGGCGATGGCGAACACTCCGTCACTGAGCGCCAGCAGCCGGCCCAGCCCATAGACGTCCGGATCTCGGTCGGCCGACTGGAGCCCTTCGTCCTCCGCCATGCGCCCATCCTGACCGATACGGGTCTTCAGGTGCCGACCTGCCTTAGGCCAGCGAGGCCCCGAACTCCGCCGGCGGCAGCCGTAAGGGCCGAGACTCGACTCTTGGCCCCCGAATCACTGTCCGAGCCAACGGCTGCTACTGTCGATTTCCGCCTTCCGCGTTCGACTATTGACTGCATGTGTCAGAATCGCGGGTCGATCCGCTACAGGAGGTTGGTTGCATGAGGTACATCTGCTTGCTCTACATTTCGGAAGCGGACCTGCCGGCGCCGGGAACGCCCGAATTCGGTCCGCTCCGCGACGCCAATTCGGCCGCCTCCGCGGAGATGGCGAAGGCTGGCGTCCTGGTGGATGGAGCGCCTCTCCAACCGTCGAGGGCGGCGACGACCGTCAAGATCCGCGGTGGTGAGACGCTTCTGACCGACGGCCCCTACGCAGAACTGAAGGAGCAGCTCAACGGGTACTACCTGCTCGAGTGCGCCGACCTCGATGAGGCGGTGCGCTGGGCGCAGACGATCCCGGCCGCCAAGAATGGCTCGGTTGAGGTGCGTCCAGTGGTCAGGGTTGAGGGGCGCCCTTGACCGACGACCTGAGCGCGGTGGTCCGCCAGCACTGGTGGACCACTGTCGCCTCCGTCACGCGTCTGATCGGAGACCTGGAGGCGGCCGAGGAGGCTGTACAAGAAGCCTGCCTCGCGGCTCTTCAGCAGTGGCGGCAGGCAGGGGCGCCGGAGCACCCTGAGCGGTGGCTTGTGAGTGTGGCCAGAAGGAAGGCGCTCGACGCCCACCGGCGCGAGGCCAAACGAGCTGGGAAGGAGGCGGCGGCTGCGCGCGATGAGGCTGGCTCTTCGACCGAACGGCCGGCGCGGGAGGTGGTCGATGACCAACTGGCGCTGATCTTCATGTGCTGCCGTCCGGCTCTCGATCCTGCCTCCCAGATCGCGCTGACACTGAGAGCTGTCTGCGGCCTGACCACATCCGAAATCGCCAGCGCCTTTCTGATGCCTGAGGCCACTGTGGCGCAGCGTTTGGTAAGGGCCAAGCGGAAGATCCGCGAGGCGGTCATCCCCTTCCGGATGCCTGACGGCGACGGCCTGGCAGGCAGGCTCGCAGCCGTTCTGCGGATCGTCTATCTCGTCTTCACCGAGGGGCACCGATCGCACGCGAGTGAGGCGGGGACGCGCCCTGAGCTTTGCCAGCAAGCCATCCACCTGGCGACCTCCCTCTCGACCATGATGCCCGGTGAGCCCGAGGTCAAGGGGCTCTTGGCTCTCTTGCTGCTGGTAGACGCGCGGCGGGCAGGACGGTTCGATGCCGAGGGCCGGCTGGTTCTCCTCGACGAGCAGGATCGCTCTCTCTGGGACGCCGCCAAGATCGCCGAGGGCGAGGCTCATCTCGCCTCAGCGTTGAGCCTCGGTCGCCCGGGGCCTTGCCAGATCCAGGCGGCCATCGCGGCTCTCCATTCCACCGCCAGCACCGCCGCGGCGACTGACTGGGCGGAGGTCGCGGCCCTCTACGCAGAGCTCGTGCGCTGGGAGCCGACAGCCGTGGTCGAGGCCAACCGCGCTGTTGCTGTTGCGATGGCACACGGGCCCAGCGCCGGACTCACAATCCTCGACCGCCTCACGGATGATCCCCGGCTGGAAGCGTGGCCGCCCTTTCACATCGCGAGGGCGGATCTCTTCTCTCGGCTCGGCCTGATCGAGCGCGCCACCGAAGCCTATGAGAAGGCCCTCTCCCTGTCGCCGCCCCTCCCTGAGCGAACGTTCATCAACCGCCGGCTCCGAGAGCTGGCCGGGGGAGGGTTCGGCCCCAATTCGGAGAACCGCTGACGCCAACCTCGAGTTGAGCCTTCCGCATTAGATTGCAGGGATGCCTCAGCCACCCGACAGCGCTGAGCGGCGGTTGAACTTCGGGTACGGCGCCAACCTGGATGCCAGTGTCTACGGTCGCTGTCCTGACGCGATCGACCTGGGCAACGCGATCCTGCCCGTTCACCGCTGGCTCGCCACGGCCGCCGGGGTCGCCACTGTCGTGCCGCAGCCGGGCGGTCTCGTCCACGGCGTGCTGTTGTCACTCAGCGCTCGAGATCAGGACAGTCTTGACCGGTTTGAGGCCCTCGACCTAGGCTTCTACCGACGTGAGCAGCACGAGGTCGTGACTGCCACCGGTGGGCGGGTTCGAGCGTGGGTCTACTTCGCCAACCAGCCCGAGCCCGGCCGGCCCATCCCGCCCTACCTGACGGCTGTCGTCGAGGCCGCCCGCCAGCGCGGTTTTCCCGCTGATTACATAGCGGAGCTCGAGGCTTGGGGGCGCCTCAACACTGGCACCGTGGCGGGTCCGCGTCCCCACTGGGAGGAGATTTTCGACGCGACTCCCTAACCGACAGCAGTTGATCTAGCTGCCGGCCAGCCGCTCCACCACCGGCGCCATCACTTCGCGGTACGGCTCGTGCACTGAGAAATACGAGACCCCGAAGCGCTCGCGCAGCGCCTGGAGTTGCTCCACCACCTGTTCCAGCGTCCCGATCAGGAGGTGAGGTGAGGAGAGGATCTGGTCTGCGGGGAGCTCGAACCGTGGCACCAGCTCATCGGCCTTCGCCCGCCGAGCGTCTGTGATCCAGACGCCCTGCAGCAGCAGGTTGAGCTCCAGCTCGCTCAGCCGCTCACCGGCGGCGTGGCCCACCCAGCCCACCTGCTCGGCGAGGGCGTCCTCGAAGAGGCTGCTCATGTCAGCCCTGCCATCGACGAATCGAGCCCCGATCGCGACGATGTCGGCCTCGCGAGCGGCGATCGACAGCAGCCGACGACCGCCGCCACCGACTGCCAGCGGCGGATGTGGCCGCTGCTGGGGCTTGGGCCAGCCCTCCTGCTCGCGGGTCGTGTAGTGGCGACCGCTGAAGGTGACAGGTCCCTCCGACCACAGCCCCTTCAAAAGCTGGATCGCCTCCTCCAAGCGGCCGACTCGCACCCCCGGCCGATCGAAGGCCAATCCAGCCGCCTCGTACTCCGGCCGGTGCCACCCGGCGCCAAGGCCGACCTCCAGCCGTCCCTCGGTGAGCAGGTCCAGCGTGGCGATCTCCTTCGCCAGCAGCACCGGGTGACGGAAGTCGTTGTCGAGACCAACGTCGCCACTCTCAGACGCTCGGTGGCCGACGCCGCGGCGAGAAGTGCCGGCACCGGCGCCAGCTGCGTACCCAGGTGGTCGGGAATGTGGAGGACCGAATAGCCGAGGCCTTCGGTGCGCCGCGCCTTCTCTTCCCACTCGCCGCGACTGGCGGCACTGGAGGCGCCGGCTCCGAAGCGGAAGGGGCGGCCGGAACTCATGGGTGCCAGACTAATCGGTGAGGCCTTCTCCGCCGGCAAGGCTGTGCGGGCTCTGTGGGTGGCACGGCTCTGGCCGGTGCAGTACTTTTCAGTCCACTTCAAGCTGACCACTGCTGGGCCGCAAACCCCCAAAGGAGCCGTTATGACAGACTCACCCCCCACCGATCAGACCAACGAGCGCTTTCGGCGAGGTGCCCTGAAGCTGCGGGAGATCGACGGCGAGCAGGGCCTGGCGGTCGTCGACGCCCTCGCCGATGTCGCGCCCGACCTGGGCCGCTACGTGGTCGAGTTCGCCTTTGGCGACGTCTATTCGCGCGACGATCTGGACGATCGCCAACGCCAGCTGGTCACGATCGGGGCACTCACCGCGCTCGGCGGCGCTGAGCCGCAGCTGGTGGTCCACATCAATGCGGCCCTCAATGTGGGGCTTACTCCCCATGAGATAGTGGGCGCGATCACCCACACAGCGCCGTTTACGGGCTTTCCTCGAACCTTGAACGCGATCCTGACCGCCCGAACGGTGTTCGAGAACCGTGGCGTTCTACGTCTGTTGCGGCTGCCGCAGCAGCCCGTCTCGGCCGACGGCCAGGCGGAGGCGGCGCCTCTGGAGTGAGCCGCGGGCCGGGTTCGGAACCCCCGCTGACCGGCATGGCCGGATCAGCGGTTTGACGCTGACCCCGTCCGGCGGTTACGTTAGTGAAACTCCGAAAGCCGCCAGGTTGACGATGTAGGTCCGCATGAACTCGGGGAGGGATCAACGGAATGATCGAACGAACGGCAACGACCAGAGTGGAGCCGGCCCCGCCGGTCCGACGGCCGTGAGCTCGTACGCAGGCTCCCCCGCCGGTACCGGCGCGGCACCTGTTCGCAGCCTCGTTCCAGCTCGAATGGATAGGCTGCCCTGGACCAGCTTCCATTGGCGGGTCATCACCGGTCTGGGCGTCTCCTGGATCCTGGACGGCCTGGAGATCCAGATTGTCTCCACTGTCGGGTCAGTCCTCACCGACAAGGGCACGCTGCACCTGACCGCCAGCGACGTCGGCCTGCTTGGCTCCGTCTACCTGCTGGGCGAGGTCATCGGCGCGCTCGTCTTCGGCCGGATCACAGACAACATCGGCCGCAAGAAGATGTTCATCACCTGCCTGTTGATCTACTTGGTCGCCAGCGGTCTGGGCGGATTCTCGTTCAACCTCTGGTCGCTGTTGCTCTGCCGCTTTGTTGCGGGGACGGGCATCGGCGGCGAGTACACGGCCATCAACTCGGCCATCGATGAGCTCATCCCCTCGCACTACCGGGGTCGGGTCGACATCGCAGTCAACGGCACCTACTGGGCGGGCGCGATGATCGGGGCGGCCGCTTCCATCTTCCTCCTCAATCCCGCCATCTTCGGCATCAACGTCGGCTGGCGCATCGGCTTCCTCATCGGTCCGTTCCTGGGCCTCATCGTGATCTACCTCCGGCGCGCGCTCCCGGAGAGCCCGCGTTGGCTCATGACCCACGGCCGCGAGCAGGAGGCCGAGGAAACTGTGGACGGCATCGAAGCTTGGGTGGAGCGAGACGGCGTTCACCTGGAGCCGGTGCCTGACAGCAAGGCTCTGGAGGTCAGCGCCCGCGGCTCCATCTCCTACATCGAGATTGCCAAGACGATGCTCCGCGACTATCCGGGACGTTCGTTCCTGGGCTTTTCGATGATGGTGACCCAAGCGTTCTTGTACAACGCCATCTTTTTCACACTGGGTCTGGTACTGGGCAAGGTCTACAACGTCCCCTCGGATCAGATCGGCTTCTACATCTTCCCCTTCGCGCTCGGCAACCTGCTGGGACCGCTGATTCTGGGGCCCTTCTTCGACACTGTAGGACGGCGCAAGATGATCCTCGGCACCTACGGCGGCTCCGGCGTGCTGCTGGCCATCGATGCCCTGTTCTTTCACGCAGGCCTTCTCAACCCAATCACCCAGACGATCTTCTGGTGCCTGATCTTCTTCTTCGCTTCCGCCGGTGCCTCCTCCGCCTACCTGACGGTGAGCGAGATCTTCCCGCTGGAGCTGCGGGCGCAGGCGATCTCCTTCTTCTTCGCCGCCTCCCAGGGCGCCGGCGGCGTGGCGGCTCCGTTCATCTTCGGCGCGCTCGTCGGCCTGGCGACTGCCAACGGCGGACTGAACCGGCTACCCCTGACCATCGGCTACCTCTTTGGGGCTGCTGTCATGATCGCCGGCGGCTTGATCGCCTGGTTCTTCGGCGTCAACGCCGAGCGCCAATCCCTGGAGGACATCGCCGCCCCGCTCTCAGCTGTCAACCGCCCGGCTCCAGGCACGGCCGCCGTTTAGTCAAATCAGTGCTGGGCGGCCGGCTTCTGCCGACCGCCCAAGTTCTGGATGTCGAGGAGTTGACCAGGGCGGAATAACGCGAGCCGACGAGGTGCAGAACCCGACAGTTTCCGCCTAACCACCAGAGGTGCAGCTAACGCTTAGGGGAGTTCAGGTTAAACGCGGACGAGCCGCAGAAGCCAAGCCTGGCGTCCCTTGTCCGCACCCAACCGCTTCGCCCACGACGACCTTGTGTCAGCGATCTCCTGCTGGCTGGCCGGGCGCCACTCGGCCAGCTCTAGCCCGTGCGCCGCGTAGCGAGTTGCTAGCCTGCCCTCCAGCGACCGGTCCAGCAGCGGCAGGCCCAAGGCTCGCTCCCGTTCAGTGATCGAGAGCACGGCCTTCACGTCGCAGCCTGGCCGCGTGATCCGAGCCAGACTGGCCGCGACCCCGCTCTCATCGACGTTGAGCAGGCCGGCAAGCAGCGATCCCCAGGGAAAGTGGATGGTCACCCCGTCGGCGACACGGTCGAGCTCGGACGGCAGCTCCTCGGCGCGGGCGGCGACCAAGAGCAGATTGGCGAGCTTTTGACGCCGACTGCGACGCGAGGCATCAGCCATCGCGTGCGGGTGGGCGTCAATGGCCACGCAGAGGGTGTCCGGACGGCTGACAGCTGTCGCTACGGCGAAGCGACCATCACCGGCACCGAGGTCCACGACGAGCCGCTGGTAGCGACTCGCGAGGGCTCAGAACTAACCCGGATCCAGCCCTGTGCACTTGTGTCCGCTGAACACTCGCATAGCCAAATACTAGTCTGTCAGTGCTCGAACATTCCGCGGCGACCTCCCGGGGCCTGATCGCCCTCTCGCGCTCCCAAAACCAAGCCTGGCTTAGGTGCACCCCAGCCGTTCAGCCAGGCGGTCCAGGCCAGCTTCGACCAGCTGCCCGTATCCGTCAGCCGGGAGCGCCTCGGCAGCCGTCTGGCCGAGCCGGAGGTGCTCGCGGGCCCGATCGGCATCACCGAGCTTCCGATAGCACTCGCCGAGATTGAGGTGCAGTGAGGGGTAAAAGCCGCTTACTGGGCTCTTCACGCCAGCTTGGACTGCCCGGTCGTCGGTGATGCGATCAGCTGCCTCCAGCGCTCGCAGGTCCCAGATCAACTCGTCCTGGACCTCGTCCTGGACGTCGGCCATCGCGTGGGCGACCGCGCAGCGGTGGAGGGGGCACCGTCCTCACCGCCGATTTCGCACCAGACCTGGGCCAACACTTGCCGAGCGGCCACTCGCTCGCCCCGCTGACCCAGCTCGATGCCCTGACCGATCTGGGTCATCGTGGAATGGAGTCCGCCACCATCCTGCCTCCTGAGTCAGCGGATGGTGATGATCGTGAGACCCTTCAGGCCGACCTTCAGCCACTGGGTGTCGGCGGTCAGCACCGCTGCGTTGGTCGCAAGTCCGAGTGAAAGGCAGACGCGATCGCCCAGGCTCAGACTGTGCGGGAGGGTGCGGCGAAGAGCTGCAGCAGTCAGCGCTGCGCTCCTGCCGAAGTCGATGACATCGATTTGGAGCCCCGCCAGATGACTACCGACATCGTCCTCGCTGACACCTCTGTCGACCAGTTTGCCCGCCACCTCGGAAAAGTTCACAGCGCTGATGCAAGCGTCTGGCAGGGCTTGAGCGACGCGCTCTGCGCCCGGTTCCTGGTTGATCAACGCCAGCAACGCCGACGCGTCGAGCACAACATCTCTCGTCTCAGTGGTCACGCTCTGCCTCGGCCCGCCGCTCGGTGAGAAGCTCGTCCACGAGGCTGACGCCCTCTGGCACATGTCGGCGGACAAGAGCTTGCAGGTTTTGGAGCGCAGCCAGCGGGGTGGTCAGGACGAGGTCGCCGTCTGAATTCTCGATCAGGGTCACGCTGGATCCGGGCCTCAGTCCATGCCGGCGTCGCCAACTGGAGGGGATGACGACGCGTCCTCCGGCACCCAAGCGTGTCGTGACACGAAGATGATTTCGTGACATGATGTTCCTAGATTACCATGCCGCGACTGATGAACCATGAATAGCGGCTCACAGTTGCATTTAGCGTGGCCCATCCGTTGCGACAGCGCCTTCGCCGGTCTTCCAAAAGCGCATAGCGCAGCAGTACCGCGGGACGGGTCGGTCGGTTACCCAAGCCGCTCGCCGAGCCGGGCGGCCAGCGCTGCGATCGGAATACGCTCCTGCTCCATGGAGTCGCGCTCGCGAATCGTGACAGCGTGGTCCTCCAGGCTCTCGAAGTCCACCGTCACGCAGTAGGGCGTGCCGATCTCGTCCTGCCGCCTGTAGCGCCGCCCGATGTTGCCGCCCGTCTGGTCATACTCAACGCGGAAGCGCCGGCGCAAGACTGACTGCACCTCGCGAGCGCAGCCAATCAGCGTCTCCTTCTTGGAGAGCGGCAGCACAGCCACCTGAACCGGCGCGACATTGGGATGCAGACCCAGCACCACGCGCGTCTCGCCCCTCACCGACTCCTCGCGGTAGGCGTCGACCAGCGCCGTGACCATGATGCGATCCACCCCGGCCGCGGGTTCGATGACGTAGGGGAGGAAGCGCTCGCCGGACTCGGCGTCCAGGTAGCTCAGGTCCTGGCCTGACTGCTTCTGATGCGCGCCCAGATCGAAGTCCGTCCGGTTCGCCACTCCCTCCAGCTCGCCCCAGCCGAAGGGAAAGTCGTACTCGATGTCGCTGGTCGCCTTGGAATAGTGGCTGAGCTCCTCCTTCTCGTGCGGACGCAGCCGCAGTCGCTCAGGCTTGATGCCCAACACTTCCACGTACCAGCGCTGCCGCTCCGCCAGCCAGTGCCGATGCCACTCCTCATCGGTGCCGGGCCGGCAGAAGAACTCCATCTCCATCTGCTCAAACTCGCGCAGGCGGAAGATGAAGTTGCCGGGCGAGATCTCGTTGCGGAAGGCCCGGCCCTGCTGGGCGATGCCGAAGGGCACTTTGACTCGCATCGAGTTGACGACATTCTTGAAGTCCACGAACATTCCCTGCGCCGTCTCCGGCCGCAGATAGACGATGCTCGCGTCCTCCTCGACTGGACCTATGAAAGTCTTGAACATAAGGTTGAACTGACGCGCCGCCGAGAGCCGTCCGCCGCACTCGGGGCAGCGCGTCCGGTCCTCCAGGTGGTCCTCGCGCCAGCGCTTCTTGCACTCACCCAGGCAGTCGGCCATCGGATCTGTGAAGTTGGCGAGATGGCCCGACGCCCGCCAGACCTCAGGGTTCATGAGGATCGAGGCCTCCAGCCCCACCACGTCATCGCGCAGCTCCACCACATGCCGCCACCAGAGGTTGCGGATGTTGCGGCGCATCGCCACCCCATACGGTCCGTAGTCGTAGACGGCGTTCAAGCCGCCGTAGATCTCGCTGGACTGATAGACGAAGCCGCGCCGCTTGCAGAGAGCCACCACGCGCTCCATCAACTGGTCGTGTGGAATCTCGATCTGGCTCAGCGCGTGGCTTTCCATCAAGGTCTGAGTGACTCTACCGAGACCGGGTAGGGGCTCTTTAGGCAGGAAGCCGCATCTGGCGGAGGAACCGCAGCGACCGCAGCTGCCGGTCCAGATGGTGCTCCAGCTGGGCCGAGAGCACCCGATCCACCTCCGTGAGCAACGTCTCTTCGAGCTTGAGCCGCCGGTACAGCGCGACGTCGCCCGCCGCCAGAAGGCGCAGCACCTTGAGCGCCGGGACCGAGGTGAGCGGCAGCTCTGAGGTCCGGCAGCTGGCGCAGAGAAAGGCGCCCGCCTCGGGCGCGAAAGCGGCGGGCGCCTCGGGCAAGGGCCGGCCACAGGAGCCGCAGACGTCCAGCCGCGGAGAGTAGCCGAGCAGGTCCAGGGCGACAGTCAAGAACCACGCAGTCGCCCGGCGCGGGTCCTCCTCCTCGGCGATCTCGGCCAGAGCTGCCGCTGTCAAGTTGAACACACCCTCCAGCGGATGGCGGTCCTCCGAAACGCGATCGGCCAGCTCTGCAACCAGGGCGGCGTGTGCTGTCCGCTCCACCTCCGCCGCTATGCGCCGGCCATCCAATCGAACCACCTGGGTGATGATGTCGAGGCTGCGGCCTCGGGCGAGCTGAACGTCGATCCGGCCGAAGAGCTCCAGTGCGCCGGCCAGTCGTGAGGTCGGCTGGCGCACGCCCTTGGCGATGGCGCCCACCTTGCCGTGCTCCTTGGTCAGCAAGGTGTAGATCCGATCCTGCTCCTTGAAGTCGAGCTTGCGGAGGACTATCGCCTCATCGCGGTAGGTGCTCACGCTGGCGCCGCCGTCAGACGCGCCGCTGGCTGGGGAGATCGGGGGCGGGCGAAAGCTCCTCGCCGGCGCCCGTCCGCGGAGGTGGGTTGAAGCCTGCTTCCACCAGCACCTCATCCGGCCAGGGGTGGTCCGCGTGGAGGCGCAGCCGTTCGATCCGGTCCCCCTTGATCA
>JAABUQ010007585.1_pt1 | contig 15665 bp, 17 predicted proteins | sample 5560001 | NCBI WGS metagenome assembly JAABUQ01 (sample SAMN10711888, study PRJNA513371) | rock metagenome | isolation source: Antarctica rocks | place: Antarctica: Victoria Land, Finger Mt nord | collected 2015-12-18 | reverse complement strand
AGCTTTTCTAACGCGTCCAACTCTTCGGGTGTCGGGATGGGGATCTCTACTGGTTTTCTCATGCTGGGCCTCTCCTCCTCCCAACAGTCTACCCCATTCCCTAAAAACTTGCTTGATTGTACTTAGTGCAGGTTCCAGAAAGCTCTTATGTAAGTGGCTCCGCCTGTTTACATAGCCGGGAAATGCTCGGCAATTAGAACGAGCATGTTGACCTCCATCGAAGTGATGAAGTACTATGGGACACATCTTCTCAGAGAAAAAACTAGCAATTAAGCAACAGTATCCGAAAAAGACGTAAAAACAGAGAACAGATGAGGAGAAGTATTTATGCAGTCAGCTCGTAACATAAACGGGCAGGCAAGCGCGCCAATCCCCAACGTGCTCATTGAGGTTGAGTATCTCTCGCGGGTGATCAGCACTCGTTCCAGAAATGTACAAATTTTAGATGATCTCACGTTTGTCATCCCTGTCCAAAGCCTCTTTGCCATCAATGGGCCATCGGGCAGTGGAAAGTCAACCCTGTTAAATATGCTCACGGGCATTGATCGTCCGAGCAGTGGACGGGTGCTTTTTGCGGGACAAGAGCTACGGGCAATGCAAGAGGATGCACTCGCTCGTTGGCGCGGCAGACATGTGGGTATTGTCTTCCAGTTTTTCCAACTGATTCCCACGCTGACCGCGCTGGAGAATGTGCTGCTGGCTCTCGAATTGGGCGGAGGCGGTGGACGTAAACGTCGAGAATGGCATCAGCGAGCCACCTTTTGCCTGGAACTCGCGCACGTAAAGGAACTTGCTCATCGCCTGCCCAGCGAACTTTCCGGCGGTGAGCAGCAGCGCGTGGCCATCGCTCGCGCCATCGCCAACGATCCACCGGTGATTGTCGCGGACGAGCCAACTGGCAACCTAGACTCACGTACCGCCCATCAGGTCTTTGAAACGCTCGCGAGCTTGACGCAGCACGGCAAAACGGTGATTTATGTCACGCATGATCGCGATTTAGCGGCTTGTTCAACCGAGCGGATCGACCTGCGCGATGGCCGGATTGCCAGTGCTCATCCCGACAGCAAGCTACTGGTGGAAGGAGATGCATCATGCACACTGTAAGCATCTTGACGCGCAAAGCGATTCTCGATGTGACCCGGCGCAAGGGCCACAGCATTCTGATGATCCTGGGCATTTTTATTGGCGTGTTGGGTTTGACGACCGTGAACATCGCAAACGATTCGTTTGGACGGCAGTTTCTCTCGGTTGTCGCACCCAACGATGTGCCTAATGCTACGTTTAACGTGGCTGCTCTCTCACCTTCGGCTCTCACGGTCCTCCAACACGCCTCTAATGTGGAAACAGTAGAGACGAGAACGCAACTACAGACTGGCTGGAAGTTGGCGGACGGCAGAAGTGCGAGTATCGATCTCAATGGCTATCAGGATTGGCGACCTACCGTTTTAGATACATTCCAGCTTACCAGTGGCCGCTGGCCTGGACGGGGCGAGATTGTCATGGCTTCACGAGATCGCTTTGTGCAGCCAGTCTCGCTGGGTGATACAGTCACTATTCTCACCAATGGGCAGCCAGTTGTTTTGCGCGTGGTCGGACTGGCCTACACCGTCGAGCAAACAGGCGTCCAGGCTCTTGCCTATATGAGTGCTGATGGTTTGCAGCGGATTGCTCCCGCGACCATGGGGCGGGCAGCACGGGCAGCAAGTACGCCACCTGCGCTGTTCTCCACCGAAATTCTCATCAGAATGCGCAATCGCAGTTTTGCTAGTGTACAGCTGACTTCTACGAACCTCACCCAGCTTCTCAAGACGGCCCATATTCCAGTGTTTGGCTCCCGCAGCTTTTCAACAACCAACCAGCAAGATACTCAGCACTCCATCGCTGGCGTCCTCAACATCCTGCTTGTACTTGCCAGTCTCGCGTTCTTGCTTGTCTGTGTGATGCTTTTCAACACGGTGACGATGCTCCTTACCGAGCAAATGAAGGTGATCGGCACAATGAAAGCGCTGGGCGGCACTCGTCGGCAAATCGTGAGCAGCTACCTGGTGTCTATTGGCCTCTATGCTCTGATCGGCACAGCCTTTGGCCTGGGTTTGGGGCTGCTGCTTTTCTCGCAGGTGACCTCTCTTGTCGCGAATCAGGCGCGGATCGATCTTCCTCCCTTCCAGATAGCTCCATGGGTTCTCTTGATCAGCATTGCCGTTGGCTTGCTGGTTCCTCTGCTTGCTGCCGTGGGGCCGCTGTGGATTGGCACAGGCATCTCGGTACGCGAGGCCATGGCCGCTTATGGGGTGCGTGTTGGCAAACCCACGAGGGCCAGAGCCTGGGGATGTCAGGTGTACTGGCTGCCCCAGACCGCCTGGTTAGGTCTGCGCGGGGTCTTGCGCCGGCCTGGACGCGCGCTCTTGACTCTCCTGGCCCTGACACTCTCCAGCGCAGTTTTCATGGCTGTGCAAGTAACCAATCAGTCCGTCGCCGCGACGAATTACCATGAGGAGAATCTTTATAACTATGATATGTGGGTTGGTCTCTCGAAAGATCCAGCTGTCTTTCAACGTCTCAGTGCCCAAATTCAGTCTTTACCAAATGTGGCACAGATCACACAACCAGCCTCGCGTGCGTTTGTCACCACGGTGCCAGGAGAGCTGGAAATCGATGGATTACCCTCACCCTCGGTCTATCAGCCCCAACTGCTCGCTGGCCGCTGGTTAACCGTTCAAGACAGCAATACGCTTGTCCTGAGCGATATTGCGGCGCAACGGTTACACGTCAAGCTGGGCGAGAACGTGACATTCCACCTGGAGCTTCCTCAGGCTCAGCAGGTAAGCTGGAAGATTGTGGGGATCGTTCATGAGTTGGCACACGCCTCTATCAGTACCAGTAGCGACCTTCGGCTCGGAATGGCCTTTACGACGTTCACCAGCGTTGATACACTGGCCAACCTTCCGCCGGACGACTATCCAGGCATCTGGATTTTTGTCCATGATCGCTCGCCTCAAGCATTGCAGCGATTGCGCAGCCAAGTCCTCACTATTTTCAATCAGGCCGCATTGCAGGAAAATCTCAGCACACCCATGCTGGATCAGGCCACGGCACCCAATCCATTGTTAATCCTCTACGCGCTTTTCGACACCGTCGCAATTCTGGTTGCGCTGGTCGGATTGCTCAGCCTCTCCAATACGCTCGCCGCCTCAGTGCTTGAACGGCGCTCAGAAATTGGCATTTTGCGTTCGCTGGGGGCAAGTGGCTGGCGGATTGGGGTGGTCTTCTGGATCGAAAGTCTTGCGCTAGTGCTCATCGCCTGGAGTCTTGGTATCGCGTTGGGGCTTCCAGGCGAGATGGTGCTTATAGAGCAGCTTAGTGAATTTGTCCAGCCATTGGATACAGTCTTCAGCCCTCTCGTTGTCCTGCTCACCTTGCTCTTTGTAATAGTTGTTTCCATTATTGCAAGTTTCGGTCCTGCCCTGAGTGCTTCACGTTTGCGCCTCACCGAGATACTGCACTATGAATAAGCATCTCTTACCCGCACAAGAAGACCAGGCACAATCAGGTACTGGCAAGCCAACTCATCTGATTGTGAATGATCTCGCGCTTTCGCGGTGCTCTCACTTTGCCGTTACATGCTCAGGAGAAATAACCAGCCATTGGTCCTGTTTCTCTCCAGCAGGTTTGTTCTCCGCTCCGCCCTCAGCTAAGGTACGAGCACCTATCAGCACTCTAAGCTGCAAGGCACACAAGAGGAGGTATGGAAGATGCCTGTTGAATACCTAGTAAATGACCTCAAGAGCTGGCACTTTTTGACCTGACGAATGAGCATTTGCCCACGAAATGAGCAGGCAGATCGCCCTGAATAGGTACGCTGCTCACTCTTCGGGGCAAAATGAACGGGATTCACTCGTATACTTCCTGAAAGCACGCATTTGAATTTACACTGAATACATGAAAAACAATCGCTCTGGAGCCGTTTCTCAGTTCATCAATGGTTCACTGCTCACTCTTCAGGGCAAAATGTCCACTGAGAGGGAAAAACCCGCTCACTCTTCAAGTCATTTACTAATACCTGACTGAGACACAAGAGCAGCGCTATGGTCGCTATGTTGGCGAACCATCTCCTGAGCAACTGGCCCGTTATTTTCACCTCGATGATGAGGATCGTGCCCTCGTTGGAGAGCGTCGTGGAGATCACAACCGCTTAGGATTTGCACTCCAGATGGGTACCCTTCGATTTCTTGGGGTCTTTCTCGCTGATCCTGTCAATATTCCCATTGGGGTGATTAGCTATGTGGCGACCCAGTTGCGTATTGCTGACCCACAATGTCTCGTTCGCTACGCCGAACGAGTCCAGACCCGAGCCGCGATCATGCTCAGGAAATTCGGCAGTATTCTGGCTATAAGGAATTTTCGGACTGTCGTGGAGGATTTGCCTTGATGCGTTTCCTCTATGCACGCATCTGGATTGGGACCGAGCGACCGAGTGTGCTCTTTGATTTGGCGACCGCTTGGCTCCTGGACAAGAAAGTTCTGTTGCCAGGAGTAACCACGCTCACGCGTCTGATCTCTACCATTCGAGAGCGGGTTGCAGAACGTTTGTGGCAGAGGTTGAGCACTGCTGTTTCCCCCCAACAACGAACGGATTTGGAGGGACTCCTGGCACGTACAGGGGTCTCACGCATCACGAACCTCGAACGCCTTCGCCGTGCTCCCTCCCGTGCAAGTGCGCCGGTCCTCGTCCAAGCCCTGGCTCGTCTGACGGAAGTGCGGCAGTTGGATGTTGGTCCACTGAATCTGGTGAATGTTCCCACGTCTCGGATCAAAGCATTGGCCCAATATGCGGTGACGACTAAAGCTCAAAACATCGCCAGTTGAACCGAACAACGCCGCGTGGCGACACTGGTGTCCTTTGCGCGTCAGCTTGCCGTCACAGCACAAGATGATTCGCTTGATGTCCTGGACATGCTCATTCGAGATCTGCTGGCACGTTCTGTTAGCTCTGGGAAAAAATCGAGGTTGCGAACGTTGCGCGATTTGGATGCTGCCGCCTTATCACTGGCAGAAATCAGTGAGAAAGTCATCACCCCAGAATGGACCGATGAACAGGTACGAGCCTTTCTCACCGAAAAACAGACCAGGATCACCGAGGCGGTCGCAACCATCTATGAACTGGCACGTCCAGTCGATGACAACTACTATCAGGAAATCGTCGCACGCTATCCTGCAGTGCGTCGCTTTTTCCCGGCTCTCCTGCGCACGGTCGAGTTTGCAAGTAATGAGGCAGGGAAACCGGTTCTTAAGGCACTGACATTTCTCAAAGAGCTGGAAGGACAAAAACAACTCGTCATGGACAGCGCACCAATGGACGTGGTTCCGGCAAGTTGGAAACGCCTTGTCTCTCCCCAAGGTGCGCCTCTTGATCGTCGTTACTATACCTTATGTGTTCTGGAACGTCTCCATGAGGCCCTGCGTCGCCATGATGTGTTTGTGGAGGAGAGTGCCCGTTGGGGAGATCCGCGAGCGAAGTTACTCACAGGGGAACCCTGGGAGCGGATTCGACCAACCATCTGTCAATCGTTAGGAAGAAAGGCTGAACCAAAAATGGAACTGGACGAACTTGCCCGCCGACTTGATACAGCTTATCGTGCCACTGCCGCGAGATTTCCCCAACCCGGTGTTCGTATTGAGAAGATCAAAAACAAAGCCGGACTGGAAGTAGATACCCTCATCCTTACTGGTTTGGACAAGGTGGAGGAGCCAGAGAGCCTCCACGTGCTCCGTCGTCGGGTGGCACGACGCCAGCCGTTGGTGGATTTGCCAGAACTCCTCTTGGAAATTCAGGCACGCACGGGCTTTGCCTCTGAGTTTTCGCATGTGAGTGAAGGACGTTTGTTGGAAATACCAATTATTCGCCACTTCCGACGCATAACTTCGCCAGTTACTTGAGCTTGAGTGGATGAGTCAATACCAATTTTTTCGGCGCATAACTTCGCCCAAAACTCAAATTGACTCATAACCTCGCCCTTTTTCGGCGGACACAGAAAACCGTCGATATCGAGCCTCACATCATGGCGGATCGCCAAAAATGGGCGAGGTTATGGGTCAATCTGGCAAAGATAGGGTTCTTACGCAACCCTGCTGATGCGAAATGTGGTATGCTAAAAGATTTGGCAATTTTTCCCTCTTTCTCCCTGTTTTGAGAAGTGAATGGAACAGGAGAATCATTCCTCCTCGCCTTTCAGGGATGGGTATTGAGCAAGAGCCTTTTGTCGAGTGGATCACTGCATCGTATGTGCTACTTCTGTAACCGTTTCCTCTCTTGAGTGCAGGATGAGAGGTGGCGAGCAGCCTTATGAAGCCAAAAACTGCGAAAAATACATGAACCTCTTATCGTACCACATTTTAGATCAGCAAGGTTGATACTGGTGGCGAACCCCAAACGAGGGGAATTTCGCTTGAAAAAGACACTGTTTTCATGACAAAGTGGGGCTCACATCTCCTTTTTTACGCCCCGAATGATCTCTAGATGGGGAAACGGTTCTCAGAAAAGAGGGTTCGCCACCAGTGAACCATGCGCCGCAGGCGCACCACCGCGCATGAAAAAGGGATAGAATAGCAGCAGGGCGGGTGCCACGTCAGAGATCGGTTTGATACTCGCGCTACGAGCCGGACCACCAGTGTGATCCAGGATGCCCCACAAGCACCACCGTCTGTCGCTCGCCGAGAGGCGAAGCACGTAAGGGAGCATTTGACCCAGCTTGGGCATCCCGTCACCCGTCCATTCTTCCCATGGAGGGACCTAATGAACCTCGTGTATGAACGCTGTGCTGGCCTTGACGTGCATAAGAGGAATGTGGTCGTCTGCGCTATCACTCCTGATCCATCAGGGTACCGTCACAAAGAGCGGCAGACATTTAGTACCATGACCCCTGACCTGCTGCGGCTGCGAACCTTCCTGAAAGACTTGGGAGTCACCCATGTCGCCATGGAAAGTACGGCAAGCTATTGGAAACCGATCTTTAACGTGTTGGAAGGTCATCTGGAGGTGCTGATTGTCAATGCCCAGCACTTGAAAGCCGTCCCTGGCAGGAAGACGGACATCAAAGACGCCGAATGGATCGCCGATTTGCTGCAACATGGCCTCCTTCGTCCCAGCTTTGTGCCTCCGGCTCCACAACGAGAGGTGCGCGAACTTACCCGCTATCGCATCAGTTTAAGTGAGGAACGCTCACGCCTGATTAACCGACTGCAGAAGACGCTGGAAGATGCCAACATCAAGCTAGCTTCGGTGGCGAGCGATGTGATGGGCAAATCGGCGCGCGACATGCTGGCCGCCTTACTGGCCGGAGAAGTTGATCCTGTTGTCTTAGCCGAGCTCGCACGCGGGCGCATGCGCGCCAAACGTGATCTGCTGGCGCAAGCCCTGCAAGGGCAGCTCAAATCGCATCATCGCTTTCTGATCAGCGAGCAACTCACAGACATTGACGAGCTTGACGAGGCCATCGAACGGATGAGTACAGAAATTGCTGAGCGCTTGCGCCCCTATGAGCACCAGATCCAACGACTCTCGACGATCCCAGGCATCAAGCGCTGCCTAGCGGAAGTGATCCTGGCCGAGATCGGACCTGACATGAACCGCTTCCCCAGTGCCCGGCATCTCGCATCATGGGCCGGGATGTGCCCAGGCAACAACGAGAGTGGGGGCAAACGACTCTCAGGCAAAACGCGCAAAGGAAGTCCCTGGCTGCGTTCTGCCTTAGTGGAGGCAGCTCATGGCGCCATCCACTGTAAAGATTCCTATCTCTCCGCTCAGTATCAACGACTCGTCATCCGACGCGGTGGCAAGAAGGCGACGATTGCCGTCGGGCATACCCTTTTGGTGATTATCTACCATCTTTTGTTAGAAGACAAAGACTATGAGGAACTGGGAGGCAATTACTTCGATGAATGGGACCGGCTGGCGGTCCAGAAGCGACTCGTGCGCCGTTTAGAGAAGCTGGGCTATGAGGTGAAGTTAGAGCCAACCTCTCCAGCCGCTTAGCTTCCCCAAAGAATACAGTCTACGGCTCATTAGCTGACGGCGTTGTATGCCAGTCGGCTCGGAGCTTTTTGCGCTCTGTACAACCGCTCTCCAAGAATCCCTTTTTCAAGGGAGTATCAAGGTTGCGTAAGAACCCATCTTTGTCCTCGCCAGTGACGCATATACTGGTTCTCCCGCACCCTCGCTGATGCTGGTTCAAGTATATAAGATCTGTGTGCTTACCTCTCATTTTGAGAGCACGCTTCTTCGGCCTCCTAGTGTTCGGCAAGGAGAGAAAGTAAGCGTTACGAGTCCTGGAACACCCGACGCGCCTGCCAGAGCACACAGGCACTCATGCCGATGAAGAGAAGGAGGACGAAAAAAGCCGTCGCACCTCGCACAGGAAGCGCGTCTGGGTTGGCTCCATCACCAGTTAGAACACCCAGCACTGCCAGCAGGACCGTGAGAAGCACGTAGCCGCTTCCCCCAACTAACAGAACAAGCAGGGCGAGAAGCACAGCTTTGGCAGGGCGATACATCAGAAACATGGTCCCTATGGTAAGGAGACCACTGAATCCCAGAAAGAGAGGGTAGATTCCAATGTACATCATACCGACGGCAGGATAGTCCTGGGAGTGGTCCAAGAGCAGTGTTGCTACCATGACCGCAGAACCTGTCACAAACACTCCCGTTGCCAGTCCTCCCAAGGCGCGTTGCGCGGTTTGTCTCCGTGTCATCTCCCTCTTTCCTTGTTCTATCGGTACGCATACCATTAGCATTGCTCGCAGCAGCTATCTTCTCCATTGTACACCGTTTGTGAGAGGACAAGCAAACGTATGAACTTCTCCACTTCCTGAATCAGCAGGACTGCGCAAGAACCATATACTGTCCACCAACTAGCTCTAATCCTTGCTTTACAACCCCTACGAAATAAGGCCAGTCCTTTTTTTGACGCATATCTGCGACTGTGGCACTCTGCTTGAACCATAATGTGGTTCTTCCGCAGGCTCGCTGATGGAAGATACCCTTAGCAATGCCTCTAGAACTGCTGAGGTGAGGACATATGCTTCGGGTCACACAAAGCGCCAGCGGGTCGCGTTTCCAAGGGCGGTGGACTCCGGGTTGATTTCTGATTCTTCAAAGTGCCAGCCAAAGGCAATGTGAGGGCGAACGGCATAGAACGGTCCAGGCACATTATGGGGGTCCATGTTCCAGTGATACTTCTCATTGTACAGATTCACCACCCGTTCCACCAGGGCTCTCTCGCTCACCGGTTCAGCCACTCCTTCAATGATCACCACTTCGCTCCCGCTCTCCAGGTGGACCGTGATCGCGGGACTGGCGGTCAGGTTTTGCGCTGCAAGCGAACCGGTGCTAAAATAAAAGGCATGGTCGAGCCAGACACCCCACACTGGGCGAGTGTGCGGCTGACCAGCAGGACGCGTCGTCGCGATCCAATAGTTGCGCGCCCTGGTGAGTCGCTCCGTTGCCCAGTTCCACGGAATCTTCGCTGACCCGATGGAGCCACCAAACATCCGGGGCTGGCTGGGTTCTGGGTCAAGGCTTGCGTCGCTTTCTATCTGTGGTTCCATCGCTCATACCTCCTCTTGCGCTCGGTTTTCTATAAGGGAAAATCCATCGGCTATGCTGAGTTGATGAAGCTCGACACTTGCTCATAGCGATCTTGCTTTAGTATACTACCTTTCGCATCAGCGAGCCTTCGGAAGAACCAGAATGTGGCCTGTGGTCCATTCCTCCAAAAAATGGGGCTTTTTGCTATTTGTCAAAAAGTTTAGTTCTTAACGCAACCTCAATACGGGTGGCGAATCCTCTTTTCTGAGAACTGGTTCCTCATGTGGAGATCATTCGAGCGAAGAAGAGGAGCTATGACTCCTACTTTGTCATCTTTAAGTAATTTTCCCCTCTCTAAAAATTTCACCCAGATCTCCGTGATCTCGACTGTTGGCTTCCACAAGAATCTGACGAATACTAGACCAGAACCGAGATAGATTACTATTTGAACAAGTGGGTTAGTTCCTCCTAGTACAGTTGCGAAATAACGATCTAAACCCGTTGCTAGAAGGTAAAACATGCACACCCATACTACTACTGGCAAACACCAGAGGAGCACAAGGAGCACAACGTATAGGAGAAGTAGGGTTACTACCAGGAGGGGGAATACAAGCTCGAGTACAAACTTGAGTAGTAATCTGACTATCAATGTCAGTGGCGACAGGAGTAAAAAGAATGTCGTCAGAACGAAGCCTTCTAGCCCGCTTATGTCATCAGGTGCCTCCTCAATACCGAGGAGTGCCAAGGCGTAATCTTTTAGTCCTGGAGAACTGCGATGGGGAACATAGGTATTGCGATTACTTAGCGATCTGCCGCATTGGGGACAGAAGTGTACATGAGAACGGCTCTCTAGGTGTCCGCACGAGCATATTTGCATTGTCTGGCCTGTACTTTCCCTATTATTCTCTTCACGCTCCTACGTTGAGTCTCGATCTACTTGAAGGTTTCTCACCTCGAGTTGCGGTGAGCTTGTAATCAATGAATGCAACTGCTTGCTCAAGCACATCTTTCTTGCGAGAAATGCCCTTATCTATCATTCTACCATGCCAGCAGGACATTACGCTACCAGAATTTCCTCTTCAATTGAAGAGATTATACCAACTCTCAGCGAAGGTGCGCAAGAGTCAAGATAGGATTCTGTAGCTCCTTTCTGCTATGAGTCATTGCTGGGAAGGTTGCGGCGAGCTTTTCCAGCTCTCAGCTTCCAACCCGCAGGCCTGAAGACAAGGCAAACGAGTCGTACTGCCGCGAAACGAGGAGCCTCTCTTATCCTGCTAGCGGCCTGGGATCGCGTCCAACCATAGCAAGAAGGCGATCCTGAAGTGGGGCATCGTCAGGCACTGGGACCGGGGGACCGAAAACACCTATCTGTCGCCACACGTCTATTTCGGGGAGAAGCTCGCCCCAGAGACCTTGCACCAGCTCAGGCGGCAGCGTCGTGTCGGTGTCGATCCATTTGGCAATGTCATAGGCTCGGAAGCCGCGGAAGCTCGTGATATGCTTGAAATACTCGCAAGCAGGAAAGTCCCCATAGGAAAGGTGAACCACCTTCTCCAGGTTCTTCAGTTCGAGGGCGGCGGCAATAGCCCGCTCACTGTAGCGGCGGTAGCTTCCTTTCGGATCATTCCCCAGGAGATCGCCGTCATAGGTACTGCCGACTTCGGCTAGAGTCTTGCCTGCAAGCACATCGGGAACCCAGGCTGAATCATAGGCGTGGTCATTGACGATATCGCGGAGAGTGAGTTTACCCTGTCGCCCGGTTTGAAACCAGTCTGGTGTTGTCTGGTTCCACTGGTGATCCTGGATCTGGTCAATCACGTTGGACAACGCACGCTCCGATAGGACGAAAACTTCTTGCTCTGAGAATGCCATCTTTCAAACCTCCAATAGAATAGTCGGCTATGCTCTTACTCTATTCAAGAACTCATGTTCATATTATCACAAACATAGTACAATAGGTATTCAGGCATCTTAATAGTACTATCTGCGCCCTTTGGCCGGATGTGTCAGAACTGAGAACACGGAGGGGACGGGAAAACGTTGAGGGAGTCGCAGCCCTGATCCGCTGGACCAGGAGGCCTCCACCAGCACTTGCAGGCCTGCAAGTCGCTCGCAGAACAGCAGTCGTTGCTGTACTCATGAGACGGTTTCCCCCAGGACCAACTTTGACGCATATCTCCCCGTTTTGGCGAGAATATGACTCTTACGCAACCTTGCTGATCAAGGATGTGGTATACTAAGAAGTTGAATATTTTTTCGCTTTTTCAACCTTTTTTGAGGATTCAAAAACCATTCTATGATCATTTTTCTCGATCTTCCCAATGTCGAAGTAGAAGAGGTAGAGGTAGCTGAGGAGATTACACTCACCCTGCGTACCGTGTCGGCAACGGCTTTGTGCCCTTCGTGTGAGACGGCATCTTCGCGTATCCGAAGTCGGTATACACGCACGCTTCGTGATCTTCCTTCGGTTGGGTGTCCCATCCGTCTCATCATGCATGTCCGTCGCTTTGTCTGTAACAGGAGCACCTGTGCTCAAAAGATTTTTGTTGAACGACTTCCCGATCTCTGCCGTCCTCATGCTCAGCGCACCAAGCGGTTGCAAGAAGCACTTCGCCACTTGGGACTTCTTACAGGAGGCCAGGCAGGGGCAGATCTGGGAAGCGAACTGGGCATCAGTGGGAGTCGCGATACGATCTTGCGTCTGCTTCGCCAATCAGAGCACTCTGCCCAACAAGAGCCACACGTCATTGGTCTAGACGACTGGGCATGGAAACGCAGGCTGCGCTATGGAACTCTGATTTGTGATCTGGAACGGGGTTTGCCCGTTGATCTGTTACCTGACCGCACTGTCGAAACGGTCTCAGCATGGTTACAGAACCATCCCAAGATCGAAATAGTCAGCCGCGACGGCTCGTCAGAATACGCCTCAGCGATTAAAAAAGGTGCTCCACAAGCCAGGCAAGTGAGCGATCGCTGGCATGTGACAAAAAATCTTGCAGGGTGTGTTTCCGGACACCTCGTCATATGATGCTTGAAAGAGGTGCGCAGTCAAATTGGGCAAAAAAGAAGGACCAAAAAAGCCTTCAATTTCAAACGAGGTACAATAAGAGATATCTCGCCATATCATGCTTGATGTATTTGGCCAGTGCAAAGTGAGCAAAAAAGAGTGGTAGCTGATGAAAACTCATGAGTTGCTAACCTACTCTTTCTTCTGTCGGTCCTCATGAGTCAAAGCAGAAATGAAAGAGAGATGAATTTGCACTTGAAGTGATCAGAATTCATTGAAAGAAACTTCGAATAGTATCGAAATTTGTCTCTGGAAGTAACATTTCTACTAATTTAAAGGCTACTTCTACTCCCGTTTTAGGAGAGGACGAAGTAATGATATTTTTGTCGATGACAATATCTTGACTCAAAACGGTTACTTTGTACGAGGCCATTTCTTGTTGTCTCTTGCCCGGAAATGTTGTTCCAGAACGCTCTTTTAATACTCCAGCTTTGGCAACTGGGATACCTCCTGTACAAATAGAAGCAATTGGTTTTTCAGTACGATTAAAACTTCTAATCGTCTCTAAAAATTCCTCTGCATCAGCATCTTCATAAAACCCAGATGTACTATTCCCGCCAGGTATCGCTAAGGCATCATAATCATCTACCGTAATTTCTTGAAGTAACTTATTTGGTATCACTGAAAAACCAAAAGCACAGGATAATTTTTTGTGCAAGCCGACAGATTCTACATCTACGGTGATGCCACCATTCTTTGAAAAACCGATGACATCAGTGAAGGCTGAAGCTTCATAGGCTTCAAAACCATTTGATAGGAGCAAAAGCACCTTTTTCATCATCTCTCCTTCCCCCTGAAATGGCATTGATGGTTAACCCAGAGCATCTCCTGTAGGTCGAAAGTCTGGATCAAGAGCCAGAAGAGGAAGTTGGATCACATCCGGTTTCCTCTGCGGCTTTTTCCGCGCTGTGTAGTCAGGCAATTTCAAGAAAAGCAGCCACTCATCAGGTCCGAGCGTCCACAAGGTAAGCTGTGGCGACCGATAGCCTGTCTCGATCAGGCGCGGATTCTTCACCTCTTTGATGCGCTTGTTATCCTCCCATTCTATCGTGTAGAAAGCCATCTCCGTCTCTTGATATTCAATTTTGAGCGTGCTGGTGTAAAAGCTTACCTGAACTTCTTGCTTTGCTAACCCGGCTTCCGCATAGAAGCGCCATCGGCGAAAACGAATATATCCTGACCGATCCAGGTGGCGGGTAAACTCTGTCGCAAAGAAAATGCGGGCCAGGGTGGGGGCCGGGAGAGTCGCGCTAAGACACCACGCAGCACATCTTGGGGACTGTGACGATTATCCTGGCGTTCTCGATGCGCGAAGTGAATTTGGCAGTTATAGTCTCGAATGAATTTACGATGCGCCTTCTTCATCTCGTCTATCGTGGGAGCTTTGTTTAGATAGTAATCCGCGAGACGCCGCATTATCCCGAAGTGCGCCTCTATGTAATTTTGCCAGCTCTGCCGTGGATCAATTCGTTCTTTGCGAATGTCCAGAGCTTCATAAATCGCCATTGCACGTTTTGAATAGAAGACCCCACCACTATCTGTCACAATCGCCTCTGGTGCACCATAATTGCGCAGGGCACGGGCTAATACCCGCAAATAGGCGGCAGTATCCTGCCTTTCCGAGATGGCAGAAGCGAGCAGCATTCTCGAAAAGTTCTCAAGGATACTAATTACATAGACTGGTCCTTTCATATTGGGAAGTTGGTGGTGTTCAATGTAACGTATATGGTAGCTAGGCAAGAGGGATTACTCCCTCCTGCCCGCCTCCAGAACCGGACATGAGAGCTTTCCCCTCATCCGGCTCCTCAGTAGGAAGGGTCTTGTCATGACTACCTCCACCCTGCGTCTTTGCATGACGTTGATCGTGGCAATGGCGGTGTAATGCGACCAAATTACTGAGTTCATCTTTGCCTCCTTGACTTCGTGGCAGGATGTGGTCAATCTCAATCAGGTCGTCATCGCGGAACTGCAATTCACAGTACCGACATTTCCCTTGTTGCTTGTAGAGCAAGGCTCCAAGCCGACTCATCACAAGCGGGTGGGACTGTTGGAGTCTTCTTGCCCAGTAGAGAAGGTTGCCATCGAATGGGGAGGCTTGCCCTTTCACCTTCACATGTCTCTGGATTGGGATGCTGGCATGATTGGTGAGGTGTGGTCCCTCTGCGGTGGCAAACCGCCAGTGGTCTTGTTCGACCTTTCGCCAATATTTGCGCGTAACCCAAGTTGCTGACTTGTTCGGGTGACGACGTTTTGCCCATCGAAGCAGGAGCGGGAAGAGAGTAAAGCGTTGCATAGACCCACACATCATGCATACGCTTAAAGCCGTAGTTCTCTGCTGCTATATTCACATCCTCTTGTGGAAGAGGTTGCACTGTTCTATATGCGTGCAAAAAGCTACGACATAAAGTAGCATCAAGATTGAACGCATAATCCAGTGTTCTCACAACTTCCCATGCACGAGGCGCAACATACGATTGATCCCAATCAATAATTGCACTTACCTTGTCTTTCTCGAAAAAAAGATTTGCCTCTTGATAATCGCCATGAATTACCTGCTGCTCAAGACGAGCAAGGGAAGGCACGTTGCCAACTGATGTTGTCAGCAATTTCCGTTGACGAAGTAACTGAGCGAGTGCCTGCGTGTCTACTTCGTCAAGTACAGGTCGAGAGCGAATTACACCTTCGAGCATATCCATTTTCACCAATGTTGCAGCACTATCAAATACAAAAGACCGTTGTGGAACACGTTCTGTAAGATATTCACGAAGCACTTGGTGGACCAGTGCTAAGAAAAAACCCATTATTGCTCCTTCATTCGCAGTCAGTTTCCCACGAGAGACTTGATGACCAGAGGCAAATGGGTAGAGTGCATAAAAATGCCCCTCGTATTGTAACTACCCAGGTCCCTGTGGGAGGGGATAGACAAAGCTGATAGACTAAGGACATGACGGAAGAAGAAGTCAGACAACTGAAACACGCGTACGCAGAGATCCAAGAACAAGCGGCGGAGAAAGA
>JAABUQ010007584.1_pt1 | contig 15666 bp, 16 predicted proteins | sample 5560001 | NCBI WGS metagenome assembly JAABUQ01 (sample SAMN10711888, study PRJNA513371) | rock metagenome | isolation source: Antarctica rocks | place: Antarctica: Victoria Land, Finger Mt nord | collected 2015-12-18 | reverse complement strand
CCATCAGCCCCCCTCCCATCCCAACCGCCGCGACTACTTACTGCTCAACGCACTAACACCAGGCAAATCCTTCCCCTCCAACAACTCCAAACTCGCCCCGCCCCCGGTGCTAACATGACTCAGCTTATCCTCAACGCCATACTTGGCCGCCACAGTCGCCGTGTCCCCGCCCCCAATAATAACCGTGTTCCCATTCTGCACGCTCTTGACCGCAGCGGCCATCAATTTCTTCGTGCCATTCGCGAAAGGTTCCATCTCGAAGACGCCGGGGGGACCGTTCCAGAGGGTGGTTTTGGCGCCGGCGATGGTGTCTTCGAAGAGCTTGATGCTCTCGTCGCCGCAATCCAGGCCCATCCAGCCGTCGGGGATGCCTTCTTCGTCAGTGGCGTGGCCGGTCTTGGCTTCCTTGTCGAATTTATCCGCCGTCACGTAATCAACCGGCAGCACGATATTAACGCCATTCTTCTTCGCCTTCTCCACCAGCTCGCCCACCGTCTTGCTCCCGGGCTCGTCGAACAGGCTGTTCCCGATCCTGACGCCCTCGAGCGTTTTCTTGAAGGTAAAGGCCATGCCCCCGCAGATGATCAGCTCGTTGACTTTGGAGAGCAGGTTGTCGATGAGCTGGATCTTGTCGGAGACTTTGGCGCCGCCGAGGATGGCCAGGAAAGGGCGAGAGGGGGACTCGAGCGCGCGGGCGAAGTAGTCGAGTTCTTTTTTCATGAGGAAGCCCGAGGCTTTTTGGGGGAGGGTCACGCCGACCATAGAGCTGTGCGCGCGGTGGGCGGTGCCGAACGCGTCGTCTGGATTCCACAGTCAGCCGGCGTTCGTTTGGGAGAGGGTTGGGGGTTGTTACTGATGTAGACGTCGCCCAAGGTGGTCAGTCCTTTTCGAAACTCTTCGACGGCGCCTTTGTCAGCTTTGACTTTATTGCCATCGGCGTCTTTGCTGCTCCCTTCCTCTTCTGCGTGGAAGCGCAGGTTTTCAAGCAATACAATCCCGCCCCCACTGACTCCGTTGACTGTTTTCTCGACTTCCTTGCCCACGCAATCGTCCGTGAAGATGACCTTTTTCCCAAGCAATTTCTCCAATTCGGGAACAATGGGTTTCATGCTGTACTTCGGGTTGCGTTTGCCATCCGGGCGGCCCAGGTGGGACATGAGTATGATCGCTTTGGCTCCATGTTCTGCGGCGTACTTGATGGTGGGCAGGGCGCCGACAATACGTTGATTGTTGGTGATGTGGCCTTCTTTGTCAAGGGGAACATTGAAGTCGACCTAGAGCAATGGTTTCATGTGGTCAACTATGAGAGATATGCCTCCGAAAAGCCCAAGTGCTTGGACGGTGTTGGTCTTTCTTACCCGTATGAGGACTCGCTTCCCGGGCAGATCCACATCCGTGATGGCGAGTTTGTTGGCTAGAGACATAATGAGTGAGTGAGTGAGGGCCCAAGTGCTAGGAGAGGAATTGATCTATTGCAATGGCTGTGTGCTCGGAAGATTGGTGATAGTCAGAGGTGGCGTGATGTCGATAGAGGTTTTGGTGTTGTGGTGGGGCGCAACGGCTTTTTCTGGTGGGGCAGTTGGATGAAGTTTGGCCGAGAATCTCAATATCAACACTGCAATGAGATAGCGTCAGTTGCTCATGAGAGTGACATGATATATCCCATTTGGATTCATCCCTATTGAATGCATGTGAGCAATCGCGTGTAATCAAAGCCACATCGGCGCCTTGCAAAAGTACAGCACAAATCATAGGAGCATGCCTCATCAAGCGTGCCGCTCTGCCTTCCATGACGTTTCCAATAGCTCCATACATATCTTCGCAATCAGTCCTTCTCCAGGTCCTTCGGGCTGGGGTCTCCAATACCCGCTTCTGTGATAGCGAACAAACAATCGCTTTCGGGAAGACAGGGGCTGTCATAGATCTTGCATACCCTCGTCTCCCCTCTCCCCTTCCTCAAACTCAGTCGAGTCGTACTGGCATGAGCGATGATATTGCCACCAATTGGTTTCTTCGGATCTGGGTTGAACATAGCACTTGGACCACCATCCACTTGTGCGACTACCTGGTTTGTGATGACGACCGCAATACCGAACTCATCCGCGAGACGCTGGAGGGTCCGCATGAATTTGGCTAGGTGGGTTTGACGACCGGAGAGCTCACCGCGGCCCGCATAATCGGTACGGTAAAGGGAGGTAGCGCTGTCGACAATGAGTAGGGAGAATCGTGTTTCGCACATCATGTTCGAGGCTTGATTCAGGAGTTGGAGCTGGTGGTCAGAATTGTAGGCACGAGCGTAGGCAACGTTATCGAGCACCTCTTCCCCCGACAGACCGTAGCGATTGGCGACAGAGAGTAGACGGACAGGACGAAAGGTGCCTTCGGTATCGATGTAGAGACATTTGCCTTCCCCACCTCCCATATCGAAGGGCAATTGACACGTAACAGCGAGAGTGTGACAAATCTGAGATTTTCCTGTTCGAAATTCGCCGAATATTTCTGTGACTGAACCTGTTTCGACGCCGCCTGCGAGGAGGGTGTCCAGCTGCTTTGAGCCGGTGGTGATGGAGATGAGCTCGGAACGGCGTTGATGCATTTCTGTCGCAGTTGTGAAGCCCATAGGTACGAGCTTCGACGCTACAGAGGTTGTCAGTCTTGGGAGATTCTACACATCGCATCAGAGTCAATCGCACCCTCTGCTAACATCTTTGTTGCCTTTTGTTCCGATATGCCCTTGATCTGCTCCAACACTCTTCTCGGTCTGGATGTGAGTCAGCACTGCATCCCATGCACGTTATGCACCGTAATCCGTTGGGAAGCGTACGTGTATGCCACCGACTCAACCGTATTGAAGCCGCCATCTACCACAAGCTTGATATCTCGTGCCGACAGTCCTGCCACACCCTTCAATGCCATTAGTGACAATAGAGAAATAACCATGCCTCTCAACATACCTCCAAGGCCGACAAAGGGGTGGGCGCACCTGGTCCTCCCCCACTATCTCCGTACGTTGATTGCGTCTCATCTGCTTCGCCGGCACTCATGGTGACAAGACGATAACGGTGAGATTGTTGGGTCAAAAGGTACAGACTAGACTGGAAGAGTCTGTTTGGCGAAGAGCGCAAGAGGTAAGAGGATGGGGGAGATGTGGAGGAGAGTAGAGTCAACAATGATGATACGACGGGATAATCTTCGAGTGGCAAAACTCGCGTCCGAGCGAAACGCGAAATCCCGTGACCAATCAATCCATCAACCGAACTTTCGAGACAGCCTGTCTCTACAGAGCAACATGCAAGCTTTCTATTCCAGATTCACCACCAGTACTTGCTATTGAACCCAATCTTGTGCTAGACAAAACGTCGCTAGTCCATCGCCTCCCTCCCAACCATGCCCGAGTATTTACTGCTCTTCAAAGACAGACCGATCGATGGGTATAGCAATGAGCTGTCTCGCATGACTCTCGCAGCTAATGGACACCTGGAACTCGGAATTGGCCTCGAAATTGCTCGCTGCCAGCTTTTGTGATAGCATTCCCCTGTTTGAATGCTTTCCACGGACTTCCCCGGCTTCGCAGTACGGGCGGTCCCTCATACGGCCTGCAAAGAGTCTCTATCCATGCTTGCAACGCCAGCGATCCGGATTTGTATTCTTGCTGTCCAATACTGAATTTGGACAGCTTAGTGGAGACCAACCTAATGCTTTACGTCTGCAACGAATGTGAACCCCTCCGGACAGCGATTTCGATTACACCTGGTCGACGGAAGGTGATCCACTGATTCGACGATTCTTTCGTTGCAACTTGTTTGGCTTCCCCTTGCCGCCAGTTTCTTCCTTACGTTCAGTGAGGTCGACGCTTTCACGAGGCTGGTCCAGGGTACCAGGACGAAGTATTTCAAAGCCTGAATTGATCTTGCGAATGACTTGTGACTGTCTTGACTGTCTGTTGGCGTTGAACGGTTGTAGTGGCTGGGCGTGTCCATCGTCATATGCGATTTCGCCCTTGTTGATGTACTGAGCATGCTGCATCCTGGGGTCGTAAATCTCGGTGGAAGGGTCTGCGGCAATTGTTTCCCACGCCGATGTTTGGGACGGCGTGATGAATGGATTGCTCTCCTGGGATGTTCGTGGCTCACTGGCCGGACTGTGATAGGTTGGGTAATGTAGACTATCTGCAGATACCTCGGATGAGCTTGGCTGACTAGTATTGTCCTGGTTTTCGCTCTCCGAGGACCCGGACCACGAGAACCGACGTTTGCCATCTTGCGCTTCTTGTTCGCACCCTGTAAGCAGGTCAACTTGACCCTCGACATGTGAGAAGACACAGTAAAATACCCTTCGATTGCTTTCCCTTGGGCTCCGCTAGGGAATAGCGTCCTTGAAGTGCTGCCAGGGCTGCAGTCTGATCCGAATTAAGGGAGTCGCTGAATCTTAAGCCTGACGAGCGGCGTGGCTGATAGGTGGGTCGTCCGTGAGGGCGCTGCTCTGGGGCCATGGAGAGAAGCCGGTGGGCCGGTTTCTGTGCGGAAAAGATTCGATCAATGGGCGATTCTGTGGGCCTTAATAAGGATGCAGGCCGCGACAAGCCATTGCTGTGGTAATCATAAGCAGTTGAAGGGATCTCGATGCGTGTCATGTTTGAAGAGGATGATGCCCGACCAGAAAGCAAATCTCGTTGAGCCAGCTTTGGCTTTGTGGAGCTTGCAGAAAGTGAGGGGCTGCCTGGGGTGCTGTTGACGGGTGTGTTAGAGCATGACACCCAAACACCGTCAACCTCAACGCCCTTTTCTAGAGCCCGAATCCCAAATGGTATTTCCCTGGCTTTTTCTCGGGTAACGGCGCTTGCAGAACGCCTCATATCTTGTTTGACAGTTGCTTTATGGGCCGCGATAGCAGTGTACTTGCGGAGCCGCCAGTGGGTGTATAGGAGCTTGAGGCAGCCGAGGCAAATGACAACGACCTATGGACGTTAGTAACAGGAGAAGAATCAGTGAGGGCTGGCGATGTGCCTACAATGCCAGAAGCCAGGACCTAGAACAGTATGTCAATGTGAATCCGAAAGAGTTAGTGATCTTGATCCTTACGAAGCACATCTTCTCCCATAGCTGCCATGAGTCCCAGAAGGCTCCAGGCATTTTGATATCGTACTACTGTAGCGTAGCTGGGTTCTTTGATTGGTTGATTGTTCAGAGGCCGATGCCACGAGATTGTAGGTTGAGTGCTGGGCAGGGAACACGAGTGTTGAAGAGAAAGTATTGAAAAGAGGAGAAGGTCAAAGGTGTTTGGGGTGAGCAGGGTGTGAAGCTATCCACATGTCCTTCCCAAGGTCGTGTTTTGCAACGAGGTCAGCAGTCTCGTGCAACCGAAAAATTGCCATGGGCAAAAGTTCCTCAAGAGTAGATGAAATATGTGACGATGGGTTACTTGTTGTCACTGCATAGTAGGAGACGGAGTGATGGTAAGCGATGTCAAATGAGAGAGGATAAAAATAAGTTGAAGGCATGCAGGCGAAACGGATTTTGTAGTCTCCTTGCATCGGATGCCGCATTTCGCTAACGCAGTCATGTACTCAATCACGAGAAATGTCTACACCTACAGCACAGCCCTACACATCAAATGATTGAGGTGGGCTCTCATTTGCTGGGTATTTCAAGCATGATTCTCGCTCGCATCGTCAGGCCCAAATAGCTGCAATGCCCCGAGCATTGCCGTACTCAATATTCACCAGACCTGGGTACGGCATCCAATGAAAATATTGAAACAAGGTGAGCTCGTGTTCCGGGTCCCAGTCCTGATTCGAATGACTTTCAAATACAGGTATCACCTGAGGTCCTCCTCGCTCTTACTACATGCGTTATGCTCGTTATGTCCCGCTTCATGCAAGATTCATGTATTTCCGGGGACTTCCCGCCACTTTTCAATGATTGGGGACATATGACCTGGTTGAAGATGAATCCCTCTGATACTTCAGGAGGAAGATAGTTGATGTAGACGGAGTTCAAAGGGCCACAGTCTAAAGGGCGCCTACTGAAACTTGCGGAGTGACGTAGTAAAATTCCACGAGGTCGTTAGTTTATAATTTTGATATGGCAATTCTTCATTGTTTCAATCAGATAGAAAGGAGATTTCCATATGACCACGCTTCTGCCATGCGAGACACGTTGTTTCTGGTTGGTAGAAAGCATCAATACATGAGAACATATCCTCCACCTGCTCTGGGTTGAAACAGCAATGTTGTGGTGGGCGGCCACTTCCAATGGAGCAATTTGCCGAGACCCGGACTCAGCCGCTTACAAAGGCGTCATTGAAGCATTCCCAACAATATCGCATTCAGAGTACATGTTTATGCGCCGAAACCTTTACATCCATTGCGTGCAAAATCACATGAATCGAGAGTATTCTATTGCATCAATATGCCTCCCTTCCGCAATCCCTTCGGCAAGAAGCCTCCTGTCGTCAATGGCTTGAATGTGCCTGCAGACGAGAACACGAGACCATCGCTGGCATCCGATCAAGGATCTCAAAGGTCCAGCTATGCTACCTCGAGAGCATCCTCTTCTTTGAGCATCAAGACCAGGGAAGAGCCCAACGAATACAAGCTCAGTGGTACGTCATTTCTCCGGCAAAGTCAATGCGGGTCTGCATCAAGGACCGAGTTGATCCGAGATATCGTCTAGTCGTCAATGATAGTGGTGTCTACCTTCCTGTAAGCGCTCGAGCGGAATGATGAAATTGTGCCACCGCTCACGGTTGCGTCAGCCTTCACCTACCGAGAAGAAAAGCTTCTGGGCCAGATCACCTTCCTTGGGCCAAAATTCTTCCAACCATCGATCTATGCTCAACGAGAACGAACCCTTTTCAATTTCCCGTGAATCCTTTGAGTCCTACCGAAGATCTTTCGTATGATTTTATACGCCCCAGAGATGAAGAATCGCACATGCTGATCCTGGACAGGACATCTCCGCCCGGTCCCCAATCCCACAAGCATCATCCAGACCCCGCCAGAGTCTCGAATCCAAGCAGCTACATTCCCCTCGGTCCGCCCTCAAGACGAATCATTTCGAACGGCCTGAACCGACCCCTGAGGACGGGTTCGAAGATGTGGGGCTGAACGAGGAAGCGAGACAACCCCAAAAGAAAAAAGGTATATTCTCGAGATTCGGCGATAGCTCTGAACCGCCAGCGTCGGGCGATGCTCCACGACCTACGTCGAGTCACCGTGGTTTTCATCTCCCGGGAAGGAAGCGAGGACAGAGTGGTCAGGGAGCAGAGTTAGGGGATATCGAACAATCGGCTACCAGCGGAGAAGATGACGGTATAATTCGATGATTTGATATTTTGGTCAGGGTTTGGGTGTTCATACACACAGCAAGGAAGCTGGTGCATGATCATGGAGCACGTGAAAAATGAATTGGAATTGGTTTGGATTACGAGACATCGGGACCTGGCGTTTCTATAACCAAACGACCATCATTCGCTCCAGCACGACGGCTGTAAAGCCATGCATACCAATCTAATGTCTAATAGCACGGCGTCGAGTATGGAGGGAGACAGCAGGGTTTATTGATCGGGGGCGGTGAGGCATTGTACAAGAACAGCGAGGTTTCTCAGCAGTATCGAATCGCTAGAGAATATTGGATTCTCCGATGTAGACCCATTCGTGTCTGAAGCACAAGACGCTGCTTGGCTCTTGAAGCCGCGCCTTTCTATGAGGATCACCCCACACTTCAAAGTCAGTTCTGTTGGAGCTAACAGCAGGGCAACTTTGCCGAGCACACAAGAAGTTATCCCCGTCCCTCGATCCTCCCACCTCACAGATTGCTATGTAATAAATTGATATTACACTACACCCTGAAGTCATAAGATACAATCATGGCGCCTATCAAGCGTAAGGGAGCCCCTGCTCTTCTTGCTAGTGGTGGTAGTGCCCACAAGAGACCGAGAAAAGATATTGTTTCGCAGATAGGTTTAAAGAAGACTCCATGTTTGGAGCAGAATCTCGAGGTAGAGACGGACTCGGACCCCATCGTGGAGTCGGATACCAGCTCGAGGAGTGGTGACGATGATGGTAGCAGCTGGCCGTCTGATCGAGACACTGGAGAATCTGGAGGCTTTGTGGAAGAAATTGCAGAAGAGGATAATCCTCCAATAGGCGAGGGTGCAGCTGCTGAGAGTGGCAATCCATGTAAGTACCAAAATAGCATGTATCTGGATAATTACTTACGCACTCTCAGCATCGTCCTCAAGAGAATCTCATGCGAAACAAAAAGTCCTGGCACAAGAGCGCAAAGCTTCCAAATCTAATGCGGATTCTATCGCCCGGTCAAAGAAGCTATGGGAGAGGTTGCGCAGGAAGTCGCATGTACCACGGACGGAGCGTACAGAGCTCGTTGCTGAATTGTTCGACATCATTACAGGCAGGATCAAGGAGTTTGTCTTCAAGCATGACTCGGTCCGGGTGATCCAAACCGCACTCAAATATGCCAACATCGACCAACGAAAGATGATAGCGAGGGAGCTGAAGGGGGAATATAAAACACTGGCTGAGAGCAAATATGCCAAATTTCTAGTTGGCAAGCTACTTGTTCATGGAGACGACGAGATTAGGGATATCGTGGTTCCCGAGTTTTATGGCCACGTTCGGAGGATGATCAAACACCCTGAAGCATCTTGGATCTTGGATGATGTCTATCGCGGTATCGCCACTATGAAGCAGAAGGCTATTCTCCTTCGTGAGTGGTACGGTGCCGAATTTGCGCTATTCAACGCAAATGGGCAAGAAAACGTGTCAGCAGAACTCAAGGCGATACTCGATGCGACGCCAGAGAAGAGGCCTCCAGTCATGCGCGCCTTGCACGATCTGATCAATATACTGGTTCAGAAAAAGACCAACGGTTTCACCATGCTGCACGATGCTATGCTGCAATATTTCTTGAGCCTGAAGCCTGGAGGCGAGGAGGCGACAGAATTCATCGAGCTCCTCAAGAGTGATGAGGAAGGCGACTTGCTCAAGAATCTTGCCTTCACTAAATCTGGAGCACGGCTCGTATGCCTGGCTCTGGCGTATGGTAACGCAAAGGACCGCAAACACATCTTGCGGACCTACAAAGGAGTAATGCAGACCATGGCACACGATGCTTATGCTCATCAAGTGCTACTGACAGTCTACAATGTTGTTGATGATACCGTCCTCACCGCCAAGTCTGTCTTCCCCGAATTAGTGGGCAAGGATCCACTCTCCGAGACTCAGGGGAAGGAGCTTTTGACATCGATTACACACCTAAATGCCAGAATACCACTACTGTATCTCTTCTCGGGCGAGTCGAAGGCCATCCTGTCGGACGACGATATGAAGTTACTCGACGAGATCCATCGAATTCGAATCACAGCATCCAAGAAGGATCCCGAAGTCCGGCGCAAAGAGCTCGTCACATCCTTGTCTCCGCCTCTTCTGTCGCTCATCACGGCGAATGCGCAGATTCTAGTCGAGACGAGCTTTGGCTGTCAATTCATGACGGAAGTACTGCTCGAGGCCGAAGGAGATCGGACCGCACCGCTGTCAGCTTTAGCACACCTCGCACATGGCGATCGAGAAGTTCGAGTTCTACTTAACACTCCTGCTGCCGGCCGAATGTTGAAGACCCTCGTTCTAGGAGGCCGTTATAATCCTTCGACCAAGCGTGTTGACAGGGTTCAGCCGCCACTTACCTTCCATGACCTCTTCTACGAGGAAATGTACAAAGAGGTGGTAGATTGGGCTGTAAGTGACAATTCATTTGTCGTGGTCGGATTGTTGGAGGCACCAGGCTTCGGTCGAGTTGATGAGCTGAGGGAAAGGCTGGAAAAGGAGAGATCGAGACTTGTGGAAGCCGCAAATCCGAAGATCAAGATCAAAACCGAGAATGGTAAAGGCTCTGGGCGACATGGAAATGCGGGAACTCGAATTCTTCTGGGCAAACTAGGTGCGAATGTACATCCAGTCCCAACCTCACCGACGGAATAGAAAGCAACAGATCCACGTGCTGTTCTCAGGTTCATCGATCAAGGATTGCACGTCATGGGCAGTCATCCAACCTACACTGGAGCATCGACCTTGTTTCAAGGCACGTCCTCTGCACTGAGGACGCCAAGATGCTAAAGCCGGAACAACTATTGCTCGTAAGACACGCGGAGAGCTCTGCTGACGTTGAAGGGTTAGAAGTGGTACACTGTAGGGCACGTGTAGAGATGCGAGATGCGGAAGTTGGCTGACGAGATACGGTAGTCATAGCATCAAGGCTGACAAAATATTTTGACATACAGCTCAACACTTTAATGAGATCTTTGTAATATAGGATTGGGAAGTTGAACCAATCAGGCTTCGCACGGAGATTAATCCCGGTAACGGCCACCTGTAGCGTTCGCAGATTGGGACATGTAGAGTGTGCAAAATAAGGCAAGGATGCAACAACAAAGCGTAAGAAAGATTTTTACCTAAGCATCACGTTCCGAATGACTGGCAGCGTGAGCATGCTTAGCTTATAGTCGGCCCCCCATGGGCCCCCCATACCTGTTTGTCGCCCCTGCGATAGTCTGCCTTATCAGGCGCTACAGGGGGCCTTCCAGCGACTGGCTTGGAGCTATTGTTACTTCGCCGAGCTGGTGTCCTTCTAGTGTTCTTCTAGCGGGCTTCCATCATCTAATCATTCCTAACACGATCCAATTAACCCCATCCACATCTACCACGTTCTCCCCTAGAGAACAACAACTTTCTCCTTCGAATGCTCGACATCCCCAGAAATAAAATTATTCGCCCCATCTGCACTCTTAAAACACCGTCGACATTCATTCACACCCACCACAGGTGATCAAGGCAGAGTAAGACCCAGTGTTTTTCCATAACGTTAGGTTCCGCAGCAGAACACGCGGCGTGTGATGAGATCACCGAGGCGTTGTTCATGCCTCTTGTGCACCAAACGCGATCCTTCTTCCGCATTGGGAATGCTAACCTTGGCCATCAGGTAGACTGTATCCTCCCAAGACTGGCTGCCCGTTCCTCAGCGCACCTCACCCGACGAGTTCAGGAAGAAGCAAATTACCTTCGGCCGTCGTGAGCGATGGGCTGCTAGAGCAAGAGAATGATACGTCTGTTCTGCTTTCTCCAAAAAAGGTCCTCAATGACCCAATGCACACTTACCCAGGCCCCCAACACGGGAACCCCATTGCGAAAAATTGATTTAGCATCGTTACCAAATGACTTCCCTAGCCGGGCCGAGCACTGACGCCGTCTAGCAATGTTATCAGAATATCATTCTCGGCCCTCATACCTCATCTCCAACGCCAAAGATCGAGCTCATTGTTGGATGAACTTAACCTCTCCGAAGCTCGAATCCTGCTCTGGTAGCCAATCATACCCCAGTCTCTGCACACGCTGCACCATTTATTGTTTACAGGAACATACCCGTGCCCATTGACATGGACGTGATGGCCTAATGCAGGCACCGTATATCACCCCGTATGCTCAGGCTTCGCCATGCATTCCCACAATCCGGGATGTCCGCACGTCCCATCTTGTCACCACGGTAGACATTCTCGTTGGTCCCAAAGGCTCTTCTGCTCGTCTCTTGTGTTTTCTTCTTTGGTTTCACTGCCTCCGTGTCCAGTCCATTCTGCACTGGCCCTCAATCCTGAACATGATCTCCGTGTCAATGCTCCACCAGTACAGGTCTGAGCCACCTTTTCCTCCTCAGCCTGTGGACGTGCACTTGCTTGGCGTTGTTTCACATCAGCGCTCACAAAAGCCTTTTTTTGTTTCATTTATATCTATCAGGCCTCCCCACCATTTTCAGGATATGATGTCGACGGGTTTGCTTCTATGGAGGAATTGAGGATGTTTGAAACCACCTCTCGTCATCAACTTGAGGCCGACCTAGGATCTCAGACCTTGGTCTGGAGTCCCTGCCTCGTTGGTTCACATATTGTTTGCATTTATATTTAAGCCTATACCACCTCGCCACCTCGGACACCTTCACGGCACGATTTGTCTTTCATGTAACCCCTACTGTTATCTTAATTATTAATCCTTAACATAATCCGCTGGTCGGATTAAACCACGGCCAGCGAGATTCAAGGACTCTATCAAGATGCTCTGTATTTCAATAGTGCTCCTACTGGCTGGCTCGTCTCTAATACGCCCAACGATGACACTGCCCGCTAAGCAAGGCGCTAATGGATGGGTCACGGCTGAGACACTCATCTGGGTATCCACTGGCACTTCGATCAGCTCAAACACCTCGCAATCTTCCAGCGCCTCCAAAAATGGTTCAACATTCACTATTTCAAGCTTAGTGACCACAATGGCCAGCCAGAGCAACATTAGCTCTTCGAAGACTTCTCCTACCACTTCGTCAACGTCGATGACTTCCCTGTACAACATTTCGATTGAAAGCTCCACTCAATCAACTACCACCGGACCTTCATCGACAGCGGCTTCGAGTACAGCTTCTATCCAGACATCAAGCAACACTACACCAGCCCCTTCGTCTGCATCATTGCCGGCTTCTCAGGACAACACTTCGACTAGAAGCTCTATACTATCAACTACCACGGGCTGGTCTTCCACAGCGGCCTCGAGTATAGTTTCAAACCAGATATCAAACAATCTCACGCTAGCCTCTTCTTCCGCATCATTGTCAACATCGACGGCTTCTCTGTATGACCTTTCGACTGGAAGCTCTACTCTATCAACTACCCTCGGGTCATCTTCTGGAGTAGCTTCGAGCACGGCCGCTAACCAGACTATAAGCAATTCCACATCAGCTACTCCCACCGCTTCCACCCCTAAAACTCAGTTCTTTATAACGTCATCTGTAATTCCGTATGCCACCCCGGAGAACTTAACAAGTCAGCTACTAGCATCGACAGTCACTAGCAATACCGTTTTGGCTAATTCTACATCTTGGTCCTCAATCTTGTCATATTCCGCTCAGGTCACGACGTCGGGAAATGCAACCTCAACACCTTCATCCACAGCAACTCAAAACCCCACCACGAGCTCGAATGCTACCATAATCTCGTTCGCATTCAAGTCCTCTAGAAGCGATTCTACCTATTCAAAGTCTCTCCCAGCATCTACTTCCAGAACTGCCTCCTGGGGCAATGTTACAGTGACACATTCAACCATCACAGCTCCTACCAGCGCCTCATGTGTATTTACGAGCTCTACCGCGGGACCAAGTGACGCAACTCTAGGTCTCACTGGTGTTCAGAGCTATTGTACATGTGGTCACACCCTTGCGAGTATCAATTTTGCTACTTCTGGTATAAGCACAGTATCATACTGCGCATTGGGCGAACCTGCACCAACTGGATTTACTCAAGTACCTGCCATAAATGGGCATCCCGTGGCAGAGATCGCCTCCTCCTCTTCGGCTGCTGCGGCAGCAAGTGTAGCTTCTGCGGCAGCGGCAAAATGCACAGATGGCTCTATCCCTGATGCGTCTTGTTTCAACGAACTGGATCTGCCTGATTATATCATGAAGTGGTGGAACGCCAACCAAGTGAAATGCCAAAGACTTCCATTTGCTGATTGCTTTTACGCGCTGAACACCCGGTATGCCCCTTCAAGCTGCGGGGAGCTCCATTCAACTGCGATATGCGCACAGCCTCTTTGGGCCGATTTTGCGAATACGACGAATGGAATCCAAAATTTCTACGTTGCATTCAACATCTGGTTTGTTTTCTTCTGACATCTCTACTTCAAGACCCGGACTGACCATCACGCAAGGAACATCAACGGCTTTTTCCTGGACATATGGACAGCCATCGGCAACGCGCGGGATTCCTGTTCTGCGGGGATTGGCAGTGTAATCGACGTCCTAAATCCCATCGTCCACCCCAGCCAAGTCCTGCAAGACGTGCTACTGGCGCTAACCTTCGGCCTCTCCCTCTACGCCGAAGGTATCCCCCTTGAAAAAGCGCTCTGGCGTATCCTCCCCCAATCCCTGACCGTCGCCCAAAAACTCTACCCTTCGGGCACAGTCGAAGGCCAATGGGACACGTGGAAAGAAGTCCAAAACAATGTCGGGAAAATAACCGACGCCTTTCAAGCCTCCGTCGCTGGGGCAGTCCCCGTCCTCGAGAACAACATCACAGCTTATATCCAATTCTCCCAAGGCTCTGGTCTCAGTGGCTACCGCCCCTCCCTCCCCGGACTCTCCGAAGCTCTAACCCAAGCATTCAACACCTACGTCATCTCCCGCGTTATGGCCGTCTCGGGCTACGTCCTCTCCCGCACCCCCAACACCGACGTGCATGCTTTACAAACAAACGGCACGAAATTAAACTGGAACACCAACTGTGGCGGCGGCTACGACGCTAACGGCTTGTGCGATTCGTTCTTCTACGACGGTACAGACACCTACGGCCTCACGGACGGGGGGCACTGGGCTCACGACATGAACGATATCCTAAACCATTTCATGACCGGCACGGCTCCCATGACGACCGGGAAACTATTGTTCACAGGCGCGCAAAGCTGCTTCCACAACACCGGCAAAAACGGCGGCAACGCGCCGGTGATGAATCTCAACAACCCGCTCGAATTCTCCTGCCTATCAAACCTGCGCGTGTGCAACTGGGACCTGACCTCCCTGGGCCCCTTCGACGCCAGCTGCCCCAAGGGCAAAAACGGCTTCACTCCCGAGCTGCAGCGGTTCGGCGCCGCGAAATGCAACGGCGGCGGCGGCCGGTTCCAGCCGCTGCCCGTGGAGCTGGCGGTGCCGAGGGTTTATCTGGGGCCCGGGATCAAGGCGGATCGGGGGAATATCAAGGCGCTGAAGGGGTACAATTTCTGTAATACTTATGATGCTTGATAGTGTCTAGTGTTCACGGACGGACCTTTTCTGCTTGGTGTTGAGGGTGGGTGGGAGAGGGAGAAGGAGAGGAAGGAGAAGGAGGAGACGATGAAGAATTAATAGAAGAAGAGGAAGAAAAACCACGAGAAAAGGGAGAGAAAGAAGAAAATAAGGAGAGGGACACACCCTCCAACGCCATCAAATGACCTCACACCAAAACACCACACACAGCTTCCCACCCCACCCCAACTCAACTTAACCCACCCCACCCTTTTCTTCCCCTCCTCTCTCTTGCTCCATCACACTCCCACATCACCAACCTCCCGCATTCGATCAACCCAACCAAAACCATTCACTTACAGCGTTCCGGCGTTCCGGACCGGAAATTGGCTTTCACCCCGGGCGTTCACCCCATCGCAATCGAGGCATTGATACTTGCACGGAGTTCAGGGGGTTACCATTGCATGGCATGGCATGGCGTCGTGGGCCAAAGACTTGCTATTATTTTTATTGTTCTTGGATTTTCTGGGAAGGGGGGAGGGAAAAAAGGAGGGAGGGAGGAATGGAGAGAGATAGACCCCTATGATTATATGACGAAATAGTCGATGTGACAGGAATGGCAGAGTTGGGAAGAGCCGGGGGGGGCTGAGCTGATGGTATCGAGGAGATAATTCTATCTACAACGAATACGATAATGAGAGAATCGAAATCCTTTCACCCATCCCACTTTCCACCATCCTCTACCCACCACCCTTCTCACACCCCGCTTGCATTCGCCTACTCAAGAGTTCTATCAGGTAGGGTAGATCGAGTACGCTTACCCTGGTCGTGGAAG
>JAABUQ010007583.1_pt1 | contig 15667 bp, 5 predicted proteins | sample 5560001 | NCBI WGS metagenome assembly JAABUQ01 (sample SAMN10711888, study PRJNA513371) | rock metagenome | isolation source: Antarctica rocks | place: Antarctica: Victoria Land, Finger Mt nord | collected 2015-12-18 | reverse complement strand
CTCTCCGGATCACGAGGCCGCCCCGCATCCGGGGATCGATCCCGGAAGGCGTCCTCGACGGGATGGGTCGAACGGACCTCCCCGAGCGATCGGCCGGCGGGTGGCGCCGGCCGGACCGCGCCGAGGCCGCCGTCTTACCCCCGAACCCGGATCCTGGACAGGCCAGTTTCCGGCCCCGGGACGGTTCCCGACGGTTCCGGTCCCCAGGTTTTTTCAAACATCTGTTGAGCGGGATTGCGTATCATGTAATGGGATGGTTCGGCCGAACGGCCCGGATCGATCGCGGTGGCATTGCCCAACAACCCCCCCGGGCCTCGCAAGCCCCCCGCCCGGCCGAGAACCCAGGAGCGATCGACGATGGTGACGCGAGCGACGCGATGTTCCGGGCTTGGGCTCGGGATCCTCTCGGCCCTGGTGGCGGTCCCGTGGATCGCGGGCGGGGCGGACGTGCCGGCGGCCTCGGGGGGGGGATCGGCCCCGGTCAGCTTCGACAAGCAGGTCCGGCCGATCTTCCAGGCCCGCTGCCAGGGGTGCCACCAGCCCGCCAAGGCCGGCGGCGGGTACGTCATGACCGCCTTCGACCGGCTCCTGGCCGGCGGCGAGTCGCGCGAAAAGGCGGTCGTCCCGGGCCGGGCCGACCACGGCTCGCTGCTCGAGCAGATCACGCCCAAGGACGGCAAGGCGGAGATGCCCAAGGGCAAGGCCCCCTTGAGCGGGGCCGAAATCGCCGTGATCCGCCGCTGGATTGGCGAGGGGGCCCGCGACGACACCCCGGCCGCCGCCCGGCTCCGGTACGACCGCGATCACCCGCCGGTCTACCTCCGCCCGCCGGTCATCACCGCGATCGACTACGCGCCCGACGGGCAAACCTTGGCCGTCGGCGGGTTCCACGAGGTCCTGCTCTGGAAGGCCGACGGGTCGGAACTGCTCGCCCGCCTGATCGGGCTGTCGGAGCGGATCGAGTCGGTCCGGTTCTCGCCCGACGGCAAACGCCTGGCCGTGACCGGCGGCCTGCCCGCCCGGATGGGCGAGGTCCAGGTCTGGGACGTCGAAGGCCGGAAGCTGGCCCTCTCGGTCCCGATCACCTTCGACACCGTGTACGGGGCCTGCTGGTCGCCCGACGGATCCAAGATCGCCCTCGGCTGCGGCGACAACAGCGTCCGGGCCGTGGATGCATCGACCGGCGAGCAGGTCTTGTTCATGGGCTCGCACAACGATTGGGCCTTGGAGACGACGTTCTCGGTCGACGGGTCGCACCTGATCTCCGTCGGCCGCGACATGACGGCCAAGTTGACCGAGGTCGCGACCCAGCGGTTCGTCGACAACATCACCTCGATCACCCCGGGGGCCTTGAAGGGCGGGCTCGCCTCGGTCGCCCGGAGCCCGAAGCGGGATGAGGTCCTGATCGGCGGGGCCGACGGCGTGCCCAAGCTCTACCGGATCTTCCGCGAGACGCCCCGGGTGATCGGCGACGACGCGAACCGGATCGCGGCCTTCGCCGCCATGCCCGGCCGGATCTTCAGCGTCGCCGAGAGCGCCGATGGCCGGCGGTTCGCGGCCGGGAGCAGCCTCGACCGCCGGGGGCAGGTCGACATCCACGCCGACGACTTCGACCCCGGCGCCGCCCCCGACCCGATCAAGGCGATCTTGGCCAAGGCCGGCCCGAGCCGGTCCGCCCCCGAGCGGGCCATGCTCGACAAATATCGGCAAGACTCGATCCGGCGGACGGCCTCGGTCCCGATCCCGGCGGGCTCGGTCTACGCCGTCGCCCTCCGGCCCGACGGGTCGGCCGTCGCCGCCGGCGGCTCCGACGGCCTGATCCGCCTGATCGACCCGAACACCGGCGCGATCTCGAAGGAGTTCTGCCCCGCCCCGGTCGGGGGGACGCCCGACGCGACGGCCTTGCCCCGCCTGGCCGCCTCGGCCCTCGCCGCCGACTCCGGCCCCGAGCCCGACCCCTTGCCGAAAGGGGCGACGATCGCGAGCCTCGACGTCCGGCCGGCCACCATCGACCTGGGCGACTGGGCCTCGTACGCCCAGATGGTCGTGACCGCGGTCGACCCTTCGGGCGAGCCGATCGACGTCACCCGGCTCGTCGAGGTTTCGGGCGGCTCGGGCCTGGTCGAGGTGTCGAAATCGGGCCTGGTCCGGCCGATCGCCGACGGCCGAGGCACGCTCCGACTGGCCCTGGGCGGGAAGTCGCTGGAGGTCCCGGTCCGGGCCTCGGGGGTCGCCGTCCCCGCGCGGGCGGATTACGTCCGCGACGTCACGCCGATCCTGTCCCGGCTGGGGTGCAACGGCGGGACCTGCCACGGCTCGGCCCAGGGGAAGAACGGCTTCAAGCTCTCGCTCCGGGGCTACGACCCCCTCTTCGACGTCCGGGCCCTGACCGACGACCACGGTTCGAGGCGGGTCAACCTCGCCTCGCCCGATGACAGCCTGATGCTCCTGAAGACGACGGGCGCGGTGCCGCACGCCGGCGGGGCCTTGATCCGGCCGGGCGAGCCGTATCATGAGGTGCTGCGGACCTGGATCGCTGAGGGGGCGCGGCTCGACCCGGCCTCGGCCAAGGTCGCCCGGCTGGAGGTGTACCCGGCCAACCCGGTCGTCCAGCGGATCGGGGCGAGGCAGCAGCTCCGGGTGGTGGCCACCTTCGCCTCCGGCGAGGCCCGCGACGTCACCCGCGAGGCGTTCCTGGAGAGCGGCAACAACGAGGTCGCCGTCGCCGACCGGGGGGCCTTGATGACCGCCCTCCGCCGCGGCGAGGCCCCGATCCTGGTCCGCTACGAGGGGGCCTACGCCGCCTCGACCCTCACCGTCATGGGCGACCGCTCGGGCTTCGCCTGGGAGCAGCCGCCGTCGTACAACCGGATCGACGACCTGGCGGCCGACAAGTGGCGGCGTATGAAGATCCGGCCCTCGGCCCTCTGCGACGACGCCGAGTTCCTCCGCCGGGCCTCGCTCGACCTCGCCGGCCTGCCGCCCACGCTCGACGAGGTCCGGGCCTTCGCCGCCGACCCTCGCGAGTCGCGGGTCAAGCGCGAGGCCGCCGTCGATCGCCTGATCGGCGGCCCCGAGTTCGTCGATTACTGGACCAACAAGTGGGCCGACCTGCTCCTGGTCAACCGCAAGTTCCTCGACGTCGAGGGGGCCGCCGGCTTCCGAAATTGGATCCGCCGGCAGGTCGACAAGAACCTGCCCTACGACGACTTCGTCCGCTCGATCCTCGCGGCCAGCGGCTCGAACAAGGTGAACCCGGCGGCGGCCTACTTCAAGATCCTCCGCGAGCCGACGGCCATCATGGAGAACACGACCCAGCTCTTCCTGGCCGTCCGGTACAACTGCAACAAATGCCATGACCACCCGTTCGAGCGCTGGACCCAGGACCAATATTACGAGACCGCCGCCTTCTTCGCCCGGGTCGGCTTGAAGGAGGACCCGGCCAGCGCCGGCCGGAAGGTCGGCGGCTCGGCCGTCGAGTCGCCCCAGCCGCTCTACGAGGAGGTCTCCGAGAAGGCCGAGGGCGAAGTCCTCCACGACCGGACCAAGCAGGTCGCCCCGCCCAGGTTCCCCTTCGCCGTCGCCCACCCGGCGCCCGAGGCCCCCGACCGCCGCAAGGACCTGGCGGCCTGGATCACGGCGAAGGACAACCCGTATTTCGCCCGGAGCTATGTCAACCGCCTCTGGGGATACCTCTTCGGCGTCGGGATCATCGAGCCGATCGACGACATCCGCGCCGGCAACCCGCCGACCAACCCCGAGTTGCTCGACTACCTGGGCCGCGAGTTCGTCGGATCGGGCTTCGACGCCCGCCACGTCATGCGCTTGATCTGCAAATCCCGCACATATCAGCTTTCGGTCGCCCCGAACGAGTGGAACGCCGACGACCGGATCAACTTCTCGCACGCGACCGCCCGCCGCCTGCCGGCCGAGGTGTTGCTGGACTCGGTCTACCGGGCGACCGGGTCGTCGTCGAAGTTCCCCGGCGTCCCGGCCGGCACCCGCGCCGCGGCCCTGCCGGACTCGGGCGTCGAGCTGCCCAGCGGCTTCCTCTCGACCTTCGGCCGGCCGGCCCGCGAGAGCGCCTGCGAATGCGAGCGGTCCAGCGGCTTGCAGCTCGGCCCGGTCATGGCCCTGGTCAGCGGCCCGACCTTGGGCGACGCCATCGCCGACCCCGACAACGACCTGACCAGGCTCGTCGCCCGCGAAGCCGACGACGCCAAGCTCGTCGAGGAGCTGTTCCTCCGGGTCCTCAACCGCCCGGCCACCCCCGCCGAGGTCGCCACCTGCCTGGCCGACTTGAAGGCCATCGACGACGACCAGGAGCGGCTGACCGGGGCCACCCGCGCCCGCGAGGCCGCCGTCGCGGCGATCCTCCCGAAGCTGGAGGAAGAGCGGAAGGCCGCCATCGAATCGGCCCGGCAGGCGCTCGAATCGTACGAGCTGGAGGCCGCGCCCCGGATCGCCGAGGCGGAGGAGCAGAGGGCCGCGCGGATCGCCTCGGCCGAGGCCGATTTAAATGCCCATGAGTCCACCCAACCGGCCCGGGTCGCCGCCTGGGAGAAGACCCAGACGCCGGTCACGCGCTGGCGTCCCTTGATCCCATCCACGGTGTCCGACCTCAACGGGGCGACGTTCCAGACCTGGCCCGACGCCGCCGTCCTCGCCTCGGGCAAGCTCGAAGGGGGAGAGATCACCTTCGTCGCCGAGACCGATCTTGCCTCGATCGCCGGCCTCCGGCTCGAAGTCCTGCTCGACGACACCTTGCCCGCCAAGGGGCCCGGTCGGGCCGGCAACGGCAACTTCGTGATCAACGAGATCAAGGTGGCCGCCGCCCCCAAGGGCGACCCGACCAAGGCCACGCCCGTCCCGCTGACCAAGCCCCTGGCCGACTTCGCCCAGGCGGGCTTCGCTATCAAGGACGCCGTCGACGGCTCGCCCAACCCCAATAAGGGCTGGGCCGTCTCCGGCGGGATCGGCCGGGGGCATTGGGCCACCTTCGAGGCCGCGGCCCCGGTGGTCGGGTTCCCGGGCGGGACCGTCGTGACCGTCAAGCTGACCCACCGCTACCCCGACGGCCGGCACATGCCGGGCAAGCTGCGGATCTCGGCCACGCCCGTCCCCGGGCCGATCGGCCTCGACCTTTCGGAAGAACTCCGCTCGGTCATCGCGACCGCCCCCGAGGTCCGGACCCAAGCCCAGCGCGACGCCCTGATCGCCCACCACCGCTCGATCGACGCCGAGCTGACCCGGAAGTCCGCCGCCCTGGCGATGGCCCGGACCCCCTTGCCGGTCGACCCCCGCCTGACGGAGCTGCGGAACCAGCTCGCCGCCGCCAGCCGCCCGGTCCCGCCGGACTCCCGGCTCGCCCAGCTTAAGCGGGACCTGGAGATGGGGTCGAAGCAGGTCGCCGCCCGCCGCCTCACCGCGGCGCAGGACATCGCCTGGGCCTTGATCAACAGCCCGTCGTTCCTCTTCAACCATTGATCCGAGCGAGATCCGAACCCTTCGATCCCGAGAGGAGCGCGGCCATGATCATCGTCCCCGGAAGGCCCGGCAAGGACTTGTGCGACCCGTCGCTGGGGATGACCCGGCGCGACATCCTCCGGGTCGGCGGGTCGGGCCTGCTCGGCGTCTCGCTCGGCTCGCTGCTCCGGCTCCAGGCCGCCTCGGCCGCCGACGGCCCGTCCCCCGCCACCCGGGCCCCCGGCTGGGGCAAGGCCAAGGGGATCATCATGCTTTATCTCCAGGGGGGGCCGAGCCACCTCGACCTCTGGGATCCCAAGGCCGGCGTGCCCGACAACGTCCGGTCCGCCTTCAAGGCGATCGACACCAAAGTCCCCGGGATCCAGTTCACCGAGATCCTCCCCAAGTTGTCGAAGCTGACCGACAAGCTCACGTTGATCCGATCGATGAGCTACACGCCCAACGGCCTCTTCAACCACACCGCCGCCATCTACCAGATGATGACCGGCTACACCACCGACAAGGTCAGCCCCTCGGGCCAGCTCGAGCCGCCGAGCCCGAAGGACTTCCCCAACTTCGGCTCGAACATCGTCCGGCTCCGGCCCCAGACCGAGCCGATGCTCCCCTTCGTGATGCTCCCCCGGCCGCTCCAGGAGTCCAACGTCGTCGGCAAAGGGGGCACCGCCGGCTTCCTCGGCAAGGCGTTCGACCCCTACACCCTGTTCCCCGACGGCGACGACCTCGACAACGACAAGATGAACCGGATCCGGGTCGACGACCTCCAGCTCCGCCCCGAAGTCTTCTCCGTCCGCCTGGAGCGCCGGGCCCGGCTCCGCGACGCGATCAACGCGGGGATGCCGGTCCTGGACAAGGCCGTGTCCGAATACAACCTCAACGAGTATTACGACCGGGCCTTGAAGCTGATCGTCTCCGGCCGGGCCCGCGAGGCGTTCGACCTGGAGCGGGAAAGCTCGAAGACCCGCGACCTCTACGGCCGGAACACCTTCGGCCAGAGCTGCCTGATGGCCCGCCGGCTGATCGAGGCCGGCACCAAGGTCGTCGAGGTGATCTGGCCCAAGGTCGCCAACTCGGACAACCACTCCTGGGACCACCACGTCGGCCTGACCCAACGGATGAAGGACCAGTCCGGCCCGATGCTCGACGGGGCCTTGGCCGGCCTGATCGAAGACCTCGACGCCCGGGGGATGCTCGACGAGACCCTGGTCGTCGCCGTCGGCGAGTTCGGCCGGAGCCCGCAAAAAGGCGTCAGCACCTCCGGCAACGGCAACAGCGCCGACGGCCGCGACCACTGGCCCTACTGCTACACCGCCGCCCTCGCCGGCGCCGGGATCAGGCGGGGCCACGTCCACGGCCGGTCCGACAAGACCGGCTCCGCCCCGGCCGAAGATCCCGTCCACCCCGGCGAACTCCTCGCCACGATCTACCACGCCTTCGGCATCGACCCCGCCACGATCGTCTACAACCACCTCAACCAGCCCCGAGAGCTGGTCAAGGCCGACGCCGTCACCCGCCTCTTCGGCTGATCCGTCGGCGGACGTATTAAACATGTAGGGTGGTGTCGAGCGCAGCGAGGCCCACCTTCCGCGATCGGATGATGGTGGGCCTCGCTCCGCTCGGCGCCACCCTACCTGTCCGGGTCAGCCAGCTTGACGAGCGGATCGACCCTGATGCCCGACCGGCGGGTGCTTGACGCCGAGGCCGGTCGCGGATGAAGTGATGGATGGTCCCCCTTCCCCGATCAAAGGGTCCTCGCAGCCGAGGTCGCTCATGGTCCGCTCATCGCCCGAGGTCGTCGGGGCACGTCCGCGAGGGCTCGGGTCGGCCCTGCTCGCCTTGTCGCTCCTCGGGCTCGCCGCCGGCGCGGATGGGCCGGTGGGCGGCCTGATCGAGTGCTTGAAGCGGGGGGACGACCCGGCGAGGGCCGAGGCCGCCCGGTCGCTGGCGAGGCTGGGGCCGAAGGCCCGCGAGGCGGCCCCGGCGCTGGTCGAGGCCCTGGCGGACGGCCGGGGGATGGTCCGCGTCGAGGCGGCGGCGGCCCTGGCCATGATCGACCCGGCGCGCCTGAAGGAAGCCCTGCCGGTGCTCCTGGCCGCGCGGAACGACCCCGACGAGGCCGTCCGCGACCGGGCCAAGGCGGCCTGGGCCGGGATCGGGCCGGGGGTCCGGGCGGCGACGGCTTATGTCCGGGAACTCCTCCAGAAAGAGGACTTCCAGGCCCGTCAGCAGGCCTCGGCCGCGTTCGCCAAGTTCGGCCTGGAGGCGGTCCCGAGCCTCATCGACGCGACGGGGATCGAGCACCCGGTCGGCTTCACCGCCGTGGGGGTGGGCTTGAACACGCCGTTCGGGGGGATAGTAGTCTCGCGCAGCGGCAGGATCGGCCGGGCCTCGGCGGCCCGGAGCGGCCGGCTGGCGGCGAACGGCCGGTACCGGACCTTCGCGATCGAGGCCCTCGGGAAGTTCGCCGCCGAGATCGCGCCGACCCTGATCGAGGCCCTCAAGGACCCCAACGCCTCGGTCCGGGAAGCGGCGGCCCAGTGCCTGGCCAATGCCGGCCCGTCGGGGGTGGCGGCCGTGCCGGGGCTCGTCGCGGCCCTCGGCGATCGCGACGCCCACGTCCGCGAGATGGCGGTCGCGACCCTCGGGGCGCTGGCCGCCCGGTCGCCCGGGGCGGTCGAAGGGCTCCTCGGGGCGCTCGACCACAAGGACACGACGGTCCGCCGGGCCTCGGTCCTCTCGATCGGCAAGGCGGGCCTCGACCCCTCGAAGATCGCCCCCGAGTTGGCCAGGGCCGCCGGGGATCCCGACGGCCTGGTCCGCGTGAAGGCGGCCGAGCTGCTCGCACGGGTCGACCCGCCGGGCGAACTCGGCCTGGCCGTCCTGCTCGACTCGCTGGGCAGCCGGGACAACGTGCTCCAGGCGATGGCCGCGGAGGCGCTGGAGCAACTCGGGGCGAAGGCCCGGCCGATCGCCCCGGGCCTGCGGAGGGACTTGAAGTCCGACGACCTGTTCCTCCGGGCCTCCGCGGGCCGGATCCTCGACCGGTTCGGGCCCGCCGAGCGCGAGGAAGTCGCGCCGGTCCTGATCGAGATCCTCGACGGCGAGGACTCCGAGGCCCGCCTCCTGGCGGCCGAAACCCTCCTGGAACAAGGGCGCTCCCGCGAGGCCATCCCCGCCCTGATCGCCGCGCTGGGCGAAGGGGGCCTCACCGCGGGGAACGGCCAGGCGACCCGGATCCTGACGAAGCTCGGGCCGAAGGACGCCGAGGTCGTCCCGGCGCTGGTGGAAGCCTTGAAGGACGGCCCGCCTGCCGCCCGGGCCCCGATCATCGCGGTCCTCTCCGCGATGGGCCCGGCCGCCCGGCCGGCGGCCCCGGCCCTGGCGGACCTGATCGCGGGCGAGGACCAGGCCCTCGCCCTCCAGGCGATCCGGGTCCTCCGCGCGATCGGCCCGCTCCCCGCCGAGGTGGCGCCCAAGGTTCTCGCCGCCATCCGGGGGAAGGACGCCTTTCGGAAGAGTGGGGCCATCGACCTGCTCGACCAGTTGGGCGACGGGGCGACGGCCGTGGTCCCCACCCTGGTCGGGATGTTGAAGGATAAGCAGCCGTTCGCCCGCAATCAGGCCGTGGCCGCGCTCGCCAAGATCGGCGGCCGCGACCCCAAGGCCGTCACCGGTGCGCTGCTGGAGGCGATCGGGGACAAGGACCCGGTCGTCCGCGATCAGGCCGCGCGGGTCCTGGGGCAGATCAAGGCCGAGCCGGGACTGGTCGTGGCCGCCGCCACGCTCCTGAAAGACGCCCGAGCGGCCACCCGCCAGCAGGCGATCGGGATGCTGGCGAGGATCAGCCCGACGACCCCCGAGGCCGCTTCCGCCCTGATCGGCGCCCTCCGAGACGGCGACGACGCCGTCCGGGCCCAGGCCGCGCAGGCCCTCGCCCGAGCCGACCGCGCCGCGCTCGAAACCCAAGGGCCGGCCCTGATCGAGGCGATCCGCGACCCCGACCCCGCCGTCCGGGGCCCGGCCCTCCAGGTGGCCTCGGCCCTGGTCCGGACCGGCTCCGAGGCGCTGGTGCCGGCGTTGATCGCGGCGTCGAGGGACGACCGGCCGGCAGTCCGGCTCCAGGCGCTCCAGGCCCTCGGCGGCCGGGCCGCGTCGCGCGACCGGTCGGTCCTGGCCGCGCTCCGCGATCGGCTGGCCGACCCCGACCCGGCCGTCCGCCGGCAAGCGGCCCTCGTCCTCGCCACCTCCGGCGCCGGCGAGGGACCGGCCCGGGAGGCGGTGCCCGCCCTGATCGAGTCGATGAAGGACCCGACGGCGGAGGTCCGGGCGCGGTCGGCCCGGCTGCTCGGCGCGGTCGGGCCGGGGGCCGAGGGGGTGGTCGAGGCCCTCCGCGCGGCGCTGGCCGACCCCGACCCGGCCGTCCGGGTCGAAGCCGCCCTCGGCCTGGCCGGCACCGGCCGCGAAGGGGCGAAGGCCGCCTGGCCCTCCCTGCTCGCGGCGATCCGAGGGGGCAAGTCGGACCAACGCGCGCGGGCCATCTCGTCGCTGCCGATGATGGGCCAGGCCGAGGCGAACCAGGCCGTCCCGACGCTCGTCGAGCTCTTGAATTCCCCCGACGATCCGATCCAGGACCAGGCATTGATGGCGATCGGGCAACTCGGGCCGCTCGCTCGCGGGGCGTTCCCCCAACTGGTCGCGATGCTCAAGAGCCCCGACCAATACGCCCGCCTCCGGGCCTACCGGGTGCTCGACCAACTCGGCGCCGAGGGGAGGAAGGTGGCCAGGCCCGTGCTCATCGAGCAGACCCGGGCCGGGGAGCCCGAGGCGAAGCTTCAGGCGATCTCCTTCCTCCGGAGCTGGCGGGCCGACGACCTCGAAACCGCCATCCCCGCCCTGGTCGGGCTGGTCCAGGGGGCCGACTCGCCCCGCAGGCAGCGGGCGATCGGGCTCCTCGGCCAGTTCGGCCGCGACGCCCGGGCCGCCATCCCCGCGCTCTCCGAGCTGCTCCGGGGGCCGGCCGCGTTGGAGCAGATCCAGGCGGCCCGGGCCCTCGCCCGGGTCTCGGGCGACGACCGGGCCGCGCTCGCCGCCCTGGGCGAACGGCTCAAGGACGCCACGATGGCGACCCGAGCCCGGGCGGCCGAGGCCCTCGCGCGGATGGGCCCGGGGGGGCGGGAGCTCGCCTTGCCGACGCTCCTGGAGATGGCCGGCGCCCCGACTTCCTTCGAGCGGATCACGGCGGCCCAGGCGCTCGGCGACTTCCAAGGTGCCTCGGCGAAGCGGGCCCTCGTCGCGATCCTCCCCCTCCTCGACGATGCCGAGCCGCCGGTGCGGTACCAGGCCGCCCGCGCCCTGGCCCGGATGGCCTTCGAGGCCCGGCCGGCGATCCCGGCGCTGGCCGATCGGCTCTTGAAGTCGAATCTCCCCGGGGATTCCGAGCACCCCGCCAGGCTCCTCGGCCGGCTCGGACCCGGGGCGGTGCCCGGCCTGCTGGGAGCCCTGAAGAAGGACCGGGAGCCGGGCTCCGAGGAGATCATCGAGGCGCTCGGGATGGTCGGGCCGGGGGCCGCGCGAGCCATCCCGGCGGTCCGGGACGCCTTCGTCGCCGGGCCCCGGCTCCGGGCTGCGGCCGGGCAGGCCCTCCGGCGGATCGGGCTCGACTCGGCGCCCGCCCTGGCGGGGGCCCTGGGGGCGAAGGGCCCGGACGCTCGGCGGGCCGCGGCCCGGGCCCTCGGGTCGTTCGGCCTCGCGGGGGCTGGGGCGATCCCTCCCCTGACCCGGGCCCTGGGCGACCCCGACCTCGGGGTCCGGATCGCCGCCGTCGAGGCGCTCGGGCCGCTCGGCGGGCCGGCGGAGCCCGGGGCGACGACCTCGATCCTGGCCGAAGGGCTGAAGTCCCCCGACGACGAAATCCGGAGCTTGGCCCTCGCCGCCCTCGCCCGCCTCGACGCCAGGTCCAGCGACCTCGCCCCGGCCCTCGGATCCGCCCTCGACGACGACGACCCGATGGTCCGGCTGGTCGCGGCCGGGGCCCTCTGCGCGATCCCCGATCGCGCCGAGAGGGCGGCCGGCGTGCTCGCCGGGGCCCTCGACCGCCCGGACCTCCGGCCATCCGCCCTCGGGATCCTGGGCAGGGTCGGGCCAGCGGCGAGCCCGGCGGCCCCGGCGCTGGTCGCCCTGCTCGACCGGGGGGATGTCGGCCTGGCCGGAGCGGTCGCCGCCGCGCTCGCCCGGGTCGGCGGCGAGGGGGCGGTCGGGCCTCTGGTCCGGGCCATCCGCGAGGGGGACGCTCGGGCCCGGGAACAGATCATCGCGGCCCTGGCGACGGTCGGCCCGGCGGCGGTCGGGCCGCTCTCCGGCCTGCTCGCGAGCGAAGACCCCGGGATCCGGGCCGCGGCGGCCCGGGTCCTCGGCACCCTCGCCGGATCCGGGCCCGCCGCCAGGGCCGCGCTGATTGGGGCCCTGGATGGGGGCGACGCCGAGGTCCGCGCCCTCGCCGTCCAAGGGCTCGGCCGGCCGGGATCGAAGGCCGAGTCGGCACGCCTGGCCAGCTTGCTCCGGGACGCCGACCGGTCCGTCGCCCTGGAGGCCGCGATCGCGCTCGCCTCGCCGCGCGGCGGGGATGTCGCCGCCGAGGCCCTGCCGATCCTGGTCGCGGCGGCCTCCTCGACGATCCACCCCGACCGGCCCCGGGCCATCGAGGCGATCGGCCGGCTCGGGTTCGAGGCGGCCCCGGCCGTCCCGACGCTGGTCGAGATCGCTCGCGAGGACGGCCCCGCCGCCGTCCGGGCGATCGAGGCGATCGGCCGGGTCGGCCCGGAGGCCCGGCCGGCCGTGCCCGCTCTCCGCGATGCGCTACTGGACCCTTCGTTGGCCACGCGGGCCCGGGCGGCGATCGCGATCTGGGAGGTCCAGCGCCGGGCCGAGGGGGCCGTGCCGGTGTTGATCGAGGCCGTCCAGTCGCCGGAACTCCGGGAGGCCCCGGCCGCTTCGACCGGCCCCAGCGGGGCCGTCCCGGCGGCGATGGCCCCGCCGCCCCCCCCGTTCGACCGGGGCGGGTTCGCGGGGGAGGACGCGAAGGCCCTCCGGCTCGAGGCCGTCGCGACCCTCGGCCGGATGGCAAGCGAGGCCCGCGACGCCCTGCCGGCCCTCGCCGACGCCGCCCGGGAGCTCGACCCCGAAGTCCGCCGCGCGGCGTCCGAGGCCCGCGGGGCGATCGACCCGGCCCCCGCCGCGACGCCCGGGTCGGGAGGCTGATCGATGCACGACCTTTCATCCATCCCCCTGGATCAGCTCGACCCGGCCGAGGCCTGGGCCCGTTGGGAGCCCTCCGCCTCCGACCCCTGGGGCCGGAAGTGGGCCGGCCACCTGTACCGTCGGGCCGGCTTCGGCGCCTCCTGGGCCGAGGTCGAGGCCGCCGTCGCCGCCGGCCCCGAGGCCGCCGTCGCCCGGCTCCTCGAAGGGGGGCCGGGCGGCGAGGATTTCGACCGGGTGATGGACTCCCTCGCGCCGGGGAGCGGGCCGTCTTCGCCCCAGGACGGGCCCGACGGCCCGCTCGCGGCCTGGTGGCTGCACCGGATGATCCGGACGCCGCGCCCGCTGCTGGAGAAGCTCTGCCTGTTCTGGCACGACCACTTCGCCACCAGCGTGCTCAAGGTCCGCCGGCCCGGCTTGATGGCCCGCCAGAACCAATTGATCCGCGAGCACGCCCTAGGCCGGTTCGGCCCCTTCCTCCGCGCGATGGGCCGCGACCCGGCGATGCTGATCTGGCTCGACTCGAACAGCAACGTCAAAGGCAGCCCGAACGAGAACTACGCGCGGGAACTCCTCGAACTGTTCGCCCTCGGGGTCGGGCACTACGCCGAGAGCGACGTCCGAGACGCCGCCCGGGCCTTCACCGGCTGGCGCGCCGAGGGCGAGTCGGCCACCTTCGACCCGGCCCGGCACGACGACGGCCCCAAGACCGTGCTCGGCCACTCCGGCCCCCTCGGGGCCGACGACGTGGGCCGGATCGTCCTGGAGCAGCCGGCCGCGGCGCCCTTCCTCGTCCGCAAGTTCTATCGGGCCTTCGTGAGCGAGGCCGAAGCTCCCCCCGATCGCCTGATCCGCCCGCTGGCCGAGCATTACGCGGCCTCGGGGTACGACACGAGCGACCTGGTCGGCACCCTGCTCCGCTCCCGGCTGTTCTTCTCGGCCCACTCCTTCCGCCAACGGGTCAAGGGCCCGGTCGAGTACGTCGTCGGGCTGCTCCGGGCGCTGGAGGCCACGCCGGTCGAGGAGCGGCAAAACTCCGGGCTGAACCGGCCGCCCACGCTCGACCGGCTCATGGACGGCCTGGGCCAGACCTTGTTCGCCCCCCCGAACGTCAAGGGGTGGCCCGGGGGCGAGTCCTGGCTGAACTCGGCCACGCTCCTGGCCCGGCACAACCTCGCCTGGAAGGTCGTCCAGGGCTCGGGCGGCCCGGCCGGGATGAAGGCGAACCCCTCGGCCCTCGCCCGCAAGCACGGGCTCGGGCGCGACGCCGAAGCTCAGGTCGGCTTCCTCCTCGGGGCCCTGCTCCAGCCCGGCGAGGGGGAGCTCGACGGCCGCCGGAGGGGCAAGCTCGTCGCCTACCTGGCGGCCTCCGGCTCGGCCGGCGACGACCGGCTCCGCGAAGTCGCCCACGCCGTCCTCCTCATGCCCGAATACCAGTTGGCCTGACGCGGGATCATCAATCAAAGGGGACGAGCCATGACGACGCGCCGAGAGTTCCTGGGCCGGGCGATCCGGGGGACGTCCCTGGTCGCCTTGGGGCCGTCGGTCCCCGGATTCCTGGCGGCGACGGCCCGAGCGGCCGAACCGGGGCGGGACCGGATCCTGGTGGTCGTGGAGATGACCGGCGGCAACGACGGGCTCAACACCGTCGTCCCGTATGCCGACGACCTGTACCACGCCGCCCGGCCGACGATCCGGCTGAGCCGCGAGCAGGTCGTCCGCGTCGACGACCACGTCGGGCTCAACCCGGGGCTCCGGGCCTGGGAGAAGCTCCTCTCCGACGGCCAACTGGCGATCGTCCAAGGGGTGGGCTACCCGAACCCGGACCGGTCGCATTTCAGCTCGATGGACGTCTGGCAGTCGGCCGACCCGCTCGGCCGGGGCGACGGCTGGCTGGGCCGGGGGCTCGGCTCGATCCGGGTCGCCGAAGGCCAGATCCCGGCGATCCACGCCGGCGACCAGGCGCTGCCGCTCGCCCTCAGGGGCTCCGCGACCGCCGTGCCGACGGTCCACCCGGGCCGCCCCTTCGACCTCGACCTGGCCTTGCAGGCGCCGGCGAACCGCGTCCCGTTCCCCCCGAGCAAGCCCGCCGCGGCCGGCCCTCGCGAGGCCGCCCGCCGCCGCCTGATCGAGGAGATGGCCGACCTCGCCCCGGCCTCCGCCGGCCTCGCCCCGTTCGCCCGGCGGGTCTCGCTCCAGACCTACGCGACGATCGAGGAGCTGCGCCAGATCACCGACGGCTCGCGGTCGTCCGGGCGCCCGGCGGGCCCCCCCGCGAACTTCGCCCGGTGGGCCCGGGGCATGCTCGGGGAGGACCTCGACCTCGTCGCCCGGATGATCGAGGCCGGCTTCGGCACCCGGGTCTTCTACCTGGCCATCGGCGGCTTCGACACCCACGCGGACCAGGCCCGGCAGCACCAGCAACTGCTCGGCCAGCTCGCCGACGCGGTCGCCGGCTTCTTCGACCGGCTGGGAAAGTCGGGGCACGCCGACCGGGTCGCCCTGATGACGTTCTCCGAGTTCGGCCGGCGGGTCGGCGAGAACGGCAGCGGGGGGACCGACCACGGCGCCGCGTCGTGCCTCTTCGTCGCCGGGCCCGGGGTCCGAGGGGGCGTCCACGGCCCCCACCCGAGCCTGGCCGCCGACCGGCTCGACGCGGGCGACCTCCGCCACCACACCGACTTCCGCCGGGTCTACGCCACCCTCCTCGAAGGCTGGCTCGGCTGCCCCAGCCTCGAAGTCCTCGGCGCCCGGTACGAGCCCCTGCCGTTGATCGCCCGCCCGCTGGCGTGATCGACGGCCGCGAAGTCGATCGACGGATCATGTGAAAAAACGATAAACGTAGGGTGGTGGGGGGGGGGGGGGGGGGCGGGGGGCGGGCGGGGCGGGGGGGGGGGGGGGGGGGGCGGCGGCGGGGCGCCCCCGACCG
>JAABUQ010007582.1_pt1 | contig 15667 bp, 15 predicted proteins | sample 5560001 | NCBI WGS metagenome assembly JAABUQ01 (sample SAMN10711888, study PRJNA513371) | rock metagenome | isolation source: Antarctica rocks | place: Antarctica: Victoria Land, Finger Mt nord | collected 2015-12-18 | reverse complement strand
GTCTGCCTTCGGACTGTTCTTTTGTCTAATTATCTGCTTCTCCATCTCTAGCGGCGATCGCTAGCCTTAGCTGCCAATACGGGCATACTTCAAAGATGAAAGTTTTTGCTTTGAGACTCAAACCGAATCAAGACTTAAGACAAAGTTTAAAAGCCTTTGCTCTTGAGCAAAACATCAAAGCTGGGTTTATTTTAACTGCGATCGGCAGTCTTAAACAGGCAACGATTCGGTTTGCCAATCAAAGTATGAGTACAGTGTTGCTCGATAAATTTGAGATTCTGGCGCTCAACGGCACAATCGCAGCTACTGGCGTTCACCTGCATATCTGCCTATCCGACAGCACAGGTAAAACGATTGGGGGACATCTAGAGGATGGTTGTCAGATCTACACCACCGCCGAAATTGTTATCGGCACCAGCGAAGAGTTTACTTTCTCCAGAACAATTGACGAGCAAACAGGATACAAAGAACTAGAAATTATGCCTAACAACAGTTGAATTATCGGGCGAGTAAGGATTAACCAGGTGGATTCAATCTTCGTGCCTTACTTGCCAAGCTGCACCAATTGCTGCTCCCGCCCCAGCAATTAAGCCAGTACTCATGCCCTGTATTGTCTTGGTGACAGGATCTTGGATCAAACATTCATTCGTCACGGTTTCGGCTTGTAAGCACCGATTGCTTTGAGCCAGACTGGCAGTGCCACCTAGAACTACGCCTGCGGCGCTACAGGCAAGAACTAGAAGCAAGATCCGTTTGTTTTTTCTGTCCATAGATAGATGCGTATAAATTATAGGTTGATAATTCCCTATAATCTACCACCTAATTCTTGCATTTACATGTCTTTACAAAAACTTCAAACTACAGTCGTGCTATAGACTTCTAGCCTTACTGAATCTTCAAGGTAAACGGTAAGCGAGCATACATACCTTTGGGATCGTTCATTGTTTGTAGAATAGCAAGTTCTTTTTGGAGTTGGCGCAACTCATCAGTAAGCGGATCTGTGGGTGTGGGAGAGAAAACTTGAACACCAGAAAACTTGCCGAGAAGACGTTCCCTCAAACCACGAGGTTCGGGATACTCTTGCAGTTCCCAGTCATTGCCGAGCTGTGCTTGTTTAGCGGCATACTCAATCGCAGCATCAAACCCACCAATATCATCAACTAAACCAATTTGCTTCGCCTGTTCGCCAGACCAAACTCTGCCTTGAGCAATCTCGGCTACCCTTGACTTTGGCAGTTTTCGTCCAGTGGCGACTCTAGTGAGGAATAGATCGTAAATCCGATCGACAGACTGTTGAGAGAGCGCTAGCTCTTGAGGCGTTTTCGGGCGAGAAACTGTTTGACTATCACCAAAGCGAGCAGTCTTCACTGTATCCCAAGTAATACCATTATTGTTCGCCAACTTTTGAACATCAAACAGTAACCCAAATACACCAATTGAACCCGTAATTGTATTGGGTTCGGCGAAAATCCGGTTAGCACCAGCCGAAATCCAGTAACCACCAGAGGCAGCAACATCGCCCATTGAAATTGCCACTGGTTTTACTTGCCGCGTCAACTCTACCTCTCGCCGGATCACTTCAGATCCCGTAACACTGCCTCCAGGACTATCAACCCTCAGCACTACCGCCTTAATTCTATTATCCTGCCGCAGCTTTCGCAGTTCTCTGGCAAAGCGATCGCCTCCTACTTGTGCCGCGCTACCTTCGCCATCGACGATATCACCTTGAGCATAAACAACAGCAATTTTATTCCCAGAAGATCGCGCTGTCCGATCTGATTCATTCTCGTCGGCGTACTTCACCAGGCTAATTTGGGTGAAGGTTCGATCCGAGGAGCGACTGCCAGTTAATTGTTTGAGTTTTGAGAGTACCTCGTCAAAATACCCCACTCGATCTACTAAACCGCTCTGCTTGGCTTGATCTGCCGTTAATATGCCTTGACTATCAGCGATCGCCTGCAACTGCTGAACGCTCAATTTTCGACTTTTACTTACTGACGAGCGCCACTCTGCCCAAATATCATCTAATAACTGCTGAGTCTGTAGCCGATTTTCTGGACTCAGTTTATCTAGAATAAACGGCTCAACTGCACCTTTAAACTTTCCTACCCGCACGACTTGAACGCCAATACCGTACTTTTTCAAAGCTCCATCGTAGAACATTGGCTGAGTACTCAAACCTTTGACTTCAATCTCACCCAGGGGGTTAAGGATAACAGTATCGGCGACAGAACCCAAGTAGTATTCCCGTTGTCCCCATTGCATATCATAGGCGACAACGGTTTTCCCTGCCGCACGGAATCGCTCTAGAGCGGATCGCACTTCCTTCAGCGTTGCCAAACCAGTGCTAGTTCGTCCTGAATCACGAGTGCCATCAAGATAGATCCCAATAATCCGTTGGTCGTTCCTAGCTCTTTCTAAGGTATCAAGAACTGTACGCAGACTAATGGTATTTTCTTGTTGTCCCGACAAGGCTGACTGAATTGCTGTGCTAGTATCCGAGCTGGGTTTGGCATCGGTGATGTTGAGCGACAAATCAAAAACTAGCATTGACTTGTCCTGAATGGGTGTCCCTTTAGGTGCAAGCGCAATCAGTAATAAGAGTATCCCACCAATACCGACACCGCAGAAGATTAGCAGTCCTAGTATCGTTCCGACTATACTTGCAAAGGTTTGTTTGATAAAATTACGCATTTTGCGGTGTTGTAGCTTATATTTATTCTATTCGTTGCAAAGCTCCAGAACGCTGCATTTGCTCTAAGGTCAGATTACCTGTGCAAAATAATACTGTAGTAATTTCGGCAATCAATACTTCAGTCAAGGCATAAAGAGCTGCTTCTGATTCTGCCGCTGCTTGTAAAAATGGCCATGCTAATCCAGCAATATTAGCTCCCAAAGCGATCGCCTTAGCGACATCTAACCCATGCCGCAATCCTCCAGAAGCAATTAGCGGAAAATCGCTGTTGACAGCACGAATACTAGTAATGCACTCTGCCGTCGGCAAACCCCAGTCAGCAAAAGTCATTCCCAAGCGTCGTTGCTGAAAATTTTCTGCCCGTTCGCTTTCCACCTTTGCCCAAGAGGTGCCACCAGCACCAGCCACATCAATCGCTGCTACCCCAACTGCGATCAATTTTTCTGCCGCCGCCGCCGAAATTCCATTTCCGACTTCTTTGGCAATAACTGGGACTGATAGTTTCTGACATAGTTGGGCGATTTTTTCTAGTAAACAACGGAAATTGGTATCACCTTTGGCTTGAATACACTCTTGCAGGGGGTTGAGATGCAAAATTAAGGCATCCGCTTCTAGTAACTCCACTACGCGCCGACATTCATCTAGCCCATAATCGTAGTTCAACTGCACAGCACCCAAGTTGGCAAATAGCAGAATGTCAGGAGCGTGCGATCGCACATCGAACGTATGAGCCACTTCTGGATTTTCCACCGCCACCCGCTGAGAGCCTACGCCCATTGCAATGCCAAAGTGCTGAGCCACTTGAGCCAGACGAGAGTTAATTTTACCTGCTATTTCCGTGCCGCCCGTCATCGACGATATCAGTAGTGGGGCACTCAGATGTTTCCCCAAAAACCTTGTTGTCAAGTCAACTTCATCACGGTTGATTTCTGGTATACAGGAATGAGTAAATCGATAGCGTTCCAGTCCATTCGTCGTCTGCTGAAATTGCACATCTTCATCTAGACAAATCCGCAAGTGATCTGCCTTCCGCGTCTGGGTTTGTGCTGACAAGTCCAAAGAAAAGTTCACAGGTAGGTCTATCTCAAAGCAGTACTGCTCCCCATTCTCTCAGTAATCATGCCTGATTTGGATCGGCTCTAAGGTTTTACTTCTCCTTTTTACCACTAAGTTTCAATTTTCCTTGATTAATAGTAATAACAGTAGTTGTAAATTCAAAAGTTAGGAGTTAGCATCTTGATAGACGATATTGGCAAACATTAATTCACGCTGAAAAAAAACTTTACTAAAGCTTTATTTAGATGAAGAATACAAGAATTTTAATAGTTGAAGATGAAGGTATAGTTGCTCAAGACATCCAAAAAAGGTTAAAGCAAATTGGCTATGACGTTCCTTGCATTAGTCACTCTGGAGAAAAAGCAATTGAGAAAGCAGCAGAAATATTTCCAGATTTAATTTTGATGGATATTAGATTAAAAGGAGAAATGGACGGAATAGAAGCAGCTAGAAGAATTTATAATAATTTTAATATCCCGATAATTTATCTCACTGCCAATATTGATGAAAACACAATAGAACGAGCAAAGGAAACAAAACCATTTGGTTATATCATTAAACCTTTTAAGGAAAGAGAGTTATATACCACAATTGAAATTACTCTTGCCAAACATCAAATGGAGAAGAAGTTAAAAGAGAGTGAACAATGGTTGACTACTGTACTTAAAAGTATCGGTGAAGCTGTAATTACCAGTGATTGCCAGGGAAATGTAACTTTCATCAATCCTATTGCCGAAACATTAACTAAATGGGAATCAGAAGCGTTAGGGAGAAAGACAACAGAAGTCTTTAATATTACCGACCAAGAAACTCGTAACATAATTGAAAATCTTGTATTACAAGTTTTGGGAGCGAACAATGTTATTAGTATGCCAAAACAGACGGTACTCATTGCCAAAAACGGTGCCGAAATCCCCATTGATTACAGTGTTGCGCCGATTAAAGATAATTTTGGTAAGACTGCGGGTGTGGTTTTAGTTTTTCAAGATATCAGCGATCGCCAACAGGCAGAAGAAGATATTCGCAATGCCCTACATAAAGAAAAAGAACTGAATGAACTTAAATCTCGTTTTGTCTCCATGACATCCCACGAGTTCCGAACGCCACTATCTACAATCTTGTCCTCCGCCGAATTACTTGAACATTACAGCCATAAATGGGGTGAGGAGAGAAAGCTCAATCATCTTCAGCGGATTCAAGGAGCCGTCAAACATATGGCTGGATTGTTAGATGATGTGCTGTTAATTGGTAAAGCAGAAGCTGGCAAACTAGAGTTTAAGCCAACACTGCTCGATCTAACCCAATTTTGTCACGAGTTAGTGGAAGAGATGCAACTTACTGCTGATACCCATAAAATTAACTTTCGGACTCAAAGCCAGTGTTTCGATGCTGAGTTAGACGAAAAGCTGCTACGACACATTCTCGGTAATCTACTTTCAAATGCCATTAAGTATTCTCCTCAAGGTAGTACAGTCGATTTTGAACTTTTTTGCCAGCCGCAAGCAGTAACTTTCTCAATTCGAGATCGGGGAATTGGTATTCCAGCCGTAGATCTTGCTCAATTATTTAATTCTTTTCATCGGGGTAGTAATGTAGGCACGATTTCTGGTACAGGATTGGGGCTAGCTATTGTTAAAAAAGCTGTAGATTTACACAACGGCGAAATTTCTGTTAATAGTGAAGTTGGGAGTGGTACTACGTTTCAAGTTATTTTGCCACTGGATTATTAGTGCGATTGTGAGATCAAACAGCAGATCGCTGCCATAAAATTAGCTGTTAATATTTACAATTGAATCAAAACATGATAGAAATCATGCTCGACTTAGTAACAGATCCTAATGGGAATCGTCGCCAAAAATTTATTCAAGTTGCAACTACAATAAGGCACAGCAAGCATAACAAAGTGGGAACTGGAAGCATTCTCGCATGGGGATTAAGCCTACAAAAGATACATATAATGGACAAACTAAACTCTATTCCAGTTTCATTTGCTGTAGTGGGTGGAGTTGCCACCCGATATTATATGCCAGAGCGACAAACTCAAGATCTTGACATTCTAATTGCAATTGATGACTATTCCAACATCTGTCAATATTTACAATCACAAGGGGGAACCCAGTTAAACCAACTAGCGCCCGATCTACCTCAAACCATCGGTAGCACCTGGCAACTCCCTGATGGTCAATTGCTGGATGTTCTTGCCAGTCAACTAGATTGGGTGAAAAACGCGATCGCCCGTTCTATAGTCTACGATCGCGATCCCCAGGAGCTGCCTATCATCGGCTTAGAATATCTAGTACTAATGAAACTATTCTCTGCACGTACTCAAGATTTAGCAGACATTTCGCGCATGATGGGATACGCAGATGAAGATATCATTAAAAGCACTAGTGCCCTGGTAAAGATTGAGTTACCCTCAGCCCTGGAAGACCTAGAGAACTTAATTCAATTAGGTAAACTCGAACTAGGACTATGAACATCACTTATGTTGGCGGCTTTAGTTTAATTATGTCTACCCATTGATTAATAAAAGCAAAGGCTCAAGCACTACTGCCTAAGCCTTAACGAGCAAATTTTTTAAGTGAAATAGATGAAGGTGGTTAGGTATTCATCCTATTTCAATAAATACTTAAGAGCTAAAATCTCATTTCAGATCTTAGTAGCTGCGAGAGAAACTACCGTTGCGACGACCGCCACCGCCGCCGGAACCTCTATCTTCGCGGGGCTTAGCTTTGTTGACTTTTAAAGCTCTACCCATCCACTCAGCGCCATCAAGCGCATCAATAGCGGCTTGCTCTTCAGCATCTGTACCCATTTCTACAAAACCAAAGCCGCGTGGACGACCCGTTTCGCGATCGCTGGGGAGCTGAACCCGCTTGACTGAACCATATTCTGCAAATACAGAATTTAGGTCTTCTTCTGTAACTTGATAGGACAAATTACCTACATAAATTGACATAGCTTACTTCCAAAACCAAAGGTGTGTTTAGAGTGAGATTTCGGAGAGAAGCCTGTCAAGCCAGAACGTGAAAAACCCGTCAATACTAAAAACAAAAGCTGCAACCGATACTTATTCTCTTCTCTTTCACTATTGTAGCAAGTCAATTAAGCTTTTGAGGAATTGACAACAAAAATCACAGAAAAACTATGAAGTCTTTTGCACCAGTAGTAGTTCCGCCAATGGATCGGTATAACCAGGAATTGATTAACAATCTTCACCCGCCCGATTGGATCAACCCAGAACCCGCTACCCGTTACAACTTAGTGGTGATTGGAGCGGGCACTGCTGGCTTAGTGACGGCTGCTGGGGCAGCTTTACTGGGTGCCAAGGTGGCTTTGGTGGAAAAACACTTAATGGGTGGAGACTGCACTAATGTTGGTTGCCTACCCTCAAAAACTATGATTCGCTCTGCTCGTGCGGTAGCAGACATGCAATCGGCTGGACGTTTCGGAATTAGTACTCCCGAACGAATTGAAATTGACTTTTCGGCAGTGATGGAGCGGCTGCGGCAAGTTAGAGCCGAAATTAGCCCCCACGATTCGGCTCAAAGATTTCAGCAAGAATTTGGTGTAGATGTATTTTTCGGCAATGCTTGTTTTGCCAGCCAGAACACAATAGAAGTAGCGGGAAAAACTTTGCGCGCTCAAAAGGCAGCGATCGCTACAGGTTCCCGCCCCACTCAACTGCCAATTCCAGGTTTAGAGGAGGCAGGTTATCTCACAAATGAAACGGTATTTTCTCTGACACAACGCCCACAAAAGCTGGCTGTTATTGGTGGAGGCTATATTGGCTGCGAACTAGCTCAGACTTTCCGACGCTTAGGCTCAGAGGTAGTATTATTTCAAACAGGTTCCCGCTTGCTCGATCGCGAAGATGCTGATGCCGCAGCGATTGTGCAAAAAACTTTTGAGCGTGAGGGTATCCAAGTGCTACTTTCAACCGAGATTAGCCGCGTTGAATGTCAAGCAGAAAAAGTTATCCATTACAAAGTAAATAGTCAGGAGCAGGCGATTGCTGTTGATGAAATTCTTGTCGGGGCGGGGCGATCGCCGAATGTGGAAAACTTGAATCTGGAAGCGGTGGGCGTGGAGTATAACCAACAGGGAATCATTGTTAATGACTATCTACAAACAACTAATCCTCGCATCTATGCTGTAGGCGATGTCTGTATGAAATGGAAGTTTACTCACGCTGCCAATGCTGCTGCTCGAATAGCGATCCAAAATGCGCTGTTCTCAGTTTTTGGACTGGGACGAAAAAAACTCAGTTCTCTAACTATGCCCTGGTGTACTTATACTGACCCAGAAGTTGCTCATGTCGGCATGTATCCAGCCGAAGCCGAGGAGCAGGGCATTAAGGTAGAAACTTTTTGCATTCCACTCAACCATGTGGATCGAGCCGTTGTTGATGGCGAAACGGAAGGGTTTGTTAAAGTGCATGTAAAACAGGGAACCGACAAGATTTTAGGAGCCACAATCGTTGCTCGTCATGCCGGAGAGATGATCGGCGAAATTACTTTGGCAATGACTAACAATTTGGGACTAGGAGCGATCGCTAAAACGATTCACCCCTACCCAACGCAGGCTGAAGCTATCCGCCAAGTTGCAGACGAATACAGCCTTAGAAATTTGCAATCCTTGAAAAAACTCTCCTCTATCTGGCTGGCATGGAGGCGTTAATCAGAACTGATAATTTCAAACGACTTAACTTCTAAAACTGGTCCCACCATCGCTAATGTCATCACATCTTCTCGCACCTGCCCCTGGACTTTAACTTTAAGTCCTGGTTTCAGTAACTCTTTAGCAGCACCCTGGTAGAGTTCGTAGGTTTCACCTGATGTAACCAAAGTCCAAGTGCCAGAACCCATATTACTTCGTTGAATAGTACCTGTAGCTGTAATACTCATGCGGGTTTTCCTTCTCCTTTTGTTGCTAACCAAGCCAGACCGTAACATAATAGGGCGTTGGTAATTAGGAAGATCCGGGCGATCGCTCCTTGCCCCAACCACCAAACATCAGGCATCACCGCAGCACTCACGACTAAACAACTAGCTACACCCAATGCCGAGCCAACAGCAAACCACTTCCAAGTGCGATGTCCTAGCAGCAGCGCAATTAACCCCAGGGGAATTAGCACGCTAGCAAATAGCGGATTCAAAGCACTAGTACCTCCAACCGCGTTACCGAGTTCTGGAATCGAACTTCCCAACAAGCGAAAAGGCCATTGAGGGAGGTCAAAAACATAAAAGCCCCGCAGGAAAAATAACCCCGAACTACCAGCAATCAAGCCACCGGATAAAGACCAACTCCAACTAAACGGGACATAAACTCGTAAAAACCAAGCCAAAAGATAAGAACCTAAAACCATCCCGATCTTTGGCAACAGCATCACCACACCCCCATCAATCCAGAAGCCAGGATTGAGATAGCCGTTATCCCTTAACCACCGGAAGAAATCTCGGTAGGTAATTTGACCTTGCACCGCCAGCTTAACTGCTCCCGCCGCATCTAGATGTCCAGCTCCAAAATAGTTAAGAGTATCATCTTGAATTGAGCGAGATGACTGCTTCAAGACGTTAAGAACTTCATCTGGCTCTTTAATTCCGACTGCTTTCACCAAAGCGGCAACACCAGCAACGTGAGGCGCTGCCATGCTAGTGCCTTGCAAAGCGGCAAATATCCCTTCACCCGTTTCCGGTTGAATCGTTTCTTGTAAAATCCCACCTGCCGCACCACCACCAGGAGCTAATATATCTACTCCAGCACCGAAGTTAGAATAGGGAGCTTTTTCCCCAGTTGAATCTATGGCAGCAACACCAATCACATGAGGATAACGAGCTGGGTAGGAGGCAGAATTCTGGTTGGCGTTTCCAGCCGCGGCAACTATCACCACACCTTTTTGGTGGGCGTAATCAACAGCTTCTTGCAGCAAATGACTCTCACCCAAACCGCCCAAGCTGAGGTTAATTACATCCGCACTGTTATCAGCAGCATACCGAATCGCTTCGGCAATATCAGCTACTGTACCGCCGCCAGTTACACTTAGTACCTTCAATGGCATTAAGCTAGCTTCATAGGCAATTCCGGCAACACCATAGCCATTGTTAGTTGACTGAGCAATTGTACCTGCCACATGAGTGCCGTGCCCGTTGTCATCAGTCGCCTCTACTCGGTTGTTTACGAAGTCGTAGCCTTTAACAAACTTCGTCTCTTGCAAATCCTTGACACGACTGATGCCAGTATCAATTACTGCTACCGTGACACCACTCCCCTTAGTTTCATCCCACGCAGTTTCAGCACCAATCTTGTGCAGATTCCACTGCTTAACGTATAAGGGATCGTTAGGTCCCCTCAGAGTGGGATTTGCATCGTCTAGTGGGACAACTGTTTGATTGTCACCTGGTGGCACTTGGTAAAGATAATTTGGTTCAATGAATTCTGTATCTTTGGCAAGTTGAGATTGCTTAAGTTCCCGAAGTAGCTGGCGATCGCCCTTGACGATATATATATGGTCAGAGCCGGAAAATTCACTGTTGTACTGGGGTTCTACCTTATACTTTTGAGCGATCGCGTTGACTTGAGCCTGAATTTGAGCAGCCGGAACATCTTCTCGAAAGTCCAGCACAATTGACTGAAATTCACCTTGACTTGCCAGCCCTTTAAAGTTTGACAGAGCAAAGCCTATCCCGATTACGAACAAACATAACAAAAAAAACTTTTTCATATTCTTTTTTTTTCTGGTACACCAGTCTAATTTCCAAATTAACTCATAGATTTCCCTTTTTCAGCATAGATGGCATCAATTACTGCTTCATTTGAACGCGCCCATTGGCAGAGCATCGCTATTGGCTCATGAAGTTTTTGACCAGATTCTGTAAGACTGTATTCCGTTTTGGGGGGAACAACCGCATAAACTGTACGATTTATCAAACCGTCACGCTCTAAACGGCGTAAAACTTGAGTTAACATCTTTTTTGAGATATCCGGCAGTTGGCGCTGAAGTTCACTGAAGCGCTTCTTTCTATCCGCAAGGCAATGGAAAACAATTGGTGTCCAAGCATCTGATATAAGCACAAGTAGTCGTCGTACTGGGTAATCACGCTCAAAGACACTCTGTGCTGTGGGTTCCTCGTTAGTTGTTCTTACTTTGCTCATACTGCTTCCTCCTTACATCTAATAGGTTACCGATCGGTGCCTACTTCCATTTTGAATTACTAGTCTCTATATTGAAACTCAAGCGCAGTGCAATTGCTGGAGGAAAGCAAAGTGAAAGCTATTTTAATGAGGGATTACGGCAGTGTTGATGTTCTGAGTTATGAAGAAATCGCCACGCCTGGGCCAAACGCTGATGAGGTTTTAATCAAAGTTGAGGCGGCTGGTGTAAATTATGCTGACGTAATGTTGCGAAAAGGCATTTATCTCATCAAGCCGGAAACACCCTTTGTGCCAGGATTTGAAGTTGTTGGAACAATTGAAGAGCTTGGCGCAACCGTCAAAGGGTTGCAAGTCGGACAGCGAGTTGTTGCGTTTCTACAAACTGGCGGCTACGCTGAGTACGCTGTTGCATCGCATCAAGAAGTTTTTACGCTTCCGGAAAATCTTGAAGCAGGAAAGGCGTTGGCGTTGGCTGTGCAAGGCTGGACAGCTTTTGGGCTGTTGCAGGATTTGAAACCCGATCGAACTGTTTTGATTCAAGCGGCAGCAGGTGGCGTTGGAGTTCTTCTGGTTCAACTTGCAAAAATACGCGGTGCAAAAAAGGTTATTGGCACTGCTTCAACACCAGAGAAACTTGAAATCATTAAGCAGCTTGGTGCGGAAGTAGCAATCAACTACAGCGAATCTGATTGGACTGAACAGATTGCGAAGGTAACGGACAACAAAGGAGTTGACCTTCTGATTGAAAGTGTTGGCGGCGAAGTTGGTGGTCAAAGCTTCAAATGCTTAGCTCACAACGGAGAAATTATTATCTATGGGCAATCAAGCGATGAAGGTTTTCAACTTTTATCCAGCGATGTGTTTTTCAAAGGTTTAACGATCAAAGGTTACCTTGTAAGAGATGAAACACCCGAAAACTTGAGTAAATACACCAAGGAATTAATGAAACTGCTCGATCGCGGACGCTTGAGCATACTTGTTACAAAGTTTGCGTTAGAGAAAGCGGCGGACGCACAACGGGTGCTGGAGACACGTAAAACAGTCGGTAAGGTGATTCTACTGCCCTTCCCAGAAGTTAGTGGGGCTAAAGGATAAAGAAGGGCACCTACTTTTCTTACTAGTCTGCTCTATTACAGCCACGCTCTTGGTTTCTGGTAAATAATTCGATCAGATTGCTTTTCATCAAGGGATGGATGACGATCGCTTCAGCTTTAGAGCTTGTCAGTTGCAAGGTTGACTCGCGAATACCAAACTCCTGCTCCAAATGAATTTGTAACTGCTTCAACAACCGATCTCGCTGCTCGCCATTGAGTGGAGCGATAATTAAATGGGCGCTGAGTGCTACTTGATTTGAACTAATCGTCCAAATGTGTAATTTCTCGACGCGATCAACTTGAGGGAAGGAGTTGAAGGCAGCCTCAACTTTGAGCGAGTCGATTGAGTGTGGCGCATACTCCATTAAAATTCCCAAACTCTCCCGTACCAGGGGTAAGGCATTCCAACCTACAGAGCAGGAAATCAATAAACTAACTACTGCATCTATCCATGCCCAATTCCACAAGTAAATTGCACCAGCAGCGATAATGATGCCCATAGAACCCGCCGCATCTGCCATTGAATGCAGCCAAGCTCCTCGTAAATTTAAATCATCAAGGCTAGCCTTGTGCAGTAGAGTCATGTTGATAGTATTTATTACTAGTGCAACTACTGCCACAATCACCATTGGTAAACTAGATACAGGTGCTGGCTCTTGAAATCGTCCTACAGCTTCAACCGCCACCAAAAGAGCGATCGCCCACAAACTTAAACCATTCACCAGAGCGGCCATAATCTCGACTCGTCGATGCCCAAAAGTCGCTTGACTAGATGCGGGACGTTGTGCTATCCACGCTGCCATTAACGTTAACCCGATGCCAGCGACATCTGAGAGAATATGTCCTGCCTCTGCCAACAGTGACAAACTATGGCTCCAAAGCCCTGTAACCAGTTCTGCTATAAATAAAGTGCTAAGGATGCCTAGAGCCATCCAAAGTAGCCGTGTTTTTTGCCCACCCTGACTAACTTGTGAATTAATTAAGTGAGAATAATCACAGCAAGATCGCATACTTGCAGTCCTGTGGTTGTTAGTGTCCTCCTTGATTAATAAAGTCATTCGATCCTATCCATTTTTCTAATCACAGCATATGATAAAAATTGTCAGACTAAAAGTTAAACTAAACACTAAGCTTTGGTTAACCTTAAGTAAAGCTACAGGATTTAACAATTAGTTCAAAATCATTTAATATATTACTTCAGTTAATTAATTTTTCCTCTTTTAAATTGGGTTTAGTAAATTAATAATTATCTTCACTAATTCAGTTACCAACTAACTTAGACTGAACAAGGGGATGCTTACGAAACAGCTTCCTCTTAAACATAGCGCTTTGAAGTGCGTTATCCCAAAGTGCAACCAGATGACAGATACCAGCACTGATACCATAATCGATTCGCTAGCCTGGTCTATGCTACTACAACAGTTGTTAGACCGCCAATCTCTATCTCGATCCCAAGCAGCAGAGCTGATGCAGGGATGGCTAAATGAAGCAATTCCACCAGTGCTATCAGGAGCAATTTTAGCTGCTCTCCAAGTTAAAGGAGTAACAGCCCAAGAGCTAGCCGGAATGGCAGAAGTATTACAACTTCAATCCTCCCCCACACCTGCAATTGACACCTGTGGTACTGGAGGAGATGGAGCTTCAACATTCAATATTTCTACAGCAGTTGCCTTTGTCGCCGCCGCATCCGGTGTCCCAGTAGCCAAGCACGGTAATCGTTCAGCGTCTAGCCGCGTGGGTTCAGCAGACGTGTTAGAAGCACTGGGAGTCAACCTAGATGCTCCCAGAGAAAAAGTTTTAGCCGCATTCTCGGAAGTAGGAATCGCATTTTTATTTGCTGTCGGTTGGCATCCAGCCCTCAAAGCCGTTGCCCCATTAAGACGCACATTAAAAGTTAGGACAGTGTTCAACCTTCTAGGACCGTTGGTAAATCCATTACGTCCCACAGGACAAGTGATCGGAGTATTTGATGCAAAACTGCTAGAAGCGATCGCACTAGCCTTACATCATCTAGGAACACAAAGCGCGATCGTACTTCATGGTAGAGAAAAACTGGATGAAGCTGGATTAGCAGACATCACCGATTTAGCAATACTATCTAAAAATCAAGTATATTCAACTACATTAAATCCCCAAGAGTTAAATTTAACTCCAGCTCCAACAGCAGCATTAAAAGGTGGAGACGTGAGTGAAAATAAGTTAATTCTTAAAGCAGTACTGCAAGGCAAAGGAACTCAAGCACAACAAGACGTAGTAGCTCTAAACACAAGTCTAGCGCTTCAAGTAGCAGGCTCAATCCCATTAGAAGCCCATACCGCAGGCATTACCCTCGCCAAAGACATCCTCCAAAGCGGCACCGCCTGGTCAAAACTAGAGCAACTAGTCAACTTCCTCAAAAACTAAGCAATTAGCTCTTTACTTGCGACTTGCAACTTGCAACTTGCCTCAACGGGGGCGAAACTCAACCACATACCGCTTGATCGTCACATCAAAATTGCCAAAAAAGTTGTGTCCCAAAAGTCCAATCTCTAATTGTCCAGAAGGAGCGATCGCGACTGGTAAACGTTTGATTGTGGTTCCACCAACTGAAATAGAATCAACATAGCCGACGGGAAATTCTACAGTAGCACTTGCTGTATTAGCTTTGACTTTACTGACTGGTACTATGCCCAAGATTGCTGCTGTCTTTTCAGTGATCACCGTTTCAGTAGCTCCTGTATCTACAATCATCTCGACTGGCTCAGTTTCATTCAAGGTGACTTCGATTACTGGTGTCCCACCAACGAGCCGTTTAATTGGTACTTGAAACACGACTTGGCTGGATAGACTTGATTCGTTTAAATCAGATGTTGAGTTAGAACGGGGTGAGTCAAGTCTTGGCACAACAGTGGCGACATTATCTGATTTCTGAGTCGGGTGAGCCGCTTGTTGTTCGGCATGAACGAGTTGATTTTGATATTCAGTAATTTTGGCTTGAGCGGACGTGCGATCGGGACTATTTTCTGGCACTGCTTGTAACAAGGCGATCGCATCTTGCCACTGAATTGCGACTAAATGCCAATCAGCCGACGAGTGGGCAGACTGACTATTACTCCAAGCACTATCGGCTTTATCTAAAGCAAGTTCATAATAACGAGGTTGACTAAATTCAAATTGTGTGCTTTTTGTTGGGCTAATTGGTACTAAATCTGAGCTAGATGGTGCAGGACTAGGGATAACGGTGGAAGTGCGGTCGCTACAGGAAACGCTGAAAAGAGCCAGGATCGTTGAGAGTAGAACTTTAGTTGTTTGGGATACAGAAGGCTTTAACATAAAGAGACAATTTTAAGTTATGGCATAATTAATTTTGTGCTAATTAGCCCCGCTCTATAGTTCTTATGCCAATTTCTCACGCTCAACCAGCTTTACTTGTTCTTGCAGACGGAACTGCTTATCGTGGCTGGTCTTTCGGCGCTACCGGAACCACAATTGGGGAGGTGGTATTTAACACTGGAATGACGGGATATCAAGAGGTGTTGACCGACCCCAGCTATCGCGGTCAAATAGTCGTCTTTACCTATCCGGAACTCGGAAACACCGGCGTGAATGCAGAAGATGAAGAATCATCCGGACCTCAAGTACGAGGAGCGATCGCTCGTAACATCTGTTCTCGACCGAGTAACTGGCG
>JAABUQ010007581.1_pt1 | contig 15667 bp, 10 predicted proteins | sample 5560001 | NCBI WGS metagenome assembly JAABUQ01 (sample SAMN10711888, study PRJNA513371) | rock metagenome | isolation source: Antarctica rocks | place: Antarctica: Victoria Land, Finger Mt nord | collected 2015-12-18 | reverse complement strand
GCCTCTACCGCCGCGACCGGGCCAACATGCCGGGCTCCATGCGCGAGGTGAAGAACGCCGAGGAGGAGGGCGTCGAGTATGTCTGGCTGTCCGCGCCCGAGGCGTTCCTCGGCGACGAGCGCGTGACCGGCGTGCGCACTGTGCGGATGCATCTCGGCCTGCCGGATGCCTCGGGCCGCCAATCGGTCGAGCCGCTGGAAGGCAGCCATTTCACCGTGCAGGCCGATCTGGTGGTCAAGGCGCTCGGCTTCGACCCCGAGGACCTGCCCGGGATGTTCGGCGCGCCGGAGCTGCAAACCACGCGTTGGGGCACCTTGCGGGTGAACCACCGCACCTTCATGACCTCGCTGCCCGGCGTGTTCGCCGCCGGCGACATCGTGCGCGGCGCGAGCCTGGTGGTTTGGGCGATCCGGGACGGCCGCGATGCCGCCGCTCAGATCCACGATCACATCCAGACCAGCACCGCCGCCCTCGCCGCGGCAGCCGAATGACCCGGATTCATTGCCCGGATCCGGGCTCCCCGACCTGTGATTATTGCCCGGATCCGGGCTCTCCGAGGCACGAACATTGCCCGGATCCGGGCTGTGCCCATCCCGTCCTTGATCGGCCCACGGAAGTAGACCCATGACCGAACCCGCCGCCGAGTTCGTCGCCGCCTGGCACGCCAACGCGCGCACGCTTCGCGAAACCTACGACCCCTCGCAGGAGCACGATGCCTGCGGCGTCGGCCTGATCGCCGCCCTGGACGGCAAGCCCCGGCGCGATATCGTCGAGGCCGGCATCGAGGCGCTGAAGGCGGTGTGGCACCGGGGCGCGGTGGACGCCGACGGCAAGACCGGCGACGGCGCCGGCATCCACATCGAGATCCCGCAGGATTTCTTCGCCGAAGCCGTCGAGCGCAGCGGCGACCGCCTGAAGTCCGGCCCGATCGGGGTCGGCCAGGTGTTCCTGCCGAAGACCGACCTCAGCGCGCAGGAGCGCTGCCGGCAGATCGTGGAGACCGAGATCCTCGCGTTCGGCTACGCGATCTACGGCTGGCGGCAGGTGCCGATCAACGTCGCCTGCATCGGCGAGAAGGCCAACGCCACGCGTCCCGAGATCGAGCAGATCATGATCTGGAACGCCAAGCGCTCCAGCCACGCCGAGTTCGAGCGCGACCTCTACGTGATCCGCCGCCGTATCGAGAAGGAGGCGATCGCGGCGCAGATCCCCGAGCTCTACTTCTGCTCGCTCTCCTCACGCTCGATCATCTACAAGGGCATGTTCCTGGCCGAGAGCCTGACCGAGTTCTACCCGGACCTGCTCGACCCGCGCTTCGTCTCCCGCTTCGCGATCTACCACCAGCGCTACTCGACCAACACCTTCCCGACCTGGCGCCTGGCGCAGCCGTTCCGCACGCTTGCCCATAACGGCGAGATCAACACGGTCAACGGCAACGCCAATTGGATGAAGAGCCATGAGACGCGGCTGGCCGACGAGGCGCTCGGCCGCTTCGTCGACGATATCAAGCCGGTGGTGCAGGCCGGCGGCTCCGACACCGCGATACTCGACAACGTGTTCGAGCTGCTGGTGCGCGCCGGCCGCGACGCGCCGATGGCGAAGTCGCTGCTGATCCCAGCCAGCATCGGCCAGGACGCGACGATGCCGGCCGCGCATCGCGACATGTTCCTCTATTGCAATTCCGTGATGGAACCCTGGGACGGCCCCGCCGCCATCACGGCCACCGACGGCAACTGGGTAATCGCCGGGCTCGACCGCAACGGGCTGCGGCCGCTGCGTTACACGATCACCGCCGACGACATGCTGATCGTGGGCTCGGAAACCGGCATGGTGAAGGTGGATCCCGCCGAGACGGTGGAGAAGGGCCGCGTCGGCCCGGGCCAGACGATCGGCGTCGATCTGGCGAACGCGCGCTTCTACCGCGATGATGAGCTGAAGGACGTGCTCGCCGCGCGCCAGCCGTACGGCGAGTGGGCCAAGCGCACGACGGCGATCGACAGCATCGTCAAGACCGACGCGCCCGAGCCGGTGCTCTACGAAGGCGAGCCGCTGCGCCGCCGCCAGCTCGCCTTCGGCTTCACGCTCGAGGAGCTGGAGATGATCCTCCACCCGATGGTGGAGAGCAGCCAGGAGGCGGTCGGCAGCATGGGCGACGACACGCCGATCGCGGTGTTGTCGGAAGCGTATCGCGGGCTGCACAACTTCTTCCGCCAGACCTTCAGCCAGGTGACGAACCCGCCGATCGACAGCCTGCGCGAGACCCGCGTGATGACGCTGAAGACGCGGCTCGGCAACCTCGGCAACGTGCTCGCGGAGAACGCCGCGCAGCTCGATCTGCTGCAGCTGGAAAGCCCGGTGCTGTCCACGGCCGAGTTTCAGGCGATGGCCACGTTCATGGGCACCTCCGCCTGCACGATCGACTGCACCTTTCCGTCGGGCGACGGCGAGGCCGGTTTGCGCACCGCGCTGGAGCACATCAGGCGGGAGGCGGAGGAGGCGGTGCGCGCCGGCTGCACGCATGTCATCCTCACCGATGAGCAGACCGGCCCGGATCGCGCGCCGATCCCGATGATCCTCGCCGCGGGTGGCGTCCACACGCATCTCGTGCGCAACTCGCTACGCACCTTCACCAGCGTCAACGTGCGCAGCGCCGAGTGCATGGACGTGCACTACTTCGCGGTGCTGATCGGCGTCGGCGCGACAACGGTGAACGCCTATCTGGCGCAGGAGTCGATCGCCGACCGTCATCGGCGCGGCCTGTTCGGCAACGTGTCGCTGAAAGCCGCGATCCAGAACTACAAGAAGGCGGTGGACAAGGGTCTGCTCAAGATCATGTCCAAGATGGGCATCAGCGTCCTCTCGTCCTATCGCGGCGGCTACAATTTCGAGGCGATCGGCCTCTCGCGCGCGCTGGTGGCGGAGTTCTTCCCGGGGATGCAGTCACGCATCTCCGGCATCGGCCTCTCGGGGATCGGGCGCAGGGTGCTCGAATTGCACGCGCGGGCCTGGGATTTCGACGCGGTCACCTTGCCGGTCGGCGGCGTCTACAAGCTGCGCCGGCGCGGCGAGACGCACGCGTTCGACGGCGGGCTGATCCACTTGCTGCAGAGCGCCGTCGAGAGCGACAGCTACACAAGCTATCGGCGCTACGCCGATGCGGTGCGGCGCCTGCCGCCGGTGGCGCTGCGCGACCTGCTCGACTTCCGCACCGACGGCCTCACGCCCATTCCGGCGGACGAGGTCGAGAGCATCACCGAGATCCGCAAGCGGCTCGTCTCCCCCGGCATCTCGCTCGGCGCGCTGAGCCCCGAGGCGCACGAGACCTTGTCGATCGCGATGAACCGCATCGGCGCGCGCTCCGACAGCGGCGAAGGTGGCGAGGACCCGGCGCGCTACAAGCCGCGCGCCAACGGCGACAACCCATCCTCGGCGATCAAACAGATCGCCTCGGGACGGTTCGGCGTCACGGCCGAGTACCTCAACAATTGCCGCGAGATCGAGATCAAGGTCGCCCAGGGAGCCAAGCCCGGCGAGGGCGGCCAGCTGCCCGGCCTCAAGGTGTCGGCGCTGATCGGCCGGCTGCGTCACGCGACGCCGGGTGTCATGCTCATCAGCCCGCCGCCGCATCACGACATCTACTCGATCGAGGATCTGGCGCAGCTCATCTACGACCTCAAGCAGATCAACCCGGATGCCTCGGTCTGCGTGAAGCTGGTCGCGCGCAGCGGCATCGGCACCATCGCCGCCGGCGTCGCCAAGGCGAAGGCGGACACGATCCTGATCTCGGGCCATGTCGGCGGTACCGGCGCCAGCCCGCAGAGCTCGATCAAGTACGCCGGCCTGCCCTGGGAGATGGGGTTGTCGGAGACGCATCAGGTGCTGATGCTCAACCGGCTGCGCCACCGCGTGAAGCTGCGCACCGACGGCGGTATCAAGACCGGCCGCGACGTGGTGATCGCGGCGATGCTCGGTGCCGAGGAGTTCGGCATCGGCACCGCGAGCCTGGTCGCGATGGGCTGCATCATGGTGCGCCAGTGCCACTCCAACACCTGCCCGGTCGGCGTCTGCACGCAGGACGAGAAGCTGCGGCAGAAGTTCGAGGGCAGCCCCGAGAAGGTCATCAACCTGTTCTCGTTCGTCGCCGAGGATGTGCGCAACATCCTGGCCGGACTCGGCTTTCGCAAGCTGACGGACGTGATCGGGCGAACCGACCTGCTGCATCAGGTCAGCCGTGGCTCGGAGATCCTCGACGATCTCGACCTCAACCCGCTGCTCGCGCAGGCCGATCCCGGCCCGTACGCGCGGTATTGCACCCTGGCCGGGCGCAACGAGGTCCCGGAGACGTTGGACGCGCAGATGATCTCGGACGCCGCCGCGTTGTTCGAGCACGGCGAGAAGATGCAGCTCGCCTACACGATCCGGAACACGCACCGCGCGATCGGGACCAAGATATCCTCGAAGATCACCCGCCGCTTCGGCATGAGCGGATTGCAGCCCGGCCATCTGACGGTGCGGCTGCGCGGCTCGGCCGGCCAGTCGCTCGGCGCCTTCGCCGTGCAGGGTCTCAAGCTCGAGGTGCTGGGCGACGCGAACGACTACGTGGGCAAGGGCCTCTCGGGCGCCATGATCGTGGTGCGCCCGCCGCCCTCCTCGCTGCTGCGGAGCAACGAGAACACCATCATCGGCAACACTTGCCTGTACGGCGCGACGGCAGGGACTCTGTTCGCCGCCGGGCAGGCCGGCGAACGCTTCGCCGTGCGTAACTCCGGCGCCGATGCGGTGGTCGAGGGCTGCGGCTCCAACGGTTGCGAGTACATGACCGGCGGGATGGTCATGATCCTGGGCAATGTCGGCGACAATTTCGGCGCGGGCTTCACCGGCGGCATGACGTTCGTCCACGACCCGGACGCGCTGTTCGAGAAGCGGGTCAACGCCGACACGCTCACCTGGCAGCGTATCGGCTCCGCGCACTGGGAGACGGTCGCGCGCGATCTGCTGGCGGCGCATGTCGAAGCGACGTCGAGCCGCTACGCGACCATGCTGCTGCACGATTGGGACCGAACCTTGCCGCTTCTGTGGCAAGTCGTGCCGAAGGAGTACGTCAAGTATCTCCCGATGCCCCTGAGCGACGCCCCGGAAGAGGCGGCGCGACGGGCGTGACCTCGCCATCCCTAATACTAAGTCTCATTGACGAGAACTCGTTCAAGCCGAGTCATTGCGAGCCGCCGGTAGGCGGCGTGGCAATCCAGGGCCGCGGGACGATATCGGGGCCGCTCTGGATTGCTTCGTCGCAAGAGCTCCTCGCAATGACGAGTTCTGTCGGCAGGAGTCAGCGTTTCCGAGACTTGGTATAAGCATTGCCGCAATCGTGGTTTTGGTTGGCGCGGCGCGGCGCGGGTGTCATAACGCGCGGCGATGCGGTATCTCTACCATCTTCCGCTGTCGCCATTCGCCCGCAAGGTCCGTCTCGTGCTGTCGGAGAAGCGGCTCCCGTTCGAGTTGCGCTACGAGAAGGTGTGGGAACGGCGGCCCGAATATCTTGAGCTGAACCCGGCCTGCACGGTGCCCACGCTGCTCGAGGATAACGGGCTCGCGGTGCCGGATTCGGCGGTGATTTGCGAATACCTGGAAGAAGCCTACCCCGACGTGCTGCTGCTCGGCCGCACGCTCGCGGAACGGGTCGAGGTGCGGCGGTTGGTCGCGTGGTTCGACGGGAAGTTCGACGACGAGGTGTCGCGCAACCTGTTGGGCGAGAAATACATGAAGCGGCTCACCGGTCGCGGCAACCCGGACGCGACCGCGCTGCGCCTCGGCTACACGGCGCTGCGCCACCACCTCCAGTACATCGGCTGGCTGGCGGAGACGCGCAAATGGCTGGGCGGCGCGGTCATCTCGCTCGCCGATTTCGCCGCCGCCGCGCACCTCTCGGCGCTGGATTTCGCCGGTGACGTGGATTGGACGGTTTCGCCCGCCGCGCGCGACTGGTACGCGAAGATGAAATCACGCCCCTGCTTCCGCGGCGTTCTCGCCGACCGCGTGCCCGGCCTCACGCCGCCCACGCACTACGCCGACCTGGATTTCTGAACCACATCAGGTAGGGCGAAAGCGCAGCGCATTCGAGCAGGCTCTCGTTCGCCGCGTTGACGATCGCACCGACTGCGCGCGTGGTGATGTCGTCCCACGTGATGCCGATCCGCGGATCGCTCACAACCAGCCGCGCCACTTGAAGGCGATCAACGGAATGATGGCGCTCACCACGATCAGCGCGATGCCGTAAGGATAGCCCCAGGCCCAATCATATTCCGGAATGTATTTGAAGTTCATGCCGTAGATGCCGGCGATCAGCACCGGCGGGATGCCCGCTACGGAGAACACCGTGAACGCCTTCATGATGGTGTTCTGCGCGATATTGATGAAGCCGAGCGTGGCATCCAGCAGGAACTGCACCTTGTTGGTGAGATGCGCGTCGTAGTCGGACAGGGATGCGATGTCCTGGCGGAGCGTCTTGCCCCGCGCCCGAAGATCGGCGGGCAGCCACGCCGCCCCGGCCTGCGCGACGAACGGCGGAATGCGCCCGATGCCGAGCAAGCTGTCGCGGATGCGCGAGACGAGGTCGCCGGCGTTGCCGATGGCGCGCAGCGTCCGCCGCAGCGCCTCGTCCTCCCGTCGTGGGGCGCGGCCCGAGCTCATCTCTTCCTCGAATATGCGACGGGAAATCGCGTCGAGCTCGTCGCGGATCTTCTCCAACTCGTCCGCGAGACGGTCGACGACGATCTCCAGCAGCGTGACGAGCACATGTGCGCTGGTGCGGTGACCCTCCTCGAACCGCTGCGCGCGATCGAGCAGCGTTTCGAACGCCCCGCTGCGCGCGAAACGCACCGTCAGCAGCCGATCCTTGTTCAGCACAAAGCCGAGCGACGTGGTCCGCACGTTGCTGCGATCGAGCGAGTGCACGAGTGGCATGCTCATGTAGAGATCGCCGCTCTCCTCCTCGCTGACCCGGCTCGAGCTCTCGATCTCCTGCAACTCGGCCTCGGTCGAGACTTGCAGCCCGGTCGCGCGTTCCACACGCTGCTTCTCCTCGTCGGTTGGGTCGACCAAATCGATCCAGACGGCGCGCGCGAGCGCGTGATGGTCGGCCTCGTCGACGGGGCGAAGCCGGCCTCCCTCGGGAGCCAGGGCGTGGATCATGGCGACCGGGGAAGCCCGCGCCTGCCGATCAGTTCTTCGCTTTGTCCACCAGCGCGTTCTTGGCGATCCAGGGCATCATGGCGCGCAACCGCTCGCCCACCTGCTCGATCGGGTGCTCGGAGAGCCGCCGGCGGGTGGCCTTGAAGCTTGACTGGTTCACCTTGTTCTCCAGCATCCAGTCGCGCGCGAAACGGCCGGACTGGATGTCGGCCAGCACGCGCCGCATCTCGGCCTTCGTCTCGTCGTTGATGATGCGCGGCCCCGACACGTACTCGCCGTACTCGGCCGTGTTGCTGATCGAGTAGTTCATGTTGGCGATGCCGCCCTCGTAGATCAGGTCGACGATCAGCTTCACCTCGTGCAGGCACTCGAAATACGCCATCTCGGGCGCGTAGCCAGCCTCGACCAGGGTTTCGTAGCCGCCCTTGATCAGCTCGACGAGCCCGCCGCAGAGCACCACCTGCTCGCCGAACAGGTCGGTCTCGCATTCCTCCTTGAACGTGGTCTCGATGATGCCGGCGCGCCCGCCGCCGATCGCGGAGGCGTAGGACAGCGCGATCTCCAGCGCGTTGCCGGACGGGTTCTGCGAAACCGCCACCAGGCACGGGACGCCGCCGCCGCGCTGGTATTCGCTGCGCACGGTATGGCCGGGGCCTTTCGGCGCGATCATGAACACGTCGATATCCGGCCGTGGATCGAGCAGGTTGAAATGCACGTTGAGCCCATGCGCGAAGGCGAGTGCCGCGCCCGGCTTCATGTTCGGACCCAGTTTCTCGCGATACAGATCGCCCTGCCCCTCGTCCGGGGTCAGCACCATGATGACGTCGGCCCACTTGGCGCACTCCGCCGGGTCCATCACCTTCAGCCCCGCGGCCTCCGCCTTCGCCACCCCCGCCGAGCCCGGACGCAGCCCGACCGCGAGCTCGGCCACCCCGCTGTCCTTGAGGTTGTTGGCGTGCGCGTGCCCCTGGCTGCCGTAGCCGATGATGGCCACCTTGCGGCCCTTGATCAGGTTCACGTCGGCGTCGCGATCGTAGTAGACGCGCATCTGGTTGCTCCTTGTTGTAGGGCGGAGAAGCGTAGCGCCTTCCCGCCTAGTCGTGCGCTCCGCGCCGATCGTCGATAACACGCGGCCCGCGCGCGATGGCGGCGACACCCGTGCGCGACACCTCCGCCAATCCCAGCGGCCGCATCAACGCCAGGAACGCGTCGAGCTTGTCCGTCCCGCCGGTCATCTCGAAGACGAAGCTCTCCGCGGTGGCGTCGATCACGCGAGCGCGGAACGCGTCCGCGATGCGCAGCGCCTCGACGCGCGGCTCGCCGGTGCCGACCACCTTGACCATCGCCAACTCACGCGCGATGTGCGGCCCTTCGAGCGTGAGGTCGGCGACGCGGTGCACCGGCACCAGCCGGTCGAGCTGCGCCTTGATCTGCTCGATCACCATTTCGGTGCCGGAGGTCACGACATTGATGCGCGACCGCCCGCGGGCGTCGTCCACGGGGGCCACGGTCAGACTGTCGATGTTGTAACCGCGCCCCGAAAACAGCCCGATCACCCGCGCCAGCACGCCGGCCTCGTTCTCGACGAGCACGGAGATGGTGGCGGAGCGCTGGGTCGTGTCGAGCGGGCTGGGCATGAAGCAACCGTTTCAGGCGAAAGGAAGTAAGACCCTCACCCAACCCTCTCCCGAAGGGAGAGGGCTTTCTGCTCTCTCTCCCTCCGGGAGAGGGTCGGGGTGAGGGTCGCTCAAACCAAAAGCAGCCCGTCGTCGGTGATCTCCGCTCCCGCCTGCGCCTCGTGCTCCGGGCCGAGGATCATCTCGTTGTGCGCGGCGCCGCTCGGGATCATCGGGAAGCAGTTCTCCTTCTGGTCGACCGCGATGTCGGCGATCACGGCGCGATCCACCGCCAGCATCTCCGCGATCACGCGGTCGAGGTCGTCCACGCTGCTCGCGCGCAACCCGACGGCGTGGAAGCTCTCGGCCAGCTTCACGAAATCCGGCAGCGCCGCCGAGTAGGTCTCCGAGTAGCGGCTGCCGTGCAGCAACTCCTGCCACTGGCGGACCATGCCCATGTACTGGTTGTTCAGGATGAACACCTTCACCGGCAACCGGTATTGCGCCAGCGTGCCCATCTCCTGGATGTTCATCAGGATGCTGGCCTCGCCGGCGATGTCGATCACCAGCGCGTCGGGGTGGGCGACCTGCACGCCCATCGCCGCCGGCAGCCCGTAGCCCATCGTGCCGAGGCCGCCGCTGGTCATCCAGCGGTTGGGCTTGTCGAAGCGGAAGTGCTGCGCCGACCACATCTGATGCTGGCCGACCTCGGTCGAGATGTAGGTCTCGCGTCCGGTCGCGCGCGTCGCCTCGTACAGCCGCTGGATCGCGTATTGCGGCTTGATCACCGAGCCGGGCCGTTGCGACTGGCTAAAGCGCAGGCACTCCTTGGCGCGCCAGCCGTCGATCTCGCGCCACCACTTGGCGAGCGCCTCCGTGTCGGCGCGCTGCGCGTCCTGCTGCCAAGCGGCGAGCAGCGCCTCCAGCACGCGCCCGGCGTCGCCGACGATGGGGACATCGACCGGCACGTTCTTGTTGATGCTCGACGGGTCGATGTCGGCGTGGATCTTCTTCGCCGTCGGGCCGAACGCGTTGAGCCGGCCGGTGACGCGGTCGTCGAACCGCGCGCCGATGTTCAGCATCACGTCGCTGCCGTGCATGGTCAGGTTGGCTTCGTAGGTGCCGTGCATCCCCAGCATGCCGAGGAACAGCGGATCGTTCGCCGGATACGCGCCAAGACCCATCAGCGTGCTGGTGCAGGGAAACCCGGTCGCGCGCACGAACCGCACCAGCGCGTCCGACGCCGCCGGTCCGGCGTTGATGACGCCGCCGCCGGTGTAGACCACCGGGCGCTTCGCCGCCTTCAGCAACGCCACCGCGCGACGGATCTGCTCGGGGTCGGGCTCGGTCTGCGGCCGGTAGCTGCGATGCGCGGTCTCCGGCGGCGGCGTCCACGGCGCCTTGTTGATGAGAATGTCCTTTGGCAGGTCGATCACCACCGGGCCGGGCCGGCCGCTGCGGGCCACGTAGAACGCCTCGTGCACCACGGCCGCCAAGTCCTCGGACCGCTTGACGAGGTAATTGTGCTTGGTCGCCGGGCGGGTGATGCCGGTGGTGTCCGCCTCCTGGAACGCATCGTTGCCGATCAGATGGGTCGGCACCTGGCCGGTCAGGCAGACCACGGGGATGCTGTCCATGAGCGCATCGACCAGCCCGGTCACCGCGTTGGTCGCCCCCGGCCCGCTGGTGACGAGCACGACGCCAACCTTGCCGGTGCTGCGCGCGTAGCCCTCGGCGGCATGAACGGCGCCGCCCTCCTGGCGCACCAGGATGTGCCGAATGGCGTTCTGCTGGAAGATCGCATCGTAGATCGGCAGCACGGCGCCGCCCGGATAGCCGAAGATCACCTCCACGTCCTGCTCCTTCAGGGCACGAAGCAGGATTTCGGCTCCCGACTGCGCAAGCTCGGCGGTCATCGCACACACTCCATTCGGCCCGTCCAGACCAGGACGGGGACACACTATATCAATACGCGAAGTAATACTCACCGATACGCAAAATGCTGCGATGCGTCAACAGCGGCTTTCAACAAAATTAACGATATCAGGCTCCAGCCGTTCCGAAAATTGCGCTGGATGGCCATGCAGCGCATCGATCGTATGCAGGCGATCACTCGATGCGAGGCTGTGATGCCGGAACCAAGTGGTCTGGCGCTTGGCATACTGCCCGGTCGCCACCACGGCCCGGCGGATCGCCTCCTCCGACCCGATCTCGCCCTGTATGTAGGCCACGAGTTCCGACACGCCGAGCGCGCGCATGACCGGCAGCGTGCTCGCGAGCCCCTGCGCGAGCAGCGCGCGCACCTCGCCCAGGGCGCCGGCTTCCAGCATCCCGGCGAAGCGCCTGCCGATCGCCGCCCGCAGGATCGCGCGGTCGGGAGCGAGGAGGATGGCGGCGAAGCGCCATGGCGCAGGGTTCGCCGGATGCGACTGCCACGTCGCGAGGCCGATCCCGGTGGACCGCCACACCTCCCAGGCCCGAGCGATGCGCTGCCCGTCGCTCGGCCGCAGCCTGTCGGCGGTCCGCGGGTCGGCCGCGGCGAGCCGGGCGTGCAAAGCTTGCGGGCCGAGGCGGGCAAGCATTTCGCGCGCTTCCGCCCGCGCCGTCGCATCGACACGCGGGATCGGCGCCAGCCCCTCGGTGAGCGCGGCGAGGTAGAGGCCGGAGCCGCCGCACAGGATCGGCAGCCGCCCCTCCAGCCGCGCCTCGTCCATCGCCGCAAGCGCCGCAGCCCGCCACCAGGCCACGTCGCCGGGGCAGGCCGCCAGGCGGACGCCGTAGAGCCGGTGCGGCACGCGCCCCTCCTCCTCCGGCCTTGGTCGAGCCGTCAGAATGCGCAGGTCGCGATAGACTTGCATCGCGTCCGCGTTGATCACGGTGCCGCCGACCCGTTCGGCGATGTCAAGCGCAAGCCCGGACTTGCCGCTGCAAGTCGGCCCGGCGACAATCAGGGCCGGCGGATCAGCCAAGCGCGCCAACTCCCCATGCTTGCGGCCCGGTGCTTGCAGGCCGGGGGCCGCGCTGCCACGGTCCGCCCCGCCCTCCCGGCCTGACGACAGGACCCGCCGATGCCGCACGTGCTTACCCTGATCGCCGACCGCACCGCGACCGCGCTCGATGAGGCCACCATCGCGCGGGTGCGGGAGGCGATCCAGGGCCGCGAGCCCGACCTGCTCTCGCCCGGCGAGGCCGCCGACATCGGCTGCGCCACGGCGCCCGACATGCTGGTGGTGCGGGACGCGCTTTCAGGCCAGGCAGTGGACGCCATCGCGCAGCCTGCCGCCGGCCGGCGGAAGTCGCTGCTGATCGCCGACATGGACAGCACCATCGTCGATGGCGAGACGCTCGACGACCTCGCCGATTTCGCCGGGCTGCGCGACCAGATCGCCGCGATCACCGCGCGGGCGATGAACGGCGAGCTCGACTTCAAGGAGGCGTTGCGCGAGCGCGTTTCGATGCTGAAAGGCCTCGATGTCGGAGCGCTCGAGAAGACGTGGGAACGCATCCGCTTCACCCCCGGCGCGCGCGAGCTGGTGGCGACCATGCGCGCGAACGGCGCGGTGACGGCCCTGGTTTCCGGCGGCTTCACCTTCTTCACCAGCCGCGTCGCCGCCGAGCTCGGCTTCGACATCCACCACGCCAACACGCTGCTCGACGACGGCGCCGCGCTCACCGGCGCGATCAACGAGCCGATCCTGGACCGCGACGCCAAGGTCAGCACCTTGCGCGACCTAGCGGAGCACCGCGGCATCGCGCTTGAGCACACGCTCGCGGTCGGCGATGGGGCGAACGATCTCGACATGCTCGCGCTCGCCGGCCTCGGCGTCGCCTACCACCCGAAACCGATCGTCGCCGCGCGGGCGCAGGCCTGCGTGAGCCACGCCGACCTGCGCGCGCTGCTGTTCGCGCAGGGTTACCGCCGCGACGAGATCGGGCAGGACGCGGAGTGAGAAGCTAGGCCGAGAGCGCCGCCGGCTCCGTCCGCGCGCGCTTCACCAGCAGCTTGTTGAGCGCGTGGATGTAGGCCCGCGCCGAGGCGACGATGGTGTCGGTGTCGGCCCCCTGCCCGTCCACCATCTTGCCGTTCTCTTCCAGCCGCACCGTGGTTTTCGCCTGCGCGTCGGCCCCCGCGGTGACGGCGCCGATCGAGAACAGCACGAGGTTCGCCTCATGCGGAAACAGCGCGCGGATCGCGTTGAACGTCGCATCGACCGGGCCGTCGCCGCTGCTCGACGCCTGCCGCAGCACGCCGTCCACCTCGACCTCCATATCCGCGCGCGGCGGCGCCTTGGAACCGGCACGCAGGTCGAGCGAGACGAACCGGATGCGCCGGTGGTCGCGCATCACCTCGTCGTCGACCAGCGCCATGATGTCCTCGTCGTAAACCACCTTCTTGCGGTCGGCGACGTCCTTGAAGCGGCGGAACGCGTCGTTGAGCTGGTTGTCGCCCACCTCGCCGTAGCCGAGCGTGCGCAGCTTGTCGCGGAACGCCGCGCGCCCCGAATGCTTGCCGAGCACCAGGGACGACTTCGCCCAGCCGACGCTTTCCGGCGTCATGATCTCGTAGGTGCCGGCGTGCTTGAGCACGCCGTCCTGGTGGATGCCGCTCTCGTGCGCGAAGGCGTTGCGCCCGACGATCGCCTTGTTCGGCTGCACGTCGAAGCCGGTGATCGTCGCCAGCAGGCGCGACACGCGCAGCAGGTTGGGCGTTACGATCCCGGTGCTGCGCCCGATCGCGTCGTGGCGGGTGCGCACCGCCATCGCGATCTCTTCCAACGAGGCGTTGCCGGCCCGCTCGCCGATGCCGTTGATCGTGCATTCCACCTGCCGCGCGCCGGCGCGGATCGCGGCGATCGTGTTGGCGACCGCGAGCCCGAGATCGTTGTGGTTGTGCGTCGAAAGCACCACCTTCTCGGTCCCCGGCACCCGCTCGCGCAACGCCGTGAAGATGCGCTCCATGTCCTCGGGCAGCGAGTAGCCCACGGTGTCGGGGATGTTGATCGTGGTGGCGCCGTATTTGATGGCGGTCTCGACGCAGCGGCACAGGAAATCGATGTCGCTGCGGCTGCCGTCCTCGGCCGACCACTCGACGTCGTCGGCGTGGTTGCGCGCGAGCTGCACCGAGCGGGCGGTGAGGTCCAGCACCTCGTCGGGGGTCAGCCGCAGCTTGACCCGCATGTGCAGCTCGGAGGTCGCGAGGACGATGTGGATGCGCTTGCGCTCGGCCGGGCGCAGCGCCTCGGCCGAACGCAGGATATCCGCGTCGGCGGCGCGCGACAGGCTGGCGATCACCGGCCCGCGCACGGTCTCCGAGATCGCCCGCACGCTGTCGAAATCGCCGGGCGAGGCGATGGCGAACCCGGCCTCCAGCACGTCCACTCCGAGCTCGGCCAGCGCCTCGGCCATGCGGATCTTCTCGCCGAGGTTCATCGAGAAGCCGGGCGACTGCTCGCCGTCGCGCAGCGTGGTATCGAAGATGATGATGCGGTTAGGGTCCAGCTTGCCGAAGCTGGGATGATCGATGCTCATGGAGCCGTCCTCGGACTGTGTTCGCCAATGGGCCAGGGGCGCGTTCCGCCCCGCTGCGGTCCCCTAAGCGATGCCGTGGCCAAGCCGCGGCGGTGCGCTCAGGGGCGGCTAAGTCGAAGGAGGAGGCCGAGGGCGAGCAGGCGCACGGAGCACCGCGTCATCGCGCGGGCGGTCCGGCAAGCCATGCGGGCGCCACAGAGAACCATTGCGGTTTGATACATTCGAGCCGGGCCGGGCGCAACCCGCTTGTCTCGCGTCGAACGCCGACGCAGCATTGCGCCGGACGGGAGGGTCGAGCCGATGAAGAACGTGGTCCTGTGCTATCCGCTGCACACCAGCGGCATGGCGTTGCTGGAAGCCCGGCCGGACATCAGGCTCAGCCAACTGTCGCGCCCCGACCCGACCGCCTTCGCCGCCGCGCTGGCGGACGCGCATTCCGTGCTGGTGGCACTCGAGGACATAGGCGAGACGGAACTGGCCCAGGCGCCGCAGCTCGAAATCATCTCGCGCTTCGGCGTCGGCTACGACGCGATCGACATTGCCGCCTGCACGCGGCGCGGCGTCGCCGTCGGCGTCACCAACGGCGGCAACGACCTCGCCGTCGCCGAGCACACGCTCGGGCTGATGCTCGCCGTCGCGCGCCGCACCATCGAGATGGACCAGATCGTCCGCACCGGGCGCTGGCGCGAGCGCGGCGGCCGGCCGATGGGCGAGCTCGCCGGGCGCACCGTGCTGGTGGTCGGCTACGGCCGCATCGGCACCCGCGTGGCGCGGCTCTGCGCCGCGTTCGGCATGCAGGTGATGGTCTGCGACCCGATGTTCCCGACGCCGCGCATCGCCGCCGACGGCCACCGGCCGGTCACCGACCTCGCCGCCGCGCTGCCCGAGGTGGACGTGCTCACGCTGCACTGCCCGCTCAGCGAGCGCACGCGCCGGATGATCGACCGCGAGATGCTCTCCCTGCTGAAGTCGTCCGCCTGGCTCATCAACGCCGCGCGCGGCCCGCTGGTCGACGAGGAGGCGCTCGCCGAGGCGCTGAGCGCGGGCAAGCTGGAGGCGGCGGGCCTCGACGTGCTGGTGCAGGAGCCACCGCGCGACGACAACCCGCTGTTCAAACTCGCCAACGTGGTGCTCAGCCCGCACGTCGCCGCCGCCCCGGTCGAGACATTCGAGAAGATGTCGATCCGCGCCGCGCGCAACATCATCGACCCTTTCGATGGCACGCTCGACCCCGGCTACGTGGTGAACCCCGAGGTGCTGCCGAACCTTCCGAACGCGTAACCCCTCCTCCCGACCTCCTCCCGCAAGGGGAGGAGGAGAAGAAAGCCCTC
>JAABUQ010007580.1_pt1 | contig 15668 bp, 13 predicted proteins | sample 5560001 | NCBI WGS metagenome assembly JAABUQ01 (sample SAMN10711888, study PRJNA513371) | rock metagenome | isolation source: Antarctica rocks | place: Antarctica: Victoria Land, Finger Mt nord | collected 2015-12-18 | reverse complement strand
CATCTTCATGCTGGGCAACCGGCAATTCATCGGCAACATCGCGGCCGGCGCTGTGAAGAGCTAACGCCTGCCACCAGTGCGGGATAAGGACCTTCCCTTGATCGATCACGATGCGCCCGTGCTGCCGCTGCTCTTTATCGGCGGCCTGAAGAGTTGGGAACTGCCGGAACTGACCGCGCTCAACACGGTGCCGCCGCACACACTCACGATCCCCTTCCCCGGCGACGCCACGGACACGGGCGATCCATCCCACTCGCCGTGGTTCCACCGCCTGAACGGCGCGTGGGAGTTCAAGCTGCTGCCACGCCCCGAGGCGGTGACGGAGTCGGCGCTGGTAAGCGATGGCTGGGCCACGATCCAGGTTCCGGGCAACTGGACGATGCAGGACTTCGACATCCCCCACTACCCCAACGTCGTCATGCCCTTCCCCCAGATGCCGCCGCGGGTCCCCGCCGCGAACCCGACGGGCCTCTACCGTCGCCGGTTCGAGCTGCCCGCGTCCTGGCAGGGACGGCGGGTGGTGCTGCACATCGCCGGCTGCGAGGGCGCGTGCTATGTCCACGTCAACGGCCGGCCCGTCGGGCTGCACAAGGACGCGCGCACGCCCGCCGAGTACGACGTGACCGACGTCGTTCGCCTCGGCGAGACGAATGAACTGGTCGCCGTCGTGCCGCGCTGGTCCGACGCCAGCTTCGTCGAGGATCAAGACCACTGGTGGCAGGCGGGCATCCAGCGCGACGTCTGGTGCCGTTGGGACGTGCTGAGGTTGAAACCGAAACGCCGCTGCGCGGACGCCATCACAGTCCCTTGGCAGAGGCTATGCCGCGGCAAGAATCTGCGTGAGATCGTCCCAGGCGCGGGCGAGACGCGGAGCGTGGGGGATGCGCGGGTCGCCGGTCGGCTCGCCTAAGCGGTAGAAACCGTCGCGCAGGTTGCGCATGAAGCCATGACCGTCGCACACCACCTGAGCGCACCCGAGCCGCTGGAAGCCGCGCATACAGCGCGTCCGCCCTTTGAGGTGCTGGTGGTCGCGCTCGATCCCCTGTTGCTCCGCCTTGCCCATGACGTGCTCCGCCTCCGGCACGACGGCCCGGAGCGCGGGCGGATAGGCTGACGCCTTGTCCGTCGTGACGCGGTGCGGCCGCACGTCGGTCCGCGCGATCGCCTGTGCGAAGAAGGCCGTGGCCACCGCCGCGTCTCGCGTCTCGCTCACGTAGACGTCGATCACCTGGCCGTGCTCGTCGATGGCGCGGTAGGCGTAGACCCAGCGGCCCGCCAAGCGGATGTAGGTCTCATCGACGGCCCAGCGGGTACTGACGCGGTGCCGATGCGAGCGCGCCGCGTCTTTATACAGGGGGGTGAAGCGCTGCACCCAGTCGAAGACGGTCGACGGATCGACGTGGACGCCTCGTTCGGCCAACAACTCCGTGATGTCAGCATAGGTGTCCTGGTCATTTCACACATCCGCTCCATGCGTGGAGCACACGAGGGAGATCAGGCAGCCCATCGATAGGAGTGATGCAGGCCACCCAGGATAGCGGTCGTCGTCACGTCGCCGGGACCGTGGGGTGTCTCTTGACCCTGCGCGACTCGCTCCGGGATCGCCAGCCCGATCCCTTGGTGCGGCCGATCCGTATTAAAGTAGGCGACATACTCGCGGAGGACCCGCCCCAGGTGCCGCTCGTGTAGGATGAGCAGGTGGTCGAGGCACTCGCGACGGACGCTGCCTATGAACCGTTCGCATAAGCCATTGGCCCGCGGTGTCCGCACGGGCGTCCGCAGTACCTCGATGCGACTCCCTGCCGCGACGCGGGCGAATTGTGCCCCGTACTTGCGGTCATTGTCGCGGATCAAGAAGCGTGGGCCCGTGCCGAAGGGCGTGGCCTCGCGGAGTTGCTGGGCGACCCAGGTGTCGGTCGGATGGCGCGTCACGCCGACGTGAACCACGCGGCGCGAGGCATGCTCGACGATGACGAACGCGAAGAGCGAACGAAAGCACAGGTCAGTGACCTGCAGGAAGTCGCACGCCCAGACATCGGCAGCGTGATTGCGCAGGAACGTGGCCCAGGTCTGACTGCTTCGTCGCGGCGGCCGTCCCCGCCGCATGTACTTCTGGATCGTGCCCTTGCTCACGCGAATGCCCAGCTTGAGCAACTCGCCCCGGATGCGCTCGGCGCCCCACAGGCGGTTGTCTCGAGCCATCTCCACGATCAGGGCGACCGTTTCCGCCGGCACGCGCGGCGTCCTGGACATCGTGCGCGACCGCGCCGCCCAGACGAGGCGGACACCCTGACGATGCCAGCGCAACACAGTCTCGGGCTGGACGATCAGCAGGGCCGAGCGCCAGAAGCGTGTCCTGCTGGCGAGGACGACGAGGAGGAAGCGGTCGAACGGCGTCGGGCGCGGGCGGGCAACCTGACGGTTGAGGACGATGAGTTGTTGGCGCAGGAGCGCGTTCTCAGCGATCAGGGCTGGCTTGCTCCGCGTCAAGTCAGTTGCGGCCGCCACAGCGAACCGACTCGTCGAGAGCGTCGTCCACCGGATGAAACGGCGATTGAGCGCATCGAACTGGACGCCGATGACCTGTGTGACGCGCGCGAACAAAGAACCGATCATTGCCTCTTGCCCTCCTGCTGCCCCTCTCTGCCTCCGTTGTCGCCTCCGACCGGCGGCCGACGATTGCCGGCGGCAGCATACCCCATCCTCAACGGTCCAACGAAGCGCGGACGGCCCAATTGTACAGGTCGGATGTCCTAACTGGCCAGTACAGGTGTGACACTCAGGGTCGTGGTGGATGTGGACGCGACGGGTGTAGCAGGGAGGATGGCTCACGCGGTGTGACGTTTGTGGCTCACGCAGTATGACGTTCGGCTCACGCACTTTGACGCCTTACACCCTCGCCGCTCCCAGGACGGCAGCAGGCGCGCCGGACACCTCGTCATAGCCCGCCGCGCGGCGCGCGGCGCGTCTCTCTGCCATGCGAGACGAGGCCGGCCGCGGCCAACCCGGGCGCTTTCTCGTCGCGACCGGCGACGGCCGTTGCCGGTCTACCCCCGCAGCCGCGCGCGTTGGGAGGGGGCGTCCCCGAGCGCCGAGGCAGACACCGGCGTGGGCGCCGAGGTGAGCGCCGGCGGCGGGGCCGCCTGCGCGGCGCGGCGCGCTGACGCGCGCGACAGCCGCCGTGCGGTGTGGCCAGCGGCGAGGCGGCCCGGCAGCGCGAGGAGGAGACCGACGAGCAGGCCGAGCACGGCGGCGGCCAGGATCGCCAGCGACACGGGCAGCGCGTGGGCGGTGAACCAGAGGAAGTGCAGGGCGACTAACTCCTGATTCTGGACCCCGAAGAGGGCGAGCGCGGCGCCCAGAACCAGGGCAAGGATGGCGATGATCTTGGACATGTGGACTCCTCATGGCCCGATGGTGTGCTTCTGCAAACGAGCGGGGAGCGTTGACCAAAGGGTATACCCCCGCAGACGCAGGATGCGGACCACTCAACGTGCGCAGGTGGGGTACAGAGGCGCGGCGTGCGGCGTGGGCAGCGACGAACGCGCGCGTGGCTCCGCTCATCGCTCCGCCACCACGGCGCAGCGCCGGATCGCAATGCGGATCGACCGCCGTCGCCGGTCGCCGGTCGCCGGTCGCCGCGCCGCGGGACACGGGGGCAATCCAGCCGTGGGAGCCACCGACGGTCGGCGTCGGTGAGCGTGCAGTCGTCTTGCGCAGGAGGGGGGGCGCGGGGAGAAAACCCGGAAACGGGCGCCCGAGAGGATGGGAGAGGGACCAGGGAGTCGCACACAGCGTACACGGTCGTCGGCAGCGGTCGCAAGCGGTCGGGTTTGGGCTCCTTGGAAAAGAATACGTGCGACCGCGCCGGGCCGTCGGTAGACTGGGCACCGACAACAGATTGCCGGCCGGATTGCCGGTCAGATTGCCGCTTTTGCCTGGTTGCGGTCCCACGGTCGTGCCATGATGCAGGCGTCGGCGCTCCACCGGATGGACGGGGGCCTGCCGACAGAGGAGAGAAAACCGCACAGGTAGAGAAGAGGGAGGAGAGTCCGATGAAGAAGCTGATGGGGTGCCGACACGTTGTCGCCGGCCTGAGCATGGTTGCCCTGGTAGGCGGCGCCGCGGCCGGAGGGGCGCGCCCGACGGCGGCCCATGCCGCGGCGGGTCGTCACGTCCCCGTCGGGCGGGGAATCGTCGTCGCCCGGCGCGCCAACGCGCCGTATTGCTACACCGTCCGCCCCGACCTGGGCGGCTACGTGCAGCGCAACATCCACAACTACGGCGGCGGCTACGCCGGCTGGGTCCAGGTCTCCCTGACGTACTGCACCGGGAGCAACGTCAACTACGCGGACGTGATCGTCCACCCGCGCTCTGGCCTTGTCTCGGGGTCCGCGGTGATCTACCGCGACCCGAGCAATCGACCGGGCGCGCTGCCGCCCGATGCGGCGACGGGCGCGGGCACGGTCGGCGACGGCGGGACCGTGGACAGTCCGATGCTCGTGTCGCCCTTCAACCCGGCCCATGCGTGCTGGTTCGACGCCGGGGACCCCCGGGGGATCTGCACGGCGTCCCTCTAACGGCGTCCCGTCGGCCTGGCGCCACCCTCATGGAGGATGAAGCGTCCGGGTGGGATGCCTGCTGAACCGTTCTACCCGTCTTGCTAGGGAAGCGCCACGCGTCCCCCCCACGTGACGGGTACCTGTCGAGGGCGACGCCCGGCCACGCACGGCGCACCGTGGCCGGGCGTCCCCTCGCTTCGACGACGATGCACAGATCATAGGAGAGATTGATGTCCACTCGTACGACGCGTCCGTCTACGTCCACGCGCTGGCCGCGACAGGCGCTCACGCTGCTGATGACCCTGGGCCTGGCGCTCACGGGTCTGGCGGTCACGGGCGGCCTGACCCGTCCCACCCCCACCTACGCCCTCGGGCCGGGGCGCGTCTGCGTCTTCCTCGCCCCGACCGGCGCTTTTAACCTCGGCCACGTTGGGTGGGCGTTCCTCGAAGGTGGGACCAGCAACTGGATTTTCGGCGCCACCGAGAACGTGCGCGGCCTCCCCTTTGTCAAGCCCGGCGACAACAACGACGCCTGGGTCAGCAACGGCTCGTGGGCCGGCCCGCGCGGCTCCGTGCTGGCCACCTTCGCCGGCCAACTCACCCTCGGGGGCACGGTCTATCACGGCGCGGGCTACTACACGCAGTTCCGCTGCCAGAACACCCCCGGCAGCGCCGTCGGCGCTGCCGGCGCGCGTGCCAATGCGATCAAAGGCTACGGCTATGGTGTCGCCACCGACAACTGCATGGACCACGCCTACAACGTCCTGACGACCTACGGCGCGAGCCTGGTGAACCCTGCCTCGAACCGGGCGTATTGGGCGCCCAACGCGTGGTTCGAGGCGCTCGGCGTCGTCAGCGGGTTCGGACCCATCTCCACTCTCGCCTCCGAAAGGTGACCATGGACCGACCGGAGGCATGACAGTGCCCTGGAGCGCCGCCATGCCCCCTCCTAACGAGGACGTGGAGTCCCTGTCCCGCCGTGCTCTCCGGACGGGGGCATAGCCCTGCACGATGCCTATGGGGAGCCGGGCGCCGGGTATGAGAAGCGGACCTGCGCCGCCCCGATCGTGCAGAGGCGGCTGGCGTAGTGGTAGGCGGCGCAGTCCGTCGGCGCCTGGTCGGTCAGGTCCACCAGTAACCCGCCCCACCGCCGGCCGTCGCGCGTCCCGTCGAAGACACCCAGCCGCACCCAGCCCGGGCTGCGGTGAACGAAACCCGACGCCGGGGACTCCTGGTCGACCGCTCGGCGATACGACCGGCCTCGGCCATCGGTGACGACGTAGGCTACCCGCGCATCGGCGTTGTTGTCGGGGACCCACACGTCCACCGCGACGTGACGCCCGTCGCCGGCCGCGCGGGGGGAAGGCGCGAACGACCAGCGGATCATGGAGACGGGGGCCAGCCTCACCCCATGCGCCCACGTCCAGTAGGTGGGGCCGGCGAAGGCGGGGTAGCCATGCGCGGGGTCGGCGTACCAGGTGGCCCGCGTCGCCCAGCAACAGGTCGCCTGGCCGGGGCCGATGACCGCTGCGTGAACGACCGGAGGGAGCGTGCGGGACGCAGCCGCTGGACCCCGGACCCACACGACGACGCCGAGGAGGACGACGGTGAGCGCGGCGAGCGCGCCCGCCACGAGCGGTTGCCCTGGTCGCCCCGGCCGTTGTCCACGGAGCGCGCCCGCTGACGACGGCGCCACCGCCACCGCCGCCGTCGGGTCGCTGGCGCCGTCGTCGGGGGGGCAGGGAGGCCGGCGCGCCGCCGCGACAAAGGCCGCCTGCGCGTCCGGCGGCACCTCCAGGGCCTGGGCCAGCAACGCCGCGGTGTCCTTGCGCGGCCGGTGCCCCGCCCCCCGCTCCAGATCGCCGATGCTGCGCACGCTGACCCCGGCCCGCTCGGCCAGTTCCTCCTGCGTCAACCCCGCCGCGGCGCGATACCGCTTGAGTTGCGCCGCGACCGTCTCTTGCGGCGTCGGCGTCGGCGCGGGCACCGGCCGCGCCGACGCCGCAAGAGACGGTCGCCCGTTCTCCACGTTCTCCACGTTCTCCACGTTCTTCATGCTCTCCACGCTCTCCACGCTCTCCACGCTCTCCACGCTCTCCACGCTCTCCACGCTCTCTATTGCGCATCTCCCGTCCACGCGTGCAAGGACGTGTGTCCGCCCCTGCCGGATGTGCGGCGCCCCCGCCGTCAGCCGCCACGGTCGCCTCCGGCTGCCGCACGAGGGGCGCACGGGGCCACACGCCGCTGCGGGATGGGGTCTATCTGGTGGTCTACGTGTGGTGGTCATACGTGTGAGGGACGCAACCACGCCGCGCCCTGCCTACAATCTACCCGCGCTGGCGCGACGCGGTCGCCGGCCGCGCGCGCCGCCGGTCCCGGAGCCAGGCGCGCGCGAGGTAGAGGTCGATGAGGGCCGGGACGACCCCCACGAGGAGGTCCCGCAGGCCGCCGACGATGTCCAGGAGCGCATCCCCCCACAGGCCCATGAAGCTGTCCACGCGGGCCTCGTCGGGCGCGTCGGGCGGGTAGCGCACGGCCAGCGCGTTCCCCAGCGTGAGCGGCCGCGTGTTGCAGAGGCCGAGCTGGCTCGCGGCGGGGGGCACGACGGTGACGGCCGCGCCATCCGCGGTGTAGAACGTCAGGAGCGGGCAATATTGCGCGGTCCCCTGGTCGGCCCCCAGGGCCTGTCCCTCGTCCACGCTCCCCGTCACCTGGGCCGTCGTCGTCGCGGCGTGGCCGAGCCAGCGCGCCGTGGTGTAGCCGGTGTAGAGACCGCCCGCGAGCGAGGCGAGACCAACCGCGAAGAAGAGCGGACCGATAAAGAGGGAGAGGACAAAGGCGACGTACCGCGCCCCGCCGCCGCTTCTCCCGCCCCTCTCCCGCGCTCCGCGCCCCCCTCCCTCACTCGCCTGGATCGTTTCCTCCCGTGGCGTGGCATCTCCCTCCCCCTCCCTCGTGCCCGGGATGTCCGCGCCCGCGCCGCGCTCCCGCTCCCGCACGCCTCGCGCATTCTCGATCCGCTGATCCGGAGGCGCCCGCAGCACGCCTGCGGCGCGCTCCCGCCCGCCCGTCCTCCCTGTGCCCACCACATGGCCCATGGCGTCCTCTCTGTCCGTCCCCTGTGTCCGCATGTCTCCCTCCTCATGCTCGGCAAAACGTCCGGCCAACGGCCCGCAGGCCGCGGAGCCGCCTTGCCCTCTCCATCCAGTCTGTATCCAGTGTGTGCCGCCCGCCCCTCCAGGGCCACACGTTTCGCACGTCGCGGCACACATCATTGGCACACATGATCGGCGCGCGTCAGCGGCTGGTGTAAAATCCGGTGTAGAAATGCGCAAACTGGCGCTTACAGCTGGCGCCTGCCCGCGCGGCGGGCCTGTACACACAGCGCGGGGCGCGGGGCGCGCCTGGGGGAGCATGGCCGCCCGCGACCCGCCCGCGACCCGCCCGCGACCCGCCCGCGACCCGCCCGCGACCCGCCCGCGACCCGCCCGCGACCCGCCCGCGACCCGCCCGCGCGCCGTGGCCCCGACACACGACGATCGAGCCCTAGCGGGGGACCGAGGCGGCGCGCGCCGAGGCGGCGTCCGGGTTGCCCCCGATCTCGAGCGCGGCCAGGCGGGCCAGGGAGGGGGAGGCGGCCAGCGCGCGGGCGCCGGCGTCACCGATGGCGTTGCCCTGGAGGAAGAGGGCCGTCAGCGCGGGCAGGCGGCCCGACGTGGCCAGCGCGCGGGCGCCGGCGTCACCGATGGCGTTGCCCGAGAGGTCGAGGCTGCGCAGACGGGCCAGGTGGGGGGAGACGGCCAGCGCCCGCACGCCGAGGTCGCCGATGCGATTGCGGCCCAGGTCGAGCTCGGCCAGGCGCGCCGCGGCGGGCGCGGCGGCCAGCGCCCGCCCGCCGCCATCGCCGATGCGGTTGCGGCCCAGGTCGAGGCTGCGCAGACGGACCAGGTACAGCGAGGCGACCAAGGCCCGCAGCCCCGCGTCGCCGATCCGGTTGCCATGGAGGTTGAGATCGACCAGGCCGGCCAGGTGGGGCGCGGCGGCCAGCGCCCGCAGCCCCGCGTCGCCGATCCCGTTGCGATAGAGGCCAAGGGCGGTCAGTCCGGCCAGGCCCGGCGCGGCGGTCAAGGCCTGCACCCCGAGGTCGCCGAGCCTGTTCGTGCCCAGGTTGAGGTCGGTCAGGGCGCCCAGGTGGGGGCTGGCGGCCAAGGCCCGCGCCCCGTCGGCGCCGATCCCATTCATCCACAGGTGGAGCGCGGCCAGGTGGCGCAGGTGGGGAGCGCGCGCCAGCGCCCGCGCCCCCGCCGGCCCGATCCCGTTGCCGTCGAGGGAGAGCGCGGTCAGGGCGCCCAGAGAGGGGGAGACGGCCAGCGCGCGCACCCCGGCGTCGCCGATGTGGTTGTGGCCGAGGTGGAGCGCGGTGAGGTTCGCCAGGGAGGGCGCGGACGCCAGCGCCCGCGCCCCCTCCGCCCCGATCTCGTTCAGGCTCAGGTCGAGGACGGTCAGGCCGGCCAGCTGAGGGGAGGCGGCCAGCGCCCGCGCCCCGGCGTCGCCGACGAGGGCGTCGGCGATGCGCAGCTCGGACAGGCCGCCCAGGTACGGGGAGGCGGCCAGCGCGCGCACCTCGGCGTCGCCGAGCCCGCCGTGCGCCAGGTCGAGCGCCGTCACGGCGGCCAGGGCGGGGCAGGCGGCGAACGCGGCCACGGATGCCACGTCCCACGCCCACCCGGGGGCGCTCAGGTCCAACGCCGTGGCCGCGCCGAGCCCGCCCGCGCCGAGCCAGGCCAGCAGCGCCCCGACGGTCCGCACGCCATCCGGGGACGCGACCCAGGCGTGCTCCTCAGTCCCCATCACCGCCCTCCTCTTCCCGCCCTTCCGCGCCGGTCGCGCGCGTATCGCGCGGCCGGCGGTGTTATGCCCGCCCGTCGCCCTAGTAGCTGTCGCGGACGACGACCGTGCCGGCGACCTTGTCGTGCCAGCCCTGCTTCTTAGGGTCCCAGATGGGCCACAGGAGGCCCAGCACCCCGATGAAAAAGACGAGAAATGCGAAGCCGATGACGGCGCAGCCGAGCGCGCGCATCAGGCCCGTCCCCCACGACAGCGGCCGCCCGTCCGTGCGCGCCAGCCGTATGTGGAGTGCCTTCATCCCCACCGTCTGCCCCGTGGTGGACCAACAGTACGCGTAGTACCCCAGCACCGCGACGCCTTGGAGGATTTGCAGGATGCCGCCGAGGGTCGCCGCGGGGAGGGCGGCCAGGACGCCGGCGACGATGAGTTCGGGGATGACGAGGGCAACGGCTAGCACCAGGCTGTCGAGCAGGCTGGCCAAGAAACGCGGGCCGAGGCCGACGAGCGCGCCTCGCACGGGCGGCGCGCCGTCGTCCAGGACCCAGCGCGGGCCTGTCCCATCGGGGGGAGCGGGGGCGAAACGGACCGGCGGGTCGCCAGGAAAGCCACGGTCGTCGCGGTCGTCGCGGTCGTCGCCCTGACGGTCCGGCAGTCCCGCCCAGGTGTCGCGCGCCCCGCCGCCCGCCGGACTGCGACGCCTTGAGACGGTCGCCGCGTCCGCGATCGGGGCGCGCGGCGCGGCGACCGTCATGCCCGCGCCGCACCCTGTGCAAAAGAGGTTGTGCGGGGAATTCTGCGTCCCACAGCGCGGACACATCATGCGCTCTCCTCCTTATACGCCCCGTAGTGCCCCGTAGTGCCCCGTAGTGCCCCCATGTCGTCTCGTGGCGTCTCGTGGCGTCTCGTGGCGTCTCGTGACGTCCCGTGATGTTCCGTGGTGTTCCGTGCTCGGAAGCCTCTCCGCGCGTCGGCCCTCGGGCCATTAACCCCCGGGTGGTCGCGCGGACCGCGCCGTCCTGGCGCGATGCCGCCACCGCTCCGCGATCCACGCGGAGCGTGGGCTGGCCCGGTGATGTGTCCCGTCACCCCGCCGTCAGTCGCATCGTCACGTCGCTGGTGACGTCCTCCACGGCCCGCTGGTCGGTGGCCGCGTCGATGGCCGTTACGCGCAGGTCCAGGTGTGCCGACACCGCGACCAACCGACCGACCGTGAGCCCGAAGATGTCACGGGAATGCGTGGCGACCGTCGCCTGGAGGCGCGCCCACGTCCCACCGGGGAGCGCTGCCCGCGCCGCGTAGCGGAGGCTGCCCGTCTCGACGATGACGGCGACGCGCTGGCCGTCGGCCCGGCTGACGCCCGCTAGGACGAACCACCTCTGCCCGTGCAGGGGAGGGAGCGCGCGCGCGACCGCGACGCCCTGCATGGTCGCGTCCATCCGCGCCGCCCAGCGCGCCCCTGGGACGACGGGGCGCGGCGGCAAAATCGCGCCGCTCCGGATGGCGTCGACGAACGTGGCGTCCGTGGTGGCCACCGCGCTCCCGTCGGCGTTCACGGACTCGCGGCTCACGGCAGCGGGGACGATGACCGCGGTCGTGTGCCCGTCCGCGGTCTGCCGCGCCACGGCCACGCCGCGCGCGACGACGATGCTCGCCCGGCCGGCCGCGTCGACGCGCGCGACGCGTTCGCGGATCGTGTAGCTGCTGGTGAGGGTGCGTGTCCCGTCGCGCGCGGGTCCCAGGCCGCTGGCGCGCACGCGCATCGTCTGCGTCACCCGGTACGCGACGGTCTGGCCCGCGATGAAGTGGTACCGCAACACAACGCCGGCGCCTCCCGGCCTCTGTCCGGGGCGCGCCGCGGGTGAGGCCGGGGCGCCCCGCCCCGCCGCGACCACCGCTGTCCCCGGGCCGATCCGCCCGTGGCCGGCGCGCGAGGCCGCCCCGACGGGCGCCGGGGCTATCCCGATAAGAGCGGGGATCGTCGCGAGCGCGGCGGCGCCCAAGGCCGGGCGCACGCCCTTCTTGTAGATCGTCATGAGTCTTCGTCCTCCTCACCTCTCCGCTATGTGCCATCCACCATGTCTGTTACGTCCATCCACGGGGCCTCCGCTGCACGTCTCCGACGGCGCGGGCGGCCAGCGCCTATCGCCCTCGCGCGCTCTCGCGCCGCGGCCCTCTCGTCGGCCCTCTGTCCCCTGTCTGTCTCTCTCCCTCCTCGCGTTCTCTTACCGGGCGGGCGGCGCGGACCAGTGCGCCGCGGGGCCGTCCTGTCTCCCTGTCTCCCAGTCTGCGCCGTCCGCGCCGCCCGCGCCACACATATCACACGTCGCGGCACACATGATCGAGGCACATGATGGGCGCGCGCCATCCCCACGCGCCCATCATGTGCCCCGCGGGCGCGGGACGCGGGACGTGGGACGTGGCGGCGGGCGTGGTATGCTGGCGGGAGATGAGGGCGCGGGGTCCGATGGCCGATGGCCGCGCCGCGGGGAGAGGAACAGGCAGGCGGGGGATGGGCGAGAGTGAGGAGCGGCCGCCCGACTTCGGAGCGGTCTTGCGGCGCCAGCGCGTGGCGGCGGGGCTGACGCAGGAGGGGCTGGCCGAGCGGGCAGGGCTCTCCCCGCGCGGCGTCCAGGACCTCGAGCGCGGCGTCAACCGCGCCCCGCGCCGCGACACCCTCGAGTTGCTCGCCGACGCCCTGGGGCTCGACCCGGCGGGGCGCGCCGCCTTCGCGGCCGCGGCAGCCGCGGGTACGCCCCGGCCCGATCGGCGCGCCGCCCCCGCCTCCCCGCCCGACCCGCGGGAGGATGCCTGCCCCTACCGTGGCCTGCGCCCGTTCGACGAGGCCGATGCCCCATTCTTTCACGGGCGCGAGGACGAGGTCGCGCGGGTCGTCGGGCTGCTCGCGACAGCGCCCTTCCTGGCCGTGCTCGGCCCGTCGGGCGGCGGCAAGTCCTCGCTGCTGCGCGCGGGGCTGCTCCCCGCGCTGCGCGCGGGGGCACTGCCGGGGAGCGCCCAGTGGACGGTCGAGGTCTTCACGCCCGGCGCGTGGCCCCTGGCCGCGCTGGCCGCCCGCCTTGAGCGCCTCGACCCGGCGCCGCCGGACGACCGGCCCCCGACCCTCGACGCGCTGCGGGCCGACCCGTGCGCGCTGCGCGACCGCGCGCGGCAGGCCCTGGCGGGCCGTTCCCCAGACGAGCGCCTCGTCTGGGTGATCGACCAGGGTGAGGAGGTGTTCACGCTGTGCCGCGACGAGCGCGAGCGGGCGCGCTTCCTGGACAATCTGCTCGCCGCCGCGGCCGACCCCGACGGGCGCTGCGTCGTGGTGCTGGCGCTGCGCGCGGACTTCTACGCGCGCTGCGCGACCTACCCGGAGCTGGCCCGGCAGGTCGCGGCGCACCAGATCCTGCTCGGCCCCCCGGACCGGGCGGCCCTGCGCCGGGCGGTGACGCGGCCGGCCGCGCGCGCGGGGCTGGCGTTCGAGGACGGGCTGGTCGACGCGATCCTGGACGACGCGGCGGGCCAGCCGGGCGCGCTGCCCTTTCTGGGGCAGGCGCTCCTGGATCTGTGGGAGCGGCGGCAGGGACACATGTTGACCCAGGAGGCCTACCGCGCGATCGGCGGGGTGCCCGGCGCCATCGCGGCGCGCGCCGAGTCCGCCTACGGCGCGCTCGACCCCGTGGGGCAGGCCGTCGCGCGGCGCGTCCTGCTGCGCCTGGTCGAGCCGGGGGAGGGCACCGAGGACACGCGCCGCCGCGCCACCTGGGACGAGCTGGTGACGCGGGCCGCGGACGGGCCGGCGGCCGCGGCGGCGCTGCGGGCGCTGGTGGACGCGCGCCTGCTGACGGTGGACGCCGACACGGCGGGGGGCGACGGGCGGGTGGAGGTCGCGCACGAGGCGCTGATCGGCGGCTGGCCGCGCCTGCGCGGGTGGCTGGAGGACGAGCGGGCGGGGCTGCGCGTGCAGCGCCGGCTGACCGAGGCGGCGGGGGAGTGGTGGCGGCTGGGGCGGGACGCGGGCGCCCTGTACCGTGGGGCGCGGCTGGCGGAGGCGCGGGCGTGGCGCGCGGGCCGGGACCGGGACGCCGCGCTGACCGAGGACGAGCGCGCCTTCCTCGCCGCGAGCACGGCGCGGGACGCCGCGGAGCGGAGGGCGGGGCGGCGCCGGGCGGCGCTCACGGCGGGTGGGGCGGTCGTCGCCCTCGCCATTGCCGCCGGCGGCGCGCTGGCCTGGGGTCAGCGGCAGGCGGCCGTGGGGCAGGAGCAAGCGGCCCTGCGCGCGCGCAACGCGGTCGTGGCCCGGCAGCGCGAGGACACCTCGCGCGAGCTAGCGGCGGACGCGCAAGCCGTGCGGGCGGCAAACCCGGACCTGGCGGTGCTGCTGGCGGGCGCGGCGGCGCGCGCGGCGGACACGCCCCAGGCCGAGGACGCCCTGCGCCTGGCCCTGGCCCGCTCGCGGGTGCGCGCGGTGCTGCGCGGGCACACCAAGGCGGTGCGCGTCGCCGCGTTCAGCCCGGACGGGCGCCGGGTGGTCTCCGCGGGCGACGACGGCACGGCGCGCGTGTGGGACGCGCGCACGGGGCGGGGCCTGGCCACCCTGCGCGGGCTCGGCGATACCGTCTCCTACGAGGCGATGTTCAGCCCCGACGGGCGCGCCCTGCTCACCGCGAGCGACTCCTCCCGGCCGCGCCTGTGGGACGCGCGCACCGGCGCCCCCCTGCGCACGCTGCTCGTGGACAATGTCCAGAGCGCGGCGTTCAGCGCGGACGGGCGCGCCGTGGTCACGGCCAACGGGGATGCGACCCAGGTGTGGGACGCGCGCAGCGGCCGGCTCCTCCTGACGCTTGGCCCGACACCCGCGAGTTATGTGACGGACGCGGCGTTCAGCCCCGACGGCCGCACCGTGGTCGCGGCCTACAACGACGGCACGGCGCGCGTGTGGGACGCGCGCACCGGCCAGGGCATGGCCGTCTTGCGCGGGCATACCAATTCGGTGCGCGACGCGGCGTTCAGCCCCGATGGCCACCGGGTGGTCACCGTGGGCTATGACGGCACGGCGCGGGTGTGGGACGCGCGTACGGGCGCGCCCCTCGTCGTCCTGCGGCTCGGGAAGCGGTGGGACGACTTCAGCGCGGCGTTCAGCCCCGACGGCCGTGCCATTGTGACCACGGCCAGGCTCGGCACTACTGTGCGGATGTGGGACGCGCGCACCGGCGCGCCCCTCCTGACGCTGGGCGGCCCCGACGACCTGATGTACAGCGCGACGTTCAGCCCCGACGGCCGGTTCCTGGTCACCGTCGGCTACACGGTGCAGGTGTGGGACGCGCGCACCGGCGCGTTCCTGGCCGCGCCGGGGGGAGACGGCCTGACCCCTGCGAACGGCGCGGCGTTCAGCCCCGACGAGCGCAGCATCGTCACGGCGGATGACACCGACGGCAACACGGCGACGGTGTACGCGTGCGACATCTGTGGCCCGCTCCCGGACCTCCTCGCGCTCGCCCGCGCCCGCGTCACGCGGGGCCTGACGCCCCAGGAACGGGCACAATATCTGCCCACGCCGTAGCGAGGGCCGGACAGCGCGATGCGCCAGCGCGCGCCAGGCAGCGGCAGGCGGGGGAGCGGCAGGCGGGGGAGCGGCAGGCGGGTGCCTTGGTGGGGGTCGGACAACTAGTACTACAGCGACACTTAGGCGCTCTATGGGGCGTGATCGTGATGGGACGGGAGATGCGCTAGCACCTGGGCGCGCCGGCGCAGATGGCCACGCAGGGCGCGGGCCTGATGCCGGCGCCGCCAGCGCGACCACGCGGCGTGGAAGCTCCAGCGCCCCTCCGGGTCGGTCGCCGCGCGCAGCAACCGGCGCACCTCGGGCGCGGTCAGCGGGATAAGGTCCGCCGCAAGGTCCCCTTTTTTGCCCCGTCCGTGAGGAGCGGGGCGGTCGTGGCGGCGGCGGCATGCGTGACCTCCAGGTAGGCGTGGGCCAGCAACGCCAGCGTGATGTGCCGGTGCCAGGCGTCCCAGCGCCGCACCTCGCACTGGTCCAGCCCGACCTCCCCTTTGGCTCCCTTGATGCTCTCCTCGATGGACCAGCGCGCCCCCGCCGATGTCAAGGGCGATTTATTTTTGACCCACTAACGCCAGGGCCAGTACCATCTGCTGCGCGGCGAAGCGTTTCTTGGAGCGCCGGGTCAAGCCGAGGCCCTGCTTGTCCTCTTTAAAGGAGGTTTCGACCCCGCCCCCGCGCTGATCGTAGCAGGAGACGGA
>JAABUQ010007579.1_pt1 | contig 15672 bp, 7 predicted proteins | sample 5560001 | NCBI WGS metagenome assembly JAABUQ01 (sample SAMN10711888, study PRJNA513371) | rock metagenome | isolation source: Antarctica rocks | place: Antarctica: Victoria Land, Finger Mt nord | collected 2015-12-18 | reverse complement strand
GGCGGGACCTGGGCCCGGGCCCAGAGGGCGTCGAGCTCGACCAGCTTCGCCTCGACGAGCAGGGCCGTCGGGTCCGGCGGGGCGTCGGCGGCCACGGTCGCGGCCCTCTGGGCGGCGCCCGCCGGGGCCGAGTTCAGGGCCGCCGGCACCACGGGCGGCCCGCCCTTCAAGGGGTCGCGGACGGCCCGGAGCGACAGCTCGGCCAGGCCATGCTCGGCCGCCAGCCCGGCGAGCTCGGCCGCCTGGCGGAACCGGGCGACCGAGGCGGGCGGCACCCGGAGCCGGGCCTTCGGGGCGTCGGCGGCCGGGGCGGCCGGGGCGAGGTCGTCTTCCAGGATCCGGTCGAGGAGCGACGACCAGGTCGCCTCGGCCCCCTTCCGGTCGCCGCGATCGAGCGAGCGGAGCCCCTGCTCGCGGAGCATGGCCAGGGTCCATCGGGCGTCGAGCTGGGCCTTGGCGGCGGGGAGGGCCTTGGCGGCGAGCCGGTCGCCGACCTCGGCGGTCGAGTCGTGGGCCCAACAGGCTCGGGCGACGAGCCAGAAACCCAGCCGCCGGGCGGCATCCTCGCGCCGGCGGACGTCCGGGCGGACCCCGGCCGGCAAGGCGACCGGCGGCGCCTCGTCGGAGGCCCGATCGAGGGCCGTCGCCGCCGCCGCGATCGAGCCCGGGTCGCCCCCGACGCAAGCCGCCAGGGCCAGGGCGACCCGGGCCTCGAAGTCGTCCGGCCGGGCCCGGGCGATCCCTTCGAGGTCGCTTTTGACCTTGGGCCAGCCGACCGGGTCGCGCGAGGCCAGTTCGAGGCAGGCGAGCAGGAGGCTATCGACCCTCGCCCGGTCGACCTCGCGGGGGTGGATCGTCAACCGGAGGTCGACCGGCCCGGCCGGGTCGCCGGGGCGGATCAAGGCGGCCAGGGTCGGGGCCAGCGCCCCGTCGGCCAAGGTCTGCTTGGCCGCCTCGAACGCCCCCCGGGCCGGGGCGAGCAGGGCGTCGACGGCGGGATAGATCTCCCGGGTCGGGTAGGTCCGTGCCAGCTCGACGTCGTCGCCGGAGGCCACCAATTCGTCGAAGTCGCGGAGGGCGTCGGCCGGGTCGCCCAGCTCCAGATAAAGCCCGCCGAGGCCGCTCAGGCTGCTGATCCGGCGGTAGGCGGCCAGGGCGGGGTTGGCCGTGGAGATGGGGGCCCGCATCCCTTCCTCGGCCCGGGTGGCGACCGCGAGGGCGTCGGCGGCCCGGCCGGCCTTGCGGTAGAGCAGGGCGAGCTGGCGGACGCTGCTCGGCTTCATCCAGAAGCCGGAAAAGTTGATGGCCCGGTCGGCCTGATTGGCCCGCTCGTGGAGGGCCGTCGCCAGGGCTTCGGCCCCGGGGACGTCGCGGGCCTCCTGGCCGAGGGTCATGAGGGCCTCGAACGGCGGGCTGGCCGAGGGGTCGGCCAGGATCGGCCCCAGGATCGCCCGCCCTTCGGCGACCTTGCCCTGGCGGAGCCGGACGGCGGCGAGGAGGGCCTGGCCCGCCCGCCAGTTCGGGCGCCTCGCCAGGCTCGCCTCGATCGAGCCGGCCAGGTCGTCGAGCCGGCCCGACCGGCCCGCGACGTCGAGGAGCCGGCCCGCCAGCGTGGTGAGCCTGCCATCGTCGCCCCAGCCGCCGGGCGGGACGGTCGCGTCGAGGCCGGACCAGGGGGGGACCGCGGCCGGTTCGGGCCGGGGGAGGATCGCCCCCTTGGCCAGCTCGTAGGCCCCGGGCCGGTCCCAGAACGGCCCGACGGTCGCGACGGGGGCGAGGAGCGCCGCCAGGTTCTCGGGATAAGCCCGGGCGGCCTTGAAGACCAGCGCCGCGCCCCGGTCGAGGGTCTTGGGGTCCTTCATCAAGTCCTGGGCCACGAGCCGGATCCCGGCCAGGTCTTCGAAGGTCTTCAGGCCGGCCTCGTCGAGGAGCTTGAGGAGGTCGTCGAACCGGCCGGCCCGCTGGAGCGTGGTGATGATCGGCCGGGAGTAGGTCGAGAACGATGACGGGTCGATCTTGAAGGCGGCCCGGTAGTGGCCGAGGGCGGCGGTGAGGTCGCCCGAGGCGGCGAGCTGGGCGGCCACCTGCATCCGGAGCGGGACGTCGTCGGGCCTGAGATCGACGATCGCCTCGTTGTTGGCCCGGAGCTTCTCGGCCTCGCCGGCGGCCTGGTAGTAGGCGGCCAGGGCCTGCCGGAGGGCCAGGGACCGGGGGGCCAGGGCGACCTGCCCCTCGACCCGCTCGATCATCTCCGGGAGCTTGCCCGAGGAGGCGAGCGCCTCGATGGCCAGCCGCCGGCCCGCGTCGTCGACGACCCCGAGCCGGGTCGCCTGGCCGGCGGACCGGCGGAGCACCTGGAGGGCGATCTGGACGGCGGCGTCGACGTCCCCCTGGCGGCGGTATTGGGCCATCAGTTCGAGCAGGCCCTCGGCGCTGTTGCCGACCTGGCGGCGGGCCCTCGCGAGCACGGAGTCGGCCAGGTCGCCCATGCCGAGCCGCTGCATCTGGGCGGCGAGCTGGACCTGCGCGGCCTAGTCGAGCCGGAGGCCGAAGAGCCGCTCGGCCGCCTGGCGGGCCCGCTCGGGCCGGCCGGCCTGGACCGCCAGGCGGAGCGCCTGCCACTCCCGGAGCCGGGTCGCGTCCTGGTCGACCGCCTCGATCGAATCGACCGCCGCCAATGCCTCCTCGGGCTCGCCGCGGCGACCTCGGATCTCGGCCAGTTGGAGCTTCAAATCGACGTCGCCCGGCGAAAGCTCGATCGCCCGCTCCAGCGCCTTCAAGGCCCCGTCGCGGTCCTCCGCCCACCAGAGCACCGCCCCCAGGGCAAGCCGCGCGGCCCGCTCCGCCGCCGGGTCGAGGTCGGCGGCGTCGGCCGGCGGCGGCGGCCGGGAGTCTATCCCCTCGTCGAGCAGGGCCCGGTTCACGGTGGTCCCGGCCGGGACATCGCGCATCATGAGGGCCTGGAGCAGGGAGTAATCGGCGGCCGGGACGTGGCCGGCGGCCCGGACCAGGGCCTGGGCCGACTCGTGGATCGCCCGGTTCTCGCCGACCAGGAGGTCGACGTAATAGTCGTCCCAGGCCGACCTCGGCCCGGCCGGGTCCCGGTCGGCGGCCTCGCGCCGGGCCGCCAGCCAGGCGGCTTCGGTGCCGGAGCGGCGGGCCCTGGCCAACTCATGGGCGAGGGCGGCGAGCCTGGCCATGCCGAAGTCGCCCGGCGACCAGGCGTTGGCCAGGCTGATGGGATAGCCAGGCGTCAGGCCGGCGACGCCCCGGGCCGCGCCCGCCCCGACGTTGACCCGATAGATCAACCCGACCTGCTCCGCCTGGGGGATGCCGGACGGCCCGCCGCCCATCTTGCGGCGGGCCTTGACCAGGGCGCCGGCCTCGTCGTCATCGCGGCGGAGGTCCAGGATCGCTCGGAAGCGGGCCGACGCCTCGTCGGGGCGGCCGAGGGCGGCGAGGGCGCGGGCCTCGCGGTAGAGGACTTCCCAGTCGCCGGGGTCGGCGCGGAGGAGGCGGTTGGTCGTCGCCAGGACGACCTCGGCCTTGCCGCCGGCGCGGAGGCCGTCGAGGGCCGAGAGGACCCGGGACAGGTCGGCGCCGGCGCCGGCGGTCCGGGCCCAGACGGCCTCGGCCACGTCGATTTCGCCCGCCTTGATCGCGACCTGCGCCAGGCGGAACGCCCCCTCGTCGGACGGGGCGACTTCCTGGAGCATCTGCTGATATTTGGGGGAGGAGGGATAATCCCCCTCGTCCTCGGCGAGCTTGGCGAGCTGCTTGAGCAGGGCCGTGTCGCGGGCGTCGGCCTCCAGCAAGGTCTCGAGCTGGCGGCGGGCCGAGCCGAAGTCGCCGAGCGACGCATGGGCCTGGGCCAGGCAGAACGTCGCCTCCCGGCGCCTGCCGTCTTCCCCCTGGAGCTTTTCGAGCCGGGCGGTCAGGCGGTCGAACTGGTTCCGGCGGAGGTGCAGGTCGGCCAGGCGGGCGATCAGGCCGAGCCGGGCGTCGAGGTCGTCGGTCCGCTCGAACGCCTTCCAGAACAGCTCGATCGCCTCTTCGGCGCGGAACTCGCGGGCCAGGACTTCGGCCAGGTGGGACAGGCCCCGAGGGTCGGCCTCGTGGAGCCGGACGGCCCGCCGGAGCGCGGCGATCCCCTCCTCGTCCTCGCCGAGCCCGAAGCAGAGGTCGGAGAAGGTCCGCAACGCCTCGGGGTTGCCCGGCGAGGCGTCGACGACCTCGCGGCCGGCCCGGAGCGCCTCGTCCTTGCGGCCGAGCCGGGCTTCGAGCCGGGCCACGGTCGCGAGGTGCTCGGCCCTGGCCCGGCGGTCGAGGGCGGCCAGGGCCCGCGCCGCCTCGGCCGCCTCGCCGAACCGGCCGGTCGCCTCGTGGAGCCGGGCGAGCAGGGCCCGAGCGGCGATCGAGCCCCCGTCCAGCGCCACCGCCTTCTCCGCCGACGCGACCGCCTCGACCGGCCTCCGGGCCGCTTCCTGGTACCGGGCCAGGACCCGCCAGGCCGAGGGGTCGGCCGCTTTATCCCCGAGGACCGCCGCCCGGAACCCTTCGATCCGGGCCGGGAGCCGGCCCGACGCCTCGTCCGCCGCGATCCGGCCGACCAGGACTTCCTCGCGGCGCCCCTCGTCGTCGGCCAACGGCTCGGCGGCCTCGAGCTGGGCTTCGGCCTCGTCGAACCGGCGGAGGTCGACCAGGAGCCGGGCCGGCCGGACCCGGGTCGGGAGCGAGCCGGGGTCGAGCCGGGTGGCCTCGGCCACGGCCTCGGCCGCCTCGACCTTGTAGCCGAATCCGGCCAGGACTTCGCCCAGCCGGCCGAGGTTGGCGACGGTCCGGCCCGGCCCTTCGGCGGAGCCTCGCCAGGCGGCCAGGGCCTCGGCGGGGCGCTTGAGGTCGTGATGATACTCGCGGTTCTGGGGCGAGCCCGGGGCCAGCCCGACCGCCTTGCGGTAGAGGGCCAGGGCCTCGTCGACCATCCCGGCCTGGCGGAACAGGTCGGCGACCTGGGCCGCCGTCGATGCGTCGTCCGGCCTGGCCTCGATCAGGCGGTTCCAGACCGACGCGGCCGACCGCTTGCGGTCCTCGGAAGGGCGGGACGGGTCGCGGAGCAGGACCTTGCCCCAGTCGCGGATCACGTCGGGGTTGTTCGGCTCGAGCCGGGCCATCGCCTCGTGTCGGGCGGCGGCCTCGGCGAACTTCTTCTCGCCGGCAAGCTGCTCGATCAGCGCCAGGCGGAGTCCCCTCCGCGACGGGGCCAGCTTCAAGGCCCGGTCGAATTGCTCCCGGGCCTCGGCCGAGCGGCCCAAGGCGGCGAGGGTCTTGCCCAGCCGGGCCATCGCATCCACGTCCTCCGGCGACCGCTCCAGCCAGCGCCCGTAATACTTGACGAGGCCGGCCTGGTCGTCGTCGCGGGCGAAGACGTCCTCGATCTTGCGGCGGACCTCGCGGAAGAGCCAGCTTTCGGGGTCGAGGCCGGCCAGGAGCCCTTCGTAATCCGCCAGGGCATCCGCCCGGCGGCCGAGCTTGACCTTGAGGTCGGCCGCCTCGGCCCGGAAGCGGACCTTGCGGGACGGGTCGCGGGCCGACTTCGCCATCGCCTCGTACCGGGACAGGGCCGGCTCCAGCTTCCCGTCCTCGGCCAAGGTCGAGGCGACCTGCTCGGCGACCCTCGGGTCGTCGGGGAACAGCGCCTCCAGCCGGGCCCAGCCGGCCAACGCCCGGTCGTCGCGGCGGGCCGGCCGGTGGACCCGACCCAGGGCCCGGAAGATTTCCAGGAGGTCGTTCCGCCCCGGGCGACGGGCCAGGGCCCGCTCGAACGCCTCGACGGCCCCCTCGGGCTCGCCGACGAGCACGAGGGCCTGGCCCAAGTAATAGGAAGGCAAGGCGTCGTCCGGCCGGGCCCCCTCCGCCGCCCGGAAGGCCGAGACCGCCGCCGAGTCCCGCCCGCGCCGCGACTCGATCAGCCCCGGCAGGATCCAGGCCGGACCGTCCTTCGGATCTTTCGCGACCCGGTCCCGATAACCCCGGACCGGCGCGTCGAGCGAGCCCCGCTCGACGTGGGACCCATAGACCCGATCGAGCGCCGTCCCGCTTCGAGGCCCCCGTTCCAGGACCGCCAGGAACCGCTCCATCGCCTGCCGCTCGCGGTCCTCATCCGGGCTCGCCGCCGAGCCGGCCGCGACCGGCGAGGCCAGGCAGAGCAGCAGCAACCACCCGGGCGCCCGCCCGGCATCGAGATATCTCGTCTTCGGCGATCTCCGCGGGGCATGGCGGGGCGGCGGGTCGCGCGGATCGAGGAGAGGGCGGACGACCGGGCGCGCGGGCCGGGCTTCGAAGACAGCCGCCCGGCATCGCCACGTCAACGGATCTCGCGACGTCCCCGCCCCGGGCCGATCCGGGCGAGGGCTCACCCGCGCGACCCCGGCCGGCTTCACGACCCATCGCGCCTCGAGGATCCGGGCGGGCCGCTCATCGGGCCTGCTCCCAGAGCCGGGCGTCCATCAGCCGCAAGTCTCCGTCGCTCGCCACGACGGCCGAGGGCCTCAGCAAGGCGGCGAAAACCTCGGGGGTGGCCGCCTTGCGCGACAGGAGGATCCAGCGGACGTCGTACCGCTCGAGGATCGCCCGCCGCCCCTCCTCGGTGCTCGCCGGGCTCAAGAAAGTCTCGACGTCCTTGGCGCGTTGCTTCTGGCCGGGGGTGAAGAATTCCAGGTGGTTGGCGACGACGATCCGGCCGGCCGTCGACGGGACTGCCCACGAGGTCGAGGCGTCGGAGAGGACCACGTCGCGGTCGCCGACCCCCTTCAAGAGCCGGTCATATCGCCGCTTGACGTAGTTCTGCTCGTCTTTGAGCCTCAGGAGCGGGGCGACGTACGCGCGGGCCAGCGCGGGCTCCTTCAGGATCGTCCAGACCTGCGGGACCAGGCAGGAGGCCAGCAAGAGGCCGGCGATGACGTCCAGGATCGGCCGGGCCGCGTGGCCGTAATCGGACCTCGAGAGGTCTCGGATCCGGCCCGGCCACGATCCCGGCCGGAAGAGCCCGACCTCGCCGAGGTACGCCGCGACCAGCAGGTGCAGGAAGAAGATGCCGACCATCGGGAACCGGGCCGTCAGGGCCGACTTGGTCACCAACGAGGAGGCCGAAAGGGCGTAGAACACCGCCGCGCCGAGATACCCGACCCGGACGAGCTCGCGGCCCCGCAGCGGCCAGGCGCAGGCGGAGAGCGCGATCGCCGGGGCGCTCCAGGTCGTCAGCATCAGGATGAGGATCCACTTGTTGTACCAGTAATCCGCGTCCTCCTTGCTCCCCCGGACGGCCAGGACGAAGTCGTACCAGGGCCAGGCCGAGCAGGCCGCGAGGATCCCCAGCCCGACGATCCCGGCGCCGGCCAGCAGCGCGACCCGGCGGGCCGGCGGGGCGGCCAGGGCCACGATCCCCAGGCCGATCACCGCGGCGGCGCCGGTCATCGCGTGCGAGAGCATCGCCAGCGCGCCCAGCAGGGCGATCCCCGCCAGGCCCGGCGCCCGGGCGCCCGAGTCGGCCAGGTGGCGGAACCACGACCACATGAACAGCGCCAGCGCCCAGGCGAACGCCGATGGGTTCACCTGCTGGATCGGCAGGTCGGCCAGCGCGTACGAGTTCGCATAGCCGGGCACGCCCCCCCAGAGCACCACCATCACCACCAGCGCGGTGGATGCCAGCCTTCGGTGCCCATAGCGGGCGAGGAACGACCGGAGGCCCAGGCCCATCAGCACCGTGCTGGCGACCCCCGCCCCGCTCAGCGCGTCGTAGGCGTCGACGGCGCCGGAGCGGACGATCAGGGCCAGGCCGAGCGAATAGGGGGAGTAGCGAATCGACGGCTCATCGGTCGCGTAGGTCGGATTCCCGGGCTTCCAGAGGTCCTTGGAGAGCGCCACGATCGCCCGGTGATGCTCCCAGTCGTCGGTCTCTCCGTTGTTCTCGCGCTGGCGGATGCAGAGCCCGACATAGATCGCGAGGGCCGCGAGGACCGCCCAGAAGGCCCAGCCGGCCTCGGGGCGGGCCGACCCTTCCGCATTGCCAATCGTCGCCACGGACGTCTCCTGTTGCCTGCGATGGGGCGATTCGGGGCCGTTCGGGTGGGCGTCGAGGGAAAACAACTCCCCTTGCATTCCGCTCGGCGGGCCGCCTAGTATATTCTCCGATTCCGGGCCGGCAATAGGGCGGTCCGACAGGAAAGCTGGCAGACGTCCAGGGACCTCCCCGCCCCCTCCCTTCGGCTCGCCCCGGAGCGGCCCGAGTCCCGGTCGGGCCCGACTCGGCCGAACGTCCTCGACCCCGCCCGCCTCCGCCCCGGAGACTCGTCCCTTGTCGATGAATTCCGAAATCGAGGGCGGCAAGGAATGGCTCATCCACACCCTGGGTGCGCCCATCTGCCGCCAGCTCGGCATCTATCCGATCCCCGAGGATCTCGTCCTCTCGGTCGTGATCCCGGTCTATAACGAGCGGAACACGCTCAAGGCCCTGGTCGACAAGGTCCGCGCCGTGCCGATCCGCAAGCAGATCATCCTGGTCGACGACTGCTCCAAGGACGGCACGACCGACCTGCTCCACGACTGGGAGAAGACCGAGCCCGACCTGACGATCGGCTTCCACGAGGTCAACCGGGGCAAAGGGGCGGCGCTGCGGACCGGGTTCCAGCACGCGACCGGCCAGATCGTCATCGTCCAGGACGCCGACCTCGAGTACGACCCCAACGAGTATCCGCGCCTCATCCAGCCGATCCTCGAGGGCAAGGCCGACGTCGTCTACGGGTCGAGGTTCATCGGCGAGAGCCACCGGGTGCTCTACTTCTGGCACTCGATGGGCAATCGGTTCCTCACCGTGCTCTCGAACATGTTCACCAACCTCAACCTGACCGACATGGAGGTCTGCTACAAGGTCTTCCGCCGCGAGGTGATCCGGGGCATCCCCCTCAGGAGCGACCGGTTCGGCTTCGAGCCCGAGGTGACCGCCAAGGTCGCCCGCTTCCAGGTCCCGGCCATCGACGGCCGCCCGGCGCGGAAGTGCCGGATCTTCGAGATGCCGGTCAGCTACAACGGCCGGGACTACAAGGAAGGCAAGAAGATCGGCTGGAAGGACGGCTTCCAGGCCCTCTACTGCATCGTCCGCTACGCATACGCCGACTGAGCCGAGGATCGTCGCGAGCTTCATCCGGCCTTGCCCGGCCCGCGGGGGGCCCGGATAATCGGGTTCCGCCTCGGGCTCGATGCCAGGGCGAGTCCCCTCGGCGACCCCACCCGCCACTTTGCCGCCCCTCGCTTTCTGGACCCCGAGAACAGGACTTCATGGGCCGAGTCTGCCTGATCTTGCCGTTAGGCTCGGCCGCCGACCTGTCGAACGACCAGGTCGAGCGGTATCGGCGGGGGCTCGAGGCGTCGGGCCACTCCGTCGAGATCCGGGTCGTCCTCGATCCGACCGGGCCGTTGCCGGGAGGCCGAGGCTGGATGGCCGGGGGCTCGCCGGGCCTCTGCTCGGCCGCGATGACCGGCCTGGCGGGGGCGGAGGCCGATTGCCTGGTGATCCTCGACCCGTCCCGCGATTACGGGCCCGACGACCTCGCCCGGGTGGTCGCCGCCTCCGCCGAGGGCAAGGCCGACCTCGTGGTCGGTCGCCGCGATCGGGCCGACTTGCCGCCTTGGTGGCCTCGCGGCCCGGCCTCCCTCTCCTCGGGGCTCGTGGCGATGACGCCGGAGGTCGCGGCGGCCGTGTCGGGGTCGTTCCGGCCCGTCGGCTCGCGGTTCGCCCTCGAGCTGATCTTCCGGTCCGGGGGAAGCCGGGCCCTCGTCCCGGTCCGGGGCGGGCGCCGGGGCGGTCGAAGTCCCCTGGATCTGGACGACTTCCGCCAGCTCAAGCGGCTGGCCGACGATCGGTTCGGCAATGCGTCGCGGCTGATCCAGTTCTGCGCGGTCGGCTCCTCGGGGATGGTGATGGACCTCGGGACCTACGCGGCGTCCCAGTCCCTCCTCGCTCGGACCTGGATGGCCGGGCGGGTCGTGCCCGGCTTGGGCGTCTCGCTCGACCTGGCGGTCGCGGCGCTCCTGGCGATCGGCCTGGCGCTGACCTGGAACTTCTCGTTGAACCGCCGGCTGACCTTCAGCTATGCGCGCGAAGGGTCGATCGTCCGCCAGTTCCTGGTCTATGCCCTGAGCAACGGCCTGGGCATCCTGCTGAGCCTCTCGCTCCGGCTGGCCCTGCCGGCGCGGATCGGCTTCTTCCGCCGCCACAAGCTGGCGGCGGCGGTGATCGGGATCGTGATGGCGACCGGCTTCAGCTTCACGATGTCGCGGTGGCTCGTCTTCGGCCGTCGCCCGGGACATCGGCCCTCGCCCGCCAGGCCCGAGGCCACCGCGGCGCGCCGACTCCACGCCGGGACCGACGCCCATCCCGGGCCCGGATCGATGCGCCCACCGCTCTAGAGCAACTTCTTTTTGAGTGGACCGGTCGAGGGAAGGGGGACTGGCTCCGGCTGTACTCGGCCGGTGCCTGTCCCCCTTCCCGGCGGCGGCACGGTCGACGGGAAGTCGCTCTAACTCGAAACACCAGCAGATCCGGGCGATCCCGCGGGCGTCCGGGGCCCACGATCGGGATCGGCTCGTCAAGACGGATCAGAATGAGCCGGCGTCGATGGTCTCGCCCCCCGCTCGGGTGCCCAGGGCGAGCCACGGGGCCTGGCCGATGCCGTCCTTGATGAAGCGGACCGATCCATCCATCAGCAGCGGATTCACCTTCCCGGGGTGGGACGAGCTCGCGCCGATGAAGGTGTCGACGGCGCCGTGATCGAGGTCGCCGGGGCCCGTGGCGCAGTCGCGGCGATCGGGGGCCAGGACGTGATAATACGGGCCGCCCCGGCCGCTGTCCTGGAGCGTCCAGTATTCGCCCTTGAAGTCCCAGTTCGGCGCGGCCGACGCCCGGCAGGCGCGGTCGTCCCCGTCGGGACCACCGTCGGCGTGAGACGAGATCACATGAACGAGATTCGGCCCCGAGGAGTCCCGGCCGTCGTTCCCCTTCACCCGCTCGCCGAACGCCGCGGTATCGCTCGTGCCGTCGATCACGCCCGCCAGGGAAACCGCCGAGCCGAACGAGGCGTTCCCGCCCATCCACCAGGAGACCCCCGTGACCACGCCCCCGGAATTCGAGCGGTTGGTCAGCCGCGGCAGGATCGAGGCCGTCTGGGGCACCCGCCCGCCGCCGACCGCATCGCCGTTCACGTCGATGCTCCCCACCGGCGGCAGGACGTCGAAGGAGCTCAGGTAGTGGTGATCTTCAGCGACTCCCGTTGATCGCCACCGGGCGATCGAGCGCGGCCTGGCGTGCTTGGAAGACCACGCCCATGCTCCCCCGACCGAGCACGGAGATCCCCTCGTAGCCGGCATCCTGAAGTGCGGATACGATGTGTCGCAGGCCGGGGTTCGATCCGGTCGAGCCCTCGTCGGCCGCGCCTCCCCCGCCGGTGCCGGTCGGGCCGACATCCGGCGTCGCCCCCGCGATCGAAGATCCGGGCTCCCGGCGGGAGGGCGGGCCATCCGCCGGGTCGGGCCCCGGGGCGATCGTCCTCGCCAGGGTCACCTTGAGGACTTCGGCGACCAGCGTCCCCTCGTTGGCCTCGAGGATCTCGACCCGCCCTTCGCAAGGCGGGCAATCGGCGAGATGCTCGGCGATCCGCTCGATCTCGATCTCGTCGCACGTCCCCCGCGGGAATTCACGGAGGCGAGACTCGTAATTGATTAGCGACCCTCTTGCACTCTCCTCGGGCCGGGCTTAGGGTGATCTGCATGAACGGACCGGACCTGGCCAAGCTCGATCGCGACGCCTTGGTGGCCCTGGTCCTCAAGCAGGCCGCCACCATCGAGGTCCTCACCGCTGGGGTCGAGGAGCTGACCCGCTCCGGCAAGCCGCGGGCCGCCCCGTCCTCCAAGGGCACTCGCTCGAAGCACCCCAAGAAGCCCGCTCGCAAGCCCGGCGAGGGCACCTTCAGCCGCCGCTTGGCACCCTCGCCCGAGCAACCCTCCGAGCCCCCGATCGAGGTCAAGATCGCCGAAACCGCCTGCCTCGATCGCGGCGGCACGCTCGACCTCGAGCACTTCGAGGACGCCTCGATCACCGACCTGCCCGAAGTCCCCCGGCCTCGCGTCCGGCCCTTCCGCCTCGCCGTCGCTCGCTGCCGTGGCCGCGGCCAGCGGGCCCGGGGCCGCGATCCCCGAATCGCCACCGACCGGCGGGGCGCCACCGCCCACCGGCTCGGGCCCCGCCTGCTCGCCGCCGCCCACCACCTCCACCACGGCCTCGGCGTGCCGGTCCGCAAGCTGCCCGAGCTGCTCCGGCTGCTCACCGGCGCCGCCCCGAGCCAGGGGGCGATCACCCTCGACGCCCCGCGGAAGTCCGCCGGGGCCGTCGGGGCGAGGTATCGGGAGCTTTGCGAGTCGGTCCGCCATTCGAGCTCCGTGCACACCGACGACACCGGCCGGCGAGAGCCGGGCGTGCCGAAGTGGCCGATGAGCTTCGTCACCGACACCGCGACGGTCGATCAGGTCCGGCCCCGGCACCGCGACGAGGAGGTCCGCGAGCAGGTCCCCGCCGACCACGCCGGGGCGATGATCACCGACCGGGGCGTCAGTCACGAGGCGGCCGAGCCCTCCGGCGCGGAGCGACAGAAGTGCCTGGCCCACATCGGGCGGTCGCTCTCGGCGGCGTTGGAGAAGAAGGTCGGGCCGGCGAGATGGTCCGCCGGCGAGTTGAGGAGCCTGCTGGGGCGGGCCTCGGCGTCGTGGCACGAGCGGCGGGCCGGCCCGGTGGTGGCGGACTTCGACGCGAGGGCCGCGAAGCTGAAGATCGAGGCGTCGTGGCACCGCCGGGACCGGCCCTTGAGCGACCCGGAGGACCGGCGGCTGCTCCAGGGCCTGGGCCGGCACCACGACGCCGGTTCGCTCTTGCGATCCCTCGACGACCCCACGATCGAGCCGACGAACGACCGGGCCCAGCGGGCGTCGCGGCCGGCGGTGATCGCTCGGGAGGTGTCGCACCGCGCCAAGAGTGCGAGGGGCGGCGGCGCGTTGGAGGCGTGGAGGAGCGCCCTGGTGACGCTCTCGCGTACCGTCTCGGGGCCGGCGCCGCTCGACGCCGTCGTCGCCCTGGTCCATCCCGCCGCCCCCCAACCCGCCTGAGCCGCCTGTCGGGGCACTAATCAATGACCCTGGAGGACCAGCCCTGGCGACAACCGACCCCGGGCCCACGACCATCCAACCGTAAGTGAGCGGGAGAGTTTGACTTCAGAATTTGCCCTCCCCGCCCGATCATGACATCAGGTACAATAGGTTTCGAGCCGTTCGGGTCACAGGATCTGCCCTACCGAAGTCCTGATCAACGAAGTCCGTACCCTATGTCATGGGTAGGAACGGCTTCTCTCCAATGGTGGCCCATTCATGGTGCGTAGATATGCCGCCCTATTCCTGGTCTGCCTCCTGTCGGCCTGCCCGCTGATCTGCCGGGCAATCCAGTCGGGCGGTAATCGCGACCATTGCGAGACGAGGGGCAGCGACTCCGGTGAGCCCAAGGTTCCCCCTTCCTGCCCTGACGACGGCGTGAGTTGCATCTGTGCCGGTGCCGTCCACACGGACGACATTCGTGTTTCCGAACCGAACTTGGTCGGCTCCCTCCATCATTGGGAATGGCAAATCCCTCAACCGGGTGGGACCTTCCTGATCGCTCCCGCCATCCTCTCTGCCTCCCCGGGGTCTCCCGGCGGTCCATCCGGTTGGCATGATCCCTCGCGAGTCAGGGCCTTCCTCCAAAACTTCCGCTGCTGATCCCTCCCCTAGACCGACGCCTCCTTCCTTGAAGGAGGTGCCGCGTCCCCAATGAGACGGACCCGGTTCTCGGGCCTCCGCGATCATTCCATTCCTCCATTGCCAGCTTCGTCGGCCGATCCGGCCAGAGCGGGCACGCATCTTCACGTGAAGACTCAACTCAAGAGGACAATGATGAAGCGGATCATTCATGGGATCGCGATCGCCGTCGTCGTGACGGCCTTGGGTGGGCTTGGTCTTTCCTTGGCCCGGCCGGACCTCCTGCCCTCTTGGGCCCGCATCAGGATGCCCGCCGCCTCATCGGAGACGGCCCTCCGCTGCAAGGAGCATGGGGTTCCGGAGAAATTCTGCACGCTCTGTCACAAGGAACTCAAGTCGAGCCTGATGCTCTGCAAGGAGCACGGCGACATCCCCGAGGACATCTGCACCCTCTGCCACCCGGAGTTGGAGAAGAAATACGACATCGAGATGTGCCCGAAGGGGCACGGCATGCCCAAGCATTTTTGCACGAAATGCGGCACTCCTCCTTCGGCCTCCGCCAAGGATGCCGTCCAGGACGTCCGTCTGGCCTCGGCGGACATGGCCCGCGACATCGGGATCGAGACGGCCTCGGCTAGGCGGGAACGGGTCACCCCCAGCCTGTCCGCCAACGCCGAGGCAGCCTATGACTCTCGGCGGTACGCGGAGGTCCGTCCCCGAGTCGCCGGCTACCTCCGGGAGGTTGCCGTGGATTTGGGCCGGGCCGTCCGCAAGGGGGATGTCCTGGCGGTCGTCGATTCCGCCGAGGTGGGCTCCGCGAAGGCCCGTTATCTGACGGCCCAATCCGCCATCAAGCTCGCCCAGGACACCTACGACCGGACAAAATCCCTGGCCCGTTCCGGTTCCCTGGCCTCCCGCGCGGAGCTTGAGTCCCTGACGACGTTGAATGAGGCCCAGGCCCATTTGATGGAAGCGGAGCAGAAGCTTCGCAACCTCCTCTGGACCGACGAGGACCTTGCTAGGGTCAATGAGTCCAGGGACACGAGGGGGCTACTCAAGGTCACCGCCCCGATCGATGGGACGATCGTCGCCCTTGGGGCCGTCGTCGGAGAAGCTGTAGAGCCAACCAGCCGCTGTTTCGCCATCGCCGACACGTCCCGGATGTGGCTCTGGATCGACGTCTACGACTCGGACATTTCCTCGGTCAAGACCGGCCAGGCGGTGAAGTTCACCAGCCCAGGGACGACGGATGGGGAGCCCCCTTCATTCGCCGGGACCGTCACCTGGGTGGGGAGCGAGATCGATCCGACGACCAGGACCACACGGGTCCGGGCCGAGTTGGACCAGACCGACGGTCGGCTCCGTGCCCACCAGTTCGGGACGGCGGAGATCCAAATCGGGATGGAGCACGAGGTGGTGTTGGTCCCCAGAGGGGCGGTCCAACGTCGGGATCGGAAGGACTTGGTCTTCATCCCCCAGACAGACGGGCTTTACCGACCACTTCGGGTCGTAACCCGGGCCTCGGATCGCCGTGGTTTCGTCGAGGTCGCCATGGGACTCAAAGGCGGTGAGCAAGTCGTCACGACCGGGGCATTCCTGCTGAAGACCGAGACCATGAAGGATGCCCTTGGCGCCGGATGCACGGACGATTGAATGGTCCTCGGCCGAGAGGGTCCCGCCATGCTCAACTCCCTGATCGGGTTCAGCCTCAAGAACCGGTTCGTCGTCCTGCTGGTGACGGGCATCCTGATCGCCCTCGGGGTCCGGGCCTCCACCCGCCTGCCGCTGGACGCCTTCCCCGACACGACCCCCATCCAGATCCAGATCAATACGGTTGCACCC
>JAABUQ010007578.1_pt1 | contig 15673 bp, 11 predicted proteins | sample 5560001 | NCBI WGS metagenome assembly JAABUQ01 (sample SAMN10711888, study PRJNA513371) | rock metagenome | isolation source: Antarctica rocks | place: Antarctica: Victoria Land, Finger Mt nord | collected 2015-12-18 | reverse complement strand
ATTGGGGGCGTTCTCAACACGATGACCCAGCACACGAAGAACTGCCCACTGCCCACTGCCCACTGCCCACTTCGTAAAAGGAGACGACGTTGCTAGAAGTCAACGATTTCAACGCGATCCGCATCAGTCTGGCGTCGCCAGAGCAGATCCGCAGCTGGTCGTACGGCGAGGTGACCAAGCCGGAGACGATCAACTACCGCACGCTGCGTCCGGAGAAGGACGGCCTGTTCTGTGAGCGTATCTTCGGCCCACAGAAGGATTGGGAGTGCTACTGCGGCAAATATAAGAGGGTGCGCTATAAGGGCATCATCTGCGACAAGTGCGGCGTGGAGGTGGCGCGCGCCAAGGTGCGGCGCGAGCGGATGGGGCACATCGAGCTGGCGTCCCCGGTCAGCCACATCTGGTACTTCAAGGGCACGCCCTCGCGCCTGTCCCTGCTGCTTGACATCTCGCCGCGCAACCTGGAAAAGATCCTGTACTTTGCCCAGTACATTATCTTCGAGGTCGACGAGGACGCCCGCGCCGCCGCGCGTGAGCGCATCGGCCTGGAGGAGGCCGCGCGCATTCAGGAGTTGGAGGAGAGCCTCAAGGACCGCGTGGAAGCGGTGCGCAACGGCACGGCCCGCCTGGACGCCATCGCCGCCGCCGCCACGCGCGCGGCCGAGCGCGGCCTGCGTCGCGAGCGGCTGGACCGCGAGCACGACATCGAGCTCGACCGGGCGACGGCCGACGCCTCCGACCTGGAGACGCTGCTGCAGACGCTGGTCGGCGACGTGGCCGAGGAGGACCTCAAGCTGGGCCAGGCCCCGGACGACACGATTGTCTCCGCGGGCGAGACCATCGAGGAGAGCCATGCCCTGGACGTGAGCGCCGCGTTGACGCGCCTGATCGAGGCCATCGACGAGCGCTACAACCAGGAGGCGGCTGTCATCCAGCTGGAGGCCGACCAGGAGCAGGACCTGCAGTCCGAGGCGCCCACCGAGGGTGAAGGGCGCGCCACCGAGGCCGAAGTCACGGGCCTGCGCATCGAGACGCAAAAGACGGTCGACGCCGTGCGGGGCGAGGCGCAGCGCAAGCGCGAGGACCTCGACGCGATCAAGCTGTTCGACCTGCCCTCGGAGGGGCGCGTGCGCGAGCTGCTGGAGACCTTCCCCGGCGTGTTCAAGGCGGGGATGGGCGCGGAATCGCTGCGCACCATCATCCAGAACCTGAGCCTGGACACGCTGGCGCAGCAGCAGCGCGACGACATCCACAACAACCACGCCAGCTCGATGCGCCGCAAGAAGGCCACCAAGCGCCTGCGCGTGATCGAGGCCTTCCGCAAGAACGGCCCCAAGCCGGAGTGGATGATCCTATCGGTGCTGCCGGTGATCCCGCCCGACCTGCGGCCCATGGTGCAGCTGGACGGCGGGCGCTTCGCGACGAGCGACCTCAACGACCTCTACCGGCGCGTGATCAACCGCAACAACCGGTTGAAGCGGCTGCTGGAGCTCAACGCGCCCGAGATCATCGTGCGCAACGAGAAGCGCATGCTGCAGGAAGCCTGCGACGCGCTGATCGACAACGGACGGCGGGGGCGGGCGGTGTCGGGCAGCGGCAACCACAAGCTCAAGAGCCTGTCGGACATGCTGAAGGGCAAGCAGGGGCGGTTCCGCCAGAACCTGCTGGGCAAGCGCGTCGACTACTCCGGCCGCTCGGTGATCGTGGTCGGCCCTGAGTTGAAGCTGCACCAGTGCGGGCTGCCCAAGCGCATGGCGCTGGAGCTGTTCAAGCCCTTCGTGATGCGCAAGCTGGTGGACCGCAACTTCGCGCACAACATCCGCTCAGCCAAGCGCGTCATCGAGCGCGTGCGCCCCGAGGTGTGGGACGTGCTGGAAGAGGTGATCAAGGACCACCCGGTGCTGCTGAACCGCGCCCCCACGCTGCACCGGCTGGGCATCCAGGCCTTCGAGGTGGTGCTGATCGAGGGCAGCGCCATCCAGATCCACCCGCTGGTGTGCCAGGCCTTCAACGCCGACTTCGACGGCGACCAGATGGCGGTGCACGTGCCGCTGTCGCGCGCGGCGCAGCTGGAGGCCAAGACGCTGATGCTCTCGTCGCGCAACCTGCTCTCGCCGGCCAACGGCGAGCCGATGGTGGCGCCGACGAAGGACATGGTGCTTGGCTGCTACTACCTGACCTGCCACATTGAATCGGATCAGGACGACACCAGGGTCTACGGCGACTTCGAGGAAGCGGTGCAGGACTACGAGGCCGGCCGCGTGAAGCTGCACACCTACGTGCACGTCATGATCCCGCGGCGCGAGTTGGCGCGGCAGGAGGGTCAGGAGTGGATCGACACGCCCGTCGGCCGCTTCAAGACCAGCGACGTGGTCAATGTTCCCAACAGCCGCGCGCGCGGCGTGCGCGTGACACCCGGACGCATCATCTTCAACCAGTCCCTGCCTGCGGCGCTGCCCTTCAAGAACGACACGCTGGACAAGGGCAAGCTGAAGGACGTGATCGGCGAGGTGTACCACATCTTCGGCCCCGCCAAGACGGCGGGAGTGGCCGACGACATCAAGCGCATGGGCTTCACCTACGCCACCAAGTCGGGCACCACGATGGCCATCAGCGACGTGACGATCCCGACGGCGAAGACGGAGATCCTGGCGCAGACGCAGAAGGAAGTGGACGAGATCGACCGCCAGTTCCGGCGGGGGCTGATCACGGCCCAGGAGCAATACGAGGCGCGCATCCGGCGCTGGACCGAGGCCAAGGACCGCGTGACCAAGGCGGTGACCGAGTCGCTCGACAAGAACGGCCCGATCTACGTGATGGCCACCTCGGGCGCGGCCAAAGGGCAGTTCACGCAGGTCAGCCAGATCGCGGGCATGCGCGGGTTGATGGCCGACCCGTCGGGGCACGTCATCGACCTGCCGATCCGCTCCAACTTCCGTGAAGGCCTGACCATGCTGGAGTACTTCATCTCCACGCACGGGGCGCGCAAGGGCCTGGCCGACACGGCGCTGCGCACGGCGGAGTCGGGCTACCTGACGCGACGCCTGATCGACGTGGGGCAGGACGTGATCGTCTACGACGACGACTGCGGGACGGAGGCGGGCATCCTGATCGGGGCGGAGGAGGCCAACAAGGCCAAGCCGAACGAGTTCCGGGAGCGCATCACCGGCCGCCGGCTGGCCGATCCGTTCGTGGACGAGGAGACCGGCGAGGTGATCCTGGGGCGCAACGACGAGATCAGCGAGGCGCTGAGCCGGACGATCCAGGATACGCTCAAGGCGGGCCGCTCCTACGGCGTGCGGGTGCGCTCGGTGCTGACCTGCGTGTCGAAGCGGGGGGTGTGCCAGTTGTGCTACGGCTGGAGCATGTCGTCGCGGCACATGGTGATGCGCGGCGAGGCGGTGGGCATCATCGCCGCCGAGTCGATCGGCGAGCCCGGCACGCAGTTGACGATGCGCACGTTCCACTCCGGCGGCATCGCCGGCGAGGACATCACGCAGGGCCTGCCGCGCGTCGAGGAACTGTTCGAGGCGCGCGTGCCGAAGGAGCGGGCGGTCATCTCGGAGATCGATGGAAAGGTCGAGATCCAGCGCGGCGACAACGAGACGCACGTCTTTGTGACGGCGGCGCAGGAGTTTACCGAGCCGTACGTGTTGCCCGCGGGCTACGAGGCCGCCGTGGCCAACGGCGCGCAGGCCGCCGCCGGCGAGGCGCTGGCGTTGCCAACGTCCCGGACCGCCGAAGGACGCGTCACCGAGGGTGAGGGCCTGCTGGCGCGCAAGGCCGGGACGGTCAATCTGGAGGGCAACCGTCTGATCGTGACCTACCAGGACGTCGACCGCCGAGACTACACGGTCCCCAACACGGCCCGCATCAAGGTGATGGCGGGGCAGGAGGTCCACGCGGGCGACATGCTGACCGAAGGGTCGCAGAACCCGGACGACATCCTGAACGTGCTCGGTCCGCAAGCGGTGCAGAAGTACCTGGTGGACGAGGTACAGCGCGTCTACCGGTCGCAGGGCGTGGGCATCAACGACAAGCACATCGAGGTGATCGTGCGGCAGATGCTGCGCAAGGTGCGCGTGGAGACGCCGGGCGACACCGAGCTGCTGCCGGGCGAGTTGATCGACCGCTTCGCCATCGACGAGGTCAACCGCTCCGTCCTGGCGCAGGACGGCGAACCGGCCACGGCCAAGACGGTGCTCCTGGGCGTGACGAAGGCCAGCCTGAACACGGAGTCGTTCCTGGCGGCGGCCTCCTTCCAGGAGACCACGCGTGTCTTGACGGACGCGGCGATCTCCGGGAAGAAGGACCGGCTGGCGGGCCTGAAGGAGAACGTGATCATCGGCAAGCTGATCCCGGCCGGCTCGGGCATGTTCGCGCGTTCGCGGCGGCCCGACCCGGTAGCGGCTTTCCTGGGCGGCCAGGGCCCCGAGGACGGCGGGGCGGCCCTGGAGGACGGCGACGCCAGCGCCTTCGCCGAGGAGGAAGTCGGCAGCGCCGCGGCCCTCTTGGGCGCGGGCGACGCCGACCTCTTCCAGCCCGTGGAACCCGGCTCCGGCGGGGAGTAAGCGTCCATCTAGCATCTAATCCGCAAGGGTTCGGCTGTAGAGAGGGGAGAGGATAGACCATCAAGTCTATCCTCTCCCCTCTCTGTATGCTGGCTTCGCGGTTGACCCGTCGCCACGCAGGCCTGGGGACTTACCCGTCGTCGCTGCCTCCTTTCATCTGCTGCATCGACAGGAGGGCGGCGGATGCCGTCCCGATGGTCGCGATGGGGATATACAGCTTGTCGGGAATGGCGTCAAAGCTGATAAAGCCAAAGTCTTTGTAGAAGAGGACAGCATGCTCGTCGATAGCGTCCACCACGACGACAACCGCGCCCAGTTGCGTCTGCTGGATCGACACGCATCGTTGTAGAGCGTCACGCAAAAGCCATCGCCCCACCTCGGTACCTCGAAACGCCAGGTCGCGCGCCAGTTGGCCAATCAGGATGGCGGACTGCAGGTCGTAACGCGGCAATCCCTTGGCGAGGTGTTCAGGCAAGCTCACCGTCTCGACGGACGTGACGCTCAGTGTGTAAAACCCCGCGACCTTATCGGTCGGGATATGCCGCATGATGTAGACGCGCGTGCCGCCACTCTGGTGCTGCTGGCGCGCCAGCTTGTGCATATAGCCGTCGAGTTGGGGATTGCCGCACGAGAAAGCCGCTCGTTTGTGTGCTTTCACGAGCGGCTCGACAATAAACTCGGCGATGTCCACCTTATATGTCGCCCTGGGCGACGCGGGGCTCGGTGAACAACGCGCGCAGGGCCTCGTTTGGCTGCGGCGGATTAACGATCGCTGTGGCGAAGGCCATACTATCCTCAGCGGTCAGGGTGATCACACGATGCTCACGGATCAGCGCCTCGGCTCGCTCGCGGGAGCTATTGACCATGAAGTCGGACACCGAAAGGCCGCACAAATCCGCCGCCTGCTCGATGACCTGTTTTACCGGCGTCGTCAGGCGTGCCTGCACCCGCTCGCTGCGCAGCCGACGTTGCCGTGCCCTGACCGTCGTTTTGACCGTCGTCATCATCACATTGCTCCTCTGCTCTCCGTACACGACCTGAATAATTTATAATGTAGCCAGTGTGGCTCCGCTAGTCAAGTTGTGTACGTGGCAAATACGTTCGCTGGGGAAAGTTTGGTTTACTCCGTCAGGATGGCCACCCCCTTCGCCGGCAAGGTCAACTGCTCCTCGTGGCGCTGATCCGTCAAGAGATCGCGCATCGGTGTTGGTAGCGGGATCGAGACCGGCGCATCGGTGTGGTTGAGCAGGAAGGTGTAGGCGCGGTGGCCGTCCGCATCGCCGACGCCATCCGCACTACCTGCACGGAGGGTGACCTCAACGTTGGGAGGGGCGTCGAGCGGGGCCGCGATGCCCCTGTCGTCCAGCAGGCGTCCCACCAGCGCGCTCACCAACTCCGGCGCGGGCCGCGTGGCCACGTAGAGCGCGCGTCCCGCGCCCAGACGGTGCTCTGTGATAGCCGGGCGGCCGGCGTAGAAGTCCTCGCCGTAGGCGGCCAGCGCGGTCGCGCCCTCCAGATGCAACAGGTCGCACCACAGGTCGCAGGGGTAGACTCCCGGCGGTAGCGCCCCGCCCATGGGCACGACGACCGTATTATGCATGTCGGGCGTCAGCGGATCGAACTCCTCGACCCAGAGGCCCAGCGCCCGCCGCAGCGGACCCGGATAACCGCCCAGCCAGGCGCAGTCCGTCTCGTCGACGACGCCGCTGAAGTAGGTGGTCAGGAACGTCCCGCCCCCCTCGACGTAGCGCTCGACCGCCGCGCCCTGCTCGGCCGTGACCATGTTGAGCAGCGGGGCCAGCACGAGGTCGTAGCCCTGGAGGTCGCGGTCCGGCGGGATGACGTCCACGGCGATATTGCGCTCCCACAGGGCGCGGTAGTAGCGCTGCGCCTCGTCGAGGTACCGTAGGGCCGAGCTGGGGCCGGGCCGAAACTCAACGTTCCACCAGTTGGGCCAGGAGAACATCAGAGCCGCGCGCGCCGGTAGGCGCGTGCCCAGGATGCCGTCGCCCAGCCCCTTTAGTTCGGCGCCCAATGCGGCCGCCTCGCGGAAGACGCGCGTGTCGTCGCGGCCAGAATGAGCCACTATGGCGCCGTGGTACTTCTCGAAGGAGCCGCGTGACTGCCGCCACTGGAAGAACATCACGGCGTCGGAGCCGCGCGCCAGCGCCTGGTAGGACTGCAGGCGCATCACGCCGGGCCGCTTGAGCGGGTTGTACGGCGCCCACTGCACCTGGCTGGGCGTCTGTTCCATCAGCAGCCACGACTGGCCCCCCTTCAGCCCACGCATCAGGTCATGCCGGAAGGCCACCACCGAGGGATGCTCGCCCGGCTGCGGATAGGAGTCCCACGAGATCACGTCGACGTGCGGCGCCCAGGCGAAGTAGTCGAGCGGCTTGAAGGTACCCATCATATTGGTCGTGATCGGCACGCCCGGCGTCACCGCGCGTAGCGCCTCGGCCTCGCCCTGGTAGCACTCCAGTTGCATGTCCGACATGAAGCGGCGGTAATCCAGCGCCAGGCCCTGCACGCTGCGCTCACCGAAGAGACTGGGCGGCTCGACCTGCGCCCAATTCGTGTAGGTGTGGCTCCAGAAGGCGGTACTCCAGCGCCGATTCAGTTCATCGAGGGAGCCGTAGCGGGCGCGCAGCCAGTCGCGGAAGCGAGCGGCGCACCGCTCGCAGATGCAAGGCTCTCCGTTGTCGCCCGCGCCGCCCGTGTACTCGTTGCTGACGTGCCACAAGAGCAGGGCGGGATGGTCACGGTAACGCTCGGCCAGTCGCCGGGACAGACCCACTGACAGCCGCCGAAAGTCCGGGCTGGTCGGACAATAGTTCTGGCGCAGGCCCTGCCCACGCTGCAGACCGTCCGGCCCCACGGGCAGCGCGTCGGGGTAGGCCGCCGAGAGCCAGGCCGGCTGCGCGGCGGTCCCCGTGGCCAGGCAGACACGCACGCCATCCTCGTGCAGCAGGTCCAGCACGCGGTCCAGCCAATCGAAGGTGTAGGTGTACTCGTCGGGCTGCAGGGCAACCCAGGCGAAGACGCCGACGGTGGCCACGTTGACGCCAGCCTCGCGCATCAGGCGCAGGTCGTCCCGCCACACCGTCTCGTCGTCGTAGCCGAAGGCGGGCGTCCACTGCTCGGGATTATAGTCGCCGCCGAAGAGAAACGCCGGCAGCCGTCGCTCAAGATCGCTCATCGAAACTCCTGTCACCCTATCCCGTCACTCGTCACGCGGGCGTATGCAATACGTCCCTACGCTCCACTCGTCACTAGCCACTAGCCACTAGCCACTAGCCACTAGCCACTAGCCACTAGCCACTAGCCACTAGCCACTAGCCACTAGCCACTAGCCACTAGCCACTAGCCACTAGCCACTAGCCACTAACCACTCGTGTTACTTCACGCCGCCCGCCGTGAGGCCGCTGCGCCAGTAGCGCTGCAGGAACAGGAAGCCAAGCACCAGCGGGATCACCGAGATCAGCGAGCCGGTGACCACCAGGTTGTAGAGGATCTGCTGGCTCGAGCCGGCGGTGGTGAACCAGGTTTGCAGGCCCACTGTGACGGGGTAGAGGCTGGAATCGCTCAGCATCACCAGCGGCAGGAAGTAGTTCGTCCACACTGCCACCAACTGGAACAGGAACACCGTCACCAGCGCCGGGGACATGATGCGCACGGCCACGGTGGCGAAGGTGCGGAACTCGCCGGCCCCGTCGAGGCGCGCGGCCTCCAGCAGGTCGTCGGGCACCGAGCCCGCAGCGTAGACGCGCGAGAGGTAGACCCCGAACGGGCTGACGATGCTCGGCAGCAGCACGGACCAATAGGTGTTGGTCAGGTTCCAGGTGCTCATCAGCAGGTAGAGCGGCAGCACCAGGGCGGTCGAGGGTACCAGGATGGCGCCAAGGATGATGGAGAAGATCAGGTTGCGGCCGCGGAAGGTAAACTTGGCCAGCGCGTAGCCGGCCATCGACGAGAGCACGGTGCCCACGATGGCGGCGACGCCGGCGTAGAGCACAGTGTTGAGCAGCCAGCGCACGAAGATGCCGTTGTCCTGGGTGGCGAGATCGTGCAGGTTAGCGCCGAGGTCGAAGCGCCCCGAGAACCACAGCCCGAAGGTGCTCAGGAGGTCGTCGCGGTTTTTGGTCGCGGCGATGATCAGCCAGTAGAGCGGCAGCAGGAAGTAGACGGTGGCCAGGAGCATCACGGCCATGCCCAGCACATTGGGCAGGCCGACGCGCCGGCGCGTGATGGTGGCGTGCGTGTCGCGCGTGGAGGCCGCGTCGAGGGTCGTCGGAACGAGCGCCATGGTCTTACACCCCCGATTGTCGCTGCGTCAGGCGCAGGAAGCCGAACGAGAAGACGAACGTGACCACGGCCAGCACCACGGCCAGGGTCGCGGCGTAGTAGTAGTTGTTGTTATTGAAGGCCTGGTTGTAGGCGTAGACGTTGGGCATGTACGAACTGGAGATGTTGTTGCTGATGCCGGACAGGATCTGCGGCTCGGTGAACGTCTGCAGCGTGCCGATAATGGACAGCACGCAGGTCAGCACCAGGGCCGGCGCTACCATGGGGATCTTGATGTGGCGGGCCACGCCGAGGCCGGTGCAGCCGTCCATGCGCGCCGCCTCGTAGATCTCGCCGGGGATCGCTTGCAGGGCGGCGAAGACGATGATCATGTTGTAGCCCATCCACTCCCAGGTCACGATGTTGGCGATGGACCACAGGATGGTGTCCTGGCCCAGGAAGTCGAAGGAGCGCAGCCCGACGCCGCGGATGGCGGCGACCACGGGGCTGAACTGCGGGTCATAGAGGAAGGTCCAGAGCAGCGCGCCGACCACGCCGGGGATGGCATAGGGCACGAAGAAGGCCAGGCGGAAGAAGTTCTTGAAGCGCACCGCCGCGGAGTCCATCAGCAGAGCCAGGATCAGCGCGCCGCCCAGCATCACGGGCACCTGCACCACGCCGTAGAGCAGCACGCGCCCCACGCCGGCGTAAAAGGCGCTGTCCTGGAACGCGTCGCCGTAGTTGCCCAGGCCGTTGAAGGCCGTCACCGGCGGCCCACCCAGCCCAAGCCCGCTGCGCTGAGCATGGTAGAGGCTCTGGATGATGGCGTAGGCGATGGGCACGAGGAAAAACAGGACGAACAGCACCCCGAAGGGCAGGATAAACAGATAGGGGGTGGCCCGACCACGACCCAGGCGCCGACCTCGTGGGCGGCGGTCCGTCGCGGACGAGGCGCGCGGCGCGGCGCCAACAGCCATAGCTCTATACTCCTTTCCCTTGTTTCCCCTGGTTCCCCCTCTCCCACGGTAGGGAGAGGGGGTCGGGGGGTGAGGGTTGCTCCCCTCTCCCGCGCGCGGGAGAGGGGTCGGGGGTGAGGGTTGCTCGGGGGGTGAGGGCCGCTACTGCTGGACGGTGAAGCCCAGCTTCTGCATGTGCGAGACGGTGCTCTGCTGGAGCTGGTTCAGCGCCTGCGGGAGCGTGATCTTACCGTTGACGGCGTTGCTGAAGTCGTCGCTCATGTCGGCGAAGACCTGATCCATGGTCGGACCCCACTGGAAGTTGACGTCCACCTTGGCCGAGGCGGCGTTGAAGACCTGGTTGATCTTCTGACCGCCGTAGAACGCGACCGGCTGCACCACGGCCGGCTGGTCGAGGCCGGCCTTGAGGGCGGGGTAGAGCGCGGCGCCCTTGAGCGGGTCGATCATGTTGGTGACGCTGTGCAGGTTGCTGTTGAGGAACGCCGCGAACTCGGACGCCTCCTTGGGGTGCTTGGTGCTCTTGAACACGACCGTGGTCGAGCCGCCCCAGTTGCCGTAGACGGTCTGGCCCGCGGTCCACTGCGGCATCGGGGCCACGCGCCAGTCGCCGGAGGTGCCGGTGGCGCTGTTGATGATGGTGTTGGCGCCCCACACGGCGGAGATCCAGGTGGCCGCGCCGCCCGTCTGCAGGTCGTGGTTCCAGGACTGCTCGAAGTCGGGCTCGGTGCGCACGAGCTTCTGGGAGAGCAGGTTCTGCCAGTACTGGGCCACGGCCGTGGCGTTGGGGTCGTTGATGGCCACCTTCCAGGCGTTGCCGTTGATGCGGAACAGGCGCGCGCCGCGCTGCCACAAGAGGCCAATGAACCAGCCGGCGTCCTTGGGCGGGAAGTCGGTGATGTAGAGGCTGGGGTTGGCCTTGTGCAGCGTGGCAGCGGCGGCGGCGTACTGCGCCCACGTCGTCGGCACGGCGATGTTGTACTTCTTGAACAGGTCGGCGCGGTAGTACATGGCCATGGGACCGCTGTCCTGCGGGATGGCGTAGACGGCGTTGCCCAGCGTGGACTGGCTCCAGGTCCAGGGCACGAACTGGTTCTTGTAAGCGGCGGCGCCGTAGGGGGCCATGTCCACGAGGCCGCCGGTGGCCTCGAAGGTGGGCAGGAACTGGTACTCCACCTGACCGAGGTCGGGCGCGTTGTTGGCCTTCAGCGCGGCGAACATCTTGGCGTAGGTGCCCAGGTTGCCGGCCACGACCTTGTTCCAGGTCACGTGGATGCCGGGGTGGGTGGAGTTGAAGAGGTCGACCGAGGTGTTGAGGTTGGGCACCCAGGACCAGAAGGTGAGGTTGACGATGGCGCGTGGCTGCTGTGCCCGCGCGCCCTGCGGTGCGGCGCCCGCCACGGCCACCCCGGCGATGACCAGGGCGGCGACGAGGCTGCGCGTCCAGCGCAGCCGGGAAGAATGACCCATGGTGGAATACTCCTTCGTATCGTATAGACGTCTCATGAAACGTTGCCAGTTGCCAGTTGCCAGTTGCCAGTTGCCAGTTGCCAGTTGCCAGTTGCCAGTTGCCAGTTGCCAGTTGGAGCGTATTGCTGATGCCCGCGCGATCGGTAGGGCAGGCGCATTGCATACACCCCCGGTTGCCAGTTCTCGGTTCTCGGCTAGGCCTACCTTCCTCCTTTCACTCAGCGTCCGCAGGCGTCGTGGGGGCCGCCGTGGAGCGGCGCTCGACCAGGTGCGGGAGCAGGGTCAGCCGGGTGGGCATCGCGTCGCCCTCAATGCGGCGCAACAAGATGCCCATGGCCCTGGCCGCCAACTCCTGCTTGGGAATAGCGATGGTGGTCAGCGTCGGGCGAACGTGCGCGCCGAGCGCGATGTCGTCGAACCCGATCACGGAGAGGTCGCCGGGCACGTGTAGGCCCGCGTCGAGCGCGGCCTCCGTCGCCCCGAGCGCCATGATATCGTTTGTCACAAAGAGCGCGGTGGGCCGCCCTGGCCGCGCGATCAACGCCCGCGCCGCCCGGTAGCCGCTCTCCAGAGTCCCGTCGCCGAAGCACACCTCATCGTCGCGGAGAGCGACGGCGCCCGCCGCCAACGCGGCGCGGAACCCATCCAGACGGCAGGTGTGCGAGGGACTGTGCGTGCCCGCGGCCGTCTCCTGGACGACGACGGCAACGCGGCGATGCCCCAGGTCCAGCAGGTGACGCGCCGCCAGCTCGCCGCCGTGGCGGAAGTCGACGTCGACGCCGGGGAAGAGGGGATCGTGCTCCACCTCGACCCAGTTGCAGAGCACCACGGGCAGGCCGCGCGCGGCCACGGCGCGCACATCGCAGAGCCGCACCCCGCCAGCCATGGCCAGGACCCCATCGACGCGGCGCCCCGAGAGCGAGTCCAGGTGGGCGCGCCCACGCACAGCGTCGTCGCGCGTGTTGCAGAGCAGCAGGTGATAACCTTGTTCCCCGGCGATGCGCTCGACCTCCAGGGCGATTTCAGGGTAGAAAGGGTTTGCAATGTTGGGCAACAGGAGGGCCAGGGTCGAACTGCGCCGGTGAGCCAGGCCGCGCGCCACCAGGTTGGGACGGTAGTCGAGGTCCTCGATGGCCCGTTCGACGCGGACACGGGTTTGCGCGCCCACGGAGCCCTTGCCTCGCACCACGTTTGAGACCGTCGCGGCCGTCACCCCGGCCCGCCGCGCCACGTCGTAGATCGTCGCCGCCACCTGGCCATCACCCTTCCGGTTAAGCGGTTAACCTGCCTGGATAGACTGTAGCATCTATCCGGTGTGTCTGTCAATAGAGGAGGGCCGCGCCCCTAATCTGTATTCTGTTGACAGCGCAGAATGATCGCGGTACAATTGCCTCCGTGGTGACGGTCATACCCATCGCCGTGACCTTCTACTCATCCTTCAAGTCCAACACGGACTTTTTCTATAACACCTGGAGCTTGCCGACGGTCTGGCACGTCGATAACTACGTCGATGCCTGGATGCGTGGCAATATGGGCCGCTACTTTATCAACAGCATCGTGGTCACGACGGGCGGGGTCGCGGTCAACCTGCTGGGCGCCACGCCGCTGGCCTACGCCCTGGCCCGTTATCGGTTCCGCCTCAATGGCGTCGTCTTTTTCTTCGTGGTTGGCGGATTGATCGCCCCCACGCAGCTCGTGGGCATCTCCCTCCTGCAATGGGTCAAGGCGTTAGGACTCTTCAATACCTACTGGTCACTGATCTTGCCCTACGCCGCCTTCGGCATGCCGGTGGCCACCCTGATCTTGACGGGGTTTTTCCGGCAACTGCCGCGCGAGTTGGAAGACGCCGGCTACATCGACGGGGCCAACTCCTGGCAAGTCTTTCTGCTGATCCTGCTGCCGCTGATCCGGCCGGCGGTCGCCACCGTGGTCATCTTCAACGGCATTGGCATCTGGAACGACTTCTTTCTGCCGCTGGTGCTGGCCTACTCGCCGGACATCCAGACCTTGCCCCTGGGGCTCTACACCCTGTTTGGCGCCTATTCAACAAACTGGGGCACCGTGTTCGCCGCCGTGATGATCGCCTCCGTGCCCGCGATGGTCGCGTACTTCTTCCTGACCAAACAGTTCATCGCCGGCCTGAGCGCGGGCGCGGTCAAAGGATAAGCCGCATGAAGATCACCCGACTGGAGAGCCTCTTCGTCCGGCCCCGCTGGCACTTCCTAAAGATGCATACCGACGAGGGGATCGTCGGGCTGGGCGAGCCGATCGTGGAGGGACGGGCGCGCACCGTGGCCACGGCGGTGCGTGAACTGGAAGAGTATCTCGTCGGCCAGGACCCGCGCCGCATCGAGCACCACTGGCAGGTGATGTATCGGGGCGCCTTTTATCGCGGCGGCCCGGTGCTGGTGAGCGCGATCAGCGGCGGCGAGCAGGCGATGTGGGACATCCTCGGCAAGTCCCTTGGTGTCCCGATCTATCAACTGCTGGGCGGCGCCTGCCGCGAGCGAATCCGCGTCTACGCTCACTGCGACGGCGCGGCGCCGGACGAGGCGGCGTGCGCCGCGCGCGCGCGGGTGGACGAGGGCTTCACCGCGCTGAAGACCGGGATCGAGGCGCCCGTGCGCATCGTGGACACCAAGGCCTATATCGACCGCCAGGTGGCGCGCATCCAGGCCATGCGCGAGGCCATCCCCGGCGAGGTCGATCTGGCCGTGGACTTCCACGGACGCGTAGGCCCGGCCATGGCCATTCGGCTGGCGCAGGCGCTCTCCGACCGCCACCTGCTGTTCATCGAGGAGCCGGTGTTGCCCGAGAACGTGGACGCGCTGGTGACCGTGGCCCGCGCGACCACGATCCCCATCGCTACCGGCGAGCGCCTCTTCACCCGCTGGGGGTTCCGCGAGGTGCTGGAGAAGCAGGCGGCGGCGATCGTGCAACCCGACCTCTGCCACGCGAGCGGCATCGGCGAGGTGCGCAAGATCGCCGCCATGGCCGAGGTGTATTACGCCGCGGTAGCGCCGCACAACCCGCTTGGTCCCATCTCGCTGGCGGCGGGGTTACAGATCGACGCCTGCATCCCCAATTTCCTCTGCCAGGAGCAGGTCTCGCTCGGCGAGGGCTATATCAAGCGTCCCTTCGTGGTGCGCGACGGCTACATCGACCTGCCGACGGGCGCCGGCCTGGGGATTGAGCTGGACGACGAGGCCATTGCCGGCCAGCTCTACGATGGGAGTTGGCAGACCCCGGTCCTCTGCCACGATGATGACGGCTCGTTCGGCGAGTGGTGACCGTCCCGCACAGCTACAGCCTTGTCGTTACCTGCATGTCGCCGGGCCGCGGCCAGAGCCCCCGCCCACCAACCCCGCGTGCGAGATGATGTCGTGCGGCGCGCGGAACGGCCGCTGCCGCACCAGCGGCGTCTCCGGCGGCAAGAGCCCCGCCACCGAGTAGACCTTGGTCGCCTCCAGCGCCTCCTCGATGTCCATCGCCGGCAGGATCGAGGGCAGCGCCCGCGCCAGGAGGGTCTTGCCCGAGCCCGGCGGCCCCGCCATCAAGACGTTATGTCCGCCCACCGCCGCCACCTCCAGCGCACGCTTGACGTGCTCCTGCCCGCGCACGTCGGCGAAGTCGGTCGGGTAGGTCGGCGTGGACGCGTCGAGCAGGTCCGCGGCGGCCGGCGCGGGCGGGATGATGGCCTCGCCGCGCAGGTGGGCCACCAAACCGGTCAGGGTAGTGACGGGGATGACCTCGACCTCGCGGATGAGGGCCGCCTCCAGCGCGTTGACGGCAGGGACGTAGACGGTGGGGATGCCGCGTTCGCGGGCCAGGGACACCATGGGCAGGATGCCGGTGGTGTGGCGCAGGGCGCCGTCGAGGCCGAGCTCGCCCAGGAAGAGGTGCCGCGCGGGGTCGAGCGCGACCTGCTCGCTGGCCGCCAGCAGCGCCACCGCTATCGGCAAATCGTAGCTCGGTTCATGTGTGGAACACGCATGATGTTGCTCTGTCGGCTACAACAACAGGTAGACCAGGCTACTCCCATGAGTAGCCGGCCTAAAGGGGTCCTATGGGTACAAGGTTTAGCGGGGATTTAGGGCGTTACATTCCCATGCGGCGCATCACGGTCAACCTGGCGCCAGCCGACCTCCGCAAGGAGGGTCCTACTTATAGTGGAGTCTACCCATAGCCTCCCGGTCAACGCGATTAAGGGGGGCTCTGTGCCCTGCAACAAGCGTTTGAGCTATGTTATCGAGGGCGGGTACCACCCCACTCAACCGTGGAAGAGGGTCGCACGTGACAGGAACGGGTCGCACGTGGCAGGCTGACGCTCGTCGTGTCTTGCTCACACGGCCAGGAGCGCACGCCACATGGACC
>JAABUQ010007577.1_pt1 | contig 15674 bp, 13 predicted proteins | sample 5560001 | NCBI WGS metagenome assembly JAABUQ01 (sample SAMN10711888, study PRJNA513371) | rock metagenome | isolation source: Antarctica rocks | place: Antarctica: Victoria Land, Finger Mt nord | collected 2015-12-18 | reverse complement strand
GAGACATAGGCACCGTCCTCGGCGACGATCAACGTGCGCTCGAACTGGCCGGTGTTCTGGGCATTGATGCGGAAGTAGGTGGACAGCTCCATCGGGCAGCGCACGCCCTTGGGGATGAACACGAAGCTGCCGTCGGTAAACACCGCCGAGTTCAGCGCCGCAAAGTAGTTGTCGCCGGCCGGGACCACGCTGCCGAGGTATTGCTTGACCAAGTCGGGATGCTCGCGCACCGCCTCGCTGATCGGGCAGAAGATCACGCCGGCCTTGGTCAGCGCCGCCTTGAAGGTGGTGGCGACCGAGACGCTGTCGAACACCGCGTCGACGGCGATCTGGCGCTCCGGCAGCTCGCCCTCGGGCAGTTCCACGCCGGCGAGGATGGCACGCTCCTTCAGCGGGATGCCGAGCTTCTCGTACATCGCCAGCAACTCGGGATCGACCTCGTCAAGCGACTTCGGCCCAGGCTTCTTCTTCGGCGCCGCATAGTAGTGCAGGTCCTGGTAGTCGATTGCCGCGTGGGTGACGCCGGCCCAGTTCGGCTCTTCCATCGTCAGCCAGTGCGCGTACGCCTTGAGCCGCCATTCCAGCAGCCAGGCCGGCTCGTCCTTGCGGGCCGAGATCAGGCGGATAATGTCTTCGTTCAGCCCCTTGGGGGCCATGTCCATCTCGATGTCGGTCGAGAAGCCCCACTTATAGCCGGATTGCGTGAGCGACTGGACGGTGTCGAGAGTTTCGGCGACGGCGGCCATTTCTATTCCTTTACTCGGCAGGCGCGGTTGGCCGCGCCGGTGCGATAGGCACCCGGAAAGCGGGCGGCACCGACGCAGTAGACAATTCGGCGAGGCTTATTGAACCCAGCGCGCCACGGATGGCATCGTTCACCACCTCCCACCGGCCGCGCACGGCGCATATGCCTTGCACCTCGCACTCGGTGGACGAACCCTCGACGCAGGCGGTCAACGCAATCGGGCCGTCGATGGCGGCGATCACGTCGGCGACCGAAATGGCGGCCAGCGGTTGCGACAGCCGGTAGCCGCCGCGCGCGCCTCGCTGCGAAGTCACCATGTCGGCGGCGGCCAGGATCTTCAGCACCTTGGCCACCGTCGGCTCCGGCACGCCGGTGATGGCGGACAGCCCCGGCGAGGTCTGCACATGGTCGGACTGCGCCAGGCGGAGCAGCACGACGACGGCATAATCGGTCAGTTTCGACAGCCTCAACATCGTACCAATGCTCGTTTCGACAAAGAAGACCGTAGCAGTCCTCTATGAAAGGGAGATGGCCCGTAGCGACGACGGCGTCAAGGCTGCGGACTCTTTCACGACATATGTATGCAGGCGCATCTGGCCATCCACGCCGATCTCGCGATAGACGCCCTGGATTTCGGTCTCGAAGCCCGGGAAGCGGTTGGCGGCGCGCTCGAAGGTCAGCAGATAGTCAATCATCGGCTGCGCGCGGGCATCCAGCCGCTCGCCGGGGATGATGGCGGCGATGCCGGGTGGATAGACCACCCACAGCGTCGTGGCGATGCGGCCCTGCAACTCGCCGATCGGCAGGTAGTCCACCTGGTTGCGCACCAGGTGCTGCATCGCCTTTTGCGCCGGCATCGCCAGCGGCGGGAAGTGCTCGGCGCGGAACTGGGCGGACTGCAGTTGGCTGGTGCCGGCGTCGCGGTACAGCGCGTGCATCTGCTGGCACAGGTCGCGCAGGCCGACGCCGGCGTAGTGCTTCGGACGCTTGGCGGTGAACTCCGGCATGGCGTCTTCCATGGCCACGTTGTCGTCGTGCAGGCGTTTGAAGAACACCAGCGCCGACAGCAGGTTACCGGCCTTGCTGCTTTCCACGCCGGGAGTCAGCAGGAACAGGATGGAGTTGAGGTCGTTCTTTTCCGGCACGATGCGGTTCTCGCGCAGATAGGTGGCGAGGATCGGCGCCGGGATGCCGTGCTCCTCGTAACCGCCGGTGAGGCGGTCGAAGCCGGGGGTCAGCAGGGTCAGCTTGTTCGGGTCGGTCATCGCGTAGCCGGGGGCGACGTGGCGGAAGCCGTGCCACTTGGCGCCGGGAGCGAGCTGCCACAGCGCCGGGTCCGAGGCTAGGCGGTCGGTCGGCACGTCCTCCCACGCCATCTCGGTGGCCGGCTCGCCGTCCAGCGCCACGGTCACCACGTCGGGCACGAACGGGTCGAAGAACCATTGCCGCACGGGGTCGCTTTCGCGGGCGCGGAACTCGCCGGCGGTGGCGCGCAGCTTCTTGCGGATCTCGATGCCGAGCCGGATGGTGTCGTCCCACAGCACTTCGCCGGAGCGGCCCTTCATCATCTGCGCGCCGACGTCGAGGCTCGCGAACAGCGGGTAGAACGGCGAGGTCGAGGCGTGCATCATGAACATCTCGTTGAACCGGCGATGCTCGACGCGGCGTGCCTGGCCCCTGATGTGGCTGTCGCGGACGTGAATCTGGCTCGATTGGCTGAAGCTCGCGAGCTGCTTGTGCGGCGACTGGGTGGCAATGATGCCGGGGCTGTCCGGCCCCAGTCCCTCCAGGCCCATGGCGAAGCGGCCGCGGAACAGCGGGTGGAACTTCATGAAGCCGGCCCAGGCCTCGTCGAACAGGATGTATTCGCAGAGATGGCCGATGCGGCTCAGGATGGTCTGCGCGTCGTAGATGGTGCCGTCGTAGCTGCACTGCTCGATGACGGCGGCGCGGAACGGGCGGGGCCGGCGCCAGGCGTCGGGATCGGTGACCAGCGGGTTGACGCGGATTTTCTCGCGGATGCGCTCCTCGTCCAGCGCTTCCGGGTCGATCGGGCCGATCAGGCCGTGCGCGTTGCGGTCGGTTTCCAGGAACACCGGGACGCCGCCCGACAGGAACAGCGCGCCGTGGTGCGCCGCCTTGTGGTTGTTGCGGTCGAACAGCACCAGGTCGCCTTCGGCCACCAGCGCCTGCAGCACGATCTTGTTCGACGCCGAGGTGCCATTCAGCACGAAGTAGGTGCGCTCGGCGCCGAAAATCCTGGCGGCGGCCTTCTGCGCGGCCAGGGCGGGGCCTTCGTGGATCAGCAGGTCGCCCAATTCCACTACCGAGTTGTCGATGTCGTCGCGGAAGATCGCCTCGCCCAGGTGCTCCTTGAAGATGCGGCCGATCGGGCTGCGGTCGTAGAACGCGCCGCCGTTGTGGCCGGGGCAGGTCCATAGCTGGTTGCCCTCCTCGGCATAGTCGAGCAGCGTGCCGAAGAACGGCGTGCGCAGGGTGTCGGAGTACTGGCGCAGGCGGCTGGCCAGGTTCTTGGCGATGAACTCCGGCGTTTCCTCGGCCAGGAAGATGTAGCCGTCGGCCTCGTGAATCACGTCTATCGGCAGCTCCTCCAGCCGGTGATGGCGCACCAGGATGAAGATCGGCACCTCCAGCCCGCGCTTGCGGATGAAGCTGACCAGGGCGGCGAGCTTGCCCTGCGGCCCGCGCCGGCCCCAGTCCACCACGACGCAGCCGATCGCGGCATCGGTGCGGATCACCAACTCGGCGTCGTCGGCCTTGCGCGCCTTGACCACCAGGAAGCCGAGCCGCTCGACCTCGGCCACGATCTGCGCGAGGCGCTGGCCTTCCAGGTCGTCGGCGTCGAAGGCGGGGGCGCAGACCAGGAACTTGAACCGCCGCTCGAACGCCATGGCTGCCTGCTCCCGAAGATGGAGGCGGCGTGATAGGGGAGGCGGGCGATGAAAGCCATGACAGTACTATGACGATGACCGACCGGCAGCCTGCCGCCGCTGGACGGGCTGATGCAAGCGGCGCGGCATGGGTGAGTTGACCTAGGCGCTCATGGCGGGCTGCTGACCCGCTTCGGCTCGATCAAGTCCCAGTGGTTGCCGTATAGGTCGATGAACACCGCGACCGTTCCGTAGGTCTCATGCCGCGGCGGCTCGATGAAAGTCACGCCTCGCTGCGTGTAGGCGGTATGGTCGCGCTCGAAATCATCGGTGTGCAGGAACAGGAGCACCCGGCCGCCGGCCTGCGCCCCGACCGCCTGCCGCTGCCGTTCGTCGGCCGCCTTTGCCAGCAGAAGTCCGCTTTCCTTCGCGCCCTGCGGCCTTACGACCACCCAGCGCTTTCCGGCGCCCATCACGATGTCCTCGACAAGTGCGAAGCCGAATGTCTGGGTGAAGTAGGCGATAGCCTCGTCGTAGTCTCTGACGACCAGGGTCATCAGAGCAATCATTTGCGTCATGGCTGGCACCTTACCTCATGCGGCTCATGATGGCTGCCTGCTCCCGAAGATGGAGGCGGCGTGATAGGGGAGGCGGGCGATGAAAGCCATGACAGTACTATGACGATGACCGAGATCTACATCGACGCCGACGCCTGCCCGGTGCGCGACGAAGTCTATCGCGTGGCCGGGCGGCTGGGCCTGGTGGTGCATGTCGTCTCCAACGGCTCGCGGCCGATCCGCCCGCCGGGATTGGCGTTCGTGCGGATGGTGGTGGTGGGCGAGGGGGCCGATGTCGCCGACGGCTGGATCGCCGAGCGGATCGGCCCCGCCGACGTGTGCGTGACCTCCGACATCCCGCTGGCCGGGCGCTGCCTGGCGCGGGGAGCCAGGGCGCTGTCGTCCAATGGGCATGTCTGGACCGGCGACAACATCGGGCAGGCGTTGGCCGGGCGCGAGGTGGCGCGGCACCTGCGCGAGATCGGGGTCGCGACCGGCGGCCCGGCGCCGCTGGCCAAGGCCGACCGCTCGCGGTTCCTTTCGGCGCTCGACGCCCTGGCACAGGCGGCACGGCGTGGCTAAGGCGGCGCGCTCGTCACCGCGCAGCCAGCCCGTCGTCGGGTAGGACCGGCACCCGGCCTTCCGCCTCCAGCTTACGCAAATGGGCCACGACGTTGTCGCGGGCGGCGCCGAGCAGCTCGGGCGAGGTGGTGCGGTAGAGGTGGGCGACGATGCGGTCGAGCGGGCAGGGAAGCAGCGACAGGATCGCCGCCTCACGCGCCAGCCGCCACTCCAGCAGGCCCGCGGTGAAGCGCGCGGGGCGCTGGATGGCGGGACCGTGGCCGGGCAAGTAGAGCGAATCGGTCCGCTGCGACAGTAGGCGCAGGCTGGCCATGTAGGCCGTCATGTCCTCGACCACGCTGCTCGCCCAACCCATCACGGTGTCGCCGGTCAGCACGACGCCGTCGGCACGGGCGAAGCAGGCATGGTCGGCGGTGTGGCCTGGCATGGCCAGGCGCTCCCAGCCCGGCGGCGCGTCGGCCAGCGCCGCTCCGGTTGCCTGTTGCAGCCCCGGCAACGCGCCGGCATGGTCGGCGTGGCCGTGCGTGAGGACGATCCCGGCGATATTCTGTGACGCCGCCGTTATGATATCACCGATGTGTACGGGGTCGTCAGGGCCGGGATCGATCACGAAAAGGCCGTCGGTGGTATCTATCAGCCAGGTGTTGGTGCCGTGATAGGTGAAGGCGCCGGCATTGCGGGCCACCAGGCGGCTAATTCCGCTGGCCGCCGGCACGGCGACGCCGCGGACCGGCGGCGGTTCGCGCAGCAACCGGCTGCTGGGTGCGGCGATTGCCGAGTTGGCCATGACGCATCATGTCATGCTGCGTTGCGGGATGCATGGGCCCAAAGGGATACCGCCAAAAGGGATACCGGTAATGGATGCCATCCTCAAAGCCACGCGCGATCCGCGGATCGACGTGATGCGTGGCTTGGCGCTGCTGATGATCTTCATCGACCATCTGCCCGGCAACACGCTGGGGTTCTTCACCATGCACGTGTTCGGTTTCGCGGACGCCGCCGAGGTGTTCGTTCTGCTGGCCGGCTTCGCCTCCATGCTGGCCTACGGCAAGGTGTTCCTGCGCTCGCCGGCCAAGGTCGGCCTGCGTCGGCTGGCGCTGCGCTGCCTGCGGATTTACGGCACCCACGTCGGCCTGCTGGTGGCGACGCTGGCGATCGTGCAGCTCTGGAGCGACGCGTTCCGGGTGGCTCCGGTGGCGGCGGCTCCGCTGCTGGATGCCGGCGTGCCGGGGCTGCTGCGTGGCCTGGCGCTGCAGGCGCTGCCCGGCTATCTCGACATCCTGCCGCTGTATGTCGTGTTGCTGGCGGTGTTCCCGCTGCTGTTCTGGTCGATGCGCCGGAACGTTTGGACGGCGATGGCTGGCTCGGCGGCGATCTGGCTGGTGACGCAGTTCGTGCCGAGGCTCAACTTCCCCAACTGGCTCGATCCCAGCGGCTGGTATTTCGACCCGTTTTCATGGCAGTTCCTGTTCGCCATCGGCGCCGCACTCGCGCTGTACATGTCGCGCTGCGGCGGCGACCTGCCGCGACGGCCGTGGCTGACCACGCTGTGCTGGGTTTATCTGGCCTTCGCGCTGGTGCAGACCTTCCCATGGAAGGGATGGCATCTGCCGTCGCTCAAGCTCGTGGTCATGGCGACGTCCAACAAAACCCATCTGGAAATCTACCGCGTCCTCGACATCCTGGCGCTGATGCAGGTGGTGTTCAGCGCCCGCAACACCCGCGCCATGGCGAAGCACTGGACGGCGCGGGCGTTCGAGGCGTGCGGCCGCCATTCGCTCGACATCTTCGCATTAGGCTGCCTGCTGGCGCTGCTGGGCCGGCTGGCGTTCCGCACCTTCGGACGGGGCTGGGCGATGCAGGTGGGCGTGAACGCCATCGGGCTGATGGTCATGTGCGTGGTGGCGCTGTTGCTGGAAGCGCGGGCGCGTCGGCGCAAGCCGGTTCAGGCGGGCGTGCCGGTGGCGGGTGCGCCCGGCCGCGCGGTCAACCGAATGCTCCAACCTCATGGCTGATGGCGGCCGAGATCTCGCGCACTGTATCGAACAGGCGCAGCATCGGCTGAAATATTTCGGCGTGCTCGCGCAAGTAGGCGGCCGAAGCGCCCGGCGCCCGCGGCTCGCCGTAGTCGCGCTCGGCGGCCGGGTCGGGAGCCAACGGGAACACTTCGGACAGCAGCTTGACGGCGGCTGGCACGTCGAGGCGCAGGATGCGCAGTTCCAGCGCCGCCCGGGTGACGCCGTAGCGCGGCGAGAACTCCGGGATGCTGCTGGCCAGCAGCCAGATGCGATGGATCAGCGCCAGACGTAGCGCATGGAGCAGCAGTTCGCGCGTCTGCATCCGCGGCGCATCCGGCCAAGCGGCGCGCAACGCCACATGGTCGGCCTGGATGCGGCGGAACATCGCCTGCACCGGCGCTCCCAGGTCGAGCCGTTCCAGCGAGCGCGCGACCGACACCAGGGCTTGCCGGCGGCCAGGCAGCCGCGCATGGGCGGCGCGGTCGAGCCACATGCCGGGATCGAGCGTATCGACCACCGCGCGCAGCACGTCGAGGTCGGCATGGGCCAGCGCGTGCGCCGGCAGGTCGAGGGCGTTGCGGAAGCGCGGGCTTGTTTCGCGCAGTTCGGCGAAGATCTCGGGGTGGCGGCTGGCGGCGGCGCCCAGGCCCTGCAGCGTGTTCGCCAGCCAGCCGATCTGGTGCAGGATGGCGTTGTTGGGGATCGCCCGCAGTTCGCTCGGCTTGCGGATCATCGGCGGGCCGCCCATCCCGTCGGTCTGCCGCGCCGCCGGGCGCGAGCCGGTGGCGTCGAGCAGCGCCGGGCCGAACGCGCCCAGGATGCCGGCGTAGCCCGCGTTCTCCACCAACTCGGCCATGCCGGTCCGGCAGGCGGCGAAGAAGTCGGCGGAGAAGTCCGGCTCGTCGTAGATCGGGTCGGCTGCCGTGGCGGTGTCGTCGGCGAAGGCGTGCTCGGCGATGCGGGCCACGGTGGCCAGCGCCAGTTCCGGCGTGCCGAACAGCAGGTAGCCGTCGCCCCCCTGGAACGCGCTTTCCTCACGCACCGCGATGCCTGCCTGCGCCAGCGCCGCGCGGGTGGTCGGCGGCGAGAGGTAGCGCAGCCGCTCGGACAGCGAGCCGGGATGGGCGCCGCGGCCGACGCTCTCGCCATGGGTGTCGAACAGCACGATCTCGACGTCGGTGAGGCCGTGCCGGGCCAACGCTTCGCTGGCCTTCAACCGCAGCCGTTCGATCAGATAAGTGGCGGCGAGCGGCCCGACGTAGCGACCGCTGTCGGAGTAGCCGAACTGCAGCGCCATGCGTCCGGTGGCCCGCAGATAGGCGCGCCAGTGCGGGCTGCGCAGTGCCTCCTCCATGATCCCCGGGCCTTGTTCGAGCGCGTTGGCGGTCTCGAACAGCGGGCTGATCTCAATCTGCTTCTCAATGCCGAACAGCCGGGCCAGCCACAGCGCCGCGAGCAGGGTGTAGCCGCTCTCTGTCTCGGCGATCAGGAAACGCACCGGCGTCGCGGCGTCGATGTGCTTGAGCAGCTGCGCCACCGTCATCATCAGCTTGGCCGCCGACGCGCCCTCCACCATCAGCCCGCCGAAATCGACCGGGATCGGCTGCACCTCGTCCAGCGCCGCGTTGATGCCGGTCAGCAACGCGCGGCGGCGGGAGGCGTCCTCCGGCGGGTCCGACAGGCCGATGCGCTGGCGCACGACGTTGTGCAGCTGCGTCGCATTGAGCCGCACATGGGTATGCGCCAGCGATAGCCGTGGCCGCGCAGCCCGGCGCGCGCCACCGCCAGCGGCAGCCGGTCGGCCTCCGGCGCCCCCTCGATCGCCGCCGCCAGCAGCGCGTCGAGCGGCGCCGGCGAGGTCAGCGCCGCCTCGCGGTGCCGCAGCATGGCCTGAGCAAAGGCGGCGACCTGTTCCGGTTCCGGAGCGGCCGGCACCGCGGCGAGCTGCGCGGCCACCGCTTCCAAGGCCGCATCGGCGCGGGCGGCGGCGGCGGCTCCGGCGGGGAGTAGGGCAGCTTGCGCCTTCACCCGGGCCAGTTGCAGGTGCTTCATGCGCAAGCGCAGCCGCAGCGTGTCCTGCCAGCCGATGTCGGTACGGCCGTCGGTGTCGTAGCCGACCCAGCTCGCGAGGATCACCGGGGTCGGCACCAGGTCGGCCCAGCGGCCTGGCCAGGTGACGCGGGCGGCGCTCAGCAACGTCGCATTGAGCTGGTCGAGCGCATCGCGGCCATGCTCGATCGCCGCCACAGCCTGCTCGAATTCCTGTTCCAGCGTGATGCCCAAGGGCCGGTGGGTGTCGAAGCTGGCGGCTCCGTCGCGCCCGCTCGCGGCCTCGGCCAGCGCCCGCGACACCGGGGCGGGCAGCGAGAAGGTCGGGTGCGCGGTGAACACCGCGGCGAAGCGGGTGCGCTCGACCAGCGCCCGGTAGGCGGCGAGCGGGATCGAGCTGTCGGCGGGATCGGGGCGCACTAAGCGCTCCGCAAGCCTGGACAGGCAGGCGGCGTTGGCCTTCGGCGCGATGCCGCCAAGGTAGCCGCCGATCCGTGCCGCGCGGGCGGTGAATGCCACGTCGCGCAGATGGGCGATCAGTGCCGCGATTGCGGCGTCGCTCAGCTCGTTGCGGTCGATCCGGCGCGAGATCGCCAGCGACACCGAGAGCACCGGGTTGCCGAATGGGTCCTCGTCGTGGCGTTCGCGCATCCGCTCCATCAACGCCAGCAGGTCGGTAGCTAGGGCGTTGGGTGATAGGTCGGGGGGCGACAGGTCGGGCGCGAGGTCGGCGGTGGCTTGCTGCATGTGCGAAGTGTGCCCGGTGCATAACTGCTCTGCAACTGCTGGCAGGTCGGCGCATGGTGCGGTCCAGCGTATAGGCTCGCGTCATGCCCGAGCGTTCTCCAGCCTCGCCCGATGCGGCGGCCCGCCGCGCGTTGGCGCAACACCGGATGTTCGCAACGGGACTGCTTGGAGCGATGGCGGCGCTGACGCTGGCGACCTTCGCGCTGCCGGCGAGCTATGCCACGTCGATGCTGCAGGCGGCGGCCAAGGCGGGGTTCGTCGGCGGCATCGCCGACTGGTTCGCGGTGACCGCGCTGTTCCGTCACCCGCTCGGCCTGCCGATCCCGCACACCGCGATTATCCCGCGCCAGAAGGCGCGCCTGGGCCGGGCGTTGGGCCGGTTCGTCGCCGAGCACGTGTTCACCCAGGCCGAGCTGTCGCGCATGTTGGCGAGGATCGACCTGCCGGGCATCCTGTCCCGCTTCCTGTCCGACCCGGAAGCGATCCGTCCGGCCGCGGAAGCGATGGCGGCCACGCTGCCGAAGCTGCTGGCGAGCGTCGAGGACGGCCGGGCGAGGCGGATGCTTGGGCGCATCGTGCCGCGGATGCTGGGCGGCGCCGGGGCCGGGCGCGTGGTCGGCCAGGCGTTGCGCAAGCTGGCCGAGAGCGGGCGGCACCAGGAGGTGTTCACCTTCATCCTGATCCAGCTGCGCGGCGTCATGAAGGAGAAGGAAGGCAGCCTGCGGTCGGTGATCGAGGAGCGGGTGCGCGAGCAGGGTGGCCGGCTGGTTGGCTGGGCGGTGGGCGCGCAGGTCGCCCGGCGCGTGCTGAGCCAGCTTAACGCCGAGTTGGACAAGATGACCGGCGACGACTCGGATCTGCGCGAGGCGTTCGGCGAGTGGATGGGCCGCGAGATCGACCGCATCGAGACGGATCCGGTGCGGGCCGCCGAGATCGGTGCGGCGCTGCGGCGGGTGCTGGCGCATCCCAGCCTGCAAGGCTGGATCTGGGATGTCTGGTCACGGCTGCGCCTGACGCTGGAGCGGGACGCGGTCGATCCGAGTGGCCGCACCGTGGCGTTGGTCGAATCGGCGCTGGCCAACTTCGGCGCGCTGCTGGCAACCGATCCCGGCGCCCAGGTCCGGCTGCAGGCGGCGGCGGAGGCCATCGTCATGCGGGTTCTGCCGGCGGCGCAGGTCCAGTTGGCCGACTTCATCGGCGATGTCGTGGCCAACTGGGACGCGCAGACGATCACCGACCGGCTGGAGCTGCGCGTTGGCAAGGACCTGCAGTACGTCCGCATCAACGGCACGCTGGTCGGCTTCCTGGTCGGCGGGCTTGTTTACGCGCTGCTACGCGCGACATTCGGGGCGGTCAGTTTCTAGCGCGAGGTCGCGGCCATGCAGCTTTCGGTGCTGGATCAATCCACCGTGGTCACGGGGCGGGCGCCCGACACTTCGATCCGCGAGAGCCTGGAGCTGGCGCGGCATGTCGAGGCGCTCGGCTATTCCCGGTATTGGGTGGCCGAGCACCACAACAGCGACAGCGTCGCGGGGTCGGCGCCCGAGGTGCTGATGGCGGCCATCGCGGCCACCACGTCGCGCATCCGCGTCGGCAGCGCGGGCGTGATGCTGCCGCACTACTCCGCGCTGAAGGTCGCCGAGCAGTTCCGTGTGCTGGAAGCGATTGCGCCCGGCCGGATCGACCTGGGCCTGGGCCGCGCGCCGGGGTCGGACGGCATGACGGCGCACGCGCTCAACCCCAATGCCGCGAATGCCGCGGCGCTGTTTCCGGCGCAGGTGCGCGACCTGCTGGCCTGGTTGGGCGACACGCCGCTGCCCGAGGGCCATCCGTTCCGCACCGTGCGCGCGCAGCCGACGGGCGAGGGGATGCCGGAGGTTTGGGTGCTCGGCAGTTCCGACTATGGCGCGCAGGTGGCGGCGCATTTCGGCCTGCCGTACTGCTTCGCCCACTTCATCACCGACGGCCAGGGCGCTGCGGAGGCGTTCGACACCTATCGCGCGCTGTACCAACCCAGCGAGCGGCATCCGCTGCCCCATGCGGCCGTCTGCGTGTGGGCGTTGGCGGCCGACAGCGAAGCCGAGGCGGCGCGGCAATACGCCTCGCGCGCAGTGTGGCGGCTTGGGCGCGACCGTGGCGTGTTCGCGCCGTTGCTGAGCCCCGACGAGGCCGCAGCCTATGCGGCCACCAAGTTGGAGCGGGAGCGGATGCAGCGCAGCCGGGAGCACGCGATCTTCGGGACAGGCGCGCGGGTAGCGGCATCGTTGCGCCGGCTGGCGGACCACCTGGGCGCGAGCGAGGTCGCGGTACTCACCACCGCGCACGACCCGCTTGTGCGGCGGCGATCCTACACGCTGCTGGCCGAGGCATCCGGCATGGCCGCGAACCCGCAGGCGCTGGCTGCCGAGTAGGTTAGCTTCGCCGGGTCACTCCAGCCCTGGCGAATCCCGCCTTGGCCCGCCACAAGCGGTAGCGCCAGGCGAGCCAAGCCACGGTTGCTGCCGCCAGCGCCACCGGGATCAGGATCAGCGCGAACCAAAGTGCCAGCGCCCCGACGGCGAGGGCGACGGCAATGACGGCAACCGCCACCGCGACGCCGAGCACCCGCACCGATAGGGGTAGCCGCGGCGGCTTGCGGAACTCGCCGGTGGGAGTCATGTCGAGCACAATTTGCTTGTCCATTGCCTATCAATGGCGCTGCCGGCCAGCCGCTTCAAGCGGTATGCGGCCTGCTCTGCGCCGACGCGAAGCAGATTGGAGGCCGGAAGGCCGCAGCGCGGGAGAGTGACTTTGAAGCTTGCCGTCGTCTCATTGATCCGCAACGAGGCGGATGTCGCGGAGGCTTTCCTGCGGCATCTGGGCGCGTTGTTTGATGACGCCATCCTGATGGATCATGGCTCCAGCGACGGCACATCGAGCTATCTTGCCGCAGCCGCCCGCCATTACGGATGGCAGCACTGGCATGTGGCGGTGCCGGGCTACCACCAGCAGGCGTTCACCACCTTCGCCTTGCGCCATGCGTTCGAGCACACCGACGCCGACTACGTGTTCCTGCTCGACGCCGACGAGTTCCTCGACGTGCCGGACCGCGCAACGCTGGAAGCCGGCCTGATGCCGCTGGCAGGCAATCCGCGGGTGGTGGGGCATCTGGGCTGGCGCAACTGCGTCAAGTCGCGCGCCGGCGGTCCGCTTGGGTTGCGGACCCGGTTCTGGATGGCGCCCGAGGCGTCGCAACACTGCAAGACGATCCTGCCGAGAGCGCTCTACGAGGCGAGCAGCGGGCAGGCGCATCCGACGACCGGAAACCATGACATCATCCCCGGCGACGGCGTGCCGCTCAGCTATCACCGGGTGACGCAGTTGCTGCACTTTCCCATCCGCTCGCTGCAGCAGCTCAGGTTGAAGGCGGTTTGCGGCGCGCTGGCCACCATGGCGCGGACCGACCGGCCGCTCGACGAGCTGACGCACTGGTTCGCGATGGTGGACCGCATGAGCCGCGCCGAACTCAGCGAGGCGGATTTGATCGGCATGGTGGCAGGTTATGGCGAGAGCCGCGATCCCGGCGCCGCCGCTACCCGGCGGGACTTGCAGCGGCAGGGCTTCGTCAGCCGCCAGCTCGATGGCGTGGCGCACGACAAGGTGCGGTATCCCAGCTTCGCGCGGCGGATGGACCCGCTGGATATCGTGGCGGCGGTGTTGCGCGACTGGCGGCAGCTCGCCACCGCGACGCTCGACCTGCGGCTATCCGGCAACGTGCTGGAGGCTGGGTGAGCCTCAACGGCCGAACACCGCCACGCCCTCGACGCGGGCCGACCACAGGAACTGGTCGATGGCGGTGGACTGGATGAGGCGGTAGCCGGCCATGCCGAGCACGCGGGCGTCGCGCGCCAGCGCCGCCGGGTTGCAGCTGACGTAGATCACCCGCGGCGCGCCGGCGGCGGCTATCTGCTCCATCTGCGCAGCCGCTCCGGCGTAGGGCGGGTCGAGCACGATCGCGGCGGCGCCGGCCATCTCCTTTGCCGCCAGCGGCTGGCGGGCGAGGTCGCGGATGCCGATGGCGACGCGCCCGGCCAGGCCGCCGCCGTTGACCGCCGCCACCAAGCAGTCGGCGGCAACCCGGTCACCCTCGTAGGCGACGACGCGGGCGCGCTTGGCCAGGGCGAAGGTCAGCGTGCCGACGCCGGCGAACAGCTCGACTACACGCGCCCTGGCCGGCAGGCGCTCCGGCAGCCCGGCCAGCATGGCGGCCACGATCGCGTCCTCGCCGGCCTGCGAGGCTTGCAGGAAGGCGCCAGGCGGCGGGGCGATGGCGACCCCTTGCAGCCGGGTGACGGCCGGGCGCAGCTGGGCCGCCGTCTCCATGCCGCCGCGCAACGGCGCGCAGGTGACGCGGGGCAGGCCGTGCGCCTCTGCGAAGGCGGCGAGCCGGGTGCGGTCGCCGGTGTCGGGCGTGCCGTCGAGCCGCAGCAGCAGGTCGGGGCCGCTGTCCAGCAGGTTGACGATGGCCGAGCCCTCGCGACGGAACGCGGTCAGGCTTTTCAGCACGATGCGCAGCGGCGCCACCAGCGCGAACAGTTTAGGGTGCAGGATCTCGCACGCCTGAATGTCCACCAGATTGTCCGAGCGAGCGGCGTGCAGCCCGACGGTGACGCTGCCCTGGTTGCGGCGCAGCGCGAAATCCATGCGTCGCCGTGCCCGTGGCGGCGTGCGCTGCAGGATCAGGCCATCGGCGGAAAACCCCGCGCGGCGCAAGGCGGCGGCGACCAGGTTCGCTTTCCAGGCGGCATAATGCGGGTCAGCCCAGTGTTGCACCGCGCAACCGCCGCAGACGCCGAAATGCGGGCAGGGCGGAGTCACGCGCGCCGGGCTAGGTTCGAGGATTTCAGCCACGCCGGCCCAGCCTTCGCCCCGCCTGGAGGTCGGACGCGCCAGCACGCGCTCGCCGGGCAAGGTTAGAGGCAGATAAAGTTGCGTGCCGTCCGCCAGTTCGGCGATACCGTCGCCATCGCCGCCCAGCCGGCTCACTCGAACCTCGGCCGGCAGCGGGGGCGCCGGATCAGGTGTTGCCAGCGGCGTCAGGCTTCCATCGACTCGAGTGCCGGCTCCGGAGCGCGGCGGCGGGCCGGGATCAGCATGAACGCCGGAGTCTCCGCACCGAAGCCCAGCACCGTAGGCCCGAGGTCGTCGTCCCGGCCACGTCGCGGCTCGTCGCGGCGGGGTTCCTCACGGCGCGGCTCGTCGCGGCGGGCAGCTTCGCGGCGAGGCTCGTCGCGCCGGGGCTGCTCGCGGCGAGCCTCGTCACGCCGCGAAGACGGCGCCGGCATGGCCACCGGCGTTGACATCGCGGCCACAGGCGGCGGCGCGGCGGCGATGGGCACTTCCACGACCGGCGGGGCGGTGCCGGGCGGGAAGACCATGACCGGGCGCGGCTTGCGCGCCGGCCGCTCGGACCGGCTGGCCGGGGCCGGTTTGGGGGCCTTCTCCTCGACGGGTTTCGCGGCCTCCGCCGGCTTTGCGGCCTTGGCCGGCTTGCCGGTGCTTTTGCGGCCACGGCCACGGCTGCGGCCGCCCTCGGCCCATTCGACCGGGTCCAGGCCGTCGACCTGCATCCGCTCTATCTTGAACCCGGTGAGCTTCTCGATCGCCTCGACCGCCACCTGATCCTCGGGCGTCGCCAGCATGAAGGCGCGGCCCTCACGCCCGGCGCGCCCGGTGCGGCCAATGCGATGCACGTAGTCCTCGGCATGAATCGGCACGTCGAAATTGAACACGTGGCTCAGGCCGCCGATGTCGATGCCGCGCGCCGCCACGTCGCTGCAGCACAGCAGGCGGATGTCGCCGGCCTTGAACTTCTCCAGCGTGGCGAAGCGCACCGGCTGCGCCATGTCGCCGTGCAGCGAGCCGACCGAGAAGCCGTGCCGGGATAGCGACTTGAACAGGATGTCCACGTCCTTCTTGCGGTTGCAGAAGATCAGCGCGTTCTGCACGTCCTCGCTGCGGATCAGCCGGCGCAGCGCCTCGCGCTTGTCCTGTTCGGCCACCAGCGTCATGCGCTGGGTGATCGTCACCGCGACGCTGGCCGGCT
>JAABUQ010007576.1_pt1 | contig 15676 bp, 12 predicted proteins | sample 5560001 | NCBI WGS metagenome assembly JAABUQ01 (sample SAMN10711888, study PRJNA513371) | rock metagenome | isolation source: Antarctica rocks | place: Antarctica: Victoria Land, Finger Mt nord | collected 2015-12-18 | reverse complement strand
CGATCGCTGCGATTTGAAATCAACCCTCTGGAGGGAGCTATGATTTTGCTACTGCGGTAATCTAATTTTTTGAGGCAACTAAATCAAAGTTGTGCTTAATTTTAGCAAAATCATGGAGGATTGAGATGAATCGAGTCATTTCTTGGCTGCAAAACATTAGCATACGTCAGGTTATCACTGTTTCTCTAGCAGCAATTGCATTTTTAGTTGTTCCACCTTTTAGCTATAGTGCAACACTTCAAGCACAAGCTGCGGCGGTAGTTAATCAAGCAGAATCTCCACCAGTAGACAGCAGTACGGTGAAGAGGATTCAGGAAAAAGCTGAAGATCTTGGTGATGCTCCTGGAAGACGCATTGGTGATACTGGCTTGGAGAATATTAAACAGCTTGGCAAAAAGATTCCTGAAACCATCGATGTAAATATCCGTCAGACACGCGAGATTTTAGCTCCAAGTGAGTCTAACAGAAAGGATGCTTTAGATAAGGCTCAAGCAGAAGCTGAGAAAGCCGCAGGTGATAAGTAGTCTGCTAGTAAAAGCTGTTAATCAGTCAATAGTTGATTCAAGCACATAAGTTAAGAGTCCGCTCAGGCGGACTTTGTTTTATCGCTCGGATTTGAAAAACTGATTCTAGGGAACTAATACTTTGGTGTTTGATGCTGGCTCTTTGCGATCGAGCGGCTCAGTTGGCTTTTCTTCTACAGAAGTTGGTGCCAGTGTCGGATATACTGACGGCGGCGGCACTTCTGTTGTCTCCGGTACAACTTTTGGTTCTTCGATTATCTCTGGTAAAGTGGGCGGCAAGCTAGGAGACGATGTGTTAAATGGACGGCGACGCTGAAAAAATCCGTCTGCTGTTGGTTTTTCTATCTGTTTGACTTCTGGCTGTAGTTCGAGCGGAACTGGTTCCACTGCTGAGGGAACTTCTACTGGCGGTACGATTGAAGGCTCTGGTTCGGGAGTACTTAGTTGAGGTGTAATCGGTTCTGCTGTAGGCTCAACATCTGGCAATGTGGGAAGGCTAGGGGATGGCGTAGGATTTGGGCGGCGGAAGCGATTGAAGAAGCCACCTTTCGGTTTCTCTGCCTTGATTGGTTCTTCCTTGGCTTCAGTTGGTACAGATTCTATTTCCAGTGGTTTGTCTTCAGAAAGCTGATCTGGTGTTTTTTCGATGACTGGGGATGGTGGGGGTAAGACTGGATTAGCAGGTTTTAGTTCAACAATGCCGCGAGCCTCAGTTGCTGAGAGTTCACCACGCACTATCTTAGATAAAGTATCTTTACCGTTTTGTTCGTAGTTAATCAGCCGAATTGTACTGTTAAAGACGTTTTTAACTGTATTTCCTTTTTCATCCAGGAACTCCAGTTGTACCCAGTTCTTTCCTGGCTTGAAGCCTGTAAGATAAATTGACTGCCACCGATCCAGGATGAAGCTGTTGCTGTTGACTGTGCAGCGAATCCGCCAATCAGCGATCGCATCATTAGGACTTTCTTGAGCTGCAAGATGAAGAGGGGCGTTAGTCAAATAAAAGTCTAGCAAGATCGGCTCGGCACCATAACTACCTTGAGGATAGCTGTAAGTTAACAATGGCTGGGCTGGATCGGGGTTGTTGTCTTGAGTTTTGGCAAAGACGTGAAATGTCGTCTGGGCATAAGCGCCTTCATTCTTAAAGCTCTCATTCCAGGGACGCGAGGCAAAAACACGCAGCGTGTGGGTTCCTGGGGCTAAGTCTGGTAAGACTAAAGGCTGGTTCAAGTCGTAAATGGCAAGCGATGGTTGATTATCTAAAATGACTTGTAAGTGAGGACCTAAATCCAATTGTGGATGCTTGAAAATGGGAAGATCCTGGACTTGGAAACGGGCTGTCAGCGTGTTATCTTGCAACACCTCATCGGGTTGAGGACTGACAATTGTTACTTGGGGCTGGTAGCCTTCTAATGCTTGACGCAGAATTTGAATCGTTTCCGGCGGGGAGACTTCTGATATATCTCCAGCAGATGGAGCAGCAGGATTGCTACGCGGACTAGTTTGGCTCACAGCGCGATCGCTACAACCCACACTTAAAACTAGAATTATCACCATCAGGGACGATAGTGTTTTTTGCAACCAAGTTTTACCAAACATCCATTAATCCTCCTTGCGCCACCACTAGCTCCTACATACCCGAACTGTTCCTAGTGAACTATATCTTAGAAAGATTAGATTTTCGATCACAACTACTGGCGATCGCTCGGCAATTGGCAATCTAATAATTTTTTTAACCTGCATCCCTAAATTTTAACGGGTATTGAGTTTTGTAAAAATTGTAAAGACACTATTGACTTTTTGACCAGTCGTTTGAACTTAAAGCCAGTCAGGGGCTAGGAATTGCGGAAGTTTGAATTATTGTTAACAATCCTCGAAATCATAGGTAGACAAGACCCTATAATTTATCAGAAAGCAGTTTGCATTGTGCTTTGTCTTTACTCCTAGTTCAGCTTAATTCTGAGTTAGCGACCACCCGAAGGTAAAAGAATGCGCTCGACGGTTCCTCATTATTTGTCTAGAGAGGAGAGTCTCAATGACGATTAGTCCTCCGCAGCGAGAGGAAAAAAAGGTCAGGGTAGTAGTAGATCAAGATCCGGTTCCTACCTCATTTGAGAAGTGGGCTCAACCAGGACATTTCGACCGCACCCTGTCTAGAGGTCCCAAAACCACCACTTGGATTTGGAACCTACACGCCCTCGCCCACGATTTTGATAGTCAAACTAGCGACCTAGAAGACGTATCCCGTAAAATCTTCGCCGCCCACTTTGGTCACTTGGCGGTGGTATTTATCTGGTTGAGCGGGATGTATTTTCATGGGGCACGTTTTTCAAACTACGAAGCTTGGCTAAGCGACCCTATAAGTATCAAGCCCAGCGCCCAAGTCGTTTGGCCCATTGTGGGTCAAGGGATTTTAAATGCAGATGTTGGCGGCGGCTTCCATGGCATTCAAATCACTTCTGGTTTCTTCCAGATTTGGCGTGCTGCTGGCTATACAAATACATTCCAGCTTTACTGCACAGCAATTGGTGGACTGGTAATGGCAGCGTTGATGCTGTTTGCTGGTTGGTTCCACTATCACAAACGCGCTCCCAAACTGGAATGGTTCCAGAATGTGGAGTCAATGCTCAACCACCACTTGACTGGACTATTCGGCTTAGGCTCTTTAGCTTGGGCTGGTCACCAAATTCACGTGGCTCTACCAATTAACAAGCTATTGGATGCCGGAGTGGCCCCAAAGGACATTCCCTTACCCCAAGAGTTCATTCTGAATAATGGCTTGATGGCAGAGTTATATCCCAGTTTCGCCAAAGGGCTGGTGCCTTTCTGGACCTTAAATTGGGGCGAATATTCTGACTTCCTCACTTTTAAGGGAGGATTGAACCCAGTAACAGGTGGACTGTGGCTGACAGATTCAGCTCACCACCACCTAGCGATCGCGGTAATCTTCCTGATCGCTGGTCACATGTACCGGACCAACTGGGGAATCGGTCACAGCATCAAAGAAATTCTAGAAAACCATAAAGGTCCTTTCACCGGAACTGGCCATAAGGGAATCTACGAAAACCTTACGACCTCCTGGCACGCGCAACTGTCAGTAAACCTGGCCGCAGTGGGTTCGTTGAGCATTATAGTCGCACATCACATGTATGCGATGCCTCCGTATCCGTACCTGGCGACTGACTACGCCACAGCGCTTTCGATCTTTACTCACCACATTTGGATTGGCGGCTTCTTCATTGTGGGTGCTGCCGCTCACGCAGCCATATTTATGGTGCGGGATTACGATCCTGTAGTGAACCAAAATAACGTGATCGATCGGATGCTCCGGCACCGCGATGCGATTATCTCGCACTTGAACTGGGTGTGCTTGTTCCTGGGCTTCCACAGCTTCGGCTTGTACGTCCACAACGACACCATGCAAGCTTTGGGTCGTCCCCAAGACATGTTCTCAGATACAGCGATTCAGTTGCAGCCAGTATTCGCCCAGTGGGTACAAAATCTCCACACTTTGGCTCCGGGCACAACTGCTCCGAACGCTCTAGAACCTGTGAGCTATGCTTTTGGTGGTGGTGTAGTTGCTGTCGGTGGCAAAATAGCGATGATGCCAATTGCGTTGGGTACGGCAGACTTTTTGGTCCACCACATCCACGCCTTCACCATTCACGTCACCGTCTTGATCCTGCTCAAGGGTGTGTTATTTGCCCGCAGTTCGCGTCTGATCCCAGACAAAGCGAATTTAGGCTTCCGCTTCCCTTGCGACGGTCCAGGTCGTGGCGGTACTTGTCAAGTCTCTGGTTGGGACCACGTTTTCCTCGGCTTATTCTGGATGTTCAACTCTCTATCAATTGTGGTTTACCACTTTAGCTGGAAGATGCAGTCAGATGTCTGGGGAACGATTGATGCCGATGGCACCATATCTCATATCACTGGTGGGAACTTCGCTCAAAGTGCAGTCAATATCAATGGTTGGTTGCGTGACTACCAATGGGCACAAGCAGCTCAGGTGATTCAGTCTTACGGGACATCACTGTCGGCTTACGGTTTGCTGTTCTTGGGCGCTCACTTCGTTTGGGCATTTAGCTTGATGTTCCTGTTCAGTGGTCGCGGCTACTGGCAAGAGCTAATCGAGTCAATTGTTTGGGCACATAATAAACTAAATGTGGCACCATCAATTCAGCCCCGCGCTCTTAGCATCATTCAAGGTCGGGCTGTCGGGGTAGCTCACTACCTCCTCGGAGCGATCGTCACTATCTGGGCGTTCTTTGAGGCGCGAATTATTTCAGTAGGCTAGCATTCGGTAATTCAACCGTCAGTCAAAAGCTGATAGTTGAATTACTGATAGCTAAATGAAGGATTTAGTAAATTACATGGCAACTAAATTTCCCAAGTTTAGCCAGGACCTCGCGCAAGATCCGACAACACGTCGGCTCTGGTACGGGATTGCCACGGCTCACGATTTTGAAAGTCACGATGGCATGACGGAGGAGAATCTTTATCAAAGACTCTTCGCCACTCACTTCGGTCATTTGGCAATTATCTTTTTGTGGGCTTCCAGCCTCCTGTTTCACGTCGCCTGGCAAGGTAACTTCGAGCAGTGGATCAAAGATCCGCTAAATGTCCGTCCGATCGCTCACGCGATTTGGGACCCTCACTTCGGTAAAGCGGCGGTAGATGCGTTCACCCAAGGTGGCGCTACTTATCCAGTCAACATCGCTTACTCTGGTGTTTACCACTGGTGGTACACCATTGGAATGCGGACAAACAATGACCTGTACAGTGGTTCAGTATTTCTGCTGCTGCTGTCTGCGGTGTTCTTGTTTGCTGGTTGGTTGCACCTACAGCCCAAGTTTCGTCCGAGTCTGTCTTGGTTCAAGAGTGCTGAGCCTCGCCTGAACCACCACCTAGCAGGTTTGTTCGGAGTCAGCTCCTTAGCTTGGACTGGTCACTTGGTCCACGTTGCGATCCCTGAATCTCGCGGACAGCATGTGGGTTGGGATAACTTCCTGACGACTCTACCGCACCCAGAAGGATTGAAACCATTCTTCACAGGTAACTGGGGTGCTTATGCTGCCGATCCAGATACCGCAGGGCATCTATTCGGTACAGCTCAAGGTTCGGGTACAGCAATTCTCACCTTCTTAGGTGGCTTCCATCCTCAGACTCAATCTTTGTGGCTGACGGATATGGCGCACCACCACTTGGCGATCGCTGTGATCTTCATCATCGCTGGTCACATGTACCGCACCAACTTCGGAATTGGTCACAGCATTAAAGAAATGCTCAACGCCAAAAACTTCTTTGGCACCAAAACCGAAGGTCAGTTCAACCTACCCCACCAAGGGTTGTACGACACGATCAACAACTCCCTACACTTCCAGTTGTCTTTGGCACTGGCAGCATTAGGAACGATCACTTCTTTGGTGGCGCAGCACATGTATGCGATGCCTCCCTACGCCTTCATCGGGCAGGACTTCACAACGCAGGCAGCGCTCTACACCCACCACCAGTACATTGCTGGGTTCTTAATGGTAGGAGCCTTCGCCCACGCTGGTATCTTCTGGGTCCGGGATTACGATCCAGAACAGAACAAAGGTAATGTCCTTGACCGAGTACTGAAGCACAAAGAAGCGATTATCTCTCACCTCAGTTGGGTATCGCTATTCTTGGGCTTCCATACCTTGGGCTTATACGTCCACAATGACGTTGTAGTAGCATTTGGCACACCCGAAAAGCAAATCCTGATTGAGCCAGTGTTTGCTCAGTTCGTTCAGGCGGCTCACGGTAAAGTGCTATATGGCTTGGACACCCTACTGTCGAATCCAGATAGTATTGCCTCTACAGCAGGTGCCGCTTGGTTACCTGGTTGGTTGGAAGGCATTAACAACACCACTAACTCCCTGTTCTTGACCATTGGACCTGGTGACTTCCTAGTACACCATGCCTTTGCTCTAGGAATCCACACCACTACCCTAGTTCTAGTTAAAGGTGCATTGGATGCTCGTGGTTCCAAGCTAATGCCCGATAAAAAGGACTTTGGCTACGCCTTTGCTTGCGATGGTCCAGGTCGTGGCGGTACTTGCGATATCTCTGCTTGGGATGCCTTCTACCTTGCTATGTTCTGGATGTTGAACACCATTGGTTGGGTCACGTTCTACTGGCACTGGAAGCATTTAGGGATCTGGCAAGGTAACGTGGCTCAGTTTAATGAGTCCTCGACCTACCTTATGGGATGGCTACGAGATTACCTGTGGTTGTACTCAGCTCAGTTAATTAACGGATACAACCCCTACGGCATGAATAACTTGGCAGTCTGGGCTTGGATGTTCCTCTTCGGACACCTAGTTTGGGCAACCGGCTTCATGTTCTTGATCTCTTGGAGAGGTTACTGGCAAGAGTTGATTGAAACCCTGGTTTGGGCGCACGAGCGTACTCCTCTGGCAAACTTAGTTCGCTGGAAAGACAAGCCCGTTGCTATGTCCATCGTTCAAGGTCGTCTAGTTGGTCTAGCCCACTTCACAGTTGGTTACGTCCTCACCTACGCTGCCTTCCTGATCGCCTCAACGGCGGGTAAGTTCGGCTAAGTTAGGTTCTAGTTAGATAAGAATCCTCTATCTTCGGATAGGGGATTTTTTTGATGAATTTGATAGGTATTAAATTTAAGAGTTTCCCTCAGCAATGAAATGGAAAATGAATGCACAGTTAGTATTAGATAGAGGAGCAATTTAAGTGTCAATTCCCGAAATTACTCAGATCCTTTTGGCGGCAAAACAAGACAAAGGGATAAGCTTTGGTGACTTAGAAAGACTTCTTGGACGTGACGAGGTATGGATTGCGTCTGTAATCTACCGTCAAGCCAGTGCTTCTGAAGCAGAAGCAAGTAAGCTGATTTTTGCTTTAGGACTTGACCCAATTTATACCAAAGAATTGACAGAATTTCCGGTGAAAGGATATGGTCCCATAGTTCCGACTGACCCTTTAATCTATCGGTTCTATGAAATTATGCAAGTATATGGAATGCCGCTCAAGGCCGTGATTCATGAAAAATTTGGGGATGGGATCATGAGCGCCATTGACTTTACCTTAGATGTGGAAAAAGAGGAAGACCCCAAAGGCGATCGCGTTAAAGTCGTCATGTCGGGAAAATTTCTCCCTTATAAGAAGTGGTGATTCCCTCTCTCCTTAACATGCTATTCTCTGATAGCTCAGTATATTTGTTTGTTCTTTTTACAGGTGTTCATGACTACATCCACAGTAAACTTTCAGCAGCTAACGGATGAGCTGCGCAGTTCGGATATTCGTCTTAAAGATATTCTTAAGACCTTGCCACGGGAGTGTTTTCAGCAGGATCGTCGCAAAGCTTGGTCAAAAGCGCTGACTAATATCTTTCTAGTCGCCTTATGCTATGCCGCCATGCTTTTCGCTCCCTGGTTTCTCTTGCCCTTACTATGGATTTTTACTGGCACTGCCCTAACTGGTTTCTTTGTAATTGCTCACGACTGCGGACACCGCTCGTTTGCTAAAAGACGCTGGGTAAATGACTTGGTAGGACATGTGTTTATGTTGCCTTTGATCTACCCGTTCCACAGTTGGCGCATTTTGCATAATCACCACCACACTCACACCAACAAGCTGGATGAAGATAACGCTTGGCAACCCTTTCAACCAGAGTTCTACGCCAGTTTACCCATACTAGGGCAATGGGGTTATCAAGCTATGCGCGGTCGATATTGGTGGCTCGCCTCAATCGTGCATTGGTCGGCTATGCATTTTGATTTAGCAAAATTTCAACCAAAAGACAGACAGAAAGTACAGATATCTGTGGTAACTGTGCTGGTTTTTGCCGCGCTTATGTTCCCACTTCTAATTGCAACTACTGGCATTTGGGGATTGGTCAAATTTTGGTTGATGCCGTGGCTAGTTTACCATTTCTGGATGAGTACCTTTACGCTAGTGCATCATACAGATCCAGAAATTCCTTTTTATAACTCTCATGAGTGGCAGGCAACTACAGCTCAGTTATCTGGTACAGTCCACTGCGACTATCCAAAATGGGTAGAAATCTTCTGTCACGATATTAATGTCCACATCCCCCATCACCTCTCAACGGCAATTCCTTCGTACAATTTGCGTCTAGCTCATCGCAGTTTGCAACAAAATTGGGGAATCTATCTGCGTGAATGTCAATTTTCCTGGTCTTTATTAAGACGAATTACTAACCAGTGTCACTTGTATACCTCAGAGCAAGGATATTGGTCTTTCAAAGAACATCACCAGGTGACTGTAGAGTAGGCAGCTTCATTTAGTTGAGTTAATCTCTAACCACCAACTGATTAAATAATTTATGGGGTGTCACTACACCCCAGGTCTCACACTCAGTTTAAGAAACTGCTAATATTTAGTTAGAAGTATTTTCACCAAAAAATTATGATAGGTTTACTTTGGGGCGTTGTCGTTGCACTATTTGCTTTTTGGGTGGCAGGACTGGTACTTCATGTAGCTGGCGGTTTGATCCATTTCCTATTATTTTTAGCGATCGCTCTTGCGATCTACAACTTTATTCAAGGTCGTTCTGCTGTTTAATTTGCCACTATATCGTTACGAGAAGCCAGAATTTGACTAGGGCTAGTATCTAACTCTGGAGGTGGAGATTTAACACTTCCCCAGTGGTTTAATAGCTTTTGAAGTAGAACATCTTGTCTGTGGCTAAATCCATCTACATCTTTTCCTACATTCATGATGGCAAACCAAACAGAGCCACGAGTCTGTGTTGGTATTGCTCCAGCTAAGGCACTAACATCATCCAGAGTTCCTGTTTTAACTACAGCTAGTCGGGGGATTGGACGATTCTGGAGAATTCCTAAATCCTTACCTGAGATCGCAAATACGTCAGCAACAGTCATGCGCTCGGACTGCAAATAATTCTCAATTGCGAGAAACATAGCACAAGCAGCACGAGGCGAAATTCGATTTGCTGCTGCTCCAGCACCGTTCTGCAATTGAATTTCTGCCGTTGGGACATCAGTTGCCTTAGCAGCTTTTTGGGCAACGACTTTAGCTCCACCAACAGCATCAGCTAGCATTAAAGCCATCTGATTATTGCTATACAAATTCATCTGTTTGAGGATTTGGGCTAGTGGTAAAGAAAAATGATGTACTAGCGGTACTACTTTGTTAGGAGAAGATACAACTTGCACTGAACCCTCAATTACTATCTGTGGCCGAGGTGTGCCTGGAGGTAAAGTGAGAAACTGAGTTTTAGCTTCTAATGGCCAAGTTTGAGCATTTAAACCCAATTTAAGTAGATTGCCAGCTATTAATGGGTTGGAATTGTAGTTCATGTAGAACTTACCTGCGATCGCCAGATTTCCCTTCACCCGCCTAATTCCCATCTGGTTTAAAGTATTGCCCAAAGCCACAGCTTCTTCCCACCTAAAAAAAGGGTCTGAAGCTCCTTGAATTACTAAATCACCTTGTAAAACACCAGATTCAATCGCTCCTGTCCTACCAATCAGCGTGACAAATTGATGTTTTGGTCCCCAGGTTTGCAGAGCGACAAGTGTTGTTGCTACCTTAGTAATTGAAGCTGCCTTTAAAGGAATTGTGCCTTGGTAATTTGCTAATAAGTTACGTCCGGATTGAATCCACACTCCTTGGTTTGACTTCGCAAACCCTTTAGCAGTTAGTTCATTAACATATTGTTCAACTTCTGCATTAATGGCTATATCTGGACGATCGGGAGGCACTAGTTTATACTCATTCGGCACATTTATCTGCTTCTGAGTCACTGGTGTAGGTATTGTTAAAAGTGGTGTAGCCGGAGAACATCCAGTAATAATTATCAACAAAAGTAATAGAATTTTTACCATAATGGTTAGCTAATCTCTTTGTTTCTCGCTCAAGTACCACACCTAGCGATTTACCCAAATTTAGCTATAGATCCTGATTTTTTCTATATAAGATATTAATGCTCCCAATTTTATTTGAGAATCTTGAAAGGGTGAGGGGATAAAAAAAGCAAAGGTGTTACATACAACCAAGGCATTTACCCTTTGCCCCTCACCTTTCAAAATCAAGTAGCGTTACGGAAATACCTCTTACGCCTTCTGGCAATTGCTTTACGCTTGCGCTTCTCAATTGGAGTTTCAAAGTGACGCTTACGCTTGATATCTGGAAAAATTCCAGCTTTGGAAACCTGACGCTTAAACCGACGCAATGCTGACTCAATTCCTTCGTTCTCACCAATAACCACTTGGGTCATTTTGTTTCTTCCTACGCTTACAACAACAAAAGGGCGATCGCCATCACCCAAAAAAATCAAATATTAAAATTGGGAGGATAACGACTTAGCAGACAATATTATCGCTAAAAATTTTGGAGCTTAGTAGCGTCGGGAGTATCCGCGCTCATTATTTCCCCAGTTGCCACCACCAGAGCGACCTCTTTCTTCGCGGGGCTTAGCTTTATTAACTTTCAGCGCCCTTCCCATCCACTCTGCGCCATCTAGCGCCTCTATAGCAGCCGTTTCTGCAGCTTCTGTTTCCATCTCTACAAAACCAAAACCACGTGGGCGACCTGTTTCGCGATCGGTTGGTAGTTGAACTCGCTTTACTGTGCCATATTCAGCAAACACACTGCTGAGATCTTCTTGCGTAACTTGGAAGGATAAGTTACCTACGTAAATTGACATGAAGTCGCTCCAGAATCTGATGTTATAGAGATGCCGATCCGGAGAGGCGCTTGTAGGTAATAAAAACAAACACTACCGCCGAATGTACTTCTCAGTCGATACTCTAGCACAGGATTTGCTCAGACAGACAAAAATCTACCCGACGTAAAGCATATTTTTCGGAAAATCAGGCTAAAGTCTTAGTCTAATCTAGATTCAACCCTGTCTCCGTATTCCTACTCCTCTACTGCTAGTGTCAATTTTTGATTGCTCCCCGCTTTACCGCTATATCTAAATCGCTTATAGTCAGTAATCTAATACAATAAACATAAAGATACATGGTTCAAAATCTTGAGCTTCGTAGCAAGATGTACCAATTTCCTGAAACTGCCCCTGCTGCTAACCCAGTATTTTTCAGGACTTACAGCCGCCGGTTTCTCTCAAGTGCAGGACGCGAGACATGGGATGAGGTGTGCGATCGCGTCCTGCACAGCCTGCTGAAGCTAGGAAAGCTTACAGCCGCCCAAATAAGTATCCTTGACCGAATGCAACGTCAGATGAAGTCTCTCCCTAGTGGGCGATGGCTCTGGGTAGGCGGCACTGATTGGATCGAAACGGCAGAAAACTTCTCTGGTGCCTACAACTGTACTAGTACATTAGTCATAGACTGGAAAGCCTTTGGGTTAATGATGGATCTAGCCATGATGGGCTGTGGCACAGGAGCCGTCCTTGAACCCAAATATATCAATCAGCTACCACAGATCCGCAATCGGCTAAATGTGACTGTACAGCGCAATATTGGGACTGTCTCGGCAGCATCGCGTCGCGAACAGACAGAAATTAAGATTGAGGGCAATAGTGTGACGCTTGATGTCGGCGACAGTCGCCAAGGCTGGGTTAAGTCTTATCAAACTCTATTGGAACTTTCTAGCGACGAGCGGTTTTCATCTGAAGTAGAAATTCTAGTTAATCTCAGTCATGTTCGTCCCACAGGAGAAACTCTCAAAGGCTTTGGAGGTGTTGCTAATCCTGTTAAGTTACCAGAACTTTATGAACGCTGTGCTAAGATTCTTAACTCCGCAGTAGGACGAAAACTTAACTCGGTTGAGTGCTGTCTTTTGATTGATGCGGCAGCCGTGACAATCGTGGCGGGAAATATCCGCCGCAGTGCTGGAATTAGACAAGGCGACAGCAACGACAATTTATTTGCCAATGCTAAAGCCAATCTGTGGCAACAGGATGAAAAAGGCAACTGGCGGATCGATCCAGAACGAGATGCATTGCGGATGGCAAATCATACTCGCGTCTTCCACCATAAGCCAACGCTGGAAGAGTGTATTGATGCAGTCCGTCAACAGTTCTATTCTGGCGAAGGCGCAATTCAATGGGCGGGCGAAGCAGTGAAGAGAGCTAACTGCGATCTGCTGAACACACCAACCCTTCACACTCAGTTTTTGCAGGAATATGACAAAGGAAACGCCAAACAGTGGTTGCAGGAACGTTACCCGCAACTGAGTACTTCCGAGTTAGAACACCGCACTAGTAGATACGGTTTGAATCCTTGCGGAGAGGTAATCGGCTCTGATTTCCACTGTAATCTGGCTGAAATTCATCTCAACCAAATCGATCCATTTAACTACCAAGAACAAGAAGATGCTTTCACCGCCGGAGCGCTATCTGTTGCCGGACTATTAAATCATCAATTTGTTGAAGCTCGGTACCAAAGATCGCGAGAATTAGATCCAATTGTCGGCGTTTCCTTCACCGGTTTATTTGATTTCTTTGTCAAGGCTTTTGGTATAGATTGGCTGCGCTGGTGGCAAGCAGGACGACCATTAACTCAAGAGGGAAAGGAGTTTAAGCGCTCTGAGCAGGAATATCTCACTCGTTGGAAAGACATTGTACATCGAGTAGTTTGGGATTATTGCGACTTCCATGGGCTAAAACGCCCCAATCGGTGTACAACTGTACAACCCTCTGGCACGAAATCTTTACTAACTGGTGCATCTCCTGGATGGCATCCACCGTTTGGACTCCACTATATCCGTCGCATTACTTTTGCCAAAAATGACCCTGTAGCTTTAGCTTGTCTTGATTATGGTTATTCTGTAATTCCAGGGCAATCAGATAAAGATGCAGAGGGCAACTTACTTAACGATCCCGAAGATCCCAGAGTCAAAGAATGGCTAGTTGAAATTCCAGTGGAACTAGCTTGGGTAAATCTTCCAGGCATTGAAGAGATTGAGATCGATAAATTTAGTGCTACTACAATGTTTGACTTTTATCTAGCTGTCCAGAAATATTGGACTACTCACAATACTTCTGCTACTATCCTGCTTACAGAAGCAGAGGTCGAACCTCTGGGACAAAAAATTTATGAAACGATCAGGGATGATGAAGGTTATATTTCGATGGCACTACTTGCAAGATTTGATGCCCCCTTCCCGCGATTGCCGTTTCAAAGAATATCCAAAGAAGAATATGAGTTGTTACGAGGTCAAGTTGAGAAACGCAAAAAATCAAATGATTTCTTACAACTTTTAAGTTCTCGCCTGCAAGAAAGTCAACTACCAGAAACGGGACCTCAAGACGCTGCCTGTTCAAGTTTAAGTTGTGAATTTACAGGAGCAGAGCCTTTAAGATAACAGTAAGGGAGTGGGAAGAGGAAAGGTTTTTCTTCCTACTCGTATACCTTACCTGAACGTCGTACTATATCTAGACTATTACTTAGATATGCTAGTATCTAAAATAACTAGCTGATTAAATAGTTGCATTTTGGCGATCGCACTATATCATGACTGTGCCAAATCCTAAATGCCGCTTTAATTCCAGCAAAACCCAGCTAAAATAGAACCTCTACCCGAATCCTCCTTTACTCCTAACAACCCTCCTCAACGAGAGCGCAAATGGCTATTCAAACTACTGATACCGATGGCAAACAAAAGGCTCTAAACCTTGTGCTTAACCAAATTGAGCGCACCTTTGGTAAAGGAGCAATCATGCGACTGGGCGATGCCACCCGGATGCGGGTAGAAACAATTCCTAGCGGGGCACTTACCCTAGACTTAGCTCTAGGCGGTGGTTTACCGAAGGGACGGGTAATAGAAATTTATGGTCCAGAAAGTTCAGGTAAGACGACACTAGCACTTCATGCCGTAGCAGAAGTCCAAAAAACAGGTGGAATTGCCGCCTTTGTTGATGCTGAACACGCGCTCGATCCAACTTATGCCGCCGCTCTGGGTGTTGATATTGCCAATCTATTAGTCTCTCAACCAGATACAGGTGAAGTGGGGCTGGAAATTGTCGATCAGTTAGTCCGCTCTGCTGCCGTGGATATTGTAGTGATTGACTCAGTAGCAGCGCTAGTGCCTAGAGCTGAAATCGAAGGCGATATGGGGGATGCGCACGTCGGGCTGCAAGCTCGGTTAATGAGCCAAGCTTTGCGAAAAATTACTGGCAACATTGGTAAATCCGGCTGCACAGTAGTTTTCCTCAACCAGCTAAGACAAAAAATCGGCATTACTTACGGCAATCCAGAAACCACAACTGGCGGTAATGCTCTCAAGTTCTACGCCTCAGTCCGACTAGATATTCGTCGGATTCAAACTTTGAAAAAAGGTACTGAAGAATTTGGTAACCGCGTCAAAGTCAAAGTGGCAAAAAACAAAGTCGCTCCACCTTTCCGCATCGCTGAGTTTGACATTATTTTTGGTAAAGGGATTTCTACATTAGGCTGTGTCGTTGACATAGCAGAAGAAACAGGTGTTCTAACTCGTAAAGGAGCTTGGTACAGCTATAAAGGCGACAATATCTCTCAAGGTAGAGATAACGCGATTAAATACTTGGAAGAAAATTCAGCAGTTGCCAAAGAAGTCGAGCAATTGGTACGTCAAAAGCTGGAAATGGGAGCTGTTGTCTCTGCCAACTCCGTAGCAGTTGTGAGCGAAGAGGATCTGGAGGAAATGGAGGTAGAAGCCGAGATTTAAGTTTTTCCCTCATTACAGGGTTAGCAGCAACGCTCTGCTCAATTGCGTCGATTCTTAGGAGTTGCTACGCTTGTACAACAAACTGAACAAGTGTAGCAACACGATTGCCAGCTTTAGCGAAGCGCGAATAGGCTAGCTGGAGAAAGGATGAGAAAGTGAGGTCTAAAGCGCGGCAAAGAGAGGGATTACCCCATTTAATCAGAACGGATGTCCGAGCAGTTGCAAAACCTCAGCTTTACACAAGATATATCAAGCTTTCTTACTGACTACCGTTGGAGATTCTGATGGCTCGATAAAATATTTGACCAGATTTGCCAGCTCTTGTAACTGACTAACTGCCTCTGCCCCTTCTAATTTCATCAGTTCGCGGTCATCTCGCATCTCAGTCCAGGTAATACCGTAATCTGACACCAAAAACCGGATTAGATGATTATCTGCCAGACTTACAATAAAGGAGGCACTATTCATTTGACCTCCGCAAGTATAGCAAGATGCTA
>JAABUQ010007575.1_pt1 | contig 15676 bp, 14 predicted proteins | sample 5560001 | NCBI WGS metagenome assembly JAABUQ01 (sample SAMN10711888, study PRJNA513371) | rock metagenome | isolation source: Antarctica rocks | place: Antarctica: Victoria Land, Finger Mt nord | collected 2015-12-18 | reverse complement strand
GATGTATGTCGGCCCGCTGGGCGGAGTGGCAATCCACCTCACATCTGTGATGCCACGTTGCACGTTTGAGATCAGAATGCTCTCCGGCAAAATGTTCTTCCCGAGGGACATGGCCGACGCACGTTGAAGGTTGTCTACCGAGCTGGCACAGCCAGTCAGGGCCATCAACAAGCCCAGTGTCTTTCTCATCCTCTCCTCCCACGGTATTTTCCCATCCGCGTTATCGTCCTGGTGCGCCCAAGATGCTTGCCTGGTCGAGCCTGATCCAAGCGGCGCAAATGCGGCCGAGGCCGTCGGGCGCACGCTGTATTGTGTCGCCGCGGCAAACCGCGGCGATTTCGCCCGGTCGCACCTGAAATGTAAGGGCTCTGTCGCGTGTCCCGAGCCAGTAGCCACCACCTCCGGCTACGAGCACAAGCGCTGCAATGCCGGCACTAGCGATCAGAAGGGTGCGGGCCATAGCGCCCCGCGCGAACCGCCACGCCTCAGCCTTCACGGCCGCACTGGCGAGCGTGCCGACTCGCTCGGCCAAGAGCTGCTCGGCTTCGGGGGACAGTGGGCGGGCGGCATCGGCCATCACTCCGGCCACTTCGGCCGTCCATTCGATCAGGCCGCGGCTTGCAACCAGGACGGGCTCGATCGGATCGCCGGGCTTGATGTCTGCCGAACGCACCGCGTCGTCGTGCCGGGCGAGCTGCTCGGCCGCGACCCGCCGAATACGGTCAGCCGCCGTTTCGGGTGCCGGCGTCGGGGGCTCGTCGGCTTTTTTCGACCTGGCTACGGAAGCCACGGTGCCACCTTGTCCAGCTCGGCATGGAGACGCCGCCTGAAGGTGGCGACCATCTGCCGATGCGCCAATCCGAGGGGCGAGCTACGCGCCATCGCCTGCTCAAAGCTTAGCCCGGCGTCGTCCACCAGGTTCATGCACCCCAACGTAGGCACGACGACCTCGCGGGCGCCGCGTGCGACCGCTGCCCGGTAGATCGCGGTTTCCCGCACGCGCCGGAACACCACGTCCGCCGGCCGCGTGTCGCCGACCGGTCCCGCGTTCAGGGCGAGGATCGTGGCAGCGGGCGTGAACAGCCCGTCCCCCTCCATGCGCTCGAGCACGGCGAGGTCGCTCGCGCTTGGAAGGATCAGGTGGACGGCAACCGGGTCAATCGCCGCGCGCGCGTCGGTCAGCATGGCCACGATCTCGCGCTCGCGGGCATAATCCGGGAACACCAGGTCGCCGCCGCCCATGTCGAGCACGCGCGAACGCCCGTCGCCCTCCATCTCGGACATCTCGGCGTCCAGCCATGCCTTGACGGTGGTGTCGTCGGCGTAGTCGGGCCGCCGCACGCGGCCGGCCTGGGTCATTTCGGCTTCGGTGAACAGACTCGCGAGGTAGGCGTCGTTCCGGTCGCCATCGAGGATGAGCGGGTCGCGGCCTTGCTCGCGGGCCCGCTCGATGATGGCGCGGCCGAGCAGGCTCTTGCCGGAGTTCTGCGGCCCGAGCAGGACTACCAGCTTGGCCGGGGTCGGCTTCGGTTCCAACGCGATCACGTTCTCGGCTGTTATCGTCTTGGGCATGATCGCCTTCTCCTATTTTGGGCGGGATTTAAGGGGCGGCATCCTCGGCCGGTTGTTGTCGGCGAGGGGCTGTAACTTGGGCAGGGAAGCTGCGCCGGGCTTTGGAGACGGAAGGGGAGGGGCCGTCTGCGCGGTGGTGCGCACACCAGACGGCATCTCGATGCGACTGACAGTATCCAGTGACGGCGACGAGGCCGTTCTCGCCACGACCCTCAAGTCTCGCCGCACACGCCACCACGCCGCCCGAACGGTCTCTGCAGCAGGAGGCTTCCCGTCCGCATCTCGGATCCCTTGCTCGGCTAACGCGTTGGCGATGACCAGGCAGGTGTGGTCCGTTTGAACCCGACTGCAATTTCGTCGTGGTGCTGTTGGAACCAGAGATATAACGGCGAACGGCGACCGCGCCCTCGACCGTTCGACTGAGCGAGAGCCGCCAAAATCTTTCCGGCTGACGTGCGCTGGCGAGCAGCCATGGGAGGAAGCGTAGATGTTGAGCAAGCGCCACGTCAACGCAGAACTTCCGCTACACAAGCGTTAAGCTTTCGCCTCGCTTTAGTCGATCGAGAAGCCTTCATAGACCAAGGCACCCTAGCGGGTGCGTGTTGCGCAATCAGAGGCAGTTTCCTACAGTGAGTCATGAGCAATCCCACCGACGCTCTCCGGGCCGATATCGGCGGGCTGCGAACCGATATCCAAGCCCTGACCAGTGGCCTGACGCTGATGCTTGAGGTGCAGGAGGCCCATGGCGAGCTGTTGCGCGAGTTGGGCGCAGCGCTGGGGCAGGAGCCGGACGGTCCTAGCCCGGTCGCGGAAGCGCTCGAGAAGCTCGCGGCCACTGGGCGCGATCAGGCGGCCGCGATCGAACGCCTGAGCCAACGCTTCGTCGGCGCTTCGCTTCGCGGGGTCGCCTCGCCGGCGTCGTAGTCGGGCCGCCGAGTGCTGACCTACGCCACCATTGCCGCCGGGTCGGGGGCTGGGGGCCGGGCACTGGCCGAATACCTGCTGCAGACGCTTCCGGCTGAGCGCGCGGATCTGGCTAACTACTATCAGCGCGGGATGCGCCCCGACCTGGCCGGGTCGCTGGGCGACGACACGTTTGCGGTCGAGGCGACGCTGCTGGTGAAGCAGGGTGTCATGCTGGACGAGCTGCCCGACGCGCTCGGCGCTTCCGTGCAGCGCCGGCATACGGGGTTTGTGGAGCTCTATCTGGCAGGTGAGCGCGATGTCTCCGAGGCCGTGTGCATGGCGCGGCTCGCCGAGTGGGTGGTGACCTCGGGCAACTCGGACGAAGAGGGCGATCGGGTCGTCGCACGCTTGCGCGAAGGGGCGCAGGACGCGGGTGACGGTGATCGCGTCGTCCGCGCCTTCAAGGACGCCAAGAGCGCTGCCCTCTACCGTCGCGACAAGGTGCTGGAGGCCATCGAGCGCGGTCTCTACGGGCACAGCACGGCGGAACCGCGCCGGGACATGCACCCGCGCCTGGCCGAGCAGCTCGGGCTGAACTCGAACCGCGTCCCCTCGGCCGAAGAGATCGGTCACGTCCTCTCGGGACGTCGGGCGGACGGCGAGGAGATCGGCGGCAAGTCGCGGCAGAAAAGCACGGTCAGCTTGGCCGATGCGCTCGGGCTGGACGCCATGCGTCCGCCGGTGCCGGAGGAGATGAGCCATATCCTCAACGGGCGCCGTGCCGATGGCGCGCCGATCGCCGGCCCGGGCACGGAAACAGCCCGGCAACGCTTCCTGACTCTGCTGGGCGCGAAGGGCGACGAACCGGACCAGGACCAAGTGAGCCACCTGATAGCCGGGCGCATGGCGGCCGGCAACGCAGTGGACGCCGATGCTTACAGGCGTGGCGTGGAGGCGAGCAAGGCACGGATCGCGGCGGTGGACCTGACCTTCTCGGCCGACAAGTCGCTGTCGATCGCCTGGGCGCTCGCGCCGACGGAGGCGGAGCGGAACATCCTCGCCCAGGCGCACAAGGACGCCGTGGCGAGCACCATGGCCGTGATCGCCGACGAGCTGGGGCATGCGCGCCGCGGCAAGGCGGGCAGCGGCGGGACCGAAGCCGGACACATCACCTGGCTGGGCTTCGACCACTACGCGAGCCGGCCCGTCGTCCCGGTGGCGCGAACGGATGCGGAGGGCAGTCCCTACACGCAATTCATGAGCTTCGGCGCGGCGGGCGACCCGGCCCTGCACAGCCACATGCTCGTGCCGTCCGTGGTGATGACCGACACGGGCCGGGTTGGATCGCTCGACCTGGATACGATGGCGGGCAAGACGCACAGCTGGGGCGCGTTCTACCAGACGTTCCTGGCGACGAACCTGAAGCGTTTGGGCGCCGAGGTCGGGCTGGACGAGCGTACGGGCGCGGCTCGCCTGATGGCCGTCCCGGAGAACGTGCGCGACGCCTTCTCCAAGCGCACCAAGGACGGAACGGAAGCCGCGCGCGAGTTTGCCGCGAAGCAGGGCAAGGACTGGGACAGCCTCACCGACAAGCAGAAGGTGGGATTGGTCCACGCCAGCACCCAGGGCCGGCGCCAGGCGAAGGACGTGGCCGGCGGCAGCGAGGAGGACCGTGTCGCCGATTTCCGGGCCTGGCAGAGGCAGGCCGCTACCATCGGCTACGCGCACAAGAGCGTGCTGAGCGCGACGCCTCCGCCAGCGCCGAGCCGGGACGAGCGGCTGGAAGGCGCCTACCAGACCGCCTTGCGGCTCCTGGACACGGTGTTCGTCGGCACGGCCAAGGTGGACGGGGAAAAGCTCCGGGAGATCGCCGCGCGCGGCCTGATCACCACCTCCATCGAGGACGCGGCCGACGTGAAGGCCATCACACGCGCCTTCGCAACACGGGGCGTGCGCCAGGACGGGCGCGACGTGGCGCTGATCTGGGGCGAGGACCCGGCAGTGCGCGGCAAGGCGCGGATCGGGGTCACCACGACGCTGCACGAGGCGCAGGAGGCCGAGGTAGTGACCCGACTGCGCAAGGCGGCCGGGGACCGGTCTGCAGCCCTCTCCAGGCGCGCCGTAGAGGCCGCCGTGAAGCGGAGCGGGTTGAGCTTCGAGGGCGAGCACGGGCGGGCGCAGCGGGCCGCGATCGACGCGCTCGGCATGGGCGGCGGATTTGCGGCGTTCATCGGTGCCGCCGGTGCGGGCAAGAGCAGCGTCCTGCGTCCGCTGGTCGACGCCTGGCGCGCAGACGGCAAGCACGTGTTCGGGACCGCGCTGGGGAACAACCAGACGGACTCGCTCGAGGACGCCGGGATCAGGGCTGCCGATCGGGCGGCGCTCGATCCGTTCCTCCGGCGCGCGGCGGCCGGCAAGCTCGCGCTGGATCGTGACTCGGTGGTGGTGATTGAGGAAGTGGGCCGTGTGGGCACGCGCCAGCTCGGGGAGCTGATGCGGCTGCAAGGCGAGCGCGGGTTCAAAGTGGTCGCGGTCGGCGATCCCGAGCAGCTCCAGAGCATCGAGGCGGGACACGTCGTCACTCTCATGCGCCGCGCCTTGGGCGAAGGCGCCATTCCGGAGATCGCGACCACGCTGCGGCAGCGGACGGACGAGGAGAAGGTGACGACCGGCCTGTTCCGGGAGGGGAGGGCGGCCGAAGCCGTGGAGCGCAAGCGCGCGGACGGGACGGCGATCCTGGTCGCCGGCGACCATAGAGCAGTGGTCGAGCGGGTGGCGGTGCTGTGGCGCGAACGGGTGGACGGCGGCGCCGGGGTGACGATCAGTGCACCGACGAACGCGGACGCCCGCGCCGTCGCGCTGGCCATTCGCGAGCAGCGCCGCGCCATGGGCCAGGTCGGCGCCGATCTCGTGACTCTCGATGCGACCAGCCGCAGCCGATACAATTCCGGCGTCGGCGAGGATTACGACATGCGGCTCGCGGTGGGCGACCGGGTGCGGCTCTACGAGCGCGCCACGGCCACCTTCACGGCAGCGGACGGCTCGGGCCGCACCACGCACGGCAACATCGGTAACAACGGGTCGGTGTTGGAAGTGCGAGGCATTGCCCCGGAGGGTCTGACGCTCCGCAACAGCACCGGGCGCGAGGGCCTGGTTCGCTGGGACACGCTCCGGGATGGGGAGAGCGGGCGTAGTCGGCTCGGCTGGGGCGACGCGCTCACCATCGACGCGGCGCAGGGCAGCACGGTCGGCCGGCACATCCTCGCCATGCCGAGCGGCTCGGCCGGCGTGAACGGCTATCAGGGCTACACCGCGGGAAGCCGGCATCGCGACGAAACGCTGATCGTGGTCGGCGATGCGGGGGAGCGCCGGGAGATCACGGCAAGGCGGCCGCGAGGCGACTTCCGGCCCATCAACGAGGGTGACGTGTGGGACAACGTGGCGCGAAATCTCTCGCGCAAGCCGGAGCGGTCCTCGGCACTCGCCTTCCTCGACCGCGCAGCGAACGTGCGGCGCGGCACGGTGCGCACCTTCCAGGGCGAGCTGGAGCGCATGGAACGGCGAGAAGCTGAGGGTAAAGCCCCGACAGCGGAGGCCAAAGCGCGAGGGCAGGCGAGTGCGACGAGGGAAGCCCTGCGTCGGCGCAGGGGCGCGGCGCAGGACAAGGCAGCACGTCCAGCAGAGACGGCCAGAGCACGACTGGCCGACGCAGCGCGGCGGGTGAGGCCGGCGCTGGACCGGGCGAAGGAAACGGCGCGAAAGCTGCGCGAAATGGCCGAGCGCGTAAGCCGAGCGTCGGGTTACGCATGGAAGCAGCGGCATTTCGGTCGTGGTACGGGGCGGCGACGTTAACAAACTGGCCCTTAGTTCCAGACCAAAAGCCGGGCATCGGCCCTTTGCAGACCACCAGGATCTTGAAGATAGTGACCATGTACACAGCCGCTCATAGGGTAAAATATGCTTTTGTCGCACGTGCATGTCGGCGTTTCGGACTTCAATCGGGGTTTCACCTTCTACTCCGGCCTTATGAACGAACTCGGCTTCATCCTTAAATTCTGCAGGCCAGAAAAGTCTTGGGCGGGATGGATGGAGGAAAATGTTTCACGCCCCTTGTTTCTCGTCGGATGTCCGTTTGATGGACATGACGCAAGTCCCGGAAACGGACAGATGGTGGCACTGCTTGCACATGAACGGTCCATTGTTGACAATGCATACCGCTGGGCTATCGGAAACGGAGCAGTGGACGAGGGAACTCCAGGACTACGAACTCACTACCACCCTGATTATTACGGGGCTTATTTTCGTGATCCGGACGGCAACAAGATCTGCATCTGCTGCCACACCCCGGAAACCGAACAAAGCTCATAAGACCATTCTGCATCATAAGCCCACCTGCGCCGATCAAAGCCGAGCTTCCGATTCCATCTGTTAAATTTGGAACCGCTCGCGGACGAACCGCAGCAAGCCAAGGGCGATCGCAGTCACCATGATGTAAGCCACGTCCCACGGGACTCGGCCGACGTCGCCGGCGCTGTAGTGCAGGAGAGCGGCGAACAGAAACGCCGGGATGGCAAGCCAGAGGAGCCCGCGCAGAACCCAGAGCACGATGCGAAGCGGCATCGTGACCGCGCCGTACAGACTGCCGCCTACGGCACGCGATAGGCTCGCGCGCCCGGTCATCGGCCGCGTCCTCGCCGGGCGGTTTCAGCTGGCGGGCTCTCCTCGGCCTCCCGCCGAGTCTCCTGCACGTCCTCTCGGGCCATGGAGGCGCGTTCTTGGGCACGTCCCAAGGCGACCAGACGCTCGCGGTATTCCTCGCCGAAGCTGCGGCTATCGGCAATCGCTGCGGCTTGATCTCGACCCTGGCCACCCAGATTGCCAGGGACGTTCCTGGCGACACTGGGCGCCGAGAGCTTGGCGGCGGCATCGGCCGCATCGTCGAGTCTGTGGGCTACATTGTTGTAGCGCGCTGCGGCGTACTCGGCTTTTGAGGTCGTCTCCACAATCCCTGCCGAGCGCAATGCCGCAGCAGCGACAGGATTCGCCCAGGCCGCGTCGAGGCTGCGCCGGGCCTGGTCATCGAGAAGTTTCTGGTCTTTGGGTGAGTAGTCCAGGTTCCAACGTGCGAAATCAGCGGTATCCGCCGCTTTCGCAACTCGTTGCACAACATCGCGTGCAGATGCCGATGAGGGCAGGTCCTTAAACAGATATTCCGATACCGGTGGTGAAGGCGGCCTGTAGACTTCATAGGTGTCGGCTGTTCGATCGGTAAACGAACGTCTTCCTCCGTCAGACATGAGCGATCTCCTGACTAGCGATGCTTTGTCATCCGTGGCGCAGGTCATTGCGCTGATGACGCCGAGGTCGAGAGCGTGTCCCCCATAAATCAGGCAAGCATATCGGCCGTGTGGGGTGCTCACCTCGTACCGGGTTCGGTTGAAGCCGGCTTCGTGCCGGTCGAGGACCTCGATGACGGGCTGGTTGAGATAGGCTTCCGTCTCCGCCCGTATCCGGATGTCGGGCAGCAAGGTGTTCGGGCAGCCGTTGAGCGCCAGCGCGGCGGAGAGCAGGAGCGAGCGCATCACGGCGGCTACTCCGCCGCCTCGGCCGGTGCCGCCTGAGGCGCCGGGCGGCGGACGAAGCGGTTGGCACCCGCGATGCTGTTCTCCCATTCGCGGCGGAAGTAGAGCGGCACGCCGCAGCGGATCGGGGCGCAGCCGGCAGCGAGGACGAACATCTCGTCGGCGCGCGCCTCGCGGATTTCGTCGGGCTTAATGAGGCTGCGCTTGATCTCGTGGCGGTTCGTGTTCCGCCCGCGCGACCGTGTGCCGAGCTCGAACCCCTTGTTCGACGTGCCCCGGTTGTCGCCTTCGCTGGTCGCCTGAATGCCGTGTTCTCCGATCTCCTTGGACAGGGACTCTTGCGTGCGCCGGTCGAGCACGCGGGCGTAGCCGCGCCAGGACAGGTTCGGGAACCACAGGTCGCATCCGGCCTTGCCTCGCCGGCCCCAGACCTCGTCGATTTCGGTTTCGGACAAATGCGGCAGGTGCAGCGTGGCGCCGTATTTCCGGCCGGTGTCGCGCAGCAGCTCGAAGGCGACCACGCGCCCGATGGTGCCCATCTCGTCGGGGATGATGAGGGTGCGGCTGTGATAGTGGCCGTTCGCCTCGATGAACGCCCAGGCGAAGGCGTCGAGCGCGGCGCGGACGATGCCGGGGGAGAATTTTAGGGCGTCGAGGCCAACGTGGATGTACACCGTCGTCGGACGTTTCGTGACCTCGCGCGGTGAGAAGGTCGTCCCGGAAAGAAAATCGGCCGCGGCGTCGTCCAGCATCCAGCGGGTGAGCTGGGTGGCGGAGAAGTAGGCGCCGCTGAACGTCTCCTCGGCCAGGCCCATCAGCGTCCTGGCCCCGAGCCTGGCGGCGGTGCACGGGCTCGCCGCGGCGATGCCGGCGAGCAGCAACTTCATGTCCGCCTCGGCCGTCGTGATGAGGTCGCGTAGCGTATGCAGGTTGCGGTGCTCGCGGGGCACCTCCTCGTCCCAGAGCATATGACCGAGCAGCGCCGCGACCATGTTCCGCCCGGCGTCGTCGAAGATGCTGTCCGCGTCGCGGTCGCGCTCCTCGCCGCAGAGCGAGCCGACGACGGAGAGCACACGACGGGTCGCGCTCGGCGAGTTCGGGTCGATGCCGCCGAGAAGGTCGAGGGCGCCGCTGCCGAGACCAATCCGCACGACGCGCTGCCCCATGGCCTCGCGCGCCCGCTGCGTCAGGTCCGCGATCTCGTCGGACGGGTCCACGACGATGGCGGAGCCGTGCCAGTGCATCAGGCGGGTGGCGACGGAACCGGTTTTGCCGCCGCCGCTGCCGGAGACGAAGATCGAGTGCGTCGGTCCTTCGGTGCATGGGTCGACCAGGAGCGGCGCCTTGCCGCCGGGTCCCCAGGTGGCCTTGTCGCGCGATCGGAACTCGAGCGCGTCGACTTCGGACAGATCCATGCGAACGGCTTCGCCGATGACCAGATACGGCTCGCCGGAAGGGTCCGGCTGGAACCGGTGCCGGGCTTCGTCCATGGGCAGCCAGTCCGCATGACCGTGGTTGTCGGTATCGGCTCGCTCGACCGGTTTGATGGGCCTTCGCATGGCGCCCCAGGCAGCGCCCACGATACGGCCCCAGCGAACGGCGCGGAGCCGCGCAAATATCGCGGCGACGATCAGCAGGGCGGCAACGCTGGGCAGGAAGGCGGCGGCAATGACCACGCCGAGCAGCTTGGGGGCACCGCGCGCGTAGGGCAGCGCGTCATACCAGAGCGTCAGCTCCCAACCGAGCTGCACCCGGCCGATGCCGTAGGTGTTGCACAGATAAGCGAACAAGTAGCTCGCGCTGGCGAGCCAGCCGAGCGCGAGCAGAAGCGGAACGGCGACGACGCCGAGCGCCGCTGCGATCAAGCCGCGTCGGCGCATAGCGCCAGATCCTCCTCGACCTTGACCCATACCTGCGGCGCGCTGAACCCATCATCGCCGCGGGCGAGCCACACCACGATGTCGAGATAGCGGCGCAGGAGCGAGCGAGCCTTGGTGTCGGGGAGCGTCGCCGCCCCCGAATGCTGCTTAAGCATGAGCTCCAGGGCGTCGAACGCCTCGCCCTCCTCGGCGTGCCAGCTCGTCATCCCGCCGGGGTGCCCGGCGGCGAGCGCCTGGACGAACGCGAACGCCTCCGGCCCACGGCACTCCTGCAGCATGATGCGGTCCGGCCGCATGCGCCGTGCGGCGCGCACGCAGTCCTCGGCCGAGACGCCGGGCTGACCCGGTTCGGCGAAAAACAGGGCGACGTGGTTGCGCTGGCGGAGCGCGCCGAACTCGTCGGCGTCCTCGGCCGTGACGATGCGCTCGCCTTCGGGGATTTCCTGCAGCAATCGCTTGATGAAATCGGTCTTGCCGCTGCCGGTCGCTCCGCACGCCCCGATGGTGCGTCGGCTGCGCACCGCCAGTTTCCAGAACTCTTGCCAGCGCCCCTGCCGCTTCAGCTCGATCAGAGCCAGGTCATGGGTCGTCGAGCGTGGCGTGCCGACGCGAGAGAACATCGCCTCGAAGTCGGGATCATCCACGCGCCGGGCGATGGTCGCCGGCTTCCGGGCCGTGAGCGAGATGATGCCCTGTCGCGTCGCCTTGGGACGGCACGCCTGCAACCGCTCGCCGTCGGGCAAGGTGCCGCGGGCGAGAGGGTGTTTCTCATCGAACTCCGCACCGGCCGAGTGAGCAGCATAGACGGCGATCGTCTCGAGCCGCTCGAACGTGGCGTCCGGCGCATCGTGCCAGGTCCAGCGTCCCTCGCGCTCCACGCCGATCTCGCCGGGCCTGTTGGCGACGACCTCCGTGGTCAGCGGGTCGGCGAGCGGTGCAGCCAGGCCGCACACATCGAGCAATCGCCGCAGCGGGCGCTCGCCGGGCTTCACCGGCCCGTCTCCGACAGCGCGTAGGCATCCGAGAAGTCGATCGGCTGCGCGACCAGCAGGCCGATGCGCGTTCCCTGGTTGACCCGGAGCGTACTGCGCACGTTTGCCGAGTTGCGGATCACCTCGGCGAGCGCGTAGTCGAGGCCGCCCACGTTGATGTTGGTGTAGCTGGTCCCGCGCTGCTGGAGCGCGGTTTGCGCGGCGCCGATCGCGCCCTCCGTGGTGAGCAGGACCAGGGCCGACCCGATGCGCGCCCACGGATGGGTGTCGAGTTCGCCGGCGAACCCGCCGCGACCGAGGCCGTCGCCCATGGGGAAGCTGCCGAGCGGAACGGGGACGCCGTTGGGCGTGATGGCGTAGCCGGCGACGGCGCCAACGCGGTTCTCGCCGAGTCCGATGTCGCTTTGATAGTCGCCGACGATGCGGGTTCCGGCCTCCATCAGCTTGACGCCCAGGGGCGAGTAGACCGTCTCGTCCGTGTGGCAGAACACCTTGCCGGGCTTGGTGGTGTCGAGGGCGTTGTCGAGCAGGCAGGTGACCACGCCCGGCATCATGGTGAACGTCAGATCCATGGCCGGGCCTGCCTTAAGGCCCGGGATGGCGGTGGGCTTGAACGCAACAGCACTCTTGCCCGCCTCGGACCCGGCCCGGCTGGCAATGCCGCCTTGGGGCGCGCCTTCGGCTTGAGCTCGGGCGTCGCGGGGGAACGCGCCCGGCGTGAAGGTCAGCATCCTTGGAGCGTGGACAGCGGTGCCCGGCCCGGCGGTCGGGGTCACCGGAGCTGGCCCGAAGGCATTGCGAACCTGGGGCGGCACCGGGGGCGGGGGTGCCGGGTTCAAGTTCACCGCCGGCATGGCGTTGGCCACGGGGATAATGCCGCGGTGAAACTCGGGCGTCGGCACGAACTGCCCGAGCTGCTGACCGACGGCGGACGCGTGCTGCGGCTGCGGCTTGTGCGCGTCACGCCAAAACACAATCCCGACGATGCCGGCGCAGCCCACGGTCCAGAGGGCGGCCAAGCGCCAGCCGGAGCGCCAACGGCGGAACCGGCCACCGCGCGAGCGACCGCGCTCGGACTGCTCGCGCTCGTCCCGATCGTTGGGCGGGTTAACGGGCATTGCCGGCGCTCCTGAGCACGCGCCGCACGCCGGGCGAAACGGTCCCGGTGTCGGGATCAGCCAGGCCACCCGTCACCGGGCTGATGCCTGCCGGATTGTAGGCGCGGTTGAAGATGTAGAGGACGGTCTGGCCGGAGTAGAGGTGCATCTCCTTGGCCACCCGCGGCACGACCAGCGTGTCGCCCCGCATGAAGGGAATCAGGGCCTGCTCCTTGCCGTCCGGCCCGAGCACGAACACGGAGGGCGGCCGAAGCTGACCCTGATAGCGCAGGAACGTCATCTGGCCGTTGTCGCAGACGGACACGGGGGCGATAGCGGCGCTACCCCAGCCGACGTAGTGGGGATTGCAGGAGGGGCCGGGCTCGCCCGTAGCGTTGGATGCTGCAAGCGAGGCGCGGGCCTGGGCAGCGTGAGCGGCGGCTTGGCGCTGCTGCCATTGCGCGAGCCGGGCTTCATGGCTGGCCCGGGCCTTTGCCTCCTGCTCGGCGCGCTCGGCCTCGCTGTTCTTCACGATCAGGCCGAATGTGGTCTCGGTCGAGTCATCGCTTGCAGCGTCGTCGGCTTTTCCGCCGGTGCCGGTCGACGCGAGAGAGGCAGTGAGGGCGGGGGCGTCGGACTGGGCCGGGAGCGCGATGAGATCGAATTGATAAGGGTATTCGTGCCCGTCGGCGTCCACAGTGGTGACGACGAGGTTCGTGTGGCCCGGCTGAACAGGCCAGAGCGGTAGATTGTTCTTGAGCGCCACGGCTTGGCCGTTGCCGCCGGCCTGCGGACCTTCCCAGATCCCCGCGGTCCCAAAGGCGACCCGGTAGATGGCCTCCTTCGGATTGAAGGTGATGTTGACGACCCGGCCGACAACGCCCGTCAGGCGGATGCGCTTGAGGGGCGATGCTGTCACAGCCTGCATGTGATCGACGGGACCGGAGGAGGACGCGGGCGCCGTCCCAGAGGAGGGGGCTCCGAGTCCAGCTGTGGGTGCAAGGGCGGTCCCAGCGGCGAAAGCAAGGACGAGCGAAGCACGCACGGTCAGGCGTCTCCGCTGCGATAGTCGAGGCATTGGAAACCCGTCAGGTTGAGCGAGCGGTCATCGTCGCTGACGGCCGGCAGGTCGGGACGCCAGACGAAGGTCACGACGGCCTCGTAGGGCTTGGCCGCGAGCTGCGTGCCGCCGACGATCTCGGTGCGCTGGAACGTCACGCGCCACACCTGGGCGTTGCCGGATTTGCCCAGCGGCCAGAACTGGAACCGGTCCACGACGACGCTCGTCTGATTGCGGTATTTCGCCGCCGGCGACCGCGGGTTCTTCGGTGACAGCTCGTCCGCGAACCTGGCCTGCATGGCCGGGTCCGACATGACCGCGACCTGGTGGAAGTTGAGCGCGTAGGCGTCCGGGATGTAGGTTTCGGCCGCGGCGACCAGCTTGCGCAAATCCGCCTTGGCTTGCTGCTCGCCGAACAGCGTTCGCGGCGCGTCCTTGGCGAGCACGGATGGCACGACCTGCTGGGAAGCCAGGTCGAATGGCACGAATTTCACTTCCGTGGTCTTGAGCGGGAACAGCGACGCGGCGGCGATTATGCCGGCGAGCCCGATGAGCGTGCCCGCCGCGCCGACGACGTAGCCGCCGAGACGGATGGCCCGGCGATTGGCCCTGATCTCCTGGTCGAGCGCCTTGCCCTGTTCGTAGAAGTCCTGGCGCGCTTCCGCGTCGAGTTCTCCGGCTTCAGACCAGCCGCCCGGGAGCGTGGGAGCGGCGCCGCTCATGGTTGGCCTGCGGTCGCGATCACGTTGAGGTCGGCCGGCGTGGGCTGCCACTGGCCGGGGTTGAAGGCGAACGGGCTGCCTTCCGGCTTCGGCAGATCATGGCCTGCGCACGCGGCGAGAGCCAAGGCGGTGAAGGCAAGAACGAGGGCGCTGCGAACCAACGAGACCTCCTATGGCTTGGCGGACGAGAGAGACCGAGGGGCGCTCGCGATCGCGCCGGAGCCGGTGGACCCGGCCCCGCCGGCGCTTGCGCGCGCGGCACCGGCAGCGCGCACCGCCGCGGCAGTCACTGCGGTGTTGACCACCGCCATGACGGGTCTGAAATCGACCGCGCCGCCGGACACGATGCCCATGACGAGGCCGCGCAGCTCGAACAGCATGTAGCCGCACACGATGAACAGGAGCAGGCCGCCCAGGAGGAGCTGACCGAGATGGACGACCTGGCCGGCGAGCTGCGAGCCGTCCTGCCCCACGGTCGCGACCTGCCCGATGATGGCGGCCTCGGCGCCCGTCACGAGGACCAGGAGGGCGACGATGAAGGCTTGCAGGAGCACGGCGCCCAGCACCGAGCCCATCCACCGCGAGAACATGCCGTGCGTCGCCGGGAATGCCAGGAACGCCACGAAGACCGGGCCAATCCCGACGAGGAGAACGATGGCGACATAGGCGAACAGCCAAGCGCCGAACGCCACAGCCACAACCGCCCCGGAGACGACCCAGTAGAGGGCGACGAGGAGATGGAGGCCGATGTCGCCCCAACTCGAGAGGTGCGCCTCAACCGCGCTTCCGGCCATGTAGGCGCTGTTCCAGATGTTATCAAAGGCGGCGGCGCCTATCTGGACCGAACTGCCATTAAAGCCGCCGGTGAGCGTGGCGCCGAGCCAAGCAGGTAATCCGGTAAGCGCGAAATCCGCAACGAACTGGTGGTAGGTCGCCGCGCCGGTCGCGATGCTGAAAGCGATGGCACAGCGCAGCAGCTTGCGCTCGATGTCGGACAACGGGTGGGCGTCGGGAGCAAGGGTTCGGATCAGCGAGTAACCTGCGAGGAACACCACAAAGGCCGCGGTGAGCGGCAACTTGATCTGGCCGGCGAGCGCATTGATCGTGTAGTCGATCCAGCCGGCGATCGGCGGCTGGATCTTGCCGAAGATCGTCGCGAAGACGGTCCATTCGTTGTTCATCGGGTCAACGCCCCCGCGCGACCGTTGCTCAGCCACGTCGGAGTGCAGCGCGCGCCGTGCGCCGTGCTCGAATGGAATGGGAGGAGCACGCCCGTGGAAACCCACCCCGTGACTGGATGGTCGCGCGTCGAGCCCAGCCAGAGCGTCTCGGCGTAGCCGTTGACGACGCGCTCGGGTGTGCGCGCGATTACGATGTACGGTGCTGCCCCGAGGCTCGGGGCGCCCGCCGACGGCGCCGACAGCATGTGCGGCACCGACGATGGGTCCGTCAGGTGCGCCGCATCGCGCGCGAGCTGCATGCAGGCATAGCCGTCAATCGAAGCGACAGCTTGCATGCCCGTTGCCTGCGCGATGGGAACGCCGACCACTCCGAGTGCGAGCGCGGCAGAGGCAATGAGGAGGGAACCCTTGGACATGCCTGCCTCCTAAGTCCCGTTCGAGGCGAGCAGCACGGGAGCGTTAGCAGCCGCTGCGCCCATCCTGTTCGTCACCACCTGGCGCCATTGCCCCACGGTCATTCCCGGCGTGATCCCGTTGGCCGCGAGGTTCGTTCCGGCTGGGAGGAGCGCCGCCATGTTCGAGCCGTCCGGTGCGGTCGCGACGTTCACGCCGGCGGCCGGTCCGAAATTGTAGTAGGCGCGGGTATCCAGGCCGGTGGGGTTCTGGACACCGCTCGCTTGCAGA
>JAABUQ010007574.1_pt1 | contig 15679 bp, 12 predicted proteins | sample 5560001 | NCBI WGS metagenome assembly JAABUQ01 (sample SAMN10711888, study PRJNA513371) | rock metagenome | isolation source: Antarctica rocks | place: Antarctica: Victoria Land, Finger Mt nord | collected 2015-12-18 | reverse complement strand
GTGACCGGAGTCGGTGACTCTTTTACGGGGGGACAGTGGGACAGATTCCACTGGGAGAGATGGCTCTCCACTCACTTGGGAGGATTCACTTTAATCCTCTAACACTCGACTTGCTACATCGCACCGCCACCTTAACCCCTATCTATAAGAAGACTCGTCCAGAAACAAGGATGGACAGGCACCCAATTAAGATATGTTTTTACAGTTCTCTTTATGATGAGAGTTCCTTTTGCCTGTGATTTGAAAGGCTCCCAGCGGCTACAGATTTGGTACCTGTACACGAATGCGTGGTATCAAAATGAAGATTTGCAGAATTTATCAATATTAGAAACCCGCTTATACTGCCGTGGATGTGACAATGCTGCTGGATTTCCCTATTCTCCCTATGCTTCCGGGCAAATTGGGCAAGATTGGCTTAAAGCCCTTCAGGGGCTGAATTATAAGCACTGACTGTAATGTCAAGAATATAGTTGGAGCGTTGACGCTCCAATAAAACTTACCTGTTTCACCTCATCCTCTTTAGATAAGCCTGGGCTTTATCTGTTGGCGGAATTTCTTCAATGATGGTAGAGCGGAAATGTTGTTTATATTCTATTGCCTTGATTTTAAATCCTGGCTGATATTCAGCTAATTCCGTGACCCTACCAATGGTAATCCCGAATTTCTCACCACGCTTTCCTAAAATGGCTCGTAAAGCTTGTGCAGCAAGGCTTCTAGAGAAAAATTCAAGAACAGTCTGTCATGCAAGCCGGAGCGTCCAGGACGCTAGCAGTTGAATGACTCTGGCTGATTTGGGCTCAGGCTTGTGAGAAATCCGGGTAATGCGCCAGATGAGCCAACCTAGAATTAACAACAATATCCAGTAAAATACCAGAATCGTGCTGCCTGCCCATGGCATTCTATTTAATTGGATCGCCGTTCCAATTAATACGGTGTAACCGACTGTAGACATAACTAAATATAGTTCTTGAACCAAAGTAGTCAACTTATCGGCCAATTTTGACCAGAGCCATGCTTCGAGATAAGCTAGGATTAGGGCTTGCACAAATATTTTGCAACTAATCGCCCAGACGAGCAAATATAAAGGCAGGACAAAAAATCCAACTAGCGTTAGAAGTCTTAAGATGCTGGTCAACCAAGCAATTATCTTGCTTTCATAATACGTATCATCAACAAAACTGGCTTTGATGATCGTCAATCCAACCAGATAAAGCTCCTGAAAAATTCTACCGAGCAAGCCCATGACCGTGACCCTTTTCTTGGGGATTGATTGTTGTTCTTTTTGCCTCTTCCCTTTGGGCTTCTAACCGAGCGGATTCAATTCGGGCTTCTTCTTGTTGGCGTTGAGTCGAGATCACCTGTTGTAAGAAGCTAATAGTACCTTGCAGTTGCCTCTCAAAGTTTTCAAGCTTCGACAAGTCATCAGGGCGCTGAACAAAGCCTTGATTTGATTTGAAGACTAACTTTCGGTCTAGTTGAATTTCAATCAAGCTACCAGTCATCTCAACCGATAACTCCTGGCGAAGGTAGTCGCCCTGGTTCAGTTTTATCAGCTCAGCGGCTTTGGACTTGATTGATTTCTCAAGTCGCGCAGCTGATTGAAATTCCTCATAAAGAGATAACAACTGAAATTCATTGAGCAATGCTTGCAGATGGTTGACGAAGGTTGCTAAGTTCTCAGGCTTCTGGATGTCAACCTCAATGCCAGCAATTGACGCATTGAGCTGACCATTGCTCCGCTCAATCCTCAAGCCATTATCTTGGCAAACAGCTTCAGGGGCTAGGATTTGGTCAGTCAGAATTTGAAACTGTACTGGGAGGAGTTCGGTTCTTTTGGATGGGGTGGGTTCCTGAGTCAGAGCTAATGGTGGTGAGTGGACTAACTCGGTAGCAGGTCGCTGCGTCTTGCTGACCTGGATTGATTCTTTGAGCTGCGCTTTATCGCCACAGTACACGGCAAACTCCAGCGATGCTCGGCTGGCCGCGACATACCAGGACTCTCTGGATAGTAAGGCTCCACTCCCCTGACCCGCTGCGAAGATGGCATACTGGGCCGTCGCTCCTTGGAGGGAATGGACAGTGCTAATCCATCTGTAATCGCTGTGCAACAAGGACTCTGGAGTCACAGTTAACCGCTTGCCTCTGGTGCTGATCTCAATCGTCTGGGTTTGGGGGTCAATGGCTTCCACCCTGAATCTTTGACCATTAATCTGAAAGAGCCTGCCGTTGTGGTCTTTGAGCCCCGCAGTAAACCGCATCTCTTCCCCGGCCCTAAGTTCTATCCACCGGGGAGAAAAGACTTCGCGGTCTTTATATCTATATAAATCCAGGGTGTAGGTCTGTCCCTTTGAGTCAACCAGTTCAACGCTGTGCTGGCTTGAGTCAGTGGAGGTAACCCGGTACTGTTCGCCTTTGGCAAATTGCCCGGAATTTCGCCAAAAGCGCACCACCTCGCCAGTTTGATAATGGTCCGCCATCAGCAGATCATGTTTGTCCAGAGCCTTTTTTTGCAACACCTCAACCTCCATTGCTGGCCCAGACAGTTCACCCTGCTCTATCAGTTTGTCCCTGATTGCCTGGGTTAAGGTGGCCCGCTCCTTGTGGGTGGTCGCCATAATCAGGGTATTGCGCCGCTGCTCTAGGGGACGGGTGAGGTAGTCATCCACGAGCGCTTCTATCCGCTGGTCCTCAACGGGAATCTCACTAATCTTGCCCTGAGCATTCAGTAAATCAAAGGCTTGGGCTGGCTGCTGCGCTTCACACAAATCCACTACTGCTTTCAGTTGCTCATCCTTCTGCCGCATGTTCTGGCTAATGAAGGCAGTTTCTAGCCCTGCCCTGCTTTGGAGCAACTGAAAGGGGTTGCCCTGCTCCACTGCTGATAACTGCTTGGTGTCTCCAACCAGCAAGAGCCGACAATTTGATTCCTTGGCTCGCGAGAGCAGCTGATGCAGTTGGCGGTTTGATACAACTCCAGCCTCGTCCACGACAATCAGGGCATCTCTAGGGAACTCCTCTTTAGAAGCGCGGATTAGGCTTTCCAAAGTCTGCGACTCTATGCCGCTCTCTGCCTCTAATGCTTCGGCCTGGAGTCCACCCACTGCACAACCAATGAGCGGGCGCTCTCCCATTAAGTCTTTTAGGGCTGACAAAGAACGAGTTTTGCCAACTCCAGCACTTCCCTGGATCAGCGTAATTAAATCCTGACTCCCGGCAATATGCTGGAGGGCTTTGGTTTGGTCTAAGTTGAGTGTGAATTTTTTTGCTGCTACCATTGCTTTGTTTTTGTCACAAATTGTGGCGTAAGATAATTTAGCTTGAATTGTCCAGTCCAGTATTTGACTCTCACGCTGCAATATTGTCCGCGTTGTGTAACTGGGGTAGGGAGTATTTGAAGCAACTGCTATCAGTTCTCGACTCTGTTCAATCGCTTGATGAATCTCAGTTGACAGATACCTGCCCTGGCTCAATCTGCATCCTGACCTAACCAGTTCCATGTAGCCAAAAGCAGAGCGGTTCTCTGTTAGTCTCTCGGTTGCTGCCATCACAATCTCTTGGGGGCTACCAGGATGATCGGCAGCTTGGAAAAGATGCTCCAACTCCTTAAGTGAAACTGGTTGACATGGCCTTATCCCAGCGGTGGTCGCCCGCTCTTGCCAGTCCAATACCTGTGCAAGTGCATCTTTGTCATAAGCTTTCAAGTTCCTCGTCGCCCGATTGGCAGCATCGAGCTGTTTCGCTGTCGCCCGAGCGCGGTCTAAGCCAAGAGATGCCAAGTAGGCTTCCAGTTTTTCAGTCCGCTTAGAAAAGGTTTCCGTAAGTAGCCTCTTCGGGTTGCCTGCTAACTCAAACTGCCCATTGGCATCCCAATAGGTTCTGTACCCCGCTTGGTGTAAGTGGTAGGCGGCATCGTTTTGGTAGATGGCTCCGATAGTGAGTTTGTTGTTGTAGACTTGCTCGTTGGCTAGGCTACGCCACTTCCCTTCTACCCGACCCACATTAAAGATGACGTTGTGGGTGTGGAGGTGGGGTTCTCCCTCACGGTTATCCCGCTGCCTGAAAGCTCCGATTAAAGCCTGGTCGGCGTGGACCCGTTCGACCTTACCCTGACGCTTGACCTGGCTGAATAAGAGGTGCTGTTCAGTAAACCGGAGCGCACTCAAAACTCCCCGGTCGTGGGCTGCATTGGCAATGGGGTTTGAGTTGACGAGTGCTTCGACGCTCACGCTCTTGGGGGCGTTCAGTGTCACGTCGCAGATGGCTGGTCGGCTGTTTTTCTGATACTTCCGCAACTGCCTGCCATAGCTATCCTTCCCCTCACTGGCTAAGTCATAGGCGAACTGGTTGATTGACCCATCATACCCAAGCTCAGGAGCTAGCTGACCCTGCCAGTCGCTATCTTCTGGTCGGGTTCCAGCCACGTGGTAGGACTCGGCATAATCTTTATATTTTGAGTATGGTTTGCCTATGGTCGCGGTCATGGGTGAGCCTAAAGAAAAGCGATCGTTTTTGGAGTGTCGTGTGTTATTTTAGCCTTGGTGCTGCCTTAGCAGTACGTTGAGTGTGGGGGAATAAGATCCATGGGGGATTCGTCTAGATTTAGGGGCTGCGAAGCAGGATGTTAGTTTTAGACTCTTATCTTTCAGCAGTTTATTTGCTTTTTTAGAGAATTTTTGGGATAATTATTTCAACTGCTACTAACAAAGACATCATTTTTTGATAATTTTATTCAAGTTAACGATCAGTTTATTTCATAGTGTTGCTGGTTTATAATCTGGTACTGATACCAGATTTAAGCGGCTCTATTCAAAATCCTGGTGGTCTCAGTTCCTGGCGGTGCGGCAATATGAGGATGATATTGATGCGTTCAAGCTAGTTTATGAATGAATCAGGTCAATCGCATCAAGAAGAGGTGACCGGGCTAGGAGCAGACGCTCAGCCAGATCTGGATGTAGTTTTTTCAAACTTTTTTCAGAAAGTTGAAGAACTCAAGCCAGTTGCTAAACCACGTTCTGCTAAAGAATACCTGCAATCAAACAGAGACAAGATTATCGACGCTCTTAGTAAGGGATATACCTACGACGACTTAGCTCAGCTACTAAGAGACTGTGGATTTTCAATTAGTGCTTCAACTTTGCGGCGCTATATCGGAGCAGTTAAAGGCAAAAAAGGAGAGGCTTTGACATCAGTTTTAGACTCGGCTCCGGCGCTAACTTCAGCGGAATTGTCGGATGTGTCCAATTCAGCTCCAGCTCCTACCACCACGGAGCCGTATCAATCTCAACTCAGGCCAAGAAGGAGGAAATAGTGAGTCCAAAGGCCCCTCGCCTGCCCCTAACCACCCGCGTCGTTGTTCTCGCTCAAAATAAGGGTTCTGTGGGCAAGTCAACCATAGCCCTATGCTTACTCGATCTATGGATTCGTCTGGAGCGTCAGTTTCAGGCCATTGATGGGGACAGCGACCACAACACGCTGACCTATGCCTATGAGGGGTCACCCTGGCTCAAACGCATTGACTTGTTGGGGCCTGAGGCACGGCGTGCCCTTCTAGATTTCCTCTGTCCTGAGTTTCAGTCGCCACTGGCGTTGGTAGATAGCCCGGCTAACTGCTCCACCAGGTTTTGGGCACAGCTACAGCTTAAAGGTCAGGTGGCCAAATCCTTGGTAACACATGGCAAGCGGCTGACTTTCTTGGTTCCCATGAGTGGCGATCCAGAGGCGCTCGATAGCTTGTTAGACCTCTGGGAGGCGTACGGTACTGAGGCTGATTGGGTGGTCGCTAAAAATCCAGCGGCTAAAAACCACGACTTCGCTGATTACTCTGCTTCAAGGGAGAGGTCAGAGATTCTCAAGGCCGGGGGGATTGAGATCATCTCCGAGCCATTGGAGCCAGCGGCAGCAGACAGGCTGGCTAGTGCTCGTCGCTCGCTGGGCTATATCCTTAGCCCTGAGTCTGATATTGACATCAACTACAAGGGCTTTATTGAAGCCTGGAGAACAGACCAGGACAAGCAACTCGCTCTGGCGGCTAAATATTTGGGACTGCCTGGAGAGTTGAATGTTGAGGCACAGACTCAGAACAGTCGTTTACGGAGGCGCAAGTAAATGAGCAACGGTCGGACTAGGGCGACCTTCCACAACACTACAGTTGAGGAGCTTTATCAAAAGCTCCCAGCGGAGAATGTGGCTCGTCTGAACGAGTTTTCCAGGCTAACGGGGGTCGCCTATGGGTCTGTCTACTACCCGTATCTTGTCTGCTGCGAATATTACCTTTACCTGTTGACTACACTCCTCAACTCGTTCCCTAACGGGCAACAGATTGAAGCTATGATTACCTTCATGCGGAACTACGAAAACAACATCATTGCTCTGGGAGAACGGGTGGAAGAGTCAATGAATGGTGTGATTAAGGCATCAAATCCCAATGGCGTGGCTCGGCAGTTGGCTATTGCCTGCATAGCCTGCTCGCTTATTGCCTTTGCTGGGGGGACGGCGGTGGGATTTCGGGCCCGGACCAATGATGAGCTGACAACTGTTGCCCATACCTCTTCCCAGGCGAAACAGATTTACTATCTTAATCAGGATGCAATTTCTGACTGCCAGCAGAGATTTAAGTCTCAGTCTGGGGTGATTAGCTGTCCGCAGCGCCTGGTCGTCCCTAGCAAGTGGTGAGCACTTCCCCCAAGCGCCAGCCTCGCCTCTAGCTCGAGTAATGGAGCTTTGAATCGGGTTAAGGGCTCGCTCTCAGCGGCTAGACATCTGTTGCAACGGAAATATCTGCCTTGATTTTGTTCAGTCCATGCCTATTCCGTTAGAGATTACCGCTCTCGTTGAGCGATTAAACCAAGAGCTAGATACAATTGAACGGGAAGCAGCATCCGGACTAAATCTAGCCAGAGCTATTTTAGAGCGCTTTCCGAACAATTTCACTGTGATTCAGATATCTGCCTTTTTAAACACAGCTAAATTTTTTGGAGAGACATCAAGAATCCGGCTTCAGGCTCTTGTTGAGAACCTGACGGCAGTTGATGTAATTACAGATGAGTCAATTCAGGAATTAGTCGAAGATTTGGCGACAGATTTAGGCCAAGCGATGGAAACTAAAATAAGAGTTAGTCAGGTGAAAACTCGTTTGGATAACTTACAATGACGCAAAAAGAACCAGATGAAAAGGAATTGCTAGAAATTCTAGAACTCACCAAGTCAGCCGAAAAAAAAGCTAGAGAGATGTGTGAGTTGATAACAGAGCATACGGAAAAGTGGCGACGTAGGGTTGAAGCTAAACGCGCTGCGACTGCACAGAAGTAAGCTTGAAAGCTTTGCTCAATAATGGTAGTTGTTACGTCAAACCCGCTCAAGCGTTTGAATCTGCCGTCAAGTCATCACAACATTGATGCATGTGAATAGAGTCATAGGGAGCATCAACCAGTTTGAGCCTAGATAATAGAAACTCTTATGAGTGAATACCAGTCTAACGAAGTTCCAACCATTGACCGCTCTCTATCTGACAACGAACAAGCGGCTGTGAGTCAATTATCCAGTCGAGTTCAACTCAGTTCGAATCGGGCTGCGTTTACTTATAGTTACGGTGATTTTCGGGGCAGGCGAAACAAGTTTTAACCAACTATTTTGATGCTATGTTTTACATAGTTAAGACAATCATAACCTAGACATAGCAAGGCGAGCTGCTCGATGTGGCTTGATTTTACGCGGCTTGAGGCTGTACACCGATTACTACGCGCACCAGGCGAGATAGTTGACAAGTCATCTCCCCCAATTACTTAATTCAAAGTAGTTTGAGCATAAGACGCGAGGCTACTTGGAAAAGAGGTTCAGGGATTTTACCCGTAGCTAGAGGCACCGCAGATCTGGCATTCCACAAAAAGAATTCCGAGCTGGCGGCATCGTCATCCTCAATGAGAGGCGGCCTTTTTTTCTACTTTTCTACATTTTATCGACAGAGGCCAAAGTCTCTGCCTCCCAAAAATCAATGACTGTACTCGCCTCTGTTGATAAGATGGCGTCCACAACTAATCCCACTGCACGCCACTGCACGCGCACACGTGAACTTTACTGCCAACTCAACGTCCACAGCTTACACTATCTACCAGGAGCTTACAGCAACCAACCTAGAGCCAGCCGCGACTTAGTTGAAGGCGATTTAATCAAACATTTTTAACCGCTCTTAAGCGCACCCAAACTGGCCATTTATTTCGCGCATGTTTTGCATCATCTGGCGACACTGTTCAGCCAGTCGCGCTACATGCGGATCAACTACCGGAGCAGCCTCAGTCTTCTCTTGCACACTACTTGGCAGCGGTTGCTGTGGTTGACTGGGCAGCGATTTCACCTCTAACCGAAAGTCTTTCTCCACATAAATGCGAATCCGCTTACCAATAGCTGTAAGGAATTCCCAATGTCCTCCCTTAGTAGAAGGACTGGATGCCAACGTGCAATTAGGAATCCACGATTTACTACTGTATTTACCCAGGGCCGCGTAAACAGCATAGGTCTTTTGTGTAGCCTCAAGATCATTAGATACCTCAGCTGATGCCGAAGCTGATATCATCGGAGCCACCGGACCAAAGCCCACCCCAAGGGATTGCGGCAGTTCTGCTCCGAGAGGAAACTTGCCCAAAGTTGGGCAGCCGTGTGTTGGGTGATCGTGATGTGTTGTCGAATAGTCGTAGTTTGACAGCGGCCCAACTTTGGATAACTTCGTTGTAGCTCCAATCGGTGTAACAGGCTGACTAGCTGGGCTAATGGTTTCAGGATTTTGCTTATGTTCGGCTGAAGACTCAAGATCAACTGCTGAACTAGACTCTACAAGGGTTTCATCGATTGTTTCAACTATGTTTGCTGAAACATTCAAATCGGACTGGGAAGAAGAGCCAAAATTATTGGTAAGCTTCTTCAGCAATTCAGCAGAACTCTCAAAATCATTACTAATATTGGCTTCTGGCGACTCATCTTTCTTCAACAGATCTTCAGCATTTTCAGCAATTAACTCAATGTCATTATTTATTGGTGGGGTATCCGGTGGGGTTGGTGGGGTTTTAGGCCCGTTACCACTATCGCTACCACCATCGCCATCACTAAGTACTGAAGCCATCACCAGCCCCAATGAGCGCTTGGCTTGTTTGAGGAAGCCTAAGCCAATCTCCTGCATATCCTTGAAGACCTTCACAACATCTTTTGCATTCTTGCCTTTGAAGACTCGCAGGTGGGCCGCCAGGACGTCCCGTGCCGTCAGCACAAAATCCGTTCTCCCGTTGGCTACGCGTGTGTAGAGCCTTTTGATTTCGCGGTATACGCCGCCCAGAGAATGCTCGTGAGCTACATTTGCTTCGCCAGCCGCCCGGATCACCTTAAGCTGAGCCAAGAAAAACTCGATAAGCTCCACTGCAACAACAAATGCCACCAGAGGAATTTCCAGCTCAGGGTCAACCCCAGCCGCCGCTGCATTGAGTCGATGCAGATTGAGCGCAATCCGGGCAATCATCCCAGGAATCTTGCCATACAGCGCTCGCATCCCTGCTCGTGGATTGGTATATTGAAGTTCCTCGTATTTTTGATTCTGCTGATCAAAGAATTCCAGTGCCTCCCGGCTGGGGATGTGTTCGAGTTTGGGGGCTTTTCGCGCGCGGGAGTATAGGTCGTAGAGCATTGGTCCCACGTCCACCACCGAGTCTAAGAAGGATGTCCGCCGTTTCTCCAATGGGCAGAGAATCCACAGGTATCGCGCCCAGCGCCCATTGGGATCATCTAGATCCATCAGGGACAAAAGCACATCAGGCTGAATGCCACCTAGCTGAGGCACACAGGTCTTTGCGATCCGGAGCACCTCTTGAGACGCCAGCACTCGCGTGATGGGGTCGGCGTCCCATAGGTTATTAAAAAATTCTTCATCGTCACCCCGACCTCCACGATAGACGTTGAAGCCCTTGGAAACAGAGGCTAGCTCAGCTTTGAACAGTAATAGTCCGCTGGGTTGATTTAAGTGCGCCTTGACCAGTCCTTCGCGAGTTTCCTCAGTCACGATAAACGGTGCTTTAGAGACAGTAATAAATTCGTCTTCTCGCGGCTTTGGCCCACGGGTTTTGGGATTGAGTGCTTCCCAAGCTGCAACAGCACTGTCGAATCTCGCTTTTTGCTGTTTGTGCAGCTCAAATATTTCAGCTTCAATTCGTCGCAGGGGCTTCATTAATAAACTGGCTACAACCGATTTGCGATCGCTGCTCTCACCCACCAACCCAATATTCACTACGGTTGGCACAATAAAATCTTGAGCAATGCGCAGTGATGTACCCGTTCCTGACAGCATGGCGATGATGGGCAAGATCCCCAAAAAGTATTCGGGACGCAGGCACCGTACCCGGCACAAATGTTTGAGTGCAGCCGCTACTTCAGGCTGACGATAAAACAACCGTTCCAGGTTGACCTTGGATTGCTCCCAGCGTTCAATGTTATCGATCTCATTGCGGCGCTCAAAACGATTGTCGCCCGATTCCCGCTCTGAACAACGTTTTTCAGCAATTTCTTGAATTTCCCGCTTGGTTGCTGCGCATTGCTTAGCCAAGGAGAAAAAGGCTACTTCTTGGGCTGATTCATCCAGATTGCGATCTAATATTTCATCTATGCGCTGTGACAGTGACACTTCACTCAGTGGACTGTCCCCGCGACCACCGTTACCAGCTCCCCCACCAAAACCGCGACTACCCCAGCGACCGCCACCGTTGCCAATGGGAGGATTGCTACCCCCGTCTTCTGTTGCAGGAGTCGGTGTAGCAGCAGAAGCCGCCGCTTTAAAGTCTGACCAGGTAAAGCCAACGTCGAGCGCGTTGCTTACGTCCCAACCCTTGGCATCGCAGTCAGTTGCCATTGGCACAGAGCCAATCTTGCCCCGCCCCGACAACGCAATAGCAAGTTTTTTAGCTCCCTCATCCCCTGGCCTTAGACCATTCTTGTCGGGATTGTCGTTGCAGTCGTAGAAAATCGTGATTTCACCAGGCAGCACCTCTAGCTGCTCAAGCTTTGGTAAAGTGCCGCATCCACCAGTGGAGCAGGCGACTGCCACTTTCTCCTGGCGCTGCCGTGCTGACCAGCCCAGGCGCAACGCATCCCACTCCCCCTCACAAAACCACGTCTCGTCAGCATCTTGGGGATTATAAGCTGCCCACACCGTTGTTGGTACGCCCATCTGGTACCACGGCCTGAGATAATCAGGTCGCTGTGTTCCGTTCAACCACGGGGCCACGCGCACCTTTCTGTAAAAGCGTCCAGGCTGCGACGGAACGGGTATGAAGATCCCCACACCCCAATAATGCTTCCATATTGGTGGTTGCTTCTCATCAGGATTAGCATTGGCAGATATGCGCTCCAAGCCAAGTGGGAAATGCTCAATCATTTCGCCAGAAAAACCTCGATGATTGATCAGCCACTCCAATGCCTTCTGCTGAGGTTCCTGCAGGTGCTTCAATAGACGTTCTTTCGAGCGCTCGACGTACCGCGCATCAACTGTATAGTCCTTTTTGGGCGGCTGCTTCGATTCAGCCAATACCTGAGATTCAGCCAATACCGACTGGCGCTTCTGAGAAACAGGGAATGGTAGTGCGTGATAATCCCTTATAGGATTACCATCCTTGCCTTTGACCTGCACTCCGTAATGGGCCGTCAGCTCCAGAACTACCTCACGGAACGAGCGCTGACCCACCTCCATCAGGAACTTAATAGCATTTCCTCCATTACCACAACCAAAGCAGTAGTACAGTTGATTACTGGGGCTAACGCTAAAACTGGGAGTCTTTTCATCATGGAAGGGACACAAGCCGACAAATTCTTTCCCGCGCTTGCGTAGGGCGACGTATTTTCCGATGACCTCCACGATGTCAGCTCGTTGCTGGATTTCCTCGATGGTGTCGAGGTGAATGCGAAATGGAGATGGGTTGAACTGGGAAAATTGATGATCTTTTGATTGCATTCTCAACTCCTTTCCAGGAGCCGAGACTCACGCCTTCGGTAATCGCTTTGACAATGCGCGCCCGCCTCCAGACTCTTATCTGCCTTAAGGGGTTGCCTATTTAGCTGTTTTCAGCTGAAAATAGACTTACCCTGTAAAACCCGCTTGCAAAGGTTTAGGCTGTCAGGGAGTCCGGGGTTGGCTGTGGAAGGCTCGAGTCCCGGCTTTCTGGCGTTTATGGGTAATTTGTACAACGGACTAAAAACTGAAAAAGCGTCAGCTAACGGAAATTGTGTTAGCTGATGCTTTTTCAGTTTTGAGCGGATTGGGCTACAACGAAGTTATCCAAAGTTAGGCAGCCTTTAAACCCAACCCCTGTTGAGTGCTTAGACATTAATGCTGATGTTGGCGGCCTAACTTCGGACAAGTTTTCCCTCAGGGGTGTGTAGAGGCGAATTGCTGGTTCAATGGGGGAAATTTGCATATATGCTGGCTGGTTTTTGTACATAGGGACTATAGGGACTTGTTTTTCGCCCATAGAGCTGTTTCATGCACGCTTATGGCCTTTTTATAACCTTACTGCAAGATCAAATGTGGCAAGAGAAAAAAATTGGGCCGACTTGGGCTCACTTCCGTAAAAGTTGGAAAAGTGAGGCGAAAATTTTGCCTACACAATAAATTTAGGTTTCAGTCGTGAAGAACTTGAGAAGAAAAATGTTAAAAAAAGTTAATAAATTGACCAACGTTTTCTTTACTGTTAGTTGCAGTTAATCCGGGCTCTTGTCAGGTTTTGGTGATCCTTGGGTGCGATCGCCAATTCATGTAACGTGGATTCTAGGTTTTGGGGTGGTATAAAGACCAGGATCACCAAAAGTCGCCAAGAGCCTTAATCCGATTGTGTTGCAAAGACTGGTGGCGCTCTGGTAAAAGTAGCATTTGTACTTACTGCGCTCAGTCACGGCACCTCGTTCATGAATCCAAAGCACCCCTTCAAGTGGCGTCATTTCCAACCCGACATCATTCTGTTGTGCGTACGGTAGTATTTACGCTATTCCTTGAGCTATCGCAACCTGGAAGAAATGATGCTGGAACGGGGGCTTACACTAGACCATACGATGGTGTATCGCTGGGTGCAAGCTTACGCTCTTGAAATTGACAAGCGATGCCGAGCTTACCTGAAATCAACTAACGACTCTTGGCGGGTTGACAAAACATATATTAAGGTCAAGGGAGAGTGGAAATATCTCTATCGGGCTGTAGATTCACAAGGCAACACCCTTGACTTTATGCTGAAAGCTAAACGGGATGCACGTGCGGCATAACGCTTTTGCTGTAAGGCTTTAAAGGCTTCTCATAACCAGTTGCCGCGAGTCATAAATGCGAATAAGAATGCGACTTATCCTCCGGCAATCAATGAATTAAAAGCAGACAAAACCCTTCCACAAACATCTTTACTGCGAAGAGCCAAGTATCTCAACAACATTGTTGAACCAGACCATCGATTCACTAAACAACTGGTTAATCCAGGCACGGGATTTGGCTCATTCAACACTGTCCGACGAACGTTGAGAGGGTATGAAGCGATGAACATGATCCGAAAAGGACAAATTAACGGAGTTGAAAAAGGAGACATTCGGGCACAAGCAGAATTCGTGTCTCAAATTTTTGGAGTGGTTGCATAACTAGATCCTCAACTACAGGCTCTTTCTGTTCTCAAATAGTTTTTGCAACACAACCTTCTCAATAAGCCTGTTATATGTAACGGTTTGTAACGATACCTGAATGGGATGCGAGCGCACAGCTTGGAGTTCAACCCTCTCTACTGCCTTGGTCGTGGGCGTTTGGGGGATTGCATCTGCCGCTTTATCACCGGCTCAGCTACTTCGTCTAAAAAGGGTTTCCCGAAGTAATCTGTCTCTGACACCGGCGTCAACATCGCCAAAGCCGCGATCGCGCCCCGGACTTGCTCCGGTCTGACTTCCAGATACTTTTGCAGCTCATCCAACGTGCGGTGTCCAGACACCTCCTGAATAATCCGCAGCGGAATGCCAGCATCGCTCATTTGCGTTAGCGCTGTCCGGCGGAAGCTGTGGGTGCTGACGCCTTCGATGCCGACTTGCTTGCAAGCTGATCGTAGTAGCCAGGATGCCGAGTCAGCCAGCAGATGTCCTCGACCGTGGCGACCGGGAAATAAGTACCCGTGTTCTTCGGGCGGCTGGTACATCTCCAACTGTCGCCGTAAGTCCTCTAATACTGGGATGGTGCGTGTCGCCAACTTGCCTTTCGTGGCACCTTTGCGAATAACTAGCTCCGGCCTGACCCGCCCAATGCGATCGTAGACATCTGTAGTTTTCAGGGTACAGGCTTCATTGATCCGACAGGCTGTATATAAACAGATGGCGAACAAAGCGCGATCCCGGTTGCAAAGTAGCCCTTGGCTAAATAGCAACTGAATCTCAGCTATCGTCAGGATTTTTGCTCTGCCATGCCTGTCGATTTTCATCCCATACAAACTCTAGGGTGATAATTCACAGGCTACACCTAATAAGTCCCTGTTGAGCCGTGGCTAGTAGGGCAAAACAATATAAAATAGTCCGACGAAACCCATAACCGGAAACGATAGCCAAGGTAATGCCCATTGACCGCCAGCGCTACCCGCAGAACTGGAAGCAAATCGCCTTGAGTGCTAAACACGCCGTAGGCTTAAGTTGTCAGCACTGCCAGCGGTTATGCTTGCGTCCTGGAGAAAAATCCTCTGACCTCACCCGCTCTGAATGGACGAAAGTGACCCTCTCGGTTCATCATGCGGACTTTACACCAGAATCAAACAACCCAGAAAATTTGCTCCCACTATGCAGTCCATGCCACCTAGCGCTGCATAGTCGTTCCAAACGCTCGAACGTCTCACCGGGGCAACTGTCGCTTTGGTAAGCTGTAGGGTTGAAGTCTCTGTGCGTTACCCTCTGGCTGCTACTCCCTTGATCAGCGGATCTAAAATGTCAATATCCGTTTTTGAATAGACAGAAGCTTGAGTATTTCTATAGAGCTTCTTCATTGGTGGTTGTCCGTGCCGCTCTTTATAAGCGTCGGCAGCAAACATATCTACACGGAACACTTGGTCGGCATTTAATCTTATCCCTGAATATCTGGCTCTTTCTTGAATAAACCAGAAATCGCGTTCTTTAGGATAATTCGAGGTAGTTTTCGGATTCAGAGTCTTTATCCCTTGATAATTCGCCAGATATCTATCAAGATAAGACGGCAGGCGCTGCTCCAGATACTCATCAACGCAAGCCTTAACTCGGTTGTCAAAGCGCTCGTCCAATGCATTTGCCTCCAGATTATCCAGCTCTCCATCCAGGTAGAGTGATATAAATCGGGTGAGTGTGGCTGTCGCAGTCGTTCCCTTCTCCTGACACCGGTGCATAAACTCTCCCCACAGCTGTTCTTCACAGTTAAAGGAGGCTAGCTTTTTGTTGTGCCCTGTGTTAGCCATGTCAAGGTTGGCTCTAGGTGTATATCTAGGTAGACTGGAGAAATCTGATTTTTGACTGGTGCTATCTAGGTACTACCTAGATAGTATCATGGTTTAACAAGAAGCGCTTGCATCCGTCACAGTAATCCGAGTCCGGGCCATAGATCTAGCGCACACAGACTAAGTGGTAATTCTGCGAGTAGAATTGGCAGCGATTGCACTCGGGAATTTTTGGCGTGGTTCTG
>JAABUQ010007572.1_pt1 | contig 15681 bp, 14 predicted proteins | sample 5560001 | NCBI WGS metagenome assembly JAABUQ01 (sample SAMN10711888, study PRJNA513371) | rock metagenome | isolation source: Antarctica rocks | place: Antarctica: Victoria Land, Finger Mt nord | collected 2015-12-18 | reverse complement strand
CGTTGGGCCATCGGAATACAGGCGCGTCAAGGCTTCTTGATCGGTCTCGGTGAGGGCGGAGACACATTTCATGCCCTCTATTTTACCTGAACGCAAAATGTTCGATTACTTTTGCACGATTACTTAGAACGTGAACAGGCCGGCCAGGGTCACTGTGTCCTGGTTGTTCCTGGTCACCGATGAGTCGCCGCCTACGAAGGCATAGCCGAGGACGTTGCCGGAGTTCACGTTGTCGTGGCGGTACTCCAGGCGGGTGGTGAAGTTCGCCGTGGGCTTGACCTCGTAGGTAGCCGTGATCTCGTAGGGCCGCACGGACCCGTCGGCCGCGTAGCCCTGGAACTTGTCCTGGGCACCCGAGAAGCGCAGGGCGACGGCGGTCTTCGGGGTGAGCGCCTGCCGGTAATACACGGCGTAGGCGTTGGTCGTCTCCTTGCCGCCGCCGTTCGGCTTCAGACTGCGGTAGACGTAGTCCAGCCCGAAGAGCTGGTTGGCATTGAAGTTGTACGTGAAGTTGTTGTCGTTGACGATGACTTTGGTGGCGCTGGGGTCGGCCTGGGTGAACTTCTGGCTGCCTAGCCCCAGCTCGGAGATGGCGGTGAACTTGCCCTTCGGGTCGGTGTAATTGAGCTGGCCGATGTAGCCGGGCCGCTTGTTGTTGTTCTGAACGCCGCTGGTCGCGGTGTTGAACATCGTCTGGACGAGATAGAAGGTCGCGGTCAGTGCGGCCAGGCCCGGCACGGGCGTGTAGATGCGCGCGCCAGCATGGTAGAACGGCACGTAGTTATAGGCGACGGAGCGGGAATAGTTGTAGTTGCCGTTCGCCTCGGTGACTTCGTAGCCGAAGGGCGTGTAGAACTTGCCGAAGTCTATGCCGGAGCCGTCCGCCCCGAACGCATAGGTGCCATAGAGCTGCTGGACGTTCTTGAAGCGGCCCTCACCGAGATCGTTATGCACAAGGACTGGATAGCCGGTGTTGGGGTCGGGGGCAACAAAGGCGAAGTGGTTGAGGTCAGCGGTGTCGCCCGTGATAAACGTCGCCTTGTAGCCGAAGCTCTTGGGCGGGGCGACCTGGAAGACGTTCAATTCGGCCAGGGCCAGGGCCGGCGTGTTGTGCCGGATGTCATAAGCGCGGCCGGTGATGGTGTTGCTGTCCTTGGGGTTGTGGAACTGGAACAAGTAGTAGCCGTCGATCAGGCCGTTGTACTGGAGCTTGTAGTTGGGCGGCGCAGGGGCTGGCGCGGCGGGCGCGGGGGCGGTGCCGCTGGTCGTGCCCGGCGGGGTCGTGGGCGCGGCGGGCTGGGTGGGCGCGGGCTGGGCCGTGCCGGGCGGGGGCGGCGGCTGCGTGGCCGGTCCCGGCCCGTTGGCGGGAGCGGCAGGGGCCTGCGCGTGGGCGACGGGGCCGCCGCCCAGGGCGGCGAGTCCGATTCCGAGAGCCAGAGCCGTCTTCAGTGTCAATGGTCGCAATGTCGTTTCTCCTCGGTTGTGTCTCGCGTCTTGCGCGTCTGGTCTTACATCCCAATCCGGCGAATGGACACCATGTTACCTGATAATCCTGCCGGGCCGTGCCGCGATCAAGCGAACAGGCCCAATCTTAACAAAGTCTTTATGCGGGGCCTCCGGCGGCCATCTCAGATGCCCATCTCGCTCGCCGTGATGATGGCGCGGGCGATCTCGTGGGCGGGCTTTTGGAGCGTCTGGCTCTGGGTCTGGATGCGGTAGAACGCCTCGCGCTCGGAGAGGTTGTGGCGCTCCATCAGCAGCGCCTTGGCCCGCCCGACCAGCTTGCGCGCCTCCATCTTGCCCTGGAGGTCCTCGATCTGCGCCTCCAGCGCCAGGCGCTCGCGGTGCCGCCCCAGGGCGAGGGCCAGGGCCGGACCGAGGTCTTCAGGCCGGAACGGCTTGCGGAGGTAGGCCAGCACGCCCGCCTCGTCGGCCTTCTGGACCATGTCCTCCTCGGCGTAGCCGGTCAGCAGCACGACGGCGGCCAGGTGCTCGTCGCGGGCGACGCGGGCGGCCTCCAGGCCGTCCACCTGCGGCATCATGATGTCCAGCAGGAGCAGGTCCGGGCGGAGCGAGCGGGCCAGGGCCAATGCCTGCCGCCCGTCCTCGGCCTCGCCCAGCACGCGCATCCCCAGCCCTTCGAGCGAGTGACGCAGGTCCAGCCGTGTCAGCGGGTCGTCGTCGGCAAACACGACTCGCGCGCCTTCCAGGCGCGGCGTCCCTGCCCCCGCCGCCGATGTTCCGGGCAGCAATGCTTCGGCCAGAAAAGTTTCCGTCACGTTCCCATCCGTTTCTCTGTGAGACGACAAAAAAGAGGCCAAGCGACGGCACGGGAGCCGTCGAGATGACGGCGGTGTCGGCTTGCCTCTTACACAGAGAAGGGGGCGCTGCGGTGCGCGGGCGGTCGGACAAAGGGCGCGAAAGCGGGCGGCACGGCTTCGTCCCGGCCCGCTCGCCGACATTCCCCACGGGTGGTGGGAATGCACGGCTTCGGAGTGCGGAGAGTATACACGCGCGCGCGGCGCGATGTCAAGAGGGAGGGGCCGGCGAGCGGGCTTTTTTTTGCGGCCCGCCCGAACCCAGCCCGGCGTGAGAAACCCTATCCCCCGCCCTTCTCTTTCAGCAAGGAGAAGGGAGCGAGATAAGAAGAGGCCTCTCTTTTGCCTTAGCCCTCTCCCTTCTGAAGGAGAGGGTGGCGGCTTGCCGCCGGGTGAGGTATCACTCCGTCCCGGCTTCTTGGTGCAAAAACCCGGTATTTCTGCCGCACGGACTGCCCTACAGAGACGCGGGGACGGTGCCGATACTTAGCGTGTCACCGGGAAAGGCCGCCGCACCAACACACAACCGCGGGGCCGCCGCCGGAAGACACGCCAACCGTTTCGTTCCCGAAAAAGGAGTTTCGCATGAAGTTTTTCCGCCCCAAGAACAAGATCGGCTTTACGCTGGTCGAGATCATGATCGTCGTCCTGATCATCGGCATCCTGCTGGCCATCGCGATCCCGAACTTCGTTTCCGCCCGTGAGTCGTCCCGCGCCAAGGCCTGCATCGGCAACCTCAAGCAGATCGACAGCGCCACGCAGCAGTACTGCATGGACAAAAAGCAGAGCAGCACCAACTACGTCGCCCCCACGCTCAACACAGCCCCGGCGACCGACCTGGTCGGTGCCAGCGCCTACATCCGGTCCATGCCCGTCTGCCCGTCGTCCGGTGTCTACTCGACCGCAGCGACGATCACCGGCACTCCGCTCTGCAACATCAGCAGCCCCGGCGGGACGGGCGACTACGCCCCTCCCGGCGGCACCGCCGCCGCGCCGACCGCCGCCGGCAAGTTCTACCACGGCCTGTAAACCGGACCGCTCCGGCTCCACGGCGGGGATGCGCTCGCATCCCCGCCGTTTTGCTTGCGCGGGAACCCACCCCGGCGGGCAAGCCCGGAGCAACTGCACCTGACGCCACCCTCCCTGTTGGTGCGGGGACTCAGGAAAGCCACCTCTTGATCTTTAGCCCTTCCCTAACAGGGAAGGGCGGGCGGCTTGCCGCCGGGAGGGGTTCCAGCTCCCCGTTCCCACCGAAAGGCCATCCTCCATGCCAACTCAACCTCAGAGACGACGCTCCCGGCGCGGCTTCACGCTGGTCGAGATCATGATCGTCGTGTTGATCATCGGCATCCTGCTGGCCATCGCGGTCCCGAACTTCATCAACGCCCGCGAGTCGTCCCGCACCAAGGCCTGCGTCGCCAACCTGTCGCAGATCAACAGCGCCAAGCTGCAATGCGTCATAGACAACAAGCTGTCCACCGCCTCGACTGCCACGTTCGTCATCGACGGCACGACGGCCACCGCGCCCGGTCCGAACGGTACGTATCAGCTCACGAACACAGGTGCCACCCAGAACTACCTACGCGGCACGCCCGTGTGCCCCGCCGGCGGCGTATACACCCTGGGCAGCGTTGTCACGACGCCCACGTGCAGCACGGCGACCGCGCCGGCCTCCCCCGACTATGCCCTGAACGGGCGCTGGTACCACGGATACTAGGGCCTCCCTCCTGGCCGCCCCGGTCAGGTGGGCAGCAAAGACTCTTTCTTGGCGTCCCTCAAGATCTGAGCGAGCCGGGTGCTGAAAAACAGCCACAAGGCGACCACGGCGTAGAATTTGAGCGACAGGAACAGGTGAAAAAAATGCCCCTCCCAGGGGGCGTTTTCCAGGTGAATGGGCCAGGCGATTATGAATGCCGGCACCGCGATCCAAAGCGTCATCCATCGGCTCTCCTGCCGGGAGAAGACACGAGCGAGCGCCAGAAAGAGGGCCGGCAGGACAAAGACGAGGTGATGTTCCCAGGACAGCGGGGCCACCAGGTACATCGTAAGCAAAAACAGCGCGAACTCCAGGTCCAGAAACCTGTCGTTATCCACAGGACCGACGTTCCGCGTTCCTTCCGGTGTCTGCCTTCGCACGGCCTTTTGTACGCCCCGCAGCCGCCAGGTCAGGAACACCTCCGCCCCGAAGAAGGCGGCGCAGAAAGAATACGCCGTGATCCGGGCCGCCCCGGGACTCACCAGCAGGGCTGTCTGCGGGTCCAGAAACAAACGCGATGCGAACGCATTGACGCTCTGATTCCAGACCGAAGACGGGGAAAACAGCCCAGGCGGCGTCTTCGTGTACCCGCCATAGGGCAGCACAAGAGTGAACCAATCGTGCCAAAGAGCGTGCGGGAGAACGACGTAGCTTGCGGCAATCAGCAGCGCCATAAAGCCGAGCGTCCACGAAACCACCTGCCACCTGCCTTTAAGGAGCAGGATAGGAAGGAACAGCAGGGGATATGTCTTCAGAATGATCGCCAGGGTGAACGGAATGGCCGAAAGAGCTGGCGCAGCGTTCTTTTTCAGGGCGTACCACATCAGGCACAGAAGGACGATGACATATAAGTTGATTTGGCCCGCGATGAGCGTCTGGACAATCGGCTGGAACAAAAACAGGTAGACCGCGAGAAACAACGCGGTCAGTTTCTTGTACAAACCGTCGCCGCCCTGTTCCTGGCCCAGGGATGCCTGTGGCCGAAGGGACCCGGTCAAGCCGAGGACGCGGAGCAGCAGAAACAGCAGGCCGAGGACACAGAAATGGTTCGCGGCGAGCATCAGCAGCTTCGCATGCCCATAGGACATGTGTGCAAACGGTGAAAACAGCAGCAGCGTCGGCGGCGGATACAGGTACGGCCAGACCGGGTCATGCGTCGCCGTGACCCCCCAGGCCAAGGCACCGAGCGTATACGGGGACTGATGGCGCACGAACGTGGTCTGGGCGGCGTAATAGAACGAAGACAGGTCCACGAACGTGATCGAGTGGAGCTTGACGCCGTAGGTATAGGCGAACGGCACATAAAGGAAAACCAGAGTCAGCAAAAAGAGCTTGCGGAACGGAGGCGACGGTTGGGGGGGTGTATCCGTACTCTCTCCGGCAGCGCTGACTTCATCTCCACCATCGGGGAGCGGTGTGACGACTGTTTTTCTTCGCATGACAGTCCTGTTCGGGAGGCCGCACGGCGATTCCTGTACGGACTTCATCAACGCGACGCCAGGCCGCCCTGGGTCCGGCCAAAATGCCGGTGAACTCTCTGGGCGTTTCTGCCGATAATCGGTTCAGCCATGGTCATCAAAATCAAACCCGCAGCAGTCAGACACGCAGGAACCACAGGGCCGCGGCGCAGGCGCGCGCGGCGCGGCTTCACGCTGGTGGAGCTGGCGATCTCCCTGTTCGTCTTCGGCATGATGGCCCTGCTGCTCGGGACGGTCCTGCCGACACTCACGCGCGGTCAGGCCAGCAGCCGCGGCTACGCGCAGGCGGCCCTGCTGGGCCAGCACAAGATCGACCAGATCCGCCAGGGTGGCTTCAGCAAGCTCACCGGCTCCCAGCTCGCGGCGTCCGGCCTCATCGACACCAACCCGGACGCCACGCCGGTCACCGCGCCGAACCCGGCGGGGCTGCCCGTGGGGACGAACTCGTACTCATTCACGGTCGTGGACGACCTGGTGGACAACGGCACCGAGCCGGGGTACTTCCCAGCCGGCAGCACCGGCGTGCTCAGCCTGAGTCCGGCCCTGGGCGGCCAGGGCGGCCGCGCGCCGACGGCGGCCCAGGCGCTACAGGTGACGGTCACGGTCTCCTGGGGCGTGACGGGGGCGCGGAGCGTCTGGGCAACCCACACCATCATCGCCGCGTATTCCTGACGATCTGGCCTAGACGGCCTGCACAGGTGGGGAATGGAGTCGCTATGGACAAGACACGCACAAGACGTGCCCGCCGCGCGCGGGCGCGGGCCGGCTACACGCTGGTGGAGCTGATGGTCGGGACAAGCATCCTGACGCTGCTCCTGGCGGGCGGGACGGCGATGCTGCTCACCATGCTCCGCGCCGGCGGGGCCACCTCCGGCGCGGCCAGCGCCACGCTGGACGCCGGGAATGCCCTCCAGCGGATGGAAGGCGACCTGCGCGAGGCCCGCCGGTTCAGCCTGCTGGACACCGCGACCTACGACGCCACCGATGCCAACAACAACGTCGTCGCCGTCACCGCCGTCCAGCTCACCTTCCCGGCCCTGCGCGCCTCGACCACGGTCGCCAAAGACGCCTCCGGCGGTACTGTCGTGACGGCGGGAGGGGGCAGCGCCCTCTGGGACCAGACCGACGGGGCCACCCTGCTCTTCTTCCGGGCCAACCCGGACGGGACGGCCAACCCCAACACGGGGAGTTGCCTGTGGATGCGCGGGACCGAGAGCGGGGACGCCGTGGACCGGGCCATGATCAGCACCGTCGCCCCTTCCCCCTACGCGGTGCAGTTCATCCAACCGTACCAGCCCGGCACGGCCAAGCCGGTGGCGAACGAGGTCCAGATCAAGCTGACCACCGCCGTCTATGACCCCATCCACGGCACCGCGTCGTCCGACAGCACATCCGGGGGCGTCACCCAGCTCACCGGCGACTGCGTCTACCTGCGCGACCATGATGCCGGCGCGCCGGGCAGCACGACCAACGGCCACACCCAGAACTAGACCCAGAACTAGACCCGGAACCAGGATCAGCGAGGCGACCCGGATGCATTGGACAAGACCGAAGAAGACGCGGCGGGGCGCGGCCCTGATAACGACGGTGATTCTGCTGCTCGCCCTGGCGGTCACGGCGACCGGCCTGCTCAGCCTGGTCGGCGGCACGATGGCGCAGGCCGGACACCGCGCCGACACCACCGAGGCATTGAACACGGCAGACGCCGGGGTGGACCTGGCGATTCTCTGGCTCAAGAACCAGCCCAATGGCATGCCGCCCGACGGCACGGCCTGCCAGTTCCCCGTCGGGAATCAGTTCTTCGGCACGACGGGGACCCTGCTGCACCCGTTCAGGGCGACTGATGACGGCTCGACCCTGACGGTGAAGCTGGACTGGGCCACCACCAACACCAACTCCACCCAGAAGCACTACGTCATCGACTCGACCGGCAAGACGGCCAGCGGCGTGACGGTGACGGTGCGCGCCTTCGTCCAGCAGACCAGCTTCGGCAAGTACGCCTACTTCCTGGACAACTGGGCTTCCAACGGATTCTGGGTCAGCGACCTCAGCCAGTTCGACGGGCCGATGCACTGCAACAACACCAACGGCGTCGCTGCCAACATCCTGTGGAAGAACCACAGCGGCGTCGCCCCCATCTGGACCACGACTGGGCCGGACGCCTTCACGAGTCGCCTCCCGACCAAATGGTACTTGAACGGCACGGGCGGCTACCCCAACGGCGGTACCCCACCCCAGTCCAACGCGGACTGGTACGATGTCTCCGCCGGCGGCAAGAACTCGATCCAGGACGGCACAGGGTCGGCGGTCCCGCTCCCGACGGCTAACACCGTCCAGCACGACGCCGCGCTCGGCCCGACCACGCCCGAGTCTGCCGCCACGGCCGCCACCGGCGTCACCATCCCCACCCTCGGCGGCACCACGAACGGCGGGCTGTACGTCCACGGCGATGTCCAGCAGATGACGCTGAACGCCCTGGCCGACCCGTACGGCAACAAGACGATCCAGCAGGTCATCATCCAGCAGACCGACGCCGCCGGCAAGCCCTACACCACCACCGTGACGATGAACCCGCAGAGCAACCAAACACAGGTCCAGATCACCTCCACGAGTGCCACCGGCACCGTCACCACGCAGGCCGCCGCTGGTTCGCCGTTCACGGGCATGACCAACGGCGTGATCTACTGCGACGGCAACGTCGGCAACCAGGGCAGCGGCGCGGCCGGCAACTCGGCCAAGAGCGGCGGCCTGTCCGGGACCATCGCCGACAACTACGTCGTGGCGGGCCAGATCCAGCACCAGAACGCGCTGACCATTTCCAGCCAGTTCTCCGACACGGCCAACCTGGCCGACGCCAACAACAAAAATGTCAACGTCTGCGGCAACCTGACCTTCGCCACTCCGCGCGCCCAGCAGACCAACGTCGCCCTTAACTCGGGCACCCTGGGCATCGTCTCCACCAACGTGGAGATCGTGGACAAGGACAACTCGGGCAACGCCCTGACAGACGTGGAGGTGGACGCGGACGTGGTCGCCCAGAACACCTACGACGCCATTGACTACACCACGCGGACCAACAAGGACGCGGCCGGCAACCCCAACCAGTTTGTCAACTTCGGCGGCTATGTGGCGCGCAACTTCGGGTTCTTCGGCCAGATGGACCTGTCGGGCAATCTCCTCGAGGGCTTCAACCCCAAATTCACTTACGACACGCGCATGGCGAACCACCCGCCGCCCTACTTCCCGACGACGAGCAGCCATTACGACATCCTCTCCTGGCAGCGCGTCACGGCCCCGCTGTAGCCGCCGGAGGGGCCGGGAACGATCACCGGCCCCAGCGGATCTCGCCCTGAAGATTCGCCCGCTGTTAAGGATGCCGGTTTCCCCCACCCTCCCCCAGAACCCGTAACTTTACCGTTTCAAAGAGTGCCCCGTTCGTTGTATCCTTTTGACACAGCCCCCGCACCGGAGTACGCAGTGTGGTCAGGCCATGTGAGCATCGAAGGATCATCCGAAACGAGGAATCATGAACACCAGGCTTTTCTGCATCGCCCCGATGACGCTGGCCGCACTCGCCGGCCCGTGTCTCGTCTCCCCCTGCCATGCCGGCGGGCGCCCCACCGCGCTTCCGGGGAACGTCACCCTTTACACCGACCGCGCCGGATTCACCCCCGCCGCCAAGGACGTCTGCCCCGACATCGACAACCTCCTGGTCAACCCGACGGTCGGCCCCAACGGCCCCAGCAGCACCGTCTACGGCGCGACCCAAGAGGGAACCGGCGTGACCTTCACGTCGCCCTCGCTGCTCACCGCGTCGGGCGGGCAGGCCGACATTGACGGCCCCTTTCACCGGATCACGCTGGCCGCGACCGACCCGGCCTGCGGCTTCAAAGTGCTGGAGTTCAACGTCAACGGCGCGAAAGGGACCAAGGGCGGCGGCGTCACCCTGACACTCGACAACGGCGACACGTACACCCAGGCGCTCGATCCGGGCCTGACCTTCTTCGGCCTGATCGACACGTCGGCGCAAGGCGTTAAAAGCGTGACCCTGGACTCCGCCGCCACCCTGGACGACATCCGCCAGGTGCGCGTCTGCGAGGACTGCTCCGCGCCCGCACCCGCCCCCGTCCCGGAGCCGGGTTCACTGCTGACCTTGGGCCTGGGGGGCCTAAGCCTGCTGGGTGCTGTCGTCCGGTCGGGCAGGGCACGGCAAATGAAAAGCGCGTGAGGTTAGCAGCGCGGCGCGTGGTCCGGTACGAATACTTCCCGCGCGGGACGGACAGACGAAGGCGGCTCCGGGGCATTCGCCCCGGAGCCGTTGACACGGTGATGGATTGCTGCGCGCATTGACGTGTTCACACCAGGGCGGCGAGTTCCGTGGGGGTGACGACGACGCCGATGGTGTTCAGGTCTGCGATGGCGCGCTGGATTTCGTCGCCGTCACCGTTGAAGGCGATCTGCATCCAGCCGGCCTCGTCGGAGACGTTGGCCCGCTCGATCACTGTTACCAGGCGGTATTTCTTGCCCAGGTTGTAGACGATGGGCTGGCTGGACATCAGCGTATTGAATGTCAGGTTGAAGCGCTCGACGGCCATGAGTGTTAGACCCCTCCCGCAATCGCGGGGACGATGGAAACCTGGTCGCCGTCTTTGAGGGGGGTCTCGGCCCCCTGCAAGAAGCGAACGTCCTCGTCGTTGACGTAGATGTTGATGAACAGGTTCAGGGACCCGTCGGGCCGGCGCAGGCTCTTGCCCAAGCCGGGGTGCGCGGCTTCGAGCGCGTCGACCATCTCACTGACCGTGGAGGCCTGGACTGAGACGGTGTCTTCCCCCGCGGTGAACTTGCGCGAGGGGGTCGGGATCAAAACGCTGACTGCCATTGTCTCTCCTTATACGCCTGCCGGGGCACTTTCGCCCACTTCACGCCGCAGACTACTTCACGCCGCCGACGTGGCGGGCGATGGTCTCCATGTCCTGCTGCAAGCACGTGAACACGGGCACGTCCCGCTCGGTGTAGGCGCTGGCCGCGGACTCGCGCAGGCGGTGAACCAGGTCTAAAAAGTCCTGCGGGTAGTCGCTCTCGAACGCGACCACGAACTCCTGGTCATCCAGGCCGAACGAGTAGGTCGTGTTGAGCTTGATGCTGGGGTAGTCATGGCCGACCGTGATGTGCTCGCGCATCGCCCGCCGCCGCTCGTCCTCGGTCAGCCGGTACCAGGCGCGGGTCTTGATGAACGGGTAAACGAACAGGTATTTGCCGCCGCCGATGACGATCTGCTTGCGGCCCGTCTCGCGGTCCTCGAAGTCGTGCTCGTCCACGTACAGCGACGTCTTGGTCATCGCCAGGTACGAGTAGGGCGTGGAGAGATACTGCCCCATGCGCGTTCGCAAGAGCGCCGCCGTCATCTCCTCGAAGTCTTCCAAGCGGTACGAGATGCGCCACAGCATGAAGTCGCACTCAGGCCGGATGCCCAGCGTGCTGTACGGGTACAGCAGGAACTTGGACTTGGCTTCTTCGACCAAAGCGGACAGCTCGCAGGCGGCGTCGGTCCGCTCGGCTTCGGACAGCTCGCGCCGGAACAGCGGGTCGAGCTTATAAAAGGCGAAGTTGACAAACTGCCGGGGCGATTCGGCGTCCTCGGCGCGCATCTGCTGGTAGCGCGCCTCTTCGTCGGGCGCGAGGGTTTCACGGTAGGCTCTCATCGGTTGTCGTTTCTAAAGCGTCGCCCCGGCACTGAAGTGCCGGGCTACCCAAGTACAGGAAGCCCCTCCGGGGCTGAAGCGTCTTCAGTGCCAGAGACACCTTCTCCGATACGAAGTGATCCGCTTGCGGGTAGTAGCCCGGCTAGGCCAGTGCCGGGCCTCTCAGGCCGCCACCAGCTCTTCCGCCGCTTCTCCCGCCTTGGCTTTACCCGCCGGCAGGGCGTGGGCGCGGGCGGCCAGGGCCTCTTCCAATGAGGCCAGCGAGGGCGCGATGGGAATCGTCCGGCCGATCTTGCCCAGCACCGCGTCAATGGTCTTCAGGCCGTTGCCCGTGATGCAGATGACCACGCTCTCGTCTTTGGGGATGCGGCCCTGGGCGATCAATTTGCGCGTGACGGCGACGGTGACGCCGCCCGCCGTCTCGGTCCAGATGCCCTCAGTCTGCGCCAGAAGCTGGATGCCCTCGACGACTTCTTCATCGGAGACGTCTTCGGCCCAGCCGCCGGACTTGCGGCAGGCCTCGGCGGCGTAGTAGCCGTCGGCGGGGTTGCCGATGGCGATGGACTTGGCGATGGTATTGGGCCGGACCGGCTTCATGATCGCGGCCTTTTCTTTTACCATCGTCGCAATCGGGTTGCACCCCGTCGCCTGCGCGACGTACATCTTGGTCGGGACGCCGTCGATCAGGCCCAGACTGCTGAACTCGTTCAGGGCCTTGTAGATCTTGGTGACGAGCGAGCCGCCCGCCGAGGGGCAGACGATGTGCTGGGGCGCGCGCCAGCCCAATTGCTCAGCAATCTCGTAGCCGAAGGTCTTGGAGCCGTCGCCGTAGAACGGGCGCAGGTTGACGTTCGCCAGGCCCCAGCCGTACTTGCCGGCGACCTCGGAGCACAATCTATTCACCTCGTCGTAGTTACCCGAGACCGACAGCACGTTCGCGCCGTAGATCAGCGTCCCGACGACTTTGCCCTGCTCCAAATCGTGCGGGATGAAGATGTACGCCTCGAACCCGCCCTCGGCGGCGTGGGCGGCCACGGAGTTCGCCAGGTTGCCCGTGGACGCGCACCCGACGGTCTCGAACCCGAACTCGCGGGCCTTGGAGAGCGCGACCGCGACCACGCGGTCCTTGAACGACAGCGTGGGGTGGCTGACGGCGTCGTTCTTGACGTACAACTCCCGCAGCCCCAGCGCCCGGCCCAGGTTCTCGGCCCGGACCAGCGGCGTCCACCCCACCTGCTTGCCCACCGTCGGCGGGCCGTCGAGCGGCAGCAGGTCGGCGTAGCGCCACATGGTCAGCGGCCCCGCCTCGATGTGCTCGCGCGTGATCTTGGGTCCGACGCTCAGGTCATACTGCACTTCGAGCGGCCCGAAGCACAAATCGCACACGTGAATCGGTGCCTTGTCATACGTCTGCCCGCACTCGCGGCAGCGCAGCCCTAACACTTTCGGCATTGAAGTCCCTCCACGGAAAGCACCAAAAAGCCCCTCGCCCCCGGCACAAGGACGAGAGGCGCGTTGCCCCCGTGGTACCACCTTGTTTCGCGGACACCTCACGGCGTCCGCCTTGACGGGTGCAAGTGGCCCGCGCATGAGCGGACTCTTTCGACCCTGGCCCGATCACGGGAGCCTCCCGGAGCAGGTTACTCGGCACTGCCACGCGGTGCCTTTCCCCCACCCGGCTCGGAAGTCATTTCCGCCGCGCGTCCCCTGCCGGATTTCAGCATCCCCGGCTCTCTGGTACAGACCTTCCCGTTAAGAGTTATCTGTGAGGGTAATCGCGGCGTACTCCTCTTCGTCAACGCCTTTGCAAAGTATTCGATTGTGACCCGATTATACACACGCCGGGCCAGGGATGTCAAGGGGCAATGGGAAGGGCAAGGCAGGGCGAAATCATTGCGGCAAACACCGTTGGCAAACCTGAAGGCGAGCGCATTCTCAACTATTTACTTTTTGAGGTATCTAACGAAAAGCCTTTAACGTCGTGTCTGATTTTGAGCGTGTTTGACCTAATCACAAGTGGCATGAGCGGTTTAGCTACAGCCGGAGTGTGTAATCTTGGTGCAAAATGGTCTTCACCATAATTAGCCATCGTCACGTTAATGCTGTACACGCCCAAGTGGCTCAGATCAAAAAGTTCCCCAATCGGTATTTCTGATAAGTCCTCCATCCCTGACTTTAAGGGAACGCTAACATTCATGGAAGTGCTTTCGATACCTAGGGCAGTGTAATCTGGCGGCCCTGCTGGCTTTGATGGCATGAGCGTCTGTTGCCCGAACTCGGTTAGCTGAACGTCATGTCCATACTGGTCGGTCACTATGAATCGGAAGTCTTTTGCATAGCCTTTTGTAAAGTAGTAAATTATGGATTTTCCAGTATTCTTCACTGAGACTCGCAAAGAAACGGGAGACGTATTGGCAGTACTTGCCAATAACATGATTGTGAGTTGGAATGGCTGTTTGCTATAGCTAGTGTCCAGATGCCGGGGAGAGCGTACTATAGATTTGCCTGTGCTGATCACTTGGGCGTGAGAGGTTTTGTACGACACCAAGCAGAGAGTGATGCAGAGAAATAATGTCGCCAATCTTTTTTTCATATGGCTAATCCTTTACGGAAACACCAGGATGTGCAATCTGTGACCATGAGAGAACACCAGACTTGACTGGAGTGCCCGTGTAAGTCTGCGGAATGGTCCCAGAAATTTTTTCCCAATCACCCCTAGAAGTATCTGCTAGCCCTGTCCATGACCACGTCAGGCTTTGGACAGGAATAGGGATACTATTCGGTTTAGAAGAAGTCCACATCAGATACATGGTTGCGGTGAAATTAGTCACCTTGATGCTTGTGACATATGGGTTAATAGCCGTGTCTACAGTGATCTCGGGACTGTCATCGGTAGTCGTTGCCGTTGTTGAACGATACGGAAATCCGGTATCTAAGCCTGGCGTGTTTGAAGCATGAAAATTCCCAGAGGCAGTTTGCCCTTGCGCTGTGATTGTATTGGTATAGGTAAATGCTGTCAACAGTTGCCCCCAACTGAATGTACCCCCGGCTCCTCCCGTTGCCGTGAAGTCAATCCCATTAAGTCCGCTACCGTATTTCGGACCACCCAGAGCTATGACTCTTATGCTACCATTCGTTTGGCCCGCAATTACATCATGTTGTGCCGCGCTAAGAGTAGTAGATGGCTTTCGAACGATAAAGTTGACAGTTTTGGTCACAGACTTGCCTACAGTACCGGAGAACGTTACTGGCGTGGACGTAGCAGCTCCTGTGCCGTCCTGAGTTGTATCTGTGTAGTAGAAGGTGATACTCGTGGCACTGGTGCTTGGCGTAGGTGCCGTGTAAGAGGCATCCGGTTTGTTGTGCGCTGTATCGGAGTTTGTCCATCCTCCTATGGGGGTGTTCTTTATGGACCAGGAGGGACTGCTTATCGATGCTGTCCCGCCTTTTTTGTTGTATTGAGCCTTTAATGCAACCTGTTCCCCAGCGTTGAGCGTGACCGTAGACCCTGTTACGTCTTGACCGGCCAGGTAGATTCGGAGGCCAGCGGTTAGAATTTTTTTGTGGATGGGAGGCGTCGCAGAGGTGCCTGAGCTTAATGCCGGTCTCGCAAGCATTGGTGAAGCAACATTAGGGGTGGAAGCCCCTGAAGCACTTCCTGCGGGCGGCTCATCGCCGGTGTCCCCCAGGTAGATGTCCGCCGGGGTGTTGGGGCCGCCGTAGGGGCCGAGGTCCTCGCCCGTCCGGTTGTCGTGATACTTGACCGTTGCCTGTACTTCTACTTCATAGAAGCCGTCTAGATCGAACTCGCCCTTGAAAGTCGCCGTCGGGCTGGTCAGGTCCGCGTTGTCGCCCGTCACGCTGAAAAGCGCCGCATCCACTCCGTCCGTCGTATACGTGCCGTCCACCGTGTCCGAGTGCGTCACGCCTACGACCGCCCAGGTCCAGGTCGCGGTCAGGTCGGAGGCGGAGTGGCCGGCGGGGAGGTGATCCACGCTGGCGTAGACCTTGCTCGTCACCTGCTGGAACTCGTCCGGGTCGCCGGGGTCGTCCGCCGTGAGCGTGACGACGGGCGGCGCACTGCCGTACACAAACAGGGTGCAGCCGTCGATGTCCACCGGCTGCCCCGTCGTCGGGTCCGGCGCGCCGTAGATGACGTTGCTGTAGTCGATCTCCACCGTGTGAGAACCCGGCGACAGCGTCCCCGGCAACTCGTGCAGAGAATTAGGCAGGTCCGGCAATGCCTGCCCCTGGTCCTTCGTGTTCCACACCTTCACCCCGTCCACATAGACGTCGGAGCCGTCATCCGAGAAGATCGCCAGCTTGTTCATCGTCGCATCCGCCGTCACCGTCCCCGTCAGCGTGGCGTGGAACGGCAGCGTCTTGGGGTCCGGCGAGTTGCTGTAGACCGGCCCGTTCACCGACTC
>JAABUQ010007571.1_pt1 | contig 15684 bp, 16 predicted proteins | sample 5560001 | NCBI WGS metagenome assembly JAABUQ01 (sample SAMN10711888, study PRJNA513371) | rock metagenome | isolation source: Antarctica rocks | place: Antarctica: Victoria Land, Finger Mt nord | collected 2015-12-18 | reverse complement strand
GGTTTTGGGGGGATGGCTGGGATATTGGGAGGGTTGTTGAGGAGGTAGGATGGTGATGTGGAGTAACAAGTGAGGGCGAGCGCCACTGGAGGGTTGAGAGGGGGAGGTTGGAAGGGGAGGGGAGAGTCGCTATTGGGAGGGGATGGACCTTCGGAGTCTTCTTGTCTTAGATTGTGTTGTCTACCAAGGCGGGTGTGAAATGACCAGGCAATCCACGATCGAGCTCCGAGACTTTTATACCGCGTTCGTTTCGGGTAGACAGTGAATTTAGTATGGAGCTCGCCATAAACTTGGGACGAGAACCTGCGTCCGCCTGTGTCGAAGGAGATCGAGTCTAGATTTAGCATGGTTTGTGGTCATGGAGATACTTCGTACTGTGCCTCCCTTCTTGTCCCCATAGTGCTGCAAAGGATTGCAATATAAATCTCTTACGTAGAGAGACTGGTAAAACAATGATTTACGAAAGGGACCAATAACAGTACTCCCCGATCGATCTGTCAGGCTTATCTCAAGTAGAAATTTCTTATGTTGACGTAAGCATAAGATAATAGATCAATAACTTAGTGACTTACGACTTAACAACCTGACGACCTGACAATTTGATGGTCTCACGACCTGACGCCCGGAGTGACGGATTGCCCGTTCGTCAGCCCACCTCGCATTCTAGATCATTTGACCGACGTTCGGAAACTGTGTACTGAATCGTAGATTGCAGAGAGCGCACTTTGTTTGGCTCGTATGACCTGCTTATCAAAGAGTAGAATGCGAGAAAGAAAAAACGGAAGCAAGAAGCATACTATGCTGCTGGAACTAGCGGTCTTCCCCAATGCTCTTGCGCTCACAGGTCAAAATGTACCCAATTGTTCTCGAGATTGTGCTAGATATCTTCAAACCGTTTATTTGAGAGCTTATGCGTTTTGGCCTGGGGATCGCGCCAAAGTTCTGACTCGTGCATGATCTTCGTCGAGCTGATACATGTCTGATCCCTCGGTAAGGATGGGACAAGGATAGCTGAAGGCAACTTCAATTCTGCCGTCATTGACATCTTGTTGTCAGGCGCTTTGTGGTTACAACCAGAATTGAGGAGATCGTAATATTAAGATTTTTCATCGAAGTTCTCATTGTTGCACCCAGCGAATAAGAACCGCGTTGATTGAAAGACGTTCAGCCTCGTCCTCGTATCAAATCTCTTTATGGTGCGTATAATCTAGCTTGCTGTAGAAGAATGAACTAACATCACGGTAGCTTGACACTCTTTTGCGAGTCTTTTCGTACGCTTCCTCTTTCTTTGCGTTCTCTCCTCCTTCTGACTTCGCAATTCCTGATGATATTTTGGGCACAATGCTGCTGATAGAAGGTCTTCTATACCGAATTCTCGCTCGGCATTGGTGCACTCAAGACGAACGTTGTAGCCGGTTCACGACTGTTGTCTTTAAAGTGTTCCAGTCGTATTGCAAAGCCATTCCTTTCTCAGGACCCTATCCTTGGAATTGCAATTATTATTAGGTCAGGCTTGAACTACCAGCACAAATACCATCGCATCCATGATCTGAAAACCCCTCCGTACCAGACGCTAGATCCGAATGGCCGTTACGCTTGATTGCATTCATGAGTGATGATGTTCGATGATCTGCGTAAAGACGATTGAATGGCTAGGATGCCACGCATCGAGATCCGAAGACGGATATCGTTCTTTGGGAGCCGGGTGGCATGTCATACCTACAGTTTGAAGTGATGACTCGATCGATCCCTTGCAACACGGGCTGAACGGATCTAGCAATCGTCGAATACCTTCTCGATGAACATGATTAGGAGGGCAAGCCTTCTTTCGCTTCGTCAAGTACTACGGAAAGCCGTACCTTCACTTCTAGATGAGTGATCAAAGCCCCTATCACGGTCAGGCGGCATGGTTCGCGGGATCGCACCACGAACAGTTGCCATCAGCAACTGAGCGGTATTGCAGCGAGATCCGGCGGGAGATGAAAGTTCTGGACAGCATGCTTGTGAATAGGGAGTACATTGTGAGTGACGAATGCTCTTATACGCACCTGGCGTTCGTTCCTTGGGCGATCATCGCTAACAGTCTTCTTGATGGCGTGGAGAGAGCTGAGATTGTTAGCGAGGCACCGCACTACAGCGCTTGGCTAGATCGACTAGAAGCACGGTCAGCGGCCGCAAAGGTTCTAGAAGAAAGAGTTGAGGCTATGGCAACGGTTCCGCCCGAAAAGGGGTTCGCAAAGCTGTTGCAGCGCGGTTGATAAGCCCATCCATGTTGCTTGCACAATCTTGATACCTTTCAAGGATTCTGCCATGGTGCAGGAAAAATTGGAGGTAGATATTGTGCTAGCTCTTAGTTTTCTTCTTAGAACTCATATACATTCGATGTCGATTGAACGTGCCACTTAGTATACTAATACTCTTTACCAGAAAACAAGACCCACAGCAATGTACGGTCTATTATATAATCTTCAGCACATGCGCAACTAGCCTGCCTCGATAGGTCTACTGTCAGTCTGATGATATATACGTGCTGGGCCTGAGTCGTACGACAAGCATCAGGCCTCAACTTGCTAGAGAGTAGCAAGGGTATCCTGCTGGCATTGAGCCAGTCATCGCGCAGACAGGCTTCGCGAGCTTTGCTGCTTTTCATCGATAGATTCCTCGCTCATAGACATTCCCGTAGTAGTCGGCGTTGTGGTTCGATCTTGCACCCCAGCGCACTATTTTGATCTCGCCTGACCAGTAACCCTCTACGTAAGGCTGTCCGAGTCTCAGTGCATCTTCGTACGCGGCTTTTCTATCCTTGCGAAACTTCGACAATTCCTGCACGACGTCAACCACCGTGTTCACATTACGTGGTTGTTGCAGAGTTGGCAGTGAATCAGGTTGATCCTCATTTGGAGGCACAAGCATCTTCTCTGAAAGGCTGGATAGCGGAAAATAATGGCTTTCGTTCGACGGCAAGCCGCATTCTTCATCATCGTTAAAGAAGGAGAAGTCGTTCTCCTGTGCCGACCAAAATGCCTCGCTATCTGGATCCTCGGTCGAAGACTTCGTTCGAAAAGCAGACCAAGGAGTCTGGGGAGAGCGAGGTGAGTTGGGTCTACGCCCCGTGCAAGTAGAACCTGGAGGACCCATTTCAAGCACTATTCGTTGCAATGAGGATCTCTTTTGAAGTCTTGAAGGATCATTGGATACTCGCGACGGGTCGGGCCCTCGTAGTGCTTGAAGCCTGGCAACTTCGACTTTCAATGCACACGCTCGAATAAAGCCAATCAGGAAGTCGACTAGTCCAGTGCTGTCAAGACAAGGCACGCCAGTCAAGACAATTGTGCGCAACCTAGGCAGCATCTCCGGCAGCAGACCATGAGGCTTGTCGTCTTTCCTCAATTCAAGGTTCCTAAGTCGCTGTTCGATTTCAGCAAATCGGAATATAGCATTTGCGCCAATATCAAGGGGCGTCGTGAGATCCTCGTTAAGCTTTCCCTGCGAATTCCTGGAGCTGATGCCGTTCATTGCCTGTGCCATCGATCCTAGACCGGTTGCTGTAACAATCGGGCCATCTTCATCCTCCGCATTCGATGCATTTATGACCTCAGGAGCAAAAGCGCTTCCGCGTCTAGGAGACGATACTGCTTCGATAGCATCTAGTGAGAGCTTCTCGCCAATTGCTGGGGATATGAAAATCTGCATCGCATCACCCGGCAGCTCATACCGCGGTGCAGGCTCGCCGTTGGGCAGCTCAGGCACAAATGGGGTTGAATCTATTTCAATTCGCACAACGCTACCTTCGAGCTCGACAGGTTTGAGTGCAGTACACTCCTCTCTTGCCGCAGCCTTGTGGGTGACAACTGAATGATGCAGCCTGAGATACCTCAGATCCTTTCCAAAGTCTTCGAGTAGTAGAATAAGTTTCTCAGCTCCGGGCAAGGCAATGCGTCGACCACCGGAAGTAGGCGGTGAAGACGAAGACATCGCTCGAGGCTTACTCAACACCTTCGAGGTCTCAAATGACCCCACGTCTAGGACATAGAGTCGCGCGTTCCTTACAAGAGTTGAGACACCTTCAACGCTAAGATGATTCTGAGCGATGTAGAAATGTGTGACCCCCGATTTACGAAGTTCCTGCGATGGTAGTCTATCAACAATGCCGATTGTTAACCGTCTGGCAAATCGTTCGCTAAGAGTCTCATCGCGAAACTCGTCAAGAATGTTGGCATCAGGACGAGCAATACTAGCAGGCCAATCTGCCGAATCCTCAATCACTACACCCGAAGAGGCCCGGGAACGAGTACCTCTGGTATGGAAGCAGTATTGTAAGAGAATTTTGATACCCGCATCTGTCAAGGAATTACCACGAAGGTCGAGGCTGCGTACCTTTATACCTATGGAACTCCCAAGGATCTCCATATCGGAGTCTCTGAGCTGGCAATGATGCAATCTCAAAATATGCAGGTTTGGCATACTCTGGAGTTTGGACAGTACTGAAGGGTCCCGAGCGCTGCTGTTACCCGACAAATCAAGATATGCTAAGCCCACCAGATGTGTCAACGCTTCCGCAAGGCTTGATGCGGTCATGTTTTTGCACTGAGCTGCGATAAGAAGCCGAAGTGAGAACGTGGGACAACTTCCATCTGTCACGTTTCGGCGGCCATTGCGTAAAGCTAACAGTGCCTGATGATCAAAGAATGGTAGCCGAGAGACAATGAGACTTTGCAGGTTTGGTAAAGCCTCGAGCACATCTCCCAACCATTCAGCATGGGGTCCGTCATATATCTCCGCCTGAGCAGGTGGGAGGTGGAGAGTATGGGTTAGTTCTCTGACAGATAGCCGTGCCCACTTCAGGGTTCTCTTGAACCTGGTTAGAGCCACTGATTGACGTGAGTCCTGTCTCTAACCACGGCATGATCCATCGGCATCTTACCATACACACGGTCATTTTCAGTGCCCCAGTGGCTCGCGGGATTTCCCCATAGAATTGATGCGAATATGGCGTGCCATTGCTGACACACTCTTGATGCTGAGCATAGGTCAGATGAAGGAATGTACTCCGATATGATGCTCCAATACTCGGTCAAGGTGGCTTTAGAGGACTGGTAGGACGGTGGGAACTCTTCCATTGCGGGTGTATTTACCCCTCAGAGAGAGTAAATGACACCGTGTTGTTATCACCAAGCCTTGAATTACCTTGTATCAAAAGATTTCCAAGAGGCGGGACTCGAGGTTCCTGTCACCATATCACTAGCGGTCCTACATCTAAGACAAGTCTAATTATGTACATGGACTTCACTTTATCCTCTGAATTGCCATCCTACGACCCCGGGTAATCGCCTTATATATCGTATGCAGATAATCACAGCCCGGGAAATCATCACCAATATATGATGTACCTGTTGTGGGATTGCTAGAGAGCAGGTCGGCAAAGCGACAATTATTACCACGCTGCTGGACTAATGTCTAGAGCGATCTCATTACTTATACTTTAGTATCAACTGCCATTTGTTCCATCTATCGTCAGGAACGCATCGAGAAAATGACCGGCAATGAGAAGCATATGTGTTAACTCAAATACCTCGGTGTTGAACATGATTGTTGATTCTAAAGAATCAAAACAGAAATCAAAGAGTGCATTGAAATTAGCAACGGTAAAGAGACAACGCCGCTATGCAAAAAATTTCAGAGCCCAAACAAGAGAAAGACCAATGGCCAACGTCCTGCAATCCACGTATGCCCCATCTGATGCCTAACGCAACTGCTGCTGCTTTCCAACCCATACAAGTCCGACAGGCTGACCTTGTTGTTCCCCGAAAAGCCAGAAACAAGAATTCAGCCCTCCTCCACCTTGGCCGGTTTAATAGTCTGGGCAATTGAATCCGCCCTGAACGTTAGGGTACATGGACCCCAACGCCGCATTGATGTCCTTGGCATTGTATAGACCAGCATTGAAATACAGCTGAGTATTCCTATCGTCAGCGGGATTGCATTGCCAGCTTGAAGGCATGGCGCCACTGTCTTCTAGAGCTCCGTAGACGTCGTTGCAGCCAACGCCGCCTTTGTAGGGGACTGAGATGTAGACGCCGTAGGCGCCGATGTAGACACCACGGTCGCTGCAGTGGCATGACTGAGTGTCTCGTTGCATGATTGAGGGCGCGGCAAGGGAGACGCCGGTCAAGGCGACAATTGCGAACATGGAGGACGTGGAGATGAACATTCTTGCGTTCGACTGGTTGGTTTTGAGGATGTGTCTGCGAGCTTCGAGAGACGACGAATAGAGAATAGGTAAAGTTAGGTGAGATATCCTTTGGTTGTAGATTTGGCTGCTTTAGGAGACTGTTGAGGGATGTGAATGATTCTACTAGATAGCAGCATGTCTTGCTCTTATATATTTGAATTAGGGACTCCGATGTAACTCTCGTAGGATTTCATATGTCGGTGCACCGCCTCTGAAGATTTAACATCGTATACGAAATATCCAATCTCTGTTCAGCGGGAGTTGTGCCACACTGAGCGTTGCGCTAATTTTCAGCTCCGAGCTGAGCGCTAACCCCAAGCTGGTGGAGTTTTGAACTTCATATTTGGAAGGGTCAAGATCTCTACCGACCTGAAGGCGATGCCATTGCTCCACTCGTAACCAAGGCTGAAGCAGTACGCAAAACGCCCCTGTCTTGCCTGGATATCTCCACCTAGCAGCTCCGATTCCAGGGCTGAAATGGGATCACACAATCTCCGAACTTAGTGCCTCAGCCCTCAACCTCCTTCTTGTGTTTGTGCCAACAGCACCAATTAGCTTTTACCTGCAAATACATGGCAATGCGTCGGTACACATTGGGCAAGGTACTGACGTCGCTGAAACATAAGTTATGTGGGGTCAGTCGCTATGCCACCAGTGCAGCATGGTCCACAGACTCCGCGCCCTCCGTTATATATAGTGGCATCAAGCATTAGCAGAGCCCAATTGTGGTATTTGTGGGGGATCGCCGTTGGGTTCAGTGTTGTGGATCTGGACGTTGATGGATCGAGTACTGAGGTGTCATTAGAGAACGGTACAGCATAAGCCTAGACGCTAAACAGCCAATTTGATGTGTCGGTTGAGCGATTTTGGGTTTTTGGACCTCGAAACTGAAAGAAAGCTGGACTTAATAAAGGGTGCTTTAAACAGCGAAGAAAAAGCCCAACCGATTACTTACCTGGTTGCCGGTGATGAAGACCTTTCCATCTGGGAGCAATACAGCATTCGCGAAAGCACGAGCATAGACCACCGATGCAATCGTGGCTACAGAAGGCGCAAAAGGGGAACGTGGGCATTCGAATCTTCGTATGCAAGCCCCCTGACCATTTGGTATCCTATGTACAGGCTCCGAGCGTCGCAGACTTCCTCAACATTTCACACAACCTCGATTACCATCATCCAGCGCCGTTGTCTTACCTCCTACAAAGCCCTTACAGCTAATAAACCAGACCCAATTGCCACCACAAACAACGCGCATTGGCCGTGGGGTCCATTACTTGCCTAATGCTTGTTCCATTGAGGTCGAGAATTTGGCTGTTATTACCATACAAGGGGAAATGGGGAAGTTGAGGACCAGTGGGAGCGCCGTTCTGGGCGAAAGAGGTGATGTACTCCTGCAGGGCCACCGCCGTTGCATCGGATTTGACCATGGCATTATCTGCTACGACATCGGTACCAAAGAAGGTGTAAGGAATGTCTTGCCCGTGGAGCGCCGGTGGCACACTAAACTCGTAGGCATAAGTCTGGTTGCCATATGCGCGATCTAAATAATTTGTATTGCACCTAGATGTCCTTTGTGAGCGTGCGGCTTCTGCTTGATGGGTAAGCGGTTGCTTACGTGAAGGTCGACTCTGAAATAATTAAATCGGTACGACCAATTTCATCCTTGTAGCCAAGAGACCCATCAAAAACAGGCGGATAAAGGACGTTCAGGATGTAGGCTTTGATAGCCGGATTAATGTCAGGGAAGCTAACCGATAGATCCGTGGCAAGAGCACTGTCGTTGGTCACGGCAGGGTCTGTAAACAAAAGTCCTTCGTTGGCATTGTGTCCCACCTATTTCTATCAATTTCAAGAACCTGCTGAGGAATTCAAACAGTCTCACCATAACTTTTAGGAGTTTGTCGTAGGAGCCCTGAAGGAGAAGCTTTCCAGGTAGTGCAGGGGCAAATAGCCCGTCTACAACTGGACCGTAGGTGAAGAAACCATATGCACTATTCGCGTACAGGAGTCAGCTCTACTCATCTTAAAAACAGAAATGCAGGAGCCGCAAAACATATATAGAGTGTATGTTCCTAAGAGATATCCCAATGCACATGCCATGATACAAGAACGGTAAAAAGAGCTCCGCGATACTAACCTCTGGAGTCTGACTTGTATAAGATTTGCTGTAATGAGGGCACTTGACGGTAGCTGTCTTGCCTCCTGGATCGTGCTTACATTCAACAATTTGAGGAATGCGTCGAACACTTGCTCCTGTTGGTAGCTTCCGGCCATGAGTTGACTTTGAGCACGATCAGCATGTGCTGAAGCACTCCAAAATAGATCGCGACTTACAATCCTGGGCTCTGTAGGATCGCCTGCTGAAATGGGGCTGGACCCTGCAGGCCGCCGAACGCGGTGATCTGATGCATGATGCTGCCACCACCTGCGGATTCTCCCATGACCGTTACACGGTCCGCATCACCCCCAAACAAATGGATATACTTCTGGATCCACTTCAGAGCAAGACGCTGGTCGTAAAGCCCGGCATTGGCAGTTCCATCCGCTTGGAGAGTGGGTCCAGCGAGCCAGCCGAAGGCACCAAGTCGATAGTTAATGGCGACGAAGACAACGCCGTTAGAGCCGGACGCTTGGCTAGCTTTGAGGAGGCCCGACGGATTGTATTGACCGAAACCGGTCTTCTCTCCCGCTGTGTAGCCGCCGCCGTATATCCAGACCAAGACCGGAGCTTTTTTCGACGCTTTACCCTTGAAAACCTTTTCCGGGGTGACAACGTCAAGGAAAAGGCAATCTTCTGACGTCCTGGGATCTTGCGCAGGCACTGAGCCAGAAGCTTTGGCAATGGCCGCTTCGACTGCGGAGATATTGAACGGTTGGCCGGTGAGATAGGCAGGAAGGAATTGTTGAGCGATAAGTTCCCATGCGGGGTTTGCTTGCGGGCAAATCCTTCCAATGCTGCCAGTGTTCACGACGCTAGAATTCTTCGTATCCGTGACCGGAACGGGAGCACGAAAGCGAAGGTCGCCGACCGGGGGTTCTGCATAGCGGACGTTGCTGAAGTTGTAGTACCCCCCCGTTGTCTATATATCTATCAGCCCTCTCCACCCCCTGAGCTTACCATCACTCGAACTTACATTCTCGTAGGAAGCTTGATGGAGCTCATATCCGAGATTGACAATTGGCAGAGCGGACGAAGCCTGCGACAACGCAGTGGAGCAGGATGCAAGAAGAATCACCCAGGTGGAGAGCATCTTGACCATGAGCACAAGGTATGTACAGCGAAAGAGTGGAAGAGAGGAGGGAGGGAGCCTTTTGTTGGAAGACAACGGCAAGACGACGGCATCTCAACCGCTCCACAGCTTTCGTTGACCTTCATCTTTTGATCTCCCCTGGCGTCATTGATGTTGATCCGCGGTACATTTTAGCTTCGTGTTGCCCCTGGTACCCAGTGAGATGCAGGACACGGAGCAGGGAGAGCGGACAATCGGCAAGCCACAAATGACAGAATAAGACGTGTTGACCCAACCCCGCCCGGGCCATTGAGACTAAAGTGTACTTTATGGGAGGTGCACTGTTTTAGCGTTTCTTCGCTGGCGATGCGCCGAGGTAGAAGTGTTATAGCCGCCTCCACTCCATTGCGAGAGCAGTTTGCTTAAAGCTTTTGATAAGGTACAGTTCCACAGACAACCAGGGAGCTGGCTTTTAGCACGAGAGACATGGTAGGACTTGTGCTGCTAGGATTCCCCGATGCCTGGGTTGGTGGGTAGATTGTAAACATGAATCGTGATGTCCGGTGCACTACGGAGTACGGTATTCATAGCCTCGGCACTGGTGAAGACCGAGTAGCCGTCCGGACCGAACTACCGACGGATCCACTTTCGACTAATATCTCTTGGCAGTCAATTGTGACAGACTTAGAGTATGTGCCTGCTGTCATGCCAAAGACTTTGGCCGTGTTGGGTCATACTTGAGTGCCGAATATGTCTGACATATCGCTAGAAAGCGAAGGCCTGAAGAGAACGCTTAAAGATCTCACCGCTGGTGCTGCTGGTGGTATAGCCCAAGTTCTGCTCGGTCAGTCAAAGCCTTGATCATTTCTTTCACGAGCATGAGAATATCAACGTCTCAGGGAGTATCTGGAGCTTCCAAAGTTGTTCTCGTTACCCGTACTTTGCTTGCGTTTGGTTCTGTAATCCTATTCATAATCGAAATAGTTAGTCCACCAGAATCTGTAGAACGAGCAACATTTTCCTTTTCGAATTTGCTATTCTAGCTCTTTGCAAGATGCATTCAATGCTCCTTCGATCATTTCATCCGGGCTCGAACACTGTCGAAGTCGTGCTGGTTCAGTATGGAGGATTGGACTAAATTCATGGACAGGGCAACCGTTCGGTATGGTTACAGGACAAAGGCACTACTGTGCGGTATTGAATAATACCTTCAGATATCGTCAAGGTCCGACTACAAACCACATCTCAATATACGAATGCATTAGACGGCGCCCGGCAAATCTTCAAGAATGAGGGGCCAACAGCGTTCTACAAGGTCTGCCAGTCTATCCAAGCTCTGTGATACGGGCTGTTCTGAACATTGCTAAAAGGCCATTTCTATCCTTGATAGGGAACATTGACTCCACTTGTTGGCATTGGCGCATGTGTAAGCCTGAATTTCATTTCATTTACTTGTACACCTCCTTCAGTATTACGAACCAAGGCTCTATGATTTCGTACCGTTGGTCACGTGATATCTTTTGTGTGGCGCCTGCTTGTGTGTGGTACTCGAGCTCATCCTCCCAGGTATCTATCCAATTCAGCGCCTTCCACTACGCCCGCCGCCAATTTGCCGCCCGGAACGCTTCCTCCCAAACATCCAATCCCAACGGCCGACTGAGCTACACCCAATACTACCTCTCTGGTGCCTTCGCCGGCATCGCCAACAGTGTTATTTCCGGCCCCATCGAGCACGTGCGTATCCGCCTGCAAACACAACCCCACGGCGCCGCTCGCCTCTACAACGGCCCTATCGACTGCATCCGCAAGATCTCCGCCCACAACGGGGTCCTCAACGGGCTCTACCGTGGCGAAGCGGTCACTATTCTGCGAGAAGCGCAAGCTTATGGGGTCTGGTTCCTAGCTTTTGAGTGGATGATGCAGGCGGATGCGCAGCGCAACAATGTAAGTAGAGATCAAATCAGCCAGTGGAAGGTGGCGACGTACGGAGGATTGGCGGGCGAAGCGCTGTGGTTGGGGAGCTATCCTCTTGATGTTGTGAAGAGTAAGATGCAGAGTGATGGGCTTGGGGCGGATAGGAAGTATGTGAATATGAGGGACTGTTTCAGGAAGACGTATAAAGGGGAGGGACTTAGGGGGTTTTGGAAAGGGATTGGGCCGACATTGCTGAGGGCGATGCCGGTCAGTGCGGGGACGTTTGCTGTGTGAGTGATTCGTATGACTTGTCTTGGGGATCTTTACTGATATATTCATAGGGTAGAGACGACGATGAGGGCCATGAATTGAAGAATTTTCAAGATTTAGTAGAGACAGAGGAAAGACCTCCCTCAACGGTGGGCATCTATGAACAACAACACACTTGATTCAGGCTTCATTGGATTCTGAACACGTCAAACCATCATGTGGCTGGTGAGACCAACTTGTGACCCCAGATGTCCACACTAGGGCCAATCCTCCAATATTGACAAGCCAAGCGAAATTGAACATCCAATGCAAGGGTCGCTCTAAGTCAGAAAGACGGAATGACGGTCTACCGAGCAACCGCATTGGTTGAGGCGCCTCACAAGATAGCGTGTAAACATTCATCCATTCGGCCTCCGTTCCTATTGAGAATCCCTTGGCTTGTTCACGGTCACTTCTGTCATGTCGATTCCTACTCTTGGGGAGCCCAACAATTGCGAATATTTCGAGCGCTTGATATATACAGCCAGATAAATATGCTACGTTTCTCAACCCGCCTCCTTGTGATGCACATCGCCCCCCATACCTCCGGTAGCCATATTCCTGGTCTTTCCCGGCGGATCCAACTGGTTCGCCGTGTATATGACCTCACCCCTTAGCGCCATCTGTAACCTTTCCCTCTTCCCCTCCTGCGCTGCCCTCCCAAGTACCCCAGCAATCATGTGCACACACCTTAGACTGTCGTCGTTGGCTGGGATCGGATACGTGACCCACGTCGGATTTGCATCCGTATCCACGATCCCGATTGTTGGAACAGCGTTCATGCTGCACTCATGCAACAACACCCAATTCTCCAGTGGGTTGAGACACACAACCAGATCAGGTTTGAGCGCAGGCATATCCGCTAGGTTGTCTTCGTAGCCGGGAACTTCTCGGTCGAACTCATCCACGACTTTCGTTTTGCAATTTCCGAGTATCTGATGGCCGTTGGTGAGAGCTCCAGCAGTCCACCTCTCAAAGAGATGACAACCTCCTGCCATCTTTGCGGCGGTGACCACGCATCGATCTTGCCCTTTCCGTGTCCCCACGAATAGAATAAGACCACCTCTCTCAGCGATTCCAGTTACTACGCGACAGGCCCGCCGTAAGTGTGCCGCAGTGACCTCCAGGGAAATGATGTGGACGCCTTGCCGTATACCGTAGATGTAGCGCGCGTTCATGGGGTTCCATAACGAAGTATTGTGGCCGAGGTGAGTTTGGGAGGCGAGAAGGAGTTCAAGGGTAATGTCTGCAGGCTTGGGAGGATTGTTCAGAAGTTCTTGGGGGTCGTAAAAAGGAGAAAGTTCGGTGCCGAGCTCGCGATCCTTATGAACTATAGTACAATAAGCATGGACGGGACCTGAAAAGGGTTGATTGAAGGTATTACATACGATGGCGCATCCGAGTACTATACATCTCCTTCGGGGACAGTCCTGCCACACCTTGCTTGAGAGGGTCTATGGAGGTGTGGCTTTGGTCATCGATCTGGGGCACTGGGCGCTCGAGATGAGCTTGAAGTGCACTTTCAATGCTGTGTATCTCCTTCAGTTGATTCTGCAGGGAGGCATTGATTGCGTCGGCTTCGCTGGCTAGGCTCCTCCTCCATTGCTTCTGAGGTATTGCTCGAAATATGCGGCCTACCACTGGTCAGTCTACGTCTCTGCCGACGCCTCAGCACATTGTAAGTAGCAAAAACCAGCATGGACAAGTAGTTAGACTGCTGACCTTGCCGTTTGCAAACATGTCTTATGATCATTGTCGTTGTGTAGAGGTAGTGCCGAGAAGTGAAGCTCTTGCAGCACCGTGAATAGTCCGGAGATATTTGTTTGCACAGTTTGCACTCCACTCGTGAACGACGACAAACCTCCGGTAATCTTGTGCGCCCAAGCTCTCCACATCTCGAACATGTATGATGATGCTTCTTACTACGCCTTTATACCCAGCGCGCAAGAAGAAAAGCATTCCGCGCCTAAGCACAAGCGGAAGCAGTCCTTGCTCAAACAACCCGACGTAAGCCCCAATTCAGCTCTGCTCGAACATATTGTCTGATGCACCGTATAGGAGGATGCCCAAGCTGACATCGGTCTACTAGATCGTCATGAAGAAGTCCATGAGATTTCCGCGTTTGCGGGTCCGCCGAAGGCCACTGTAGCTCGACGAAGCCAGTCCTATCGCGACTTTCACTATGCTGTTAAAGCCGTTCTTGGTCAGGAGGAGAAGAAGCCTCGACGAGGGTCGACCCAATTGAAGGACGAGAACGAGATCAAAACCGAGCTTGACTTTGTCGATTGGTATCACGATCTGGAACATGATCTACTGGACGCCAGTCACGATGAGTACACGTTGGTCTTTCCCTGCAAGTGTTTGCAAATGGCTAGGTACTAAGTCTTTCTTCGATAGGGCTTATCAAAAACAATTGGAGCTATCAAAATCGCACCTTGACTCCCTATTGTCAGACACCACCTCGACACTCAGCCTTCTGAGCACCCTTTCCGAGTCTTTCAGAACTGTAGAAGCTCAAACGACGACGTTCCAGCAGCAGTGCGAGGGCCTTTTGAAGGAGCAGAGGCGTATGACAGGCTTAGCGAGTGACCTCGAAGCAAACTTGAAGTACTACAACTACCTGGAACCAGTCACGAGACGGCTGAACGCACCCGGAGCTGGCAGGCTTGTCGGAAGTACAGAATTCTCGGAGATGCTCTCGCGGCTCGATGTATGTCTGGAGTATATGGCCTCTCATGTGAGTGTATTCCGATTCTTCAGATAGGCCCTCTCTAATCAAAATAGCCCACACATCGAGAAGCGACAACATACCGCTCACGCTACCGCCTGCTAATGACCAGAGGATTGACGTTGGTCCGAGTTCACTTCGTTGGCGGACTGCGTGAGATTGCTTCGGACGTTTCAAAGAGAATTGCCGACAAGCAGCTGAATGATACGACAATGTCAGCGTTGCTCTATGCCAAGTTCCGTGTGGGCGCATCAGTGCTAAAGGAGGTTGCTCAGGAGATCCGCAAACGCTCCGTATCATCTGCGGGCGCTGAGCCTGGTGCTGAAGCCGAATACCAGAGTCTAATGAACGAGCTGTATACAAGCTACTCTGCCACCCGCGGTAGGCTTGTTATTCCACTCAGTAGAAAGAGAATCGGCGAGATCGCAACGGCGCCTAGTACCTCGAAAGAACTTGTGGCGTTTGCACGAAGTAGCATTGGCTACATTAGAGGCGTTTGCTCCGATGAATACGAGTTGTGGCGGGAATGGTTCGAGGGCGAAGACGGTCTGTACGATTTCCTCGAGTCGGTCTGCGAACCGCTGTTCGACCATCTCCGACCGCGCATCATCCACGAAAACCAATTGCTGAAACTATGCGAGCTATGCACATTGATACAGACACGCTACATGCGCGATCCTGATGAGGAAACAGAAGAAGTGGAAACCAACCAGCTCGAGTTCTCAACACTAATCCAATCAGCGCTCGAGGATGCTCAGACACGGCTGGTCTTCCTGGCTCAAGCCATAATCCGAGACGACATCGAAAGATACAAGCCCAAAGCCGACGTCCTCGACTACCCTGCACGCAACCGTATGGTTTCCCTGTCTGGCACCAAATCCCACGGGCCAGTGACGTCTGGCCGCCGACAGGGTTCCATAGCTGAGCCCACAACCCCCATGCCGAAGACGCCCCAAATCGTCGACGAAGGCGACTCACCCAGTGGTCGCTGGGACTTTGACACCAAAGCCGCCTTCGAAGGATGGTACCCCACCCTCCGCAAAGCCATCTGGCTACTCAGTCGAATCTACAAACTCGTCAACGTAAGCCCTCCCCCTCCCTCTACCCACCCTCACCCCCAACCCCCCTCACTAACCCCCCACCCCCCCCTCCCAGTCCACCGTCTTCGACGACCTCGCCCACCAAATCGTCCACCAAACCACCCTCTCCCTCACCCACGCCTCCACCCTCCTCACCCCCCTTACCACCCCCCTCGACGCCCAGCTCTTCCT
>JAABUQ010007569.1_pt1 | contig 15688 bp, 15 predicted proteins | sample 5560001 | NCBI WGS metagenome assembly JAABUQ01 (sample SAMN10711888, study PRJNA513371) | rock metagenome | isolation source: Antarctica rocks | place: Antarctica: Victoria Land, Finger Mt nord | collected 2015-12-18 | reverse complement strand
AAGCCTTAACTATTTTTTCTCGCAAGTCAATTGAGTAAGCCTTCATTTAACCCGTCAATTTACTCATATGATTGTACCTCATGTGCCTGAAATATGCTGTATCTCGCTGGGTTGCAATCTATTCCTGCCGATTTGTACGAAGCCGCAGCAATGGATGGCTCAGATGGCATTCGCAAACATTGGGATATTACTGTGCCATTAATGAAACCCTATTTAGTCTTAGTAGCAGTAATTGCGGCTATTTCTGCCACTAAAGTGTTTGAGGAGGTTTATATTATGACTCAAGGGCAACCACGTAATAGCTCTAAGACAATTGTTTACTACCTTTACGAACAAGCTTTTCATAATTTAGAGATTAATTATGCTTGTACTATTGGGCTAGTGCTATTTTTAGTTATTTTAATTCTGTCAATTTTGAATCTTAAACTATCATCACGAAGTATTTATCCAACTCGCTTGTAATTAAGTATAATATAATTCTATGACTAAGCTGTTCTACTTTATGAAAAAGCGTTCAATTTAAAAAGCTAAGTTTCAACAGCATAATACTTATTTGTCCAAGGCTGAGATATGACGACAAGAGAGCAACTCCTGCAAGAAATCGAACAAGTTCCGGAATCCCTTCTTGATGAGCTATGGGAGTTTGTGTGTTTACTCAAGGAAAAGCATCACGTTGGAAAAATAGAAATAGCTTCAGAACAAATGCTGCAAACAAACGCGAGATCATATTCCAATGTAGAACGAGCCTTTCTAGAATCCCTAGAGGAGCGACAGGAGGTTTATCGTCGTCTTGCAGACTCCTGAGTTTTTAGAAACGAGTGATGTTCTGACAATTCATCAGATTTTAGTCGAGCGGTTTGGTGGAATGTTAGGTATTAGAGATGAAGGTCTATTGGAATCAGCTCTCTCCCAACCCAAAGCAACATTCTTTGGCGAACTCCTGCATCCCACAATACACGAGCAGGCGGCAGCTTATCTGTTCCACATTGCCAAAAATCATCCCTTTATTGATGGCAACAAGCGTACAGCTTATGGTGCGATGGAAACGTTTTTGCGCTTGAATGGGTATAACCTAGCTCTCTCTGACGATCGGGTATATGACCTAGTTATGCGGGTAGCCCAAGGACAGATGAGTAAGGAAGAAGTTGCTATTTTGATTAGGCAACATTTAAAGAAAACGTGAATACTCTGTCCAGCTTCTAGATACATCCGATCATCTTCGTGTTCTATTAAACAGATAACTTTGGTACAACTAAGACTCAACTTCTTTGACTCGACGGATAGGCAAGTTAGCAATTAGTGATGTTGCCCGTTGGTTATTCTCTAGAGAAAATTCCAAACCCTCTGTGTCAATTTCTACATAGCGAGAGACAACTTCCAGAATTTCCTGCCGCATTTTTTCGACCATTTGAGGGCTAAGATCGGCTCTGTCATGAGAAATTACTAATTGTAGGCGGCGTTTGACTTCCGCACGACTGTTGAAGTTAGGATTACGAGAAAAAAGTCGATCTAGAAATTCGCTAATCATAAAAGTGAGTGCCAGATTGGTTTAGCTCAGATATCAGATAATTTCAACCGAATAACCAGTTGCGGATGCGCGAGAAAATGCTGTGATTGGCAGCACCATCCAAATCCATAAATGCTACCCTCTCCCCTTCTAAGCGGTGGGCAATATTATCAAAAGCGGTTCCTGCCTGTGAAGGGTTTTCTGCTAGTACTAATGGTTCGCCACGATTGGTAGAGACGATGACGCGCTCATCTTCAGGAACAACTCCAATTAATGGCACTGCTAGCAATTCTTGCACGTCTTGCACTGACATCATATCGTTTACCTGCACCATTGCTGGTCTTAACCGATTAACAATTAGATGGATGCGCTTGATTCCTTGTGCTTCTAGTAATCCCACCACTCGATCCGCGTCACGCACTGCGGCAATTTCTGGTGTAGTGACAATGATTGCTTCTTCTGCCGCTACTATGGCATTTTTAAAGCCCATTTCAATCCCAGCAGGACAGTCTATTATTATATAGTCATATGACGCTTTAGTCAATTCGCCGATTAGCTGTTTCATTTGATCGGCACTGACTGCTTCTTTGGTACGATTTTGAGCAGCAGGGAGCAGTACTAGTCCTGATTCGCGTTTATCTCTTACCAAGGCTTGTTCTAATCGGCACTCACCTGAGAAAACTTCAACTGCCGTATAAACGACTCGGTTTTCTAGCCCTAGTAGCAGATCTAAGTTTCTCAGACCAAAATCTGCATCTACTAGTACAACTTGCCGCCCTAATCGGGCTAAAGCCATACCTAGATTGGCTGTAGTTGTGGTTTTACCAACACCTCCTTTACCGGAGGTTGTGACAATAATGCGACTCATGACTTTAATAAAAACTGGGACTTAGAAAAATCGATAGCCTTAGCGATCCGAATTCCTTCCGGCGTAACATAAGCAACTTCAGGCTCTAGCTGCTCTGGTTGTGTCTGCGGTGCCCTAGCGACAGAATCCGCAATTCGCAACTGAGTCGGTTCCATCTGTAGTGCCATAATCAAAGACTTGGCATTGCCACTAGCACCAGCATGAGCAATTCCGCGTAAACGCCCCCAAACAAAAATATCGCCGTCTGATATAACAATACCGCCTGGATTGATTTCTCCTAAAATAATAACTGTTCCTGAATGACGAATTTCTACCCCCGATCGCACTGTCATTTGGAGATAAAGGGGATCTGCCATTGGTTGAGTTACAGGGCTTGGCGTTTGGTTTAAAGCCGAAACTGATGGTTGTTGCTCGACACAATAGCCGGATGTTGCTGCTGCCACTGCAGTTTGACGACGGCTAGTGTAGACGTACTTTAACTGGAGTTTGACTTCTGACAAGGCATCGGCGATCGCTTGCAATTGTCGTCCATCTAACAACCGATCTGCTGCCATCAAATATACCGTTGTTTGCGGTTGCCAAAAGCGATCGCCACCATTGAGGCGCTGCTTCATTTGTTGCCAAAGATCGTTCCAGTTGGTTGTCGAGGCAAGTGTTTGTGCTTCTGTTGGCAAGATCAATAGTAATCGCCCAGGTTCGCTTTTAAAACGAACTTGGATATCGCTATTTACTCCTTCGATTGCGGGTGGTGTCACAATTGACATTAGATCTGGGACAGCATCAGAAGTCATGCCGGATGGGAAAGTACTAATTCACTAATCATGGTAGCTCTATTGGGAGCAAAGAGAAAAACTTAATCTCAATTCTTCTCAGTTTTACTTAGTCTTTGATAAACCGTGACTAAAGCATTGGCATCTCCCACATTACCTGGGAATAAGACTACGGGTAGATTAGGAAATTGGAGATGGTTGGCTGGGGTAAGCACAATTGAGCAACCTGGTAAAATTTGTCCTAGCAGTCGCGCCCAAGGTAATGCCAAACCTTGACTTAAGACATCGTTAGAAGTAATTCCTCCCTTACTAATTAAAAATCCAATATCAGCAGGTAAATTTTGAACGATATTCATCAATAAAGATGATACATCTGCGCCAAACTCTAACCGTGTCTTGGTGTCAGTAAAAGCTAGTTCTTGGCGACTGGTATAAATCACCGGAGTTTTTCCGGCATCATGAGCAGCGTGAACTTTTTCGAGGGTATTGGCTAGAAGTCGCTCGTGTTTTGCTTCTAGTAAATGCGCCACGTCAACTTCGATGCTGACTATGTTTGGTTCTTGGAGCAATAGTTCTAACTGTTGGGTAGTCTTTTTGACATGGGAACCGACGATCGCTACACCTGGTTTTCCTTCCCGTACATACTGTGCCATCTTTTCGGCGGCGACTGGTTGAGGAGGTAATTCAGCTAGGGCAGTTAACAAACTGGCAGCGCTGCGGAATAAAAAGCGTTTTCCTTGACTTGCTGCTGTCAGGATGTCTTGAGCAAAGCGATCGAGATCGGCAGGAGTTTGGGCATCAACAACTGCACACTGGTTATTTTTGAGTTGGAGTAGTCGCTCTAAACTACCAGCATGAATGTCTTGGAGCAAAAACCTTTCCACAGACTCGGCGGCGATGCGGCTTTGAGTTTTTTGTTCGACGTAAGATGGCAAGTAACTATGCTGGTAGCCAAAGACGGAATCGCGGGCAAACTCAGTTGTATGGACTGGGGTAGGAACACCATCAATGATCAGGTAGTGCGTGCTATCGCGGGTGATTCGTCCCCCTTCAAAAAACGCAGGCACTAAGAAGTGAGCGTCAAAGGGACCAAGTTCTTCAGCGATCGCGTCTGTCTCAATCGGATAATGTCCTCGTAGGGTAGAGTCGGAACGACTAACGATCAGAAAGTCTTCGATATTGCAGGAGGCGATCGCAGTTTTGAGGTTGTGGCATACTTCTTTCGTGACAGATGTTGCTTGCTCTGGAGGTAACGCTCTAGTATTTGTCAGAATAAAGAAAATTGGTGAGTCATCAGTCAAACCCAAGCGCAAGGTATCCACATCCCAGCGCGTTAGCAGCAAGCAACTGTGGACAGTTTGAGAACCTGTGGGATCGTCATCAAGAACAATAATTTTGGGTTTGACAGTCATCTAGTTTATTCAATATCTTTAGCGTTCATCTTATCAGTGCTAGCAGCCCGTGATTTCCGTTCCCTTGGAGAACTTACCAGGTTATTTTTGAGTGGAAAATGTGTAAAATATTATCTACATCTAGGGATAAGAAGCGTGTTTCCACTCCTGGCACTACCACTTTTATCGGTGACTGCACCCACATATCAAGTCGCCCAGTCGTCTCCCAATTCATCAGTTGCCGACATCTTACCAGCAGATACACCACTAGTAGGTTTAGTTAATACGAAAGTAGCAGATTGGAACGCCCTAAGTCGCTTTCAGTTATTTAAAGTAGTATATGCCGGAGTCAAGTCATTTTTACCACCGGATATAAATTTTAACTACGCCAGAGATGTTGATTCCTGGCTAGGAGACGAAGTAGCGCTTGTACTGCTGCCAAGAGTAGGCACAGCTCCAGTTACGCAAGATTCTAACTTTCTGACGCTAGCACCTGTGAAGGATGAAACTCGATTGCAGCAGTTGCTGGCTCAAATCAAACCAAATAACAAGCGGCAAACAGTAACACAGCAACAGTACAAGGGTGTCACCATTCTGGAGTTCAAAACGCAGCCAGCTAGCACACCGCCTCCTTCAGTTCCCAGTCGCCCACCAAAATCTAGTTCGTTTGCTCCACTGCAATTCTCTTTCTTAGAACAGCTCAATCTATTACCTCGTTGGGTACTTGCTGCCGCCCCTTTACCTCCCAATCCCCCTAAGCCAACTTCTAAGCAGCCAGCACAAGAGTTCGCGATCGCTCTTCTCCCTGGGCTTGTAGTTGCCGCTAGCTCTCCCAAACCCATTCAACAATTACTCGATCTACCCAAAGGTAGTGAGACACTATTGCAAAATCCAGCTTTTCAGCGAACAATTCAGCGTCCCCAAGTTAGCCCGAAGCTGTTTACACTTTACGAAGACCCTAACAAATTTCTGCCCTTACTCAATTCCTTAGTACCATCTCAAATCCCCTTTCCTTTGCCTAACTCATTTAGTGCCCAACAGGTGAAAGATTACAGCTCTTTAGATGGTTTTGTCTTAGTACAGCCAGAAGGACTGCGTTTTCAAGTTAATGCTTATCGTCAAATCCCCAGGACAGTACCATTAATTTCCCCTACTGAGGCAAATCAAATTCTAGAGCGGATTCCCGCCAGTTCTTACTCTGTCTCTAGCAGCCACAATCTGAAGATGCAATGGCAAACAGCAATAGCGACAATCAGCGCTGAGCCGAAACTGAAGCCTGGACTAACCGAACTTCGCAATTTTGTCCGTACTACAACCGGATTAGATCTTGACCGAGAGATTGTAGCTTGGATGGATGGGAATTATGCTTTATTTGCCTATCCTACTAAAGGAGGAATTGCTAAGTTACTAGACCCGAAATTTAATTTGGGTGTAGGATTTTTAGTGCAAACAAGCGATCGAGCGGCGGCAGAAGCTGCGCTGAAAAAGCTAGATCGGTTTATTAATTCCTCGTCTAAGGGAGAAGTTACAGCAATTAATCGCAGTGTTAAAGGCATACCAGTCACCAGTTGGGAGATCAAGGGAAGAGCTAATGATGGCGTGCTTGCTTATGGTTGGGTAGATAACGATACCCTCTTGATTACGACTGGACTGGGAGCGATCGCCGACTTGGTGCCGTCGTCTTATCAGTCATTGCCCAAGGCATATACCTTCACTACTGCTACCAATTCCCTTCCCAGTCCTAACGAAGGCTATTTTTATATTAATACGGGATCTCTACTGTCATGGGCTTATGGTTTCGTACCGCCGTCTCAATCCAACGATCCTTACCTCCACGTCTTTAAACAGATAGCTGGCACAATTAATAGTTTTAGTGCTACAAGTTCCGCTACGGCTGAACGAGAACAGTTTGATAGTCTCGTTGTCTTAGCTCCTGCAAGAGCGCCGAACAAAGTACTCCCGTAATATTGATAAGTTCAATTCTGTAGATTTACCGAAGCAATTTGATAAATGCTCATAAGTTTCGGTAGAACTACTGTTGAGTAAGCAGCATGGATGGAGTCTAATAGTTTGTGTCACAGGCTTATATGACTATAAATACCTTTCTTCACTGCTAAATTTCTGGAGTAATTTCAAGGTCTGCTTTTTGAATTAAATAAATAATGCTAGTTACTTTAACTGAAAGTTACCTAATTTAAATTAGGCAAAGTTAGAGGGATAATCTAGTGCCTAAAGAACGCGATAATTAACCACGTTAGTTCTAGAAATTTGGCTCGAATCCAAGCTTCCCAAATTAAACTTACAGCCAATTGGCAATCATTTTCAGTCGCTCTTTTACCTCACAGCCTAGAATAAACCCAAAACCGCCACTACCTGATAATGAACTAGCGAGGCTTGATGCACTTAACCAATATCAAGTCCTGGACACACCTGCCGAGAAAGGATTTGACGATTTCACCTTTTTAGCCTCACAAATTTGTGGCACTCCAATTGCATTAATCAGCCTTGTTGACGGTGAAAGACAGTGGTTTAAATCAAAAGTTGGATTGGATGCATCAGAAACCCATCGGGATCTTGCTTTCTGCGCCTATGCAATTACGAAGCAAGAAGATCTGCTGGTGGTTGAGAATGCGCCAGAAGATCCTAGATTTGCGAATAATCCTTTAGTTACAGGCGATCCAAACATTCGATTTTATGCTGGCGCTCCTTTAGTTACACCTGAAGGATTAGCGATTGGAACCCTTTGTGTGATTGATACCGTAGCACGAGAGTTGACACCAGAACAAGCAGAGGCTTTACGAGGATTAAGTCGTCAAGTGATTGCTCAGTTAGAAATGCGGCGTAATGTCATAGCTGTCTCTCATAGCATTAAAAAGCAAGAGGAAACCGCAGAACAATTGCGTCGGCAGCACGCTTTCATCGAAGCCTTCTATCACCGAGGAGTCGAGAAAGTCCGAAAAGAAGACTATTTAGGAGCAATTAGCGACTTCGACCAGTTTTTGCGACTCAATCCCAACGGGATCAATGCCTATTACGATCGAGGGTTTGCTAATTGCAAGCTGGGAGAATATGCAGCAGCGATCGCCGATTTCGATCGGTTCCTCAAGTCTAATCCTAACGATGCCCCAGCCTACCGCCATCGAGGACTTGCTCGCTCTGCCCTTGGTGATTACTTAGGAGCAATGGCAGATTACAGCCGAGCCACAAAGCTTGAGACTGGTAATACTAGTGTTGATTACGATCGAGGAACTGCTTTAGCATATCTTGGTGCTGAGAATTCTAACGCATCCCTGCCACCAACTCCAAGCAAAGCCAATGCTGCTCTTAGTCCAGGTGATGTCTCCTCCGATGTCAGTAATGGTAGTAAGCCGCCGGAGACTATTGAAGCTTATGTCGAGCCTGTACCGCAAACTATTGACGAGTTTAATGCCATTTTCAGTGAGGAAAGTATTGTTGATGGCAGCGAATCACAGGCGGTATTTGAAGTTTACGCTCAGTCAATACCAGATAATGGAAATGATGCTGAGTTCTATTACCAACAAGGTTTGCTCTGTAACGAATCAGGAGACAAACAGAGTGCTTTAGCGGATTTCAATCGCGCGATTGAACTCGATCCAAACCATGTCGCTGCTTATTACAACCGGGGTGTCATCCGTAACGAATCAGGAGACAAACAGGGTGCTTTAGCGGATTTCACTTGCGCCATCGAACTCGATCCTCAACACGCTTCTGCCCTTTACAATCGTGGATTTGTTCGTAATGAATTAGGAGATAAGCAGGGTGCTATTGAGGATTACAACTCGCCGCTAGAGATTAATCCTAATCATGCATCAGCTTATTACAATCGAGGTGTCATCCGCAACGAATTAGGAGATAAGCGGGGAGCTGTTGAAGATTATAACTCGGCGCTAGAAATTAATCCTAATCATGCTAAGGCTTATAATGCACGGGGTGTGCTGCACTACGAGTTAGGAGAAAAACAAGAAGCGATCGAGGATTTTAACTCTGCAGTAAAGATTAATCCTAACCATGCCGCCGTCTATTACAATCGGGGTGTTATTCATTACGAAATCGGCAACAAACAAGAAGCTATTGAAGACTTCAACCAAACTCTGCTGCTGAATCCTAACTATGCAAAGGCATATAACAATCGGGGTGTAATCCGCTATAAATTGGGAGACAAACGCGGAGCCATTGATGATTTTCAGAAAGCGACAGACATCTACCTACAGCAGGGCGATCGAAGTACTTATCAGGAATCTCTTAACAGGATTAATGAAATCTGCGCTCAATTTGGTGACATTGCCTTAAATTGATTGCTTGAGCGATCGCTTTCCTGTGTAGAAGGTGCTTTATGCTTTTAGAGTGTAATATAGCTCTAATCGCATTTCTGTCTCAATTTCTCAATTAAGTCTCGCATTGTTTCTAGAATTCGTTGTCCTATGTAAGCAACGCTTTCACTGCTGTCATGCCTTGTTAATATATTACACCCCGCTAGCGATCTGCCTTTAACTTAAGTTTGAGGCTCATAACTCAATTATATTAAATTGGACTGAAAGAAAACTTGAGCTATTAATTAGCATGTGAGTAGCGCTTAGTTTAAATACTAGATCAAACTAATCAAAAACTATGGATTTGGTTCAGTCAGTGAAGCAAGGTGACTTGTTAAGAGTTGAAGAACTCATCAAATCAGGGGTCAATGTAAATGCACGAAGGGGTAGAGTTAGTGTTCCAGCTTTAATACATGCAGTAGCTAACGGACAAAAGGAAATTCTTCAAATTCTTATTCAGGCTGGAGCAGATGTCAACGCCAAAGATATTGAAGACGGTACGGCTCTAATGCTAGCTGCTAGTGAGGGAGATATTGAAATTTTACAGCTTCTACTTGATGCTAATGCTGATATCAATGCCCGAACAATTGATGGCGAGACTGCCTTATTAAATGCAGTTTATGGAGGTCATACCGAAACTATTTTAAAATTGATTGCGGCTGGTGCCGATTTCGCTCCAAAAGATAAGAATGGTAATACTGCTCTAGAATATGCCGTGAGGCGGAGACGCTCTGACATCGTTCAAGCCCTGCTTCAAGCTGGAGCTAAGGTAGATACTGCTGATGCAGATAGGATATTGAAACTGGCAGAGGAGATGGGTCAAACTGAGATTATTCAAATGCTTCAACAAGCTGGTATCCAAAAAAAGCTGCGCTCTAAAACAAAGTCTCAGAAATTGAATCAAGAGCTACTAGAAGCAATCACTAATAATTCAACTGAACAGGTTCTAGCTTTAATCCAGACTGGAGCTAATGTGAATGCAAAATATGAGTTTGGTGACACGGCTTTAATTCGGGCGGCTCTCTATGGAAATCAACTCATTGTCCGAGCTCTAATTGAGGCTGGTGCCAAAGTCGATGTAAAGAGCGCGGACAAGTTGACCGCTTTGGCATATGCGGTCGATCGGGGTCGTTCAGAGGTTGTACAAGTTTTGCTGGAGGCGGGAGCTGATATGAATGCACAGGATGGGCGTGGCAAAACCATTCTGATGCGAGCAATTAGAAGTGGGAATGCCGAAATTATGCACGCTGTACTTCAAGCTGGACCAAACATACATCTAAGAGATAAGTTAGGTAAAACTGCTCTACAAGTAGCTGCTAGCTATGGATGTACTGAGATTGTGCGCACCCTAATTGAATCTGGGGCTGATTTAGCTGAGGACGGCTCAGTTATTTTGTTTGATGCAATCAACGGTGGGCATACTGAAACTGTAAAAGTTCTCATAAAAGCTGGTGCTGATATTCATCGCGTGAAGATGGCTAACGGTTCTACCAATTTGATGTGGGCAGCATTCAAGGGGTATGCCGAAATTGTGCAAATTTTACTCGACGCTGGAGCGGATGTTAAAGCAAAGAACAACAAGGGTGAAACTGCTTTGACAATGGCAATTTTGAATGGGAATACTGAGCTTGTTCGTATGCTCCAGGAAGCAGATGCAGGCATACAGTAAATGTCTTCAAGTGACGACACATTACAGCAAAAGAGCGATCGCGCTCGTCTCCAACGTTGTAATCACATACTGAAGCACACACCTCAGTTTAAATTATGGATATTTTCAAACCAGCAGTGTGTTAGAGGAAGGCGGTATCTCTGAGCTATTGGAAGGTGAAGGAACGGTAGGACGATATGGAGAGTTACTGAAACTTGGGTGCAGAGGCGATAATTTGACTCCGCATCATGTTCCATCTAATGCATATATGATGACTAAAGTATCAGGCTACGTGCGGGATCTAGGAATTGCTATCACGATAGAGCATCCAATACCAGGTGTAGGTGGTCGTCACAGGCAAACTTTATCTTATGGACAATCTCCAAACTTGGACTTGTTACCTAGACAAGTGCTAGCCAGAGAAATCCAAGATTTGCGATCGCTTTACCAAAGGCAAGGGGTATATACAGCAACGACAAGTGCTAGCCAGAGAAATCCAAGATTTGCGATCGCTTTACCAAAGGCAAGGGGTATATACAGCAACGATCAAAGGTGGTTTACGAGCAATCGTTCAAATGAACAAATCAGCTTGGACTGGTGTTTTTGAAAAGTAGGAGCGTACTGTATGAGTCATGCGTTGATTGAAGTGCTAGAAGCAAATCGTTTGATGCGATCGCCTAATGAAGTTGCCATCTTTGAACAAAACTTAGCCGCACTCGCCCAAAATCCTAATCCTGCCGATTTACCTAGTTTACATTTGATTTTAGATGATGCTTGCCAGCAACCAGAAGTAATGTTTAGTTTAGTGCATTTCCTAGAGTCTTTTGATATGCAAGAGCAGTTGCAGGCATTTATTCAAGTGATGCCTGATTTAGTCAATCGGGCTGCTGGATGGACTGCGATCTTGCCTTCTCGGATTATGAATGATGCGATCGCAAGATCTGTTTTTGAAGAGATGGTACACTCTGTAAATGCTCAGGAACAAAACAAAATTTGGCAATTACTCTTATTGGTTTCAGCTAAATTGTCTTCAGAACAAGCAACAAAAGTTGCATAGTTTTATCCCTTTTTGTTCTAAGTGTGTTCAATGTCAATATTTTTATTACTTCAAAAGATTACGTCAACAGTATTTGAGCCTCCCACTTTAGGCTACCAGAATCAAAAGCTGACCGAAAATGATACGCTGATCTCATGGAAACCATAAAGCTCGATAAGAATCAGCTAGTTCATGCAAGCCCAGAGCGCCTGAAAGATATTCTGGCTGCGCACGGCATTGAAAACGGAGAGGTTATAAAAATTGAACACATGGGGGATAAAGTAGTCCTCTTTGTGGCTGTAAATGGTTACTTCAGTTCATCGGCAGCTATCGAAGAAGTTAACGGAGTCCTGTTGGCTCACGCAAGCATTATTGGCAACCCAGACTCAGTTGTGCATGCCGACCGAGACGAGCGTCTTTTTCATCTAATGAACTGGTGAAAGCACTGTTTGATACTTCCGTACTTATAGCGGCGTTTATCATTGAGCATCCCAAGCACTCTGCCTGCCTACCTTATCTACAGAAGGTTCGCAATGAGGAAATTGACGGCTACATCTGCGCTCACTGCCTGGCGGAGTTGTACGCAGTTCTTACAGGTAGAGCCTTGAACAAAAGGTAAGTCAACTCAAAACAGTTTCTTGTCGAGTAAGTATTACCCACCCGACAAATTGCTTTCTATCCTAACCAACTAGCTCCAAAGCTCGCTTAGTCAGAGCTTCAGCCGTCAGCCCATTTAGCGCCATTAACTCAGCCGGGCTAGCTGTAGTTTCGCCACGCTTCCAGGCAAAGGTATCGCGCTTGGCTGTACTCCGCAGCATAATCGGCTCCAACGTTCCACTCGCCCCAGCAGTCACTCCAATCAAGGCATCACCACCAAACAGCGCGGCAAACTCCGCATCATTCAAGAAATCGCCATCAGGTTCGCTGCAACTTTCCCATGCAACATCACTGGGACGATATAAGCGGCGGGGGTTAACTACCGATACGATCCGTACACCCACTTCTTGCGCTTCTAAATAGGTAGCAGCTTCAAACACTGGCAGCAGTACCATATCTCCTACCACAGCAAACACAACCGTCTTGCTACCTGGTGCTGTGTGTAAAGCGATCGCTCCATCCTTGAGTGCTTGGCGTGTCTGCTCGAATGTCATCCGGATTGGTAGCGGTGACTTACTCGCTGTAATCACAATTCCCTTATTCTTCGTCGTCAGTGCCCATTCATAAGCAGCTTGGATGCTATTGGCATCAGGTGGAAACAAGGGAAACACATTCCCATTCCGCATCATGGCAGCAAAATAGGCTTCGATTTCAGGACGTTGGTGAGTCCAACCATTGCGCCCTTGCTCCAATGCGCCTGCCGTAAATAAAGTGATGATTGATGGAGTGGGGCGACGCAGTTCTGCCATTGCTTGCGTTACCGTCTGCATAATTGGCAAGCCATTGATCGCAAAAGATTCATAGGAACACCAAAGGTTACGACTGCCCATCAATGCCGAACCTGCTGCCAAACCAGCACAAGCATCTTCGCTTAATGGTTCGTATACTTGTCCATCTGGGTTTTGATTGTAGAGGGGATCGACTGTCGGGTGGATAATTTTCAGTGCCTGGTTAATATTGGCAATCCCAGAAGCTTCATTACCATCAGCGTTAGTAACTAAAAAGGTGCGATCGCACTCTCCCACTTTGCCAACTATTCGCCCCATCGCTGTCGTTGATACCTTGGGATCGCCACCCATCGGATATTCCTCTAAAGGCAATTCGCTCAACTCTGATAGTGGTAATACTGATTCTGTCACAGCAGTGCTGCTAGCAGGACCACCGCCAGCCCGTTCAAAGTTAGTCCGTACCAACTCCCAAGCCGCAGGAGTTAAGGCACGGGTTTTTAGCGCCTCAATGATTTGAGGATTATCTAAAGTATCTTTGGCATAGAGGTTGTGAGATTTAGCCCCGCGTGCGTGGACACCAGCTCCCTTGAGTTGCTTAACAATTAAGACTGTGAGCTTGCCACCAAAAGCTGACTGGGCGGCTCGATCTGCTGCGGTGAGAACGGCTTTGGTAAACTCTAGTCGCTGCTCCAAGGAAAAGGCAGTACTATCAACGTAAGCGCCTGGTTGGTTGCGATCGTCAAAATCCTTGGCATCTACTAAAATAATTTCCTCAAATCCATTACCACGCCAGTAGTATTGCATCTGTTCGTTGGACTTGGTAGAAACCATACTATGGTGTTCCTGACTGAAGCCATTCCATACCAACACTGGTAAGAAGTTAGTTACTCCTGGATAGGCGGTGTGAAAGTGAGCCATGCTGCTCGTGATATAAGGTTCACCCAATCCCCCATCGCCAACTGTGAAAGGAAAGAGTTTGCCGGGATGGAGTCGGGCGGCGGCCATTGCAAAATGTTGTCCTTGCCCTAAAGGACCGGCTGGAGAGAGAATACCAGGAATGTAGCCAGAGAGGTGTCCTAGTAGCCCGTCTTTTTCTCGGTAGCGATCGCGCAATTGCTGTACTGTTTTAATCCCCATAGCTTCTAGAGAGCGGTCGAGGAACATGGCACTATAGAAGCCAGGGGCGTGATGTCCAACTTCGGTAATAATGTTCTTATGACCTAGCATGACTAGAGCTGCATAAGCTTCTACTTGACTGGCAAATCCTCCTGGATGCCCAGAAGCTTTACTTGCGGTGATTTGCAACGTCAGGTAGCGCAAGGCATCGGCGGCAAGTAGAGTTTGGAAGACAGCATCTGGAGCGGTGGAGTCAGCGATCGCTACTTGATCTTGGGCGATCGCGGGTGTTTTGCCATAAGTTTCAAATCCTGGTAGAGTTTCGCCAAAGTACTGAATTCCTTCGCTAAAATCTGGAGTTGCCAACTTTACCTCTTGAAGCGGTGCCGTCATGCTAAATTTCCTTGGTAAATTAAATTAACTATACTGTTTGAAGTGATTAACTGATTATTCTACAAGTATGATGTAGCAAAAATGTATTACTTTTACTTTCGCTTGAGATTAGGAAATGCAATCGCTTACAATTAATCTTTCTGAAGCTACCGATGCTGATTGTTACAATTGATAGCTAATCAATCCAATTGCAATTTTACATTCTAAATATTTTAAATAAGAAACTTCTTTTAAACCCATTAAAAACAAGAATTAGTGATGAAATTACCTGATGGTCCCCAAGCACCTTTCTTAGTACAAACACTTCAATTGATTGCTCAGCCTACCCAATTTCTAGACACCTGTGCCCAACGTTACGGAGAGAGCTTTACTTTACGGGTACTTGGTTTTAATTCTCCACCAGTAGTATTTTTCAGTAACCCCCAAGCAATTCAAGACATTTTTGCGGCACCAGCAAGACAGTTTGACTTTGGTAAAGCAACCCACGTATTTCAACCATTAATGGGCGAAAAGAGCGTGATTTTACAGCAGGGGCGATCGCACCAACGACAGCGGCAGTTGTTACTACCTCCCTTTCACGGCGATCGGATGCAAACATATGGTGAAGTCATTTGTCGGATTACCGAAAAAGTTGTAGAGCAATGGATGCCAGGAAAGTCTATTTCAGTTGAGCAGTTCATGCCAGATATTACTTTGCAAATAATCTTACAGGTTGTATTTGGGATTGAGCCTGGAGCGCGTTACCAAAAGTTGAAAGAACTTCTAAGTTCGCTGTTAGAAGATGTGACTACTCCTTTGTACTCCAGTCTATTTTTTTTCCCACCTTTACAAAAAGATTTAGGTGCATGGAGTCCGTGGGGACATTTTCTCCAACGCAGGCAGCAAATTGATGACTTGATCTACGCGGAGATTTCGCAACGGCGGCATGAAGCTGATGCCTCTAGACAAGATATCCTGACGATGCTGATGTCAGCTAGTGATGATAACGGACAGCAGATGACAGACGCTGAACTGCGCGATCAGTTAGTCTCGCTTTTACTACTGGGATATGAGACGACAGCCGCTGCCTTAGCATGGGCGTTTTATTTGATTCACTCAAACAGCACAGTACTTGAGAAAATAACACAGGAACTAGATGCTTCACCACTATAGCAATCCTAAATGATTTATGAGAAAGAGCCATAGGTAAAAAGCTTGGGAAAATTAAAGACTTGATGATGAGTTACAAACTTAAATAGATACT
>JAABUQ010007568.1_pt1 | contig 15691 bp, 10 predicted proteins | sample 5560001 | NCBI WGS metagenome assembly JAABUQ01 (sample SAMN10711888, study PRJNA513371) | rock metagenome | isolation source: Antarctica rocks | place: Antarctica: Victoria Land, Finger Mt nord | collected 2015-12-18 | reverse complement strand
GAATCAATCCCAGCCCGGCGACCGCAAGCAAGCCTGCGATTCGTGAAACCGCATTGTTGATGCCGGACGCAACGCCGGCGCGGTTCTCAGGCACCGCATTCATAACCGTTGTGGTGAGAGGGGCCACCTTGCACGCCGCGCGCGAGGATCAGTTGCTGTATATCGGGAGAAAGTCCGCACCAAGCTGAGGCACCGGCGAAAATCACCACGCCCGCGGTGAAGATCTTGCGGCGACCGTAGAGATCGCCCAGTGAGCCGCCGACGAGCAGCAACGCCGCGAGAAAAAGCGCATAAGACTCGATAATCCATTGGACGTCGGTGGCGGTGGCGTGCAGCGCGGACTGCAAGGCGGGGAGCGCGACATTCACGGCAGTGCCGTCAATGAACGCCATGCTGGAGGCCAGGATGGTCGCTGCCAGAATCCAGCGGCCGTGTCGGAGCGCAGGCTCGCTCGCCGGGTGGGTTAGGACTATCGCTTCGTCGCAAGGCGGTTTTCCGATAATTGCCATTTGAGGGGTCTACTTCAGTCTTGCTTGCGGCGGTCTCTACAGCTAAGTGGTCGGTAGGCATTACGAAGCGCATGCGCGAAGCCACACCTCCTTACACTCCTCAGCCCGCCGGAAGTTGCACTTCGACTCGCAGTCCATTAGGAGTTCGATTTAGCGCTGAGATCGAGCCCTGATGAAGGTGAATGGCGCGTGTCGCAATAGCAAGACCAAGGCCAATACTCTCATGAGTTGCGTATTTCGTTCCACACGGAAAAAGGGTTGAAAGATCTTTGTGAAGGTGCTCCTCGGGAACACCTGGCCCACTGTCCTCAACAGTGATCGTTACTCCGCTACCGCCATCCTGACGATGGAGCCCCACGTGCATAGCAGTTCCTGGATCAGTGAACCTGACGGCATTGCGCACGATGTTCTCGCAAGCACTTCTCAATGCTTCTGCATCGGCGCAAGGGAGGATAGCCGGAAAAGCTAAATCGCCGTACACACTCTTCATCAAGGCTTCCGCTTCGAAGTTACAGTCCGCCACCACTTCCTGCAATAGAAGAGATAAGTCAACCTCTGTTCTTTGTCCACCGGCAATCCCGGATTGAGCCGGGAGAGAGTAAGAAGCTGGGTCATGAGTCCATCGACACGCGACACGTCCTGCTCCATCCGACCGATTATCGCCGTCTGAGTTAGATCACCTGCTTTGCTGAGCAGAGCAAGCGATACATTCAGCCGAGCCAAAGGCGAACGCAATTCATGCGATACCGAAGCGAGCAATTCTTGATGCGCGCTCATCAGAGTTTGGATGCGCCCAATCATTTCGTTGAAGTCTGCTCCAAGATTGGCCAATTCGTCGTGGCGCTTGATGACGGACCCAGGTGCACGCGCTGACAGATCGCCTTTACTCACGCGCCGGGCCGCGGCACTTAGTCCGGTAATTGGACCTGCAATATGTCTTGCCAGAGCCAGACATAATAGCGTAACGGCAACCAATACCGCAGGGATAAAACCTCCTCTTAAGCCATTCGGCAGCTCAGAGCCAGATGATATTCGCGGCATTGATAGAGCCAAAACGTACCAGCGTCTAGAGGGCGAGTAAGTTTCGTACGCCATGACTTTGGTCCGAAATCCGTATTGCAAAACTGCGTGGTGTTGTCCTCGTGCGGCCCGAACAATGGTGCCGACGTTTGAAGGTAAAGCGCGCCCAAGCACGTCGCGACCGTTGGTGTCGATGAGGTAGAGAACACGGTGTTGATCCGCAAGAATCAGCTCGCAAAACTGCTTGTAGCCCGCGGCTCCGTTTTCTTCGTATGCATGCGCGGCTGCATTCGCGAGCACCGGCGCTATTCCCGCCACCATGTCTGGCGGCAGGAGAGTCTGAGGTGAAGTGCGGCTCCTCTGCACAATGCTTGCTATTAGAAGCGCCAGCACGACAAGGGTGGTGAGCCAAAACCAGAAGAACACCTTTATGAAAAGACGGCTGCGCGAAAACCAGAGCCGCGCCCAATGCGACGGTAAGGCAGGCAGGGCCTGTGCAGTCCGTTCTGTCCAATTACTCGAAATACTTGCGCTCACACCTTTGGCCAAGCATAAAGATAGCCCGTGCCCCGGATGCTACGAACCCTTTCAGATCCGTCCGGTTGCGGTCCAAGCTTCTTCCGAAGATTGCTGACGTGGAGATCGATACTGCGATCGAACGGAGAGAACTGCCGGCCAAGTATCTTCTCCACCAGAAACTCGCGTGTAAGAACCTGCCCTGGATTTTCCAGAAAGACACGGACCAAGTCGTATTCAGCCGACGTTAGCCGGATGAGTTCGCCCGATCTGAATAACGTGTGTGCCGACGTATCCAGCAAGAGGTCTCCCGATGAAATAGGAATCGGCCTGAGAGGCTGAGCAGTTTGCAGGTTCAGGCGCGCGCGCCGCAAAATCGCACCGATGCGCGCGAGCAGTTCACGGGCACTGAATGGCTTTGACAGATAATCGTCAGCGCCTAATTCCAACCCCAAAACCCTATCCATTTCGTCACCCCGCGCCGTCAGCATCAGCACCGGACACTGGCTTTGAACCCGGATTTTCCGTAACACATCGAATGGATCCAGAACAACCTCTTCTCTTACCGTAGCGTCTGGGAAGCTTGCCTGTTCTTTCAGTGGGTCCTACTGCTTCTCCAGTGAAAACGAAACCAGGAAACCATCTCAAGATGTCACTTATCAGCGACGTAACTACTTCCGCAGTACCTTTTGACGGGCAGAAACGATGGAAACGCGGCCGTTGGCTCACGTATGCAATCTTGCTCTTGCTTGGTTCGGCCGTCGCGGTACTCCTGTACTTCGTCATTGTCCTGCCGCCTGGCCAATCGAGTCTCCTGCGATATGAGGGCGCCTACTCCTTGCCCTCGCATGGCGCCTTGAACGTGCTCGACTATCTCTCTGTCTCAGGCGATAACTTGTTTGCGGCAGGCGAGTCGAGCGGCAGCTTCTTTCAAATCTTCCTTCCGGCCGACGGGATTAAGCTACGTGAACTGCAGGGTAGTCCCGAGGCGCATGGTTTTGCAGTTGTTCCCGAACTGCAGATCGGCTTTGCGACCAGAAGCGGTACTGAGAACCAGGTTGATGTCGTGGACATACGCGATATGACGCTGTTATCTACCATTCCTGTCGCGGCGGACGCTGACAGCATTCTTTACGACCAGCAGTCAAAGCTGATCTACGTGGCAAACGGGGACGCGAAACTAGCTACCGTCATTGATCCTTCCTCCCGTAGCGTCTTAGAAACAGTGTCGCTGCCAGGTTCCCCCGAAGGAGCCGTAGTTGATCGATCGTCTGGCTTACTTCTTCAAAATCTCAAAGATCGCAACTCCATCGCGGCCGTTGATCTCACCAAGCGAACCGTGGCCGGAGAATGGCCGCTTAAGGGCTGTGATGGACCATCAGGTATCGCGATTGATCCTGTAGCGTCTCGCGTATTCTGTGCCTGTAACGGCAACGCGCGCTTAGTGATCTTCGATTTAGAGAGCCACCACGTCATCGCCTCGGTCGGCATCGTGAAAAAGCCGGACTCCATTGCATACGATTCCGCGCTGCACCGCATCTATGCAGCCGGCATCGGCGGTCAGCTCTCGATTGTTCTTCAGGAGGGGAAAGACCAGTATCGCCTTGGAGAAAACATCCGCACCCACTATGGAGGCCGCCAAAATAGTGCGCGAGTACCAGCTCAACTGCCTGTGTGACGATGAGCACGCTTATACGTGTTTGATCCTCACCGTAAATAAAGTTGGTGGAGGCGGCGGGAGTTGAACCCGCGTCCGAAAAAGCCCGCCGTGCAAAGACTACGTGTGTATCCGGCCTTAGTGTTTCAGCGGCTGCCTAAAAAGCCGGCAAAAGCGACAACCGCCTAGTCCGATTGATCTCGGCCCTCGGCTCCGGACCGAAGCCTAGGCGCCTATCCTGCAAAATGACGCTCACTAGCTAACGCGCAGGCTCGTCAGCCGGAGCGCACCACCTAACCTAAATTAGGCAGCGTATGCAAACTGCTGATTATTGGCAGTTGTTGTTTTCCGATCGTTTTACGGGAGCTCGGAACCCGACACGCCTTCACACAACGATTCGATCCCGTCGAAGCCGTTGCGCCCCCCTGGTACTTACAGGAAGTATTCTAGCAGTTTTCAGCGCGGCGCTTCCGGGTAGCCGGACTAGTATTACCGGTGCTCCCAATCTTAGTCTTCTTATTGACACTTGTGTCCCTTCTGTTGCATCATCGTTTCACACTAGAGCAAACTGTCCAGTCCCCCGTCCGGCTTGGGGCGGTATTGCGCGTACATTTTCGTTCAGGGGGCTTTCTGCGCTATTTCATTTTCTTTGTTCTTCTTTGCTCTTTTACCGTGGAGCATGCCGGGCTCAACGCTCAGGAGGCGAACGGTCGCGTCATAGGCACCATTACCGACCCACAGGGCGCGGCAATTGCAGGCGTCAAGATTACGGTTATTGAAAGCGATACACAGGTCTCGCGCACGACCACCACCCAGAGCGACGGCAGCTATCAGGTGCTGGAACTGCCAATCGGAAACTACAGCGTCGTAGCCGAGCAGCCCGGCTTCAGCAAGGTGCTGACCGCGCCCCAGAAGCTGCTCATCAACCAATCTCTACGGATTGATATTCCTTTGCAGCTTGGACAAGTGAGCCACACGATTCAGGTGGAAGCCGCTGCGTCTAACATCGAGACCGTAGTCGCTCAGCTCGGTTCCTCGGTCACTCAGAAAACGATCCAAAATCTTCCGCTCAATGGTAGAAATACACTCGACCTCGCGCTGTTACAGCCCGGAGTGGTTGCCGCGAATCCCCTGGCTAACGCCGGCACTCCTTCCAACAACACCGCGCAGAGCTTCAACGTGGCGGGTGGCCGCAGTGACTCAGTTACTTTCTTGCTGGATGGCGGCATTAACAACAACTTGCTAAGTAATGGCATCGTGTTCCAGCCCAATCCGGATGCAGTCGCCGAGTTCCACATTCTCACCAGTAACTACGGCGCGGAGTATGGCCGTAACGGCGGCGGGATTGTCAGCGAGGTTATCAAGTCCGGAACTAACAGCATTCACGGCTCTGCTTACGATTACCTGCGTAACCAGGATTTCAACGCCAATCTCTACTTCAATAATGCCAATCACGTTCCGGTTCCTGTTCTGAAGCGGAACCAATTCGGCGTTTCTTTCGGAAGTCCGATTGTGATCCCAAAGCTGATTAATGGGCGCGACAAGCTTTTCTTCTTCATTTCCTACCAGGGACAACGTCAGGTTAGTACGACGGTCAATTCCGCGATAACCGTCTACACGCCGTCGGAGTTGAACGGAGATTTCTCGCATTCCAACGCATCAAAGACCGGCCCGGATCAGAATGTTGTCAGATATCTACAGGCGCATCCTTACTATCAAGCGAATGCAGCGCTGGCGGCGCAGGGTATTTTGGACCCGGTCAGGATCGACCCGGTAGCGCAAAATTACATCAAAGCGGGCCTGATTCCCAATTCAGCTACCGGCCAAATCATTCCGTTTGGCAACGCGCAATCGAACTCCGACGATCTGATCGAGAAAATTGACTATGCCCCGGCAGAGAAGGATCGGATCTTCGTAACTTTGAATTCGGGCCGCGCCCCTAGTCTGAACCCATTCGCAGTCGCCAGCAGCGTTCCTGGTTATCCCACCACTACCACCACGCGTCGCTATCACGGTGTAGTGGACGAAACGCACATATTTACGCCAAACATCATCAATGACCTCAGGTTTACGGCGCAGCGCAACAATATCTTGCAAGCGGTTCCTGCAGGGAAGCTGCCCATTTCCACTGCGCTAGGAATCAATATTATTTCGGACAATCCCACCGGCCCCACGTTCCTCAGCTTCGCAAGCGGAGCGATGGTCGGTTACAGCGTGCAAGGCCCCACTTCGCTGATCGACAACACCTATGACCTTAGCGATGTCTTCACATGGACTCACGAGAGGCACACTTTCAAGTACGGTTTTACCGTCGAGCCTTATCAGGACAACACGAATTACGACTTTGTTGTTAATGGTGAATTCTTCCTTCGGGGATTTAGCGGCGTAGGATCTCTGAACGATCGCGCTGATTTCCTGTTTGGGTTGCCCGACGAGTATCAACAGTTTGGCGCCGCACCTTCCAACATCCGCAGCAAGTATTGGGCTGGATTCGGGCAAGACGAGTGGAGGGTGCTGCCGAACCTAACTCTGACCCTAGGGTTGCGATACGAATACAGTTCACCGAAGTTCGATACGCAGGGCCGTAGCTTTTCGCTCAAGTACGGGACGCAATCCACGGTCTTTCCCGGCGCCCCCATTGGCCTTCTGTTCCCCGGCGACGCAGCGGCTCCGACGGGCGCCAATTTCCCCGACCGCAATAACTTCGCCCCCCGCTTCGGGTTTGCCTACAGTCCTGGTGAAAAGAAGATGAGTATCCGGGGTGGGTTCGGCGTGTTCTACGACATTCTGAAGGGGGAAGACAACTTACAATTTAACGGCCAAGCGCCGTTCTATGGTTACTCTGACCTGGGGTTCAACAGGCTGAGCGGCAACCCGGCCGGCCCAGTTAATTACTTCTCCAATCCTTTCGTGGCGGCCGGCCAGCCGAATCCATTCCCTTCCACGCCACCGTCACATAACATCAACTTCGCGCAAGCGGGCGACCTTCCAATTGGTGGCGGCGGTGTGTACTTCGTCAATCCGCGCATCAGGACGCCTTACGTGTATCAATATAACCTCAGCATCCAGCGGCAAATTGCCAGTTCCATGGTGCTGGAAGTGAATTATGTCGGCTCTTCTTCGCATAAGCTTACAGGGCTTGTCGATAGCAATCCCTTTATGCTGGGCACGAGCACACGACTCTTCGGAACGCAGCCGGGAGCTAACCCTCGTTATTATAGCTATCTAGACACCTTTGATAATGTCGGGAGAGCTCATTACAACAGTTTGGAAGCTGGTTTCTCAAAGCGGCTTTCCGGCTCCCTTCTGGGGGATACACAGTTCCAGCTCTCGTACACCTACGGGCACAGCATCGATAACGAATCCGGCTTCCGTGAAAACACGAACCGGGTGCCCTACTATAACCAGAAGCAATTTACGGCCTCTTCCGATTACGATATCCGGCATAACCTAGTATTCAGCGGTGATTGGACTCTGCCGTTCGACAAAATATGGGCATCGGGTCCCAGCCGGCTGACAAAGGGCTGGAATCTGTATCCCATCGTGAGCTATCGAACCGGTTACCCGCTGGATATCTATGCTGGTATTAGCAGAAGCCGTCTGCGCATAGGCCCATCCGGGGCTGGAGACCCGAATTTAGTCCGCGCGAATCTGCTTACTCCCAACGTGCCCTTATTTGACCCGCACAACGTGCAGGTGCTCAACGGTAAAACCGGTACTTATTATTTCAACCCGGCCGACTTTGGAACATTCGCTGATATTAACTCTAATCAGAATACGTACGGCACTCTGGGCCGGAACGCGATTTATGGTCCAGGCCGCGTTAACACTGACATCAGCCTAGTGAAGAGCACCGCGCTTTACTCAGAACGCGCCGTACTGGAGTTTCATGCAGACTTCTTCAATATCTTCAACCATGCGGAATTTAATAACCCGAACGTCACCATTACTAATGGTACGTTTGGGCAGATTACGAGTACCGCTCCAGGGCGCATCATTCAGCTCGCTCTTCACTTAACGTTTTAGTGGCTGCCGCGCCAGATGATCGAAATTCATAAGGGCGTTGAACACTAACGCGTAACTGCCGATCGTCTCGCCCCGGTAAATAGGATTATTCGCGAACAACAGCACATTGCCTTTGCCAATATGGGCAGTAACCACCGCCGCGTGCTCCGCAATAGCATCCGCACCATCGAGCAGACCGGAAAGCAGTAATCCTTTCTGCTCCCCATATCGGACAATTACTTCCGGCCGATACTCCTGCGGTATGAGATAGGGATTGTTGCGCGACTGCTCTTCATTCAATGGTGTTGCCTCCCATGCTTTGGGCGAGGGTAGCGGCTCCGCCCGCGCTACGGGACGGTCCTCCGGAACGTCGTCATCCTCGACGCCACCGCGACCCGTCGGCCGTTTATACTCTTTTTCCGTGAGCAGCGGGCGGCTGGTAGTCAAGTTACTAACGGTAAAAGCAAGTCCGTCCTGGCTGTACACGCCGAAATTTGCGTCATAGCCGTACGCGACTGGATTTGTCTTGTCCACCACCACGGCGTTCAAGACACTCCCCACTACGCGGATAGTTTTTGGTGACGCCACAAAGACCCCCGGAGCTAACCCTTCCTCAATGGCAAATTGGGAAGCGTCTTGAGACGTAATCAGCAAGCCACCTTGTTCTACAAACTGCTTGAGATGCGCCAAACCCGCATACCCCAGTCCGGGTCTGATATCGTCCGTCGTGTCTGTTCCGCCCAGGTTTGGGGTGAGGGGTGTCTTCTGCCACGGAATGGGATTTCCCCACGGGGGCATTCCCTCGACAATCTGCGCGGAAGAGACGCGTGCCACCGGTGCAAAGACAATCACGTCGTATTTCGAACGTAAGTCGCTTTCCTGAGCGGCTGTTTGCGTGCTGATGTATTCGTATGGAACTTGTAACTTGTCGAATGCCATGCGCCACCAGCCTTCTGTCTGCGTGAATAGCCAGGTGTGCATGAAGGCGATTCGCGGTGCGGCCGCCGCATGCACTCTTACGCTTGGGCGCGCGGCCATACTATAAGCAGTCAGGTTCAATTGCATGGCAGCTTTCTTCAGGCGCTCTGTGTCCACTCCGCTGATTAAGAGTGAGCCAGCCTGAAACTGCTTCCCGTCGCTTGCAAACTTCTCTTCTGCAATAGAAACGTCACAGCCCTTCAGCAGATAAATGAGTGAGATAAGGCTCGTCTGGCCTGAATTGTTGATGGCGTACAGTGGCCCATCGCCAGTGACGGTGTTTCCCACTTGGCTCAAGTCCGACAGCTTGTCCATCTTGACCGAAAGAATGGCCGGGTCCGTCACGCGTACAGCTTTGGCGTTGAAAAGATCGCCAAATGACCAGCCCGTATCATCATACGGGTGTTTTTGCGCGTCATCTGGCGACCAGTATTGGCGGTCCAGGAGTGCGTCCGCGGCCCGTGAGTAAGGCTGATCCATGCGAATCACGAAACTGCCAGCCTCAAAAGTTTGTGACCGCGGGGCAGGCGGATGTTCTTGCTTGCCGTCCAGGTGCTTGTCATCGTCGTGTTTCTCGTGAGCGGGAGGTGGCAGCGTCACCGTGGTAGCTTCGCTGAGCCGGTGGATTTCGACATGCTGAGCTTCCAATACCTTCAAGAGTTGCATCTGCCGGTTGAGGTAACCTTCATCTCGCGCGAGCACATAGGCCGCTGGGCCGGAACTCCGCGGTTTCTCGACCGAGCGCTTACTTTTCAAGTAATAATTTTGTAAGAAGTGCTTACCGTTATGCGCAAAATACGATAAGGTCGTCAGTAGGGCAGTTTCTTCGTAGTTATTGTTGTCCCGCTGTGACCACAATACCGTGGGGTACGGAGGATTGGGCCGATACCACGTCCTTGAATACTGGTCTGGAGAAAGAATCCGTTTCTCCGTGTCCGCCCCGCCGTTCCCAAAGGTCTCATATAACCGGCTGATGCCGTTGTGCATACTTGCCAAGAACATCAAGTAGCCTGGGCTCCAGGTATCGAAATTCCCATGGGTGAACGCGCCTGGCATGCCGAAGCTCTGAAGCTGCTGCACGTTGTTCCATCCAAGCGCGGCCCATTCATCTACTAAAAGTGGATCAATCCAGGCATTGTAGGGCCCATCACCCACCGTGTTGTCATATAAGAACGGCACGGACTCATGTAAGTCATGTAATACCTGCGCATGCCAGCCTAAGTAGGTGTTCAAAACATTTCGGGTCAGCGCCAGCGTCATTGCGAGGGCATCGCGATTGTTATCGTGGGCAACGTAATGTCCCCAGTAAATGAGCCGCGGCCAGTTGTCTCGCGGGTGGGCTTTGTGCCACCTGTAGATGTCCACCATGCGGTCACGCCCGTCCACTTCCACCACGGGAGTGATCAGCACCACCATATGTGACCGGATATAGCGGATATAAGGAGCATCATCTACGGCCAAACGGTAAGCCAGTTCCATCAGTGCTGTAGGCGCACCAGTCTCAGGCGAGTGAATAGTACCAGTGATGTAGTAAATGGGAAAGGACTGTGCAACCAGAGCTTCAGCGGTGGTGTCGTTCAGACCGATGATGCGCGGGTCTGCTAGTTTCGCCAGCCGCGCGTCGTTTTCCTTCACCTTCGCTAATAACTCCTGGTCGGCTACAGCCACGGCAATCATCTCCCGGCCTTCTTCCGTGTGCCCAATGGTGAACACCTTTACGCGCGGCGTACTGACAGCGAGTTCACGAAAATACCGATAGACGTCCTCTGCATAGGGCAGCATGTCCGGCGCCCCCGCAATGTCACCCAGGATCTTTGCCGGTGTGGGTACGGTTTTCGACGCCGGCAAATAGTTGGTTAAGGGAGAATTGAGAGCCGGGCTGGTGGTGTATTTTTGAATCTGCTGCGTGTACCAGGCGTCATTCGGTTGCTTCGTATCCCGCGAGAACGGCTCGGCGGTAATTGTCTGCGCTTGTAGATGCCATTGAGGGTACGTCGTCAGAAAGGCAAGAGCGCTGAGAAGATGGATGAATAGCGGACGGAGTGAAATCATCAAGTCTCTGTATCATAAAGCCCACGGAAAAGAGACTTGGTTTCTGGCCACGCCTAGGGTACTTACAGGAAGTATTCTAGCAAGTAGCGGGGCGCGGCGGGCCGGAGTTGCGACTCGAAGAACCAAATCCGTTTTGCAATCCGCGATTCTAAGGTAATCCTAGCCACAGATGCAGAGCGCTGTCACCCCTACCGCCAGTCCGTCCGCGCGCGATGTCACGGAAGAACTGCACGGACGCTTGTTCCATGTGACGTTGCTGGATGATGACGAGCACACCTACGACTATGTGATTGAGATGCTACAACACCTGTTTTTTCTATCGACCGAAGGCGCTCTGCGGCACGCTGTCGAGGTAGATACCACCGGGAAGACGATCGTGATCACGTGCGAGCGGCCGCAGGCGGAGTTCGCGCAACAGCAGATTCACGGCTATGGGGCGGACCCGCGGATGCCGAAATCGAAAGGGTCCATGTCGGCGGTTCTCGTGCCGGCCTGAAATACCGGCGCTCGATGCGTGTTACTCCTCTGGGTCAGCAGCGAGGGTCAGGAAGGTGCCGGAGATGTGGTCGTGCCATGTCAGGCAGTCTTCGTCCACCAGACACCAGATCAAGCCGACGGCTGCCGCGAGCAGGCTGAGAATCGCCCCAAATAGCCGGTGGTAGCGGCGTAGGTGCGAAGGGGGATTGCCGTCGAAATCAACGAGACGCAGTCCGGCACAGCGAGTTCCGATGGTATCGCGCGCCGCGAAGGTCCACAGCAGCTTGTAAGCGAACGGGACCGTAACAAAGGCCATGGCGAGAAACAGCAGGACGTGCTTGTCGAAAGAGAACTCTCCGCCTGCCAGCAGGAAAGCGCCAGCCACAAAAGCACAGCCGATGGCGATGAGGGCCGTATCGATGAGACCGGCTTCCAACCGTAAGGCGACGGGCGCCACGGGTGCGTCGCAGATGATGCTCGACTGCGGCGGTGCGAGAACTTCTTCTTGGCCCAGAAACTCGAGCCGGCGTTGGTCGGAGGAGCGGGGCTTGCGTGGCCGCGCATGACGAACTTCCACTTTCTCGGTTTTGAGTGGAGTGGGGCGCGGGAGGTCCGCGGCACGTTCACGGATGGACTGCCGTTCTGATTGTGTGGTCAATGACTCAAACGGGATTACGCGTGGGTCCGAGAGGGGCGTGGAGAAAAGAGCTTGCTGGCCCGCTGGCGCGATTGGCTCCGGTGCGGGAGGAACAGGGTGAGCGACAGTTGCCGGGGCTTCGGCTTCGTAGTCATAGGCGGGGGCGGTAGCGGTGGCGGCGATGGGATATGTGTTGGGCGAAATTCGGGCAGGCGTGTTTCTCACCCGGCGACCGCAACGCCGGCAGCGGTGGTCGTCGTCTAAAATCCAGGTTTGGCAGTGCTGGCAAGTCATCTCGCGCAAATTACGACCGCTGGAGCAGTCTGGCGAAAACGGTTGCGGCTCAATCGGCAGCCGTGCTACGGTCATCGGTTGAGGGGTCCTTCCGTTTCGCAATCCTCCCCAGCTTCTGTATCTAACAGAAAAGTTGATTTCTGTCGAGAACATTTCTCACATAAGTTGTTGCTTTTGTGTTTCGCGCTGCTTTTTGTGGGCGGAATTGCTTGCGCCCAGACCGCAACTCACCCTGCAAAGGCCGATTTGCCTCCCGAAGATGAGATCTGGTATCACGCCGTTACCCAAGAGTCGAACGGGTCCATGCGGTACTTGCGAGGGAGCGCACAGATAGAGCTAAGCGATTTTTCGATCAGCGCTGATAATATCGAGTCCGATTCCGATACGAACGTGGTGATTGCACGCGGCCACGTACACCTGAAGCATTTCGCCAGCGGCGACAACCTGAACGCCGACCACGGCGAATACAACCTCAAGACGCAGGTAGGGAAGTTCTATGGAGTGGACGGCACGTCGCCGGCAAAAGTCATCACCAGCCCGGGAGTGCTCACCACTGCCAACCCTTTCTACTTTCAAGGGCAATGGGCCGACCGCATTAAGGATCGCTATATTCTCCATCACGGATACCTGACGGATTGCAAGATTCCGAAGCCTTGGTGGACCTTCGAAGCGCCGGTGTTTGACGTGGTTCCCGGCGACCGCGCTATTGCGCGTAACACGGTATTGCGGTTGAAGCGTGTACCGATTTTTTACTTGCCTTACTTTTACCGCCCATTGGGAAAGAACCCGCGGAAGAGCGGATTCCTGACACCTGAAATCGGCCACAGTTCACGTTACGGTTGGCTGTACGGAGCGGGATACTACTGGGCGATCAATCGCAGTTATGACATGACGACAATCGTGCAGGACTACTCGACGCGCGGCCCGGTTCTCAGGTACGATTTCCGCGGCAAACCAAACGAAGTTACGGACTTCAACTTTTACTTTTACGGAGTGAATGATCAGGGCGTGGCAGGGGAGAATTCAAAAGGCATTACTGGACCTCACGTAATGAAGCAGGGGGGCTTGGAATTTGAACTCACGGCCAGAACCCAAATCTTGGGCTTCACCGGAGTACTCGACTATAACTATCTCAGTACGCTAACGTTCCGTGAGGTTTTTTCGCCCGCGTTCAGCTACCCGCTTTGGTCTCAAAATAACTCGGTCGGCTATCTTCAACGGCATTTCAAGGACGATCAATACACGGTCAACATTGCGTTCGAGCGTCAACAATTGTTTGAGGCTCCCACGAAGCTGGACGCCAGAGCGAATCAGGTAATTATTCAGAAGCTGCCCACGGTGGATTTCTCCGGCCGGGATCAAGAGATCGTGCACGGCAAAATACCAGTTTGGTTCTCGTTTGATACGAGCGCTGGACTGCTGAACCGGAACGAACCGACAGGGCCAAATACGACTACTCCCCAGACGCCTTGTCCAGGCTCACTACGTATAACGGCAAGTCCGTGCCAGATCTTCGGAACGGGTGAAGTAGGGCGCATAGATATTGAGCCGCGTATTGCAACGGAGTTCAGCTTCAAGGGCTTCTCTCTGATGCCGAGTATCAATCTCGGCGCGACGGACTACGGAAACTCGTATACGCGAAACACGACGTTCTACACACCGTCGCTACCAGCAAGCTTTTGCAACGGCTATGCCAACTGCGCTCCGGATTCCACCACAAATGTAGCTCTCGCGGGTTCGAACCTGTTTCGCAAAGATGCCGATTTCCTGTTGGATTTCCGGCCACCGGCAATCGAGAGGGTTTTTACCCCACCCAAATGGCTTCACCTGGGGGCTGGAACTAAGTTGAAACATGTGTTTGAGGCCGAGGCGACTTACGAATATGTAACGGGCGTGAACAACTTCCAGAAGATTATTCACTTCGACGCGACCGATGTCCTGTCAAACACCAATCAGCTCACCATATCGCTCACGAACCGGCTCTATCGCAAGGACAAGAATGGCAACGTGAGTGAAATTGTGAAGTGGAGGCTCGCGCAGGCGCGGTACTTCGACCCCACGTTCGGCGGCGTAGTTGTTCCGAACCAGAGTTCGTGCGCGGCCAATCCTTATGTTTTGCAGCCATCGCAGAACCCTTACTGCCAGCGTGTCGTGGTGCTGGCCACAGAGGAATTGACGCCGCTTCCTTTTCTGGATGGTCTGCGCAATTACTCGCCGCTTGTTTCCATGCTCACGGTAAGCCCGTATAGCTTCTTCAGCTTGGATTGGCGTACGGATTACGATCCCCTTCGGCACAAGTTTCTTGATCAGAGCGTCGCGGCCAACGTGCGGCATAAGAGCTACTTCTTTAACTTTTCCGATACATCGATCAGTACTAACCCATTGCTAGTGCCAAGAGCGACCCAAATCGGCTTCGGCGGCGGGTATGGGAGTACGATTCGAAAGGGATGGAACGCCGCCGCAAACTTTACTTACGATCTTCTTACCAGTAGGCGCTTATTCGATTTCGTGCAAGCTTCCTACAATACGGACTGTTGTGGCTTCAGTGTCCAGTTTCGAAGCTTCAATCTGGGCCTTCGGAACGATAACCAGTATCTGTTTTCATTTTCTCTCGCCAACATCGGGGCCTTCGGCAGCCTGCCGCGACAGGCTCGAATTTTCTAACTTTGGCGGGAAGACATCTAGCCGGCCAGCATGGGTCATTTAAGCGACTAAACTCCTGGAGCGCGTTTGCGCTCTTCGCCGGATTGTACGCGGCATGCCTCGTGCTTTTGCTGCCTCGGCTGTCGCTCTGGTTGGATGAGATCGTCGATCTCCGGGGTATTCGCGAATACGATTTCGCTAGCCTGATCGCGTGGGTACCGGTTAATGCCGGAGGGGTGCCACTCGGCTATCTGACGCGCTTTGTAACTATTCACTTACTCGGCTATTCCACATTTTCAGCCAGGCTCCCGTCCGCGGTGTTCAGCGTGCTTGCCTGCTGGGGTGTTTTCGTCCTTGGGCGGCGCTTAAAGCTTCGTTTCCCGCTGTTGGCGGTGTTGATTTTTTGCGCTACTCCTCTCCAGCTACGCTATGCGCTGGAGTCCCGTCCCTATTCGACGGCGCTAGCGCTAAGCGTTTGGGCTACGGTCGCTTTCCTCCAGTTACTGGAGAAGATTACGGTAGCGCGGGCTTTTCTCTATGGGTTGATCGCGCTGCTGGGGTTGTACATCATGCCCTACACAATCTTCGTGCCGTTGGCTCATCTGGCATGGCTTTGCTGCGCAGGGCAGTATCCAAATCGATGGCGCCTATTGGTAGTGAGTGGCGTTTCCGTGGCGCTGGCGGGGTTAGTATTTCTCCCTTGGTATACCTGGGCGGCGCATCTCTGGAGCCAATCAGTAGCGGCGGGGCACCTGCGTTATTCGATTGAACGCAAGGCCGCTCTTCTGATTCTGCGAGAGCTGGTAGGCGCCGGCTATTTGGGGACGGCTTTAGTCGCGGGGCTCGCTTGGTGGGGCTTGAAGAGCGCCCTGCCCGGCTACGAAGCTAAATACGAAGCGCGTC
>JAABUQ010007567.1_pt1 | contig 15691 bp, 8 predicted proteins | sample 5560001 | NCBI WGS metagenome assembly JAABUQ01 (sample SAMN10711888, study PRJNA513371) | rock metagenome | isolation source: Antarctica rocks | place: Antarctica: Victoria Land, Finger Mt nord | collected 2015-12-18 | reverse complement strand
GATCGCCAGCGATCGCGCCCTCTATCAGGAAGCCCAAGGCAAAATCAGTACTTGGACAAACAAGATTGAGCAGATTCAAGACCAGCCCGATCTAGATCGGGCTCGGGAGCTTGCTATCAGTGGCGATCTATCAGCGGCGATCACTGAAGCCCAACTGATTCCACCAGGACGGGCGCTCTCTGGGGAAGCACAAGCCGCAATCAATGACTGGCAAGGACAAATCCGAGCCAGAGAAAACTGGCGGGAAGCACGTAGCATCGCTCTGCAGGGAACGCCAGAAGCCCTAAAAGAGGCGATTGCAAAGGCAGATCAGGTGCCGGCAAGTAGCCCATTGCGCACCGACGTGGATAGCGCCATTAGTCAATGGAGTCATCAAATGTTAAGCATCGCGCAAGACCGGGGTGAGTATGATATTCCTGGTGCTATCGTGATCGCCAAGCAAATTCCCTCTGGTACCGATGCCTACAAGGCTGCCCAAGCGCAAATTGGAATGTGGCAGAAGTTTCTGAACCCTGCTCCTAATCAACCCAAGGTACAACCTTCAAGCGCAGAGTCACCACCTGCATCTCCCGAGCAGAGCCCCTAGCTCGTCTTTTACGCGTGAATCTACCGAACTTTTCAGCAACAGGTTTCAAGAAGAGTGAATTGACTCATGGGGTTGCTCCCTCAGCTCCCTCAGCTCTCTTCCCATCTCCCTCAGCTCTCTTCCGCCCCCCATCCGTCATCCTCTAGGCTCTGCACCCGTAGTCGCACTGAGTCGGCATGGGATGGTAAACCTTCAGCTTTCGCTAGCACGTCAATTGCCCCAGCTACTTTCTGGAGTGCAGTCGGTGAGTACTGGATGAGACTAGAGTGTTTCAGGAAAGTTTCCACCCCCAACGCAGAGGCGTAGCGGGCGGCACCAGAAGTAGGCAGCGTATGACTAGGTCCAGCCAAATAGTCTCCCACGGCTTCAGGTGTAGAATCTCCTAAGAAAATCGCACCGGCATGGCGAATCCGTTCCAGCAAAGCCCAAGGGTCAGCCACTTCCAGTTCCAGGTGTTCCGGGGCAAAATCATTTGACAACTCTGCTGCCGCCTCGAGAGATTCCACGACAACAATCAAGCCGTAGTGGGCGATCGCCTTCTCTGTCAATGTCCGACGCGGATGGTCGATCAACTGCCGCTCAACCGCAGCTTGTACGTCCTTAGCCAAACCGGCATCTGTCGTTAACAGAATCGCTGCTGCCATCGGGTCGTGTTCAGCTTGTGCCAATAAGTCAGCTGCTACGTAGACGGGATTAGCTGTTTCATCGGCAATAATTAGCACCTCCGAAGGTCCAGCCAAAGAGTCGATCCCCACAGTGCCGTAGACGAGTTTTTTGGCTAAGGTAACGTAAATGTTACCAGGACCAGCGATCACGTTAACTTTGGGAATCGTTTCTGTACCGTAGGCTAAAGCTGCGATCGCCTGCGCCCCGCCCACCCGATAAATTTCCGCCACCCCAGCTTCTTGAGCAGCGACTAACACTGCTGGGTTGATCGCCTTCTCAATTCCGGGCGGCGTGACGATCACTATGCGCGGGACCCCAGCTACTTTGGCGGGAATCGCGTTCATCAGCACTGTACTGGGATAAGCAGCGCGACCACCAGGAACATACAGCCCTGCTCGGTCTACCGGCGTATAGCGCTTGCCCAGCACGACTTCGTCGTCTCCGAATTGGACCCAACTTTTAGGCAAGCGCTGGCGATGAAACGCCTCAATCCGTTGGCAAGCTAGCACAATTGCATCGAGTAACTCCTTAGATACTTGCTGGTAAGCCGCATCCAACTCTGAGCCACTGACGCGCAGGTCTTCTGGCTTGAGGGTTTGGTTGTCAAACTCAGCCGTGTAGTGCAAGACCGCTCGGTCTCCCTGGCGCTTCACCGCCTGAAGCACCTCCCGAACTGTCGCTTCTTTGTGAACTACCTGGTCGTCGTGGGTGCGATCACAGATACGCTGTAGTTCTGCTCGAGCCTCGAGCTGCTGAGTAATGATTCGCAGCATGGGTTAAAGATAGTGCCAATCTAGGAATTACCCGGCCCAGAACGAGTTTTCAAATAGTCTTGCCCTGAAGAGTGCAAGCCTGACCCGCTCTCGTCTCTCTAGCTTAACCTGCTTAACCTGGTTTTTCGGACAATCACCACATCATCGTCAAAGATGCTATATTAGTTTTTCTATGACTTCGTTTTCTCTGTGACTTCGTTTACATAACGATAGTTTAACTGGAACTAACTGTGGCGAATACAAAATCTGCTATCAAACGCGTCAAAATCGCGGAACGAAACCGGCTGCGCAACAAAGCTTACAAGTCGGCGGTGAGAACGCTGATGAAAAAATACTTTGTCGCCGTAGAGACCTACGCTACCAATCCTAGCCCTGAATTAAAGCAGGAAGTGCAGCAGCACATGTCTGTAGCCTATAGCAAAATAGACAGAGCCGTAAAGCGTGGCGTACTACATCCAAATAACGGGGCGCGCAAAAAGTCTCGCTTGGCTCAGAGGCTGAAGCGCCATGAGCAAAAACAGGCAGTAGAGAGTGGAGAGTAGGGAGTGGAGTTAATTGACACTCACGTTCACCTCAACTTTGATGTGTTTGAACCGGATCTGGCAGATGTCAAAGCCCGATGGCGTGAAGCTGGTGTGGTTGGTCTAGTCCACTCCTGCGTTCATCCCGAGGAATTTGCTGGCATCCAAGCCTTAGCCCGCCAACTGCCAGAGCTACGCTTTGCGGTTGGCTTACATCCGTTGGATGCGGATAAGTGGAATCAAGACACAGGTCAGCTAATTCTCTCCCTTGCCGGCTCTGACCCCAAGGTCGTAGCGCTTGGTGAAATGGGACTGGATTTTTATAAAGCCGACAACCAAGAGCAGCAGCGAACGGTATTTGAGGCTCAGTTAGATTTAGCGGCTGAACTCAACCTACCAGTGATTATCCACTGTCGTGAAGCAGCGGCACCGATGCGAGATATGCTGCTCTCATGGAAAAATCTCAGGGGCGAAAGAGCGCGAGGAGTCATGCACTGCTGGGGTGGAACCCCCGAAGAAACTCAATGGTTCCTCGACTTAGGGTTTTATATTAGCTTCAGCGGTACTGTAACGTTTAAGAATGCCAAGCAAATTCATAGCAGCGCCCAAATGGTCAAGAGCGAGCGCCTCTTGATTGAAACAGACTGCCCCTTCCTGGCTCCCGTACCTAAAAGGGGTCAACGGCGCAATGAACCTGCATATGTCCGCTATGTCGCTGAAGCAGTTGCCGACCTTCGGGGTGTGACACTTGAGGCGATCGCCACCCAAACAACCCAAAATGCCTGTGAACTCTTTGGCCTTTCAGTCTGAGCATTTTCTCCCCCTGCCTTCTGCTTCCGTCGGACCACCACAAACCCTTGGGAAAAGTGCCATAATAGACTATGATCCGAGTCTCTCTAGGTCATCCGAAAACATTTCCAGCCACGGTACACTGCCATAAAGTCTTTAAACTAACAAATTGCGTTACTACTGACCCTACAAACATAAAAGCACCTTCTTCCTTGAACCTGTCTCGATATCATCCTTTAAGCAAATGGTTGAGCTTGCACAAGGAAGTCGCCGGAGCTTCCTCCGGCGAAGCCTTGAGTCCTGGTTTTGATCGAATATGGGTGTTAAGCAGGGGCATGTAGAAACACCTGGCCTGTCACCCAAATTCTTCAGTGAAACAAGTCGTTTCCAGCCATTACCTGTAAATGACGAAGAGCAGTAGGCAATAGATTCAACTCTTGCCATCAGATTGATAAGTTTAACCACGCCGAGCGAGCAAGTAGACGCATGACTACCGAAAATTATATCGAACCATCCTTCCTGCTGCCCGACCTGATCGAAATCCAGCGAGCCAGCTTTCGTTGGTTTCTTGAAGAAGGACTGATCGAAGAACTAAACAGCTTCTCACCAATCACCGATTACACTGGCAAATTGGAGCTGCACTTCCTTGGTCAGAATTACAAACTGAAGCAGCCAAAATATGACGTGGATGAAGCCAAGCGCCGCGACAGCAGCTACGCGGTGCAGATGTATGTACCGACACGATTGATCAACAAAGAAACCGGCGAAATCAAAGAGCAAGAAGTCTTCATTGGCGACCTCCCTTTGATGACCGACCGGGGTACATTCATCATCAACGGAGCCGAACGGGTCATCGTTAACCAGATCGTCCGCTCACCAGGCGTGTACTACAAATCGGAAGTTGATAAAAACGGTCGTCGTACTTACAGCGGGAGCCTGATCCCAAACCGAGGAGCATGGCTGAAATTTGAAACTGATCGCAACGACTTGGTGTGGGTGCGCATTGATAAAACTCGCAAATTGTCAGCTCAGGTGCTACTGAAGGCCCTTAGCCTCTCCGATAACGAAATCTTCGATGCCATGCGGCATCCGGAGTATTTCCAAAAGACGATTGAAAAAGAGGGGCAGTTCTCAGAAGAAGAAGCCTTAATGGAGTTGTATCGGAAATTACGTCCTGGGGAACCTCCCACGGTTCTGGGAGGTCAGCAACTGTTAGATTCACGTTTTTTTGACCCCAAGCGCTACGACCTCGGTCGCGTGGGACGCTACAAAATCAACAAGAAGTTACGGCTCTCAACCCCCGACACGGTCAGGGTACTGACCCCAACGGATATCTTGTCATCGATTGATTACCTGATCAATTTAGAGTTTGACATGGGTAATATTGACGATATCGATCACTTAGGTAACCGTCGAGTGAGGAGTGTGGGCGAGTTGCTGCAAAACCAAGTTCGGGTGGGATTAAACCGACTGGAGCGGATTATCAGAGAGCGCATGACAGTGTCAGATGCCGATGCCCTGACTCCAGCGTCGTTGGTGAATCCGAAGCCACTAGTGGCGGCGATTAAGGAATTTTTCGGCTCCAGCCAGCTCTCCCAATTTATGGATCAGACCAACCCACTGGCGGAATTGACGCATAAGCGCCGACTTAGTGCCCTTGGTCCAGGGGGTTTAACCAGGGAACGAGCTGGATTTGCTGTCCGGGATATTCACCCCTCCCACTATGGACGCATCTGCCCAATTGAAACCCCAGAAGGACCTAATGCCGGGTTGATTGGCTCCTTGGCAACTCATGCCAAAGTGAACCAGTATGGCTTTTTGGAAACACCGTCTCGAGCAGTAGAAAACGGGCGGGTGCTGTTCGACCAAGCCCCGGTGTATATGACAGCGGATGAAGAAGATGATTTGCGCGTTGCCCCTGGGGATATTCCAGTGGATGAAAATGGCTACATCATTGGACCTGTGGTGCCAGTGCGCTATCGGCAGGACTTCACTACCACTACCCCCGACCAAGTGGACTATGTAGCGGTGTCGCCAGTGCAAATTGTTTCAGTGGCAACATCAATGATCCCATTTTTGGAACACGATGATGCCAACCGGGCTCTGATGGGGTCGAACATGCAGCGCCAAGCCGTGCCACTGTTAAGGCCAGAGCGGCCTTTGGTGGGAACGGGTTTAGAAGCCCAGGCCGCCAGAGACTCCGGCATGGTGGTGGTAGCCCGCACCGATGGAGAGGTGACTTATGTAGATGCCACGAAGATCAGGGTGAGACCGCCTTCCTCCTCTCAGGCTCAAGAAATCGAGTACCCAATTTCAAAGTACCAACGATCAAACCAGGACACATGCCTGAACCAACGGCCCTTAATCCATATGGGTGATCGCGTGGTGGCAGGTCAAGTGCTAGCAGATGGCTCCTCCACCGAGGGAGGCGAACTAGCACTGGGGCAAAACATTGTGGTGGCCTATATGCCCTGGGAAGGCTACAACTACGAAGACGCCATTTTGATTAGTGAGAAGCTGGTTCAAGAAGATACCTATACCTCAATCCATATTGAGAAATATGAAATCGAGGCTAGACAGACCAAGCTAGGACCAGAGGAAATCACGCGGGAAATTCCTAACGTTGGCGAAGATGCCCTCAGACAACTAGATGAGCAGGGCATCATCCGCATTGGTGCTTGGGTGGAGGCTGGGGATATCCTAGTAGGGAAAGTCACCCCAAAAGGTGAATCTGACCAACCGCCAGAAGAAAAGCTCCTACGGGCAATTTTTGGCGAAAAGGCGCGGGATGTCCGCGATAATTCCTTGCGGGTACCCAACGGAGAAAAAGGCCGCGTCGTCGATGTTCGCGTATTTACCAGGGAACAGGGCGACGAGTTGCCCCCAGGGGCGAACATGGTCGTACGGGTGTATGTTGCCCAGAAACGCAAAATTCAGGTGGGCGACAAAATGGCCGGACGCCATGGCAATAAGGGGATTATTTCCCGGATCTTGCCCTTAGAAGATATGCCCTATTTGCCAGATGGGAAGCCGGTGGATATTGTACTCAACCCTCTAGGTGTGCCGTCAAGGATGAATGTGGGCCAGGTGTTTGAGTGTTTGTTGGGTTGGGCCGGACAAAACTTAGGCTTGCGCTTTAAGCTGACACCATTTGATGAGATGTATGGGGAAGAGTCATCCCGCACAATCGTGCATGGCAAGCTCAAAGAAGCGCGCGATCGCACTGGCGATGACTGGCTGTTTGACCCCGAGAATCCTGGCAAGATTATGGTGTTTGATGGGCGCACTGGCGAACCGTTTGACCGACCAGTGACGATAGGAGTGGCTTACATGCTGAAACTTGTGCATTTGGTGGACGACAAGATCCACGCCCGCTCCACTGGCCCTTATTCTCTAGTCACCCAGCAACCCTTGGGCGGCAAAGCCCAGCAAGGGGGCCAGCGGTTTGGCGAAATGGAAGTGTGGGCGCTAGAAGCATTTGGTGCCGCCTACACTCTCCAGGAATTGCTGACGGTGAAATCCGACGACATGCAAGGGCGAAACGAGGCTCTCAACGCGATTGTCAAAGGCAAAGCCATCCCCAGACCAGGTACGCCAGAGTCGTTCAAGGTACTGATGCGAGAGTTGCAATCTCTAGGGTTGGATATTGCCGTACACAAGGTAGAAACCCAGACAGACGGTAGTACTCTGGACGTGGAGGTAGACCTAATGGCAGATCCTACTGGTCGTCGTACCCCCACCAGACCCACTTACGAATCCCTCACTCGTGAGGCGCTGGAAGAAGAAGTCTAGAAGAGGGAGTAGGGAGTAGGGGAAGAGGTAGAAAAGTTTTGTCTTCGCTTTTTTCCAACCCTACTACTACCCACTCCCCACTTCCCCTTCTTCCCCATATTCCCTACTCTCTCCTATGTCCCTCTTCCCTTCTTCCCCCTACTCCCTACTCCCTCTAAAAATGAGATACCAGCAAACAACTCAGTTTGACTATGTCAAAATCGGTTTAGCTTCACCAGAACGCATTCGTAAGTGGGGAGAAAGAACCTTACCGAATGGTCAGGTAGTTGGTGAAGTGACCAAGCCGGAAACGATTAATTACAGAACGCTCAAGCCAGAAATGGATGGGCTGTTTTGTGAGCGCATCTTTGGTCCAGCGAAAGATTGGGAATGTCATTGCGGTAAGTATAAAAGAGTGCGGCATCGCGGCATTGTCTGCGAACGTTGTGGTGTGGAGGTAACTGAATCTCGCGTGCGACGTCATCGCATGGGCTTCATCAAGCTGGCTGCCCCCGTCGCCCATGTCTGGTACCTCAAAGGTATACCTAGCTACATCTCGATTCTCTTGGATATGCCCCTGCGAGATGTAGAGCAAATCGTATACTTTAATGCCTACGTTGTCCTCTCTCCTGGCAATGCTGACACCCTGAGCTATAAACAATTACTGAGTGAAGACCAGTGGTTGGAAATTGAAGACCAGCTCTACAGCGAAGACTCTCAACTTTTTGGAATTGAAGTTGGCATCGGCGCTGAAGCCCTTGCTCGACTGCTTGCCGACATTAACCTGGAAACCCAAGCCGAGCAACTCCGTGAAGAAATTAACAACGCCAAAGGCCAAAAGCGCGCCAAGCTGATTAAGCGTCTGCGGGTGATTGATAACTTCATTGCCACCGGATCTAAACCAGAGTCGATGGTGATGACTGCGGTTCCAGTGATTCCACCAGATTTACGACCAATGGTGCAACTGGATGGAGGCCGGTTTGCTACTAGTGACCTCAATGATCTCTACCGTCGGGTGATTAACCGCAATAACCGTCTGGCTAGGCTACAAGAGATTCTGGCTCCAGAAATTATCGTTCGCAACGAAAAGCGAATGCTTCAAGAGGCAGTGGATGCCCTGATTGATAACGGTCGCCGGGGCCGAACAGTGGTTGGTGCTAACAACCGACCACTGAAATCTTTGTCTGACATCATTGAGGGTAAGCAAGGCCGCTTCCGCCAAAACCTACTGGGGAAACGGGTGGATTACTCTGGACGCTCTGTGATTGTGGTGGGACCGAAGTTACATATCCACCAGTGCGGCTTGCCTCGAGAAATGGCGATCGAGCTGTTCCAACCATTCGTCATTCACAGGCTGATCAAGGGAGGTCTGGTTAACAATATCAAGGCTGCCAAAAAGCTGATCCAGCGCGGCGATCCTAGTGTCTGGGATGTCCTCGAAGAAGTGATTGAAGGTCACCCAGTTCTGCTTAATCGCGCTCCCACCCTACACCGCTTAGGGATTCAAGCCTTTGAACCGATTTTGGTGGAGGGCCGTGCTATCCAGCTGCATCCTTTGGTATGTCCGGCATTCAACGCCGATTTCGATGGCGACCAGATGGCAGTACATGTGCCACTTTCGCTTGAGAGCCAAGCGGAGGCTAGGTTATTGATGCTGGCTTCCAACAATATCCTCTCCCCAGCAACAGGCAGACCAATTGTCACTCCCAGTCAGGATATGGTTTTGGGGATGTATTACTTGACGGCGGAGAATCCCAAGGCCCAAAAGGGAGCGGGGCGATACTATGCTTCGCTAGAGGACGCCATTATGGCATACGAGCAGCAGCAGGTCGAACTCCACTCCTATATATACGTAAGATTTGACGGCGACATGGAGACAGATGAGCCAGATACACAGCCATTGCAAGTGGAAGAAAATAGCGACGGGACGCGGACGTTGATTTACAAATACCGGCGGGTTCGGGAGGACGCAGCGGGGAATTTAATTTCTCAGTACATCCGCACAACGGTAGGTCGCGTTATATACAACACCACCATCCATGAGGCTTTGAAAGGGTAAGGGATAGGAAAACATGCAAGAACAAAAAGCGCCGGCAATGATTTTTCGCAATCGCGTGGTGGACAAGGGTCAGTTGAAGAGGTTGATCGCTTGGGCTTTTACCCATTATGGCACCGCTAAAACAGCCGCGATTGCCGACCGACTGAAAGCTCTAGGTTTTCGCTACGCCACTAAGGCTGGGGTGTCTATTAGTGTAGATGATTTGATGGTGCCCCCTACTAAGCGGGCGCTCCTAGAGGCTGCCGAAGCGGAAATTCGCGCCACGGAAGAGCGCTACACCAGAGGGCAAATTACTGAAGTGGAGCGGTTCCAAAAAGTCATTGACACTTGGAATAGCACGAGTGAGGCGCTGAAAGATGAAGTGGTTCACCATTTTAGGGCGACTAATCCCCTGAACTCAGTGTACATGATGGCCTTCTCGGGAGCCCGAGGTAATATCTCTCAAGTACGGCAATTAGTGGGCATGCGGGGACTAATGGCAGACCCCCAAGGAGAAATTATTGACTTACCGATCAAAACCAACTTCCGGGAAGGACTAACGGTAACCGAGTACATCATTTCGTCTTACGGAGCCAGAAAAGGGCTGGTGGATACGGCTTTAAGGACGGCAGATTCCGGCTATCTCACCCGCCGCTTGGTGGACGTGTCCCAAGATGTGATTATTCGGGAATTCGACTGCGGCACAATGCGGGGAATCCCGGTAAGGGCAATGAAAGAAGGTGAGCGTGTGATGATTCCCTTGGGTTCCCGATTGCTGGGTCGGGTAGTTGCCCAAGACGTGGTTAACCCAACAACCCAAGAGGTAGTGTTACCCAGAAATCAGCCGATTGACGACGATACTGCCCGGGCGATTGAGAAAATCGGCGTAGAAGAAGTGTTTGTGCGATCGCCCCTGACCTGTGAAGCTGCTCGCTCAGTTTGCCAGCACTGCTACGGCTGGAGTCTGGCTCACGCCCAGTTGGTAGATTTGGGGGAAGCTGTGGGGATTATTGCCGCCCAGAGTATTGGGGAACCAGGTACCCAGCTAACTATGCGGACTTTCCATACTGGGGGTGTGTTCACTGGGGAAGTGGCCAGGCAAGTGCGGGCTACCCAGGATGGCACAGTGCGCATACCGCGCACGTTGCGCACTAGAGCGTTTAGAACTAGGCACGGGGAAGATGCCATGTTTGTCGAAGCCAATGGCACGCTGACTCTGGAAGTGAAAAAAGAGGGAGAGGAAGGATTCACCCCACTGATAATTCCTGTGACTCAGGGTTCGACACTCTACATTACAGATGGAAAAAAAGTGAGGATCGGTCAACTGCTGGCCGAAGTGGCAATTGGCGCCAGGACTAACCGGGCGCACACGGAGAAAGCCACTAAAGACGTTGCTTCGGATTTGGCCGGAGAAGTAAAATTTGCCGATGTCGTGCCAGAAGAAAAAACTGACCGCCAAGGCAACACCACCACCACAGCTGCTCGTGGCGGCTTGATTTGGATTTTATCTGGGGAAGTTTATAACCTACCTCCCGGTGCTGAGCCATCTGTGGTCAACAGTGATGCGGTAAAGGCTGGTAGTGTATTGGCAGAGACGAGGCTCAGCACCGTGCATGGGGGTATGGTGCGCTTGCCTTCGGCCACTGGGGGAACCCCGGCCCGACGGGAGCGGGAAATTGAAATTATCACCGCGTCGGTGGTCTTAGACACTGCCACTGTGCGGGCAGAAAGTACCACCCAAGGTCGGGATCACTATTTAATCGAAACCACAGCTGGTCAGGTGTTTTCACTTTTGGCCACCCCAGGCACCAAGGTGCAAAACAGCCAAGTGGTGGCGGAGTTAATTGACGATAAATATCGCACTAGCACTGGCGGTTTGATTAAATATGCCGGTGTAGAAGTGGCGAAGAAGGGTAAGGCAAAACAGGGCTACGAAGTGGTACAAGGGGGTACTCTATTATGGATTCCTGAAGAAAGCCACGAAGTGAATAAAGATATCTCCCTATTGATGGTGGAAGACGGTCAATATGTCGAGGCGGGCACCGAAGTGGTGAAGGATATTTTCTGCCAGAACAGTGGGGTGGTAGAAGCAACGCAGAAAAATGACATTTTGCGGGAGCTGGTGATTAAGCCCGGAGAACTGCTGATGGTTGATGACCCAGAGGCAGTAATGGGACGGGATGGCACGTTCGGGCAACCAGGGGAGGAGATCCTACCAGGGCATACCCTCGAAGCTCTGCGCTATGTCGAATATGTGGAATCGCCAGAAGGCCCAGCGCTGTTGCTGAGGCCAGTAACGGAATTTCCAGTGCCAGAGCAGCCGCCCGTACCTTCTACACGCACGGGTTCTCAATCGGGCCGCTCGATTGAATTGCGGGCTGTGCAGCGATTACCCTATAAAGATTCTGAGCGGGTGAAATCTGTAGAAGGTGTGGAACTGCTCAGAACTCAGCTTGTGCTGGAAATTGAGCAGATGCAATCGAGTGAGCATGGGGGACCCCTGCCGCCGATGATCGCGGATATTGAACTCGTGCCGGATGCAGCGGACCCAGAAATCCAAAGATTGCAACTGGTAATTTTGGAATCTTTGGTGATTCGTAAGGACATTGCTGCCGATGCCACTCAAGGCAGCACCCAGACTCGGTTGCTAGTGGAAGATGGGCAAGTGATTACACCAGGAGCAGTGGTGGCTCGGACAGAAATCCAATGTAAAGAAGCCGGGGAAGTCCGTGGTGTCAGAGAAGGCACAGAAGCGATTCGCCGGATTTTGGTGTTGAGAGAGAGCGATTGCATCACCCTCCACTGCTCTGAAAAGCCCAAGGTCAAGGTGGGTGACTTGCTAGTCGCTGGAACTGAAATGGCCTCCGGCGTCTTTATAGAAGACTCTGGCCAAGTACTCAAAATCAAAGAAGTCAGGAGTGAGCACTCCTTACCGGCTTACGAAGTTAGGATGCGCATTGCCCGTCCCTATCGTGTCAGTTCCGGAGCCGTGTTGCAGGTAGAGCATGGAGACTTGGTGCAGCGAGGCGACAATTTGGTGTTATTGGTGTTTGAGCGTGCTAAGACTGGGGATATTATTCAGGGGTTGCCCAGAATTGAGGAACTCTTGGAAGCACGTAAGCCCAAGGAGGCTTGCATTTTGGCCAGGCTCCCTGGAATTGCCCAAGTGGGTAGGTTAGAGGATGAAACTGTTGACATCAAAGTGGTTTCAGAAAATTCTGACACAGTGACAGAATATCCACTCGGACCTGGTCAGAATGTGGTGGTGTCGGATGGGACTGTGGTAGAGGCAGGAATGCCGCTCACAGATGGCCCAGCCAACCCCCACGAGATTTTGGAGATTTTCTTCAATCTCAATGCGAATGCTGGGACTTATGCAAGTGCTTTAGAAGCCCTGCAACGAGTCCAGACGTTCTTAGTGAATGAGGTCCAACTGGTGTATCAATCCCAGGGGATTGACATTTCTGATAAGCACATTGAGGTGATTGTGCGGCAGATGACTTCTAAGGTCCGGGTGGAAGATGGCGGTGATACCATTATGCTGCCTGGGGAACTGGTGGAACTGCGGCAGGTTGAGCAGGTGAACGAAGCGATGAGCATCACGGGAGGAGCCAGAGCGGAGTATACACCAGTATTGTTGGGGATCACTAAGGCATCGCTAAATACCGATAGCTTTATCTCTGCAGCATCGTTCCAGGAAACAACTAGGGTGCTGACCGAGGCGGCGATCGAAGGTAAGTCGGATTGGCTGCGAGGTCTGAAGGAGAACGTGATTATTGGGCGATTGATTCCAGCTGGTACTGGCTTTAATGCCTACGAAGAAGTGGGGGCGATGAATGAGGATTCATCTTTGGAGTTGGGTAATGGGTTTGAGGAAGGCGATGACCCATTAGATGTAGTACTCGATGATCGGACAGCCCGGGCCTACAATTTAGAAGGAGGAATGGGCTCTTCCCCTCCCGGCTTCCCTTACGTTACCAGCCCCTTCATTAACGATGAAGAAGAGGATGAATTGATCAGTGATGAAGTTGAGCCACTTGAGGACGACGAGGAGTTTGAAGAAGACGAGGACGACGAAGAGTAGGAGAAGAGAGCAGAGTTCCCCCTGCTCTCTTCGATCACGCTGCGTCAGCAAGCTGGGCCGTCCGCACCGCCAGATCCTGGCTGCGGTCCCCCCGTTGGACTCTCACCTGCAGTACCTGACCTAGTCGACTATTGTCAACCAAGCTCTGCAACTCCTGTGCTGTAGCGATCGCTTCCCCATCAATCTCGACAATGACATCACCCCGACGTAAGCCTGCGGCAGCAGCTGGGGTATTGGGTAACACTCGCACTACCAGTACACCCTTAATTTCCGGCACTTGGATCGGAGAATTGGGGTCACTGTTGTTTTGCTGTGCCAACTGGGGCGTTAAGTTAGCTGTTTGAACACCTATATAAGGATGGGGAACGCTTTCTCCACGCATCAATTTGTCTTTGATGGCTTTAGCTTTATCAATGGGGATGGCAAACCCGATTCCCATTGCGTCAGCCCGAATAGCAGTGTTGATGCCGATGACTTCACCGCGAGCGTTCAAGAGGGGGCCACCGGAATTACCAGGGTTGATCGCTGCATCGGTTTGAATGAATTCAACGCGCTTGTTGGGAATGCCAACATCGGCGCTAGTACGTTTGAGAGTGCTGATAATACCTAGAGTGACGGTATTATCCAGTCCCATAGGGTTACCAACTGCGATCGCCCAGTCTCCTACCTGTACCGCGCTGGAGTCCCCCAAAGGAGCCGCTGGCAAATTGTTGCCACTGGCATTAATCTTAATCACCGCTAAATCAGTAACTTCATCAGCACCTTGGACCTTACCTTCAAAGGTGCGTCCATCCTTTAGAGTCACAGTTACCTTGTCAGCCTGATTGACGACATGGGCATTAGTGAGAATCTCTCCACTGGGATCGATGATCACACCTGAGCCTAAACCGAGCAAACGCTCAGATGGCGACCTCTGCTGTGGCAAATCATCGCCAAAGAAGCGCCTGAAGAACGGATCTTCAAATACTGGATCGGGGAGGCGTCGCGTGAGTGTGCGTTCTGTATCGATGCGCACGACAGCTGGACCCACTCGATTCACTGCTGTTGTAATAAAGCTCCTGCTTCCAGCAGTAGAATCTTGAATCAGGGCAACACTATCGGGGTGTACACTTGATAGGTTTGGCTCTGGCGAGGCCAAGGCAGGTAACACCCACAGACTGCTAAATGTTAGCAAAAATCCTAGTACGATTGCCCACCCCTGGATACTGGGTTTGCGTATAGACGGGGAAACAGTTGCAAATTTCATCATACCAACCATTCGCTCAACCTGGATTTTTAGAGAAACTACAGAGTCGTCTTTTTAGCGAGAGAAGTCTCTCTACAGCTATTTTTACTGTCTTTTCAAGCTAACTGGTTCATCGCTTTAAGTTAAGATCTTACTGGCAACATTGTTGACAACGCATGAATGGCTCCAACCAATTAGCAGAAGACCCAGCACCCCTTTCTCAGTCAGACGAACTTTCTCACAGGTACAGTGGTCATGGCCATGAAGCTGGATCGGATCATCCTCACGTCCATGGCGAAGAATCCCTGCGACGAGTTGTCAATCGACTGTCGCGGATCGAGGGACACATTCGCGGCATTAAGACAATGGTGCAAGAGAGTCGCCCCTGCCCTGATGTTTTAATGCAGATTGCGGCAGTGCGGGGCGCAGTGGATCGCGTTGCGCGGATAATTTTGGATGAGCATCTAACTGAGTGTGTTGCCAAAGCTGCCCAAGAGGGCAACATGGAAGTTGAGATTGAAAAGTTAAAGGCTGCTTTGGATCGGTTTTTGCCTTAGATCCATTCAGCTAATTTCCCTAACGTGTGGGGAGTTAAATCAGATTTTAACTATGCAATGCCCCTTCTAATTATCAGGTTTCTGGTCTAACAACTGCCAGAGCTGGATCTCGTAACAGAGGTGACGTTCAAAGATTGTGCGTGCTGCTAGCCCCTCGGTAATCAGTGGCTTGAACAAGCGACCGAATAGACGACCTGTCAGAATCGGCAGTGGTGGGACGGCGATGCCCACCAGGTCCGTAATATAGTTTATGGTTGTCAGTCCGAAAGTGCGGAAGAGATGAACGCCTAAATCGATAGTTGGCGCAATTTGCATTGAGATGTCCTCGGTCTTGATCGGGCTAAACCCGGCCCGCACCAGCGCCGCCTGGAGTTCGGTAGTAACGTGGCAGTTGGAGAAGATGCCAGAGTGGTATTCAGTATCAACGCGCAGCATATCAGCAAGCAATAGGTAGCCGCCATGGCAGAGCAGACGGGAGGCACCTTTTACCAGGTCATCGGCAGCAATATACTGGCTACTTTCGCTGAAGAGTACGAGTTCGTAGGAATGTGGGCTCTGGAACTCTTCAAATGTTGTCAAGTGGAAAGGTGCCTGAAAATTGGTGTGTTCCAGGAACCGCGATTGCTGGAACCTGTCTGGTGCGAGCCCCTCAACGGCAAAGCCATGTGCAAGCAGGTAGGC